>Ga0137369_10003577_pt1 | contig 15859 bp, 22 predicted proteins | sample SagtaG_12_FD_104918 | JGI IMG/M metagenome (GOLD analysis project Ga0137369, IMG submission 104918) | Vadose zone soil microbial communities from Sagehorn Ranch, Mendocino, California, USA - Sage1_L_113_16 metaG | ecosystem: Environmental > Terrestrial > Soil > Vadose zone | place: USA... | reverse complement strand
TGTCCAGCACGAAATGAATGCCGCCGACGGCGTGATCCCAGTCGTCCTGGGTGAACCGCTCGTCCTCGTCAGAACCGAACGCCGCCACGAGCAGCTCGCGGATCGCCGCGATCTCGGACGCCGTCAGATCCCGCGTTGCGAGACGGCGCAGCTGCGGCGACTCGGCTGCCGTCTTACCTCCTCTGCGCGTCGGTCTCGGCCATGCGCGCCCGGACCAGCCTCGTGATGAGAGCGTCGGGCAGCGGAGCGTCGGGGGCGAAGTGGATCGTGCCCTTCGCCGTGTCGTAGGACGCGAACTCGTCCCGGTGCGCATCCATCACGGCCGGACTCTGGACGTAGAACGAGCAGGGACCGCCAGCCCTTCTCCCGGCGCTGAAGGAGACCAGCGGCCGGCCGCGGTACTTGAACGCAGGGACGCCGTAGCCCATCGTCTCGACGGCGTCGGGTGCGGCCGCCGCGATCGCCCCGCGCAGCTTCTCGAGCGCCTGCCCCATGTCGTCCGGCAGCGCCGCCAGGAACGCATCGATCTCGGCCGATCGTGCCGAGGTCGGAGTGTCCGTCGGCGTTCGGTCGGGCATGGTCCACCTCCGTTCCAGATGCATTATCCGTTCATTCCTCGGACCAGGGCGGATGCCGGATCGTCACCGCCGCCGCCGCGGGTGACTGACAATGTCCAGATGCGATTCTGGCAACGCCGGTTCGTCACCGCGGCCCTCGCCTGCATCGGGGTCGTCGCCGCATACCTGGTCGCCGATCGTCGCGGCGTTCTGCCTCTCGTCCTGATCTTTGTCGTCGGCCTCGCGATCGGCTTCGGGACTCGCGGCGGCTGGCTGGTGAGCATGGTCGGGGTGATCCTGGCCGGGGCCGTCTTCGGCGCGATCAAGGCGCTCGGCGACTCGGTCCCGGGCGCCGAGCTTATCCGCTTCTACGCCGGAGAGACCCTGCTTTTCGGCATGACGATCTTCACGCCCGGCTATCTCTTCGGCGCGGCCGCGCGGCTGAGCCCGAAGGTGCCACAGGAATCGGCGCTCGAAAGCGGGGAGCCGATCCCCGCAGCCGATTCACAGCGCCGGATGACCTCCACTGCCATGTCCTTCCTGGGGTGCGCAATCCTGATCGGCGTGGGGCTGGTCTTCGGGTACATCCTGTGGCGGCTTCGGGAGACCGGAGGCTACTAGGTCGCCGGATGGAGACGTGAGATGACTCGCGAGGCACGGCGGCGGATCCTGCACCTGGAAGTCCCGATCGACTCCGACGACGAGCTGAGCGCGCTGCAGGGCGCCCTCCTGGCCGCTCGGGCGAGCGAGTTGTCGCAGGTGCGCCGTCGAGGCGACCGGCTGTCGTTCGGGTACGGCACCGACTCGGCCCGAGAGGGCATGAGCGCCGAGGTCGACCAGGCGGAGCGGCGCTGGGCGATGATCGACCGCCTCCTCGAGGCGCTGGACGAGGCCTCGGCCAGGGACGGCGGGTAGGGTTCGGCGATCGTAAGTCAGACCCAGTACGTGTCGTGCCGGAGGTAGAACGCCGCCTTCTCGTCATCGCTCATGGTCAGGCCCCCGGCGATCCCGGCCGTGGTCTCGAAGTAGTCCTCGCGCGGAGCGCCCGGGGCGAACAGGATGAGCATCGAGGCCGGCGCTCCCGACTCGTTCTTGAAGGCGTGAATGCCGCCCTCGGGCACGAACAGGAAGTCGCCCGGCCTGCCGTCGATCCAGCCCTTCCCGTCGTACAGGCGGATCGTCCCGGACAGCATGTAGAACGACTCGGAGATCGTCCGGTGGAAATGCGGCTGCGGACCGCCCTGTACGGCCGCCATCTCCCATCGATACAGGCCGAACTGGCCGCCGGTCGACTCGCCCGTCGCCAGGTAGTGGACGGTCCCGCCGGACGGGTAGGTCAGCTCCGGGTCATGATCGGATAATCGGATCGTCGCGTTCGTCAGGCCTGAGTCGCCGAGGTAGCGAGGTTCGGGATAGGACATGGTCAACCTTCCCCGGGTAGCGGGGCGTACAGGAATGACCGGATCATCGGCAGCAGCGCCTCATTGGCATCGATGAGCCCGTCGTATGGACCGACATACGTGAGGCTTCCGTAGCGTCCGGCCGGCACGACGCCGGCGAAGACGCGGCCGTCGGCGTGTAGCGGCGAGGCCACGGGAAGTCCCACCTCGATCTCCAGCTCTCGCTCCATGTCGACGACGTTGAAGTGGACGAATGGCGCCCCGGACGGTTTCACTCCGGCAGCGTCGATGCCGACGAACACCTTCGGGAACGAGTCATCGATGAAACCGCTGATCCCCCTCATCGTCACCGACGTTCGGATCCCCGTATACGGCTGCTCGTCTCGCTCCACGATCCTGGGCTCGGTCAGCGTGGCCATTCCTCCCTGCTCCAACAGGTTGCCATGGATCACCGCGGGCCGTGATCCGGCGCCACGTCCGAGCGCCTACACTCCCGGCGTGGGCGATGACAGTGACGAGGCCGAGTGGCGGGAGCTCCTGACCGGCGACCACAAGGACGTGCTCGCCCTCCGCCGATTGTTTCGCAACCTGCCGTCGGCCCCCCACTGCAAGCTCTGCTACGCGCCGTTCGGGGGCATCGGCGGTGTCGTCCTCAAACCGTGGTTCGGGCCCTGGGAGCGCAACGCACAGCTCTGCAAGAACTGTATGTCCGGGCTCACGAAGCGAGGCATCGGCGGTGCCGAGGTCGAGCTCTCGCTGCTGTTCGTCGACATCCGCGGCTCCACCGCCCTTGGCGAGCGACTCCGACCGGCCGAGTTCTCCGCTGTCCTGGAAGCCTTCTATCGCCTCGCGGCGCAGGCGATCGTCGAGCACGACGGGATCGTCGACAAGTTCGTTGGCGACGAGGCGATCGGGCTCTTCATTCCGGGGTTCACCGGGGCCAACCACGCGGCGCAGGCGATCGCGGCTGGACGGGCTCTGCTCGGGGCCGCCGGCAGGGATGGCGAGTCCGCAACCGGCCCGATCCCGGTCGGCGGCGGCGTCCACACCGGGATCGCCTACGTCGGGAGCCTGGGGTCGAGCGAGCGGATCTCCGGCTTCACCGCGCTCGGCGACTCAGTGAACACGACCGCCCGGTTGGCCTCGCTGGCGCGTCCAGGCGAACTGCTCGTGTCGGTCGCCGCCGCCGATCACGCCGGTCTGGATGCCTCAGGGCTCGAGCGACGGACGGTGGAGGTTCGTGGCCGGGAGTCAGGTCTCGACGTCTACGCCCTCCGAGTGACCTCTGTGTTGGTCTAGAAGTCCTCGCTGATGCTGTCGAGATCCTCGACCGAGAGCAGGCGCCCATATAGGACGCTCCTCGGGTCATCGTTCAGCGACATCCCGTAGTACAGAACGCCGATGTCACGGGTCACCATCTTGCGGAGTCGCGTGCGCTCACGATCCTCGCGGCGAGCGAGGAATTCGGCACTCATACGCGCGGTCGAGACAACCGCGAACCGGCCATCTGCGCGAACCCCGAACGACCAATCCCAGTCTGTCCGGGTCCGAGTGTAGACGTCCTCTGTCACCAGGCCGATAACGACAGCGTCGGGATCATTGGTGACCGCCGGATGCGAAAACCGGATCGACTCGATGAGCTCCTCGGCCACGAGCTGGTCGCGACCCACATCCCTCGCGCTGGGATCGATGGGCGTGTTGCTGAGAACCGTGATTTCCAGGCCGTATTTCTGACGGTAGAAGTCCACCAGGGACTGCACGGTGTCGGCCGGGAACGTGCCGAGCGGGGCAATGACGACATGGCGGCCCGGCGGGGCGGGGATGTAAACAGCCACCCTGGCCACGCTGGCCGATGGCCTCGTGCCCGTCGCCGCCTCCGGCGCGCTGCCCTGGAGCAAGCCGACCGAGAACAGCCCGATGAGGGAGACGAACGCCGCCGTGAGGAGCCGCAGGATCGGCAGGTCGGATCGGTCGGGCGTGGCTGACGGGTATGGGGGGTTGGGCGGGTATGGGGTCGGTGTCATGGGCCTCCCGAGGCCGAGTCTACCCGTCGCCGCCTGCGGTCGGCTACCGTACCTTGGTGAACGCTGAAGACGACCGCCGGAGGCTTGACGAGGCCGTCGCGCGGCTGGGAGTCCCGTACGAGCTCTTTGGCTGCGACCCTGCGCTGGCGGACACCGCGCAGTTCTGCGCGGCATACGGGTTCGACCTGGAAGAATCGGCGAACACGATCGTCGTGGTCGGGAAGGCGCAGCCTCGCGTGTACGCGGCCTGCGTGGTCCTCGCCCCGCATCGGCTCGACGTCAACCGCGTCGTGAAGGCCAAGCTGGGAACGCGCAAGGCGTCGTTCGCCGGGGCCGACGAGACGCGCGAGCTGACCGGCATGGCGATCGGCGGAGTGACCCCGTTCGGGCTGCCGCCGGACCTGCCCGTCTGGGTGGATGCGGAGGTCATGGCTCGCCCGCGGGTGGTCCTTGGCGGCGGCAGCCGAAGCTGGAAGGTCATCGCTCCGCCGGCGATCCTCCTGGCACTGCCCAACGTTGAAGTCGTCGAGGGGCTGGCCGGGATCCCGGTTCAGTCGGAGCCGGCGGCGTCGTAGGCGGTCGGCCTGTCGACGTCAGCGTTTCGCGTCGCGGACGAACGTCGCCCGTGGCGAGCGGGTCCATCCGTCTGGCGGGGCGTCCGGCGTGCTGCCGGCGGGGTCGCCGGGCGCAGGCCAGGGCGTATCCGCGAGGGTTCCGCCTTCCTGCACGAGCACGGCGTCGAGGAACGTGACCTCGTATTCCAGAACGTGGTCCATGGCGACCGCCTCCCGCTCCAGCCACCACGCCGATCCATAGAACGCGTCCTTGCGCTGGACACGGTCTTCCTCGTCGGCGAAGGTGCGCAACCAGACGAGGGTGCTCGTCTCCCTGTCGACGCCGGCATACTCGACCCCGATGCCGTGCCGAGCGTTCTCCCTGGCTGCCTCCGCGAAGAAGGCCAGCCAGGACTCGAGGCGATCGGGCTTGATCCGGTAGCGCCGCAGCTCGGTGATCATTGGACGCAGAACTCGTTGCCTTCAGGATCGTTCATCCGGACCCAGTACTCATCCTCGCGCTCGATCGCCCCGCGCTCATCGCTGGCGCCGAGCGCCTTGAGCCGCGCCACCTCTGCATCCACGGCCTGCTTCCGATCGGCAAGGGGCTTCTCCCGGCCGCCGGATACGTTCAGGTCCATGTGCATCCGGTTCTTGGCGACCTTGCCCTCAGGCACCCGCTGGAAGTAGACCCGTGGCCCCGTTCCGGCTGGATCGACGATCGCCGACGCGTCATTCCAACGTTCCCGAGGTACGCCTTGAGCCTCGAGAAAGGCCTCCCAGGTCGCGAAGCCGTCAGGCGGCGACTGGACTTCGTAACCGAGCGCCGCAGCCCAGAACCTTGCCTCGCGGTCGGGGTCCGCGGTATCGAAGACCACCTGGATCGCCGTCGCCATCACTTCCTCCGTGGCCGTGCTCGTCACATGATTGTCGTGCCTGTACATGACGTGATGTGTCAGATACGGGACTCTTGGGCGTCCTGGAAGGGCCCGACCTCGGTGAAGTGGGGCAGGCGTCCGCCCCAGTAGACCCACCGCGCGGCGAAGAGCACGGCCACACAGAGGTGATCGTCGGCCCCGGGCCTGACGCCGGCGGGGTTCCTTCACGCATCGAACAGGCTCTTTCCTTCGCCGGCTCTTGTCGACCGCGGCCACCAGGCGGCGAGCACCGACGCAATCGAGCCTCCCAGGAGGCCCAGGGCGAGGTCGCCCAGCGTGTCGCCGTAGGCCGTGACGGCCTCTGGTGAGTTCGGGACGAATGCGACGTATTCGCCCAGCTCCCACAGGATCGCCGTTGTCGCGGCCCAACCGATCCCGAGCCCGACTCGCGCCGCTGCGGGCAGCATGGTCATTCGGAGGAGGATCCCAATCGCGGCGGTGTGGAGCGCCCAGTTCAGCACATGGTTCGCGTCGTCCCACCACTCGATCGAGTCATAGAGATTCAAGGCGTTGCCGGCCATGTCGATCAGGAACGGGAGGCCGATGAGGATGTCGACCACGACCGGAAAGGCCATCCGCCGCCGAAGGAAGAGCCACCAGATGGCGGGCACGATCAGCACGGCAACGGGATAGGCGATCACGCGCCCGGCGAAGGCCTTGCCCTGGAACTGCGGCAGGTCGGGCCGCAGCAACGCGAGCAGGAGCAACCCGACGGTCCCGAGCTTGATCGACAGGTCGATCAAGAGCAGAATCCTGCGGCTCATGCCCATATGGGGTTCGATCAGGATCGCTTCAGGAACTCGAGGTAGCCCAGCTCGCCCGGGGACTGGCCGGCGAGGGTGAGCAGCGTAGCGGCGTCGCTCCGCTGCTGGGCCGCGTGGAACACGATGTGGCCCAGGTACTGCCACAGCGGCCGCCGGTCCTTCGACAGCTCCGAGTCGACCGCCGCTTGGATGTCCGCGTCGCTCATGCCATCGAGCCAGGCACGCATGTCGGCCTCGTCACGCCGCCAGTGCTCGCGAATTGCCGCCAGATCGGGATAGTCGTCCGCCAGAAGCTCCTCGGTCGCCTCGGTCAGCTGACCCTGGAGGTTCAGTCGCCAGCTCCATTCGACGTCGAGCTCATGGACGAGCGTCGCGCGAAGACTGCGCGTGGCCACGCTCGTCGTCGCCAGGAATTCATCCGTGGGGAGGCGGTCGGCGGCGTCGAGAATCCGCTCGTTGGCCCAGTACATGTAATCGATCAGGCTCATGACATCGGATTTCTGCATGGGATGGGTGCCTCCCTGTTGACGATCGAAGCGACTGTACGTCGGCAGCGCGCTACCATCCATGAGTGGATGACGAGCTGGCCGCGAAGGAGATTGCCAGGATCAAGCGCCGTGACCGCGACGCCGAAGCAGAGGCTCGCGCGCTGATGCGCCCGGGCATGGGCAAGGTCTTCAAACAGATCCTCGACACCCAGGCGGAGGCGGCCAAGGAAGCCAAGGCGGCAAAGGCGGCCAGGCCGGCCTCGAGGCGTGAACGCGGGAAGCCCAGGGCCTGAAGATGGATCGCCGAGCCTGGCTCGATGCGCGACAGGCAAGTACTTCGGGTGATCGAGGCGGCTGATCGGCGTGTGGTCGGGGTCGACCAATCGGTCGGCAAGCTGGAGCAGGCGGGCCCGAGATGAATGCGTCCCGCCCGGATACCCGCCCTCGCCTGCCGGATTGGCATGCGGTCGACCGTGACTCGTTCGTGCCAGACCGTGAGGCCGTTCGACGCTGGCTGGGGGCCTACGTGCGAGCGTGGCAGTCGTACGACCCCGCGGAGATCGCCGACCTGTGGACCGCCGACGCACTGTGGATCTACCCGTTCGGTGTCCGGGCGCGTGGGCGGGCCGCGATCGTGGCCGAGTGGCTCTCCGAGCAGCATCTCGACGAGGGTGTTGGCCATGACAGCCACTACGAGCCGATTGCCATCGATCCGCCATTCGTCGTGACCCACGGCCGCACCCGCTTTTTCGATCCGCACACGGGAGCGACGGAGGCCGAGTTCGACAACATCTGGGTCCTGCGATTCGCTCCCGACGGACGTTGCGCCGAGTTCCACGAGTGGTATGCGGGCAGGCCGGAGGACGAAGAGCGACGCAGGGCCGCAGCCGCCGAGGGTCGCTGAGGCTGGCCGCGAACTGTGAGGTGCGACCTGACCGTGGCGGGTCATTGCCCCTAGGTCAACGATGGGGTCGACCGACCGATTGGGCCGCTCGCGCGTGGCGCGATTGGCGGTGCTGGCGCCGGTCAGGGCCGGTCGACGTACGACATGAAGCCCAGCCGGATTCGATCGACCAGCAGGCGAACGCGCAGCGCCGCATGGGCGGCGACGAGGTTGTCGCCGACCGCGGCGCTCTCCCAGACCCGGTCCCCGAGGCGATAGCGGGCGACGAGCCGGACGGCGTTGTCGCGTTCCTGGCGCTCCATGGCGAGCAGCTCGATCCCCGGGCCGAGAACCGCCTCGCAATCGTCGCCGATCTGGGCGAGATAGCGATCCTCGGCCTCGCTCATCGCCCTCGTCCCCGGGTCAGCACTCACGCCGCCATCCCGCCGAAGAAGAAGCGGTCGAGGAAGCCGTTGCGGAACGTGCCATTCGGATCGAGCCTGCCCAGGAGCCCCACGAAGTCGGGCAGTTTCACGTACCGCGACCGCACCTCATCGGGCCGCATCGTGAACAGCTTGCCCCAGTGGGGCCGAGCGTCGAAGGGCGCCAGGGCCGCCTCGACGACCGGCAGGACGTCGCGAACCGAGGCCCAGTCCGGCAGCCAGGTGAAATGCAACGCGACGCTGGCTCGATCGTACGACGGGCTCATCCACAGCCGGTCGGCGGCGATCGTGCGGACCTCGGAGACCTGGACGAGAGGAGCGATTCGGTCGCGCACAGCGTCGATCGCGAGGATCGCAGCGATGCCGTGTTCTCGACCGACGATGTACTCGCTCTGGAGCTCGTCGCCGCTGCTCGGCGTGTGGTCCATCCGGAAGTGCGGGATCCGGTCGTGCCATGGGCCTGGAACGCCCAGCTGCTCCGTGCAGGCGTCGGGCGACATCGAGCGAATCGGATGCAGCGGCACGGTCGCCCGGGTTGCGCCGAAGAGCTCGGCGGGCGGCTCGAAGGCCTGGCCATCGGTCACCCGCCGCTTGAGCCAGACCTGGTCGACCGTGGGCCCGCGCCAGGTTGTGAAGAAGCTCACGCTGTCCGCGCTCGACGTCAGCTCATCGAAGCGTCGTTCGAGTGCGGCGAGCGGCAGGTCCCGGTAGACGTCCTGCCGCATCCGGTACGTCGGTTCGACGTCGAGGGTCAGCGCGGTGACCACGCCCAGCCCACCGAGCGACACGACCGCGCCGTCGAGCTCCGCGGGATCGCGGTCACGGTCAAAGCGCGCGATCTCACCGTCCGCCGTGACGACCTCCATCGCCGAGACCGCTGTCGCCAGGTTGCCGCTGCGGTCGCCCGATCCGTGAGTCCCCGTCGCGCACGCGCCGGCGACCGAGATGTGCGGCAGCGACGCCAGGTTGTGCAGAGCGAAACTGGCCGCCTCGAGCGACTGGCACAGCTCGCCGTAGCGGATCCCCCCGTCGACCGTGACGCGCTCTGCTGCTGGCTCGATCTCGACCGTTCGGGGCATCCGGGACAGGGAGAGCAGATCTCCCGGGGTGTCGGCGATGTCGTTGAACGAATGGCGGGAGCCGAGCACCCGCAGGCTGCGAGCGTCTCGCACGATCTGCTGGATCTCCTCGATCGACTGCGGCCCGTGCAGGCGGGAGGCCGTGTACTCGTGGTTGCCTGCCCAGTTCGTCAGGTGGATCGTCCGCTCCGTGGACGTCATGCGCCGGCCGGCGGCTTGGCTGCGGAAGAATCGGCGCCTGCCAACGATTGCAGGTATCGGAGCCCGCTCGCAATGTCCACGAGCGGGTCGTGTGGCTCGTCCTGCTCGACGATGTACCACTCGACGCCTGCTGCTCGCCCGGCCTCGACGATCGCAGGGAATGGGAGCGTCCCCTCCCCCGGCGGAGCGTCCCGCCGCTCCGGGCCGGGTGCCCCGTCCTTCATGTGGAGCAGCCGGACGCGGTCGGACGTGGCGCGGATCTCGGCCACGGGATCGCGACCGCCGAAGGCCGCCCAGTACACGTCGAGCTCGATCTCCACCTCGGGTGCGAGCTCGGCCAGGAGGATGTCCCACACGGTCGTTCCGTCGCGCGGCTCGAACTCGAACGCGTGGTTGTGATAGCCCAGTTTGATCCCGCGATCCGAGAGGGTTCCGGCGAACGCTCCAAGCTCCGCCGCCCAGCGGCGCACATCGTCGGCGGTCCGGCGCTCCTCTTCGGGGAGCCAGGGCACGATGACGCGCGGACAGCCAAGCGCGGCCAGCCGATCGGCGACCGCGCCAGCATCGTGTCGAAGCTCGTCGATCCCGTGATGCGCGGCGACCGCCCGGAGGCCGGTGTCGCCCAGCCTGTGCGCGAGCTCGGCCGACTCGGTGGACGGGAGCCCGGCCAGCTCGACGGATCGATAGCCCGCCTCCGCAACGGCGCGGAGCGTGCCCGGCAGATCGTCAGCCATCAGCCGGCGAACGGTGTACAGCTGGAGTGCGATCTGATCCTGACGCACGGCTCGCCTCCTTCGGACCACGGCCATTCCGGTGGTGTCACGGTAGGCCATTGGCCCGCCGCGCGCCGCGCCGCTCGTGACCCCCATCCATGCCCTACCCTGTGGCCCATGACTCCACTGGGGATCGGCATCGTGGGCACCGGCAACATCGCCGGCCAGTACGCAACGAACAGCCGGATGCAGCCCGAGATCAGGCTGGTGGGCGCGACCGACATCGATCCGGCGCGGGCGATGGCCTTCGCCGAGGCCCACAGCTGTCGCGCCCATGCGACCCTCGACGACCTGCTCGCCGACGACGCGGTCGACATCGTCGTCAACCTGACCGTCCACCAGGCGCATTTCGAGGTGACCAAGCGCGCCCTGGAGGCGGGTCGCCACGTGTACAGCGAGAAGCCGCTCGCCCTGCGCACGGATGAGGCGCGCGAGCTCGTGGAGCTGGCCCGATCGAAGGGCGTACGCCTGGGCTGTTCGCCGTCGGTGTTCCTCGGCGAGGCGCAGCAGACGGCCGCCACCGTCGTCCGGAGTGGCCGGCTCGGGACGGTGCGGGCGGTGTACGCAGAGGTGAACTGGGGACGGATCGAGACGTGGCACCCCGCGCCGGCGCCATTCTTCGAGGTCGGAGCCCTGTGGGATGTCGGCGTGTACCCGCTGACGCTCGTCACGTCCATGCTGGGCCCAGCGCGGTCGGTCAGCGCCTGGGGTTGGGAGCTCAAACCCGACCGCGTGACGACGGAGGGAACGCCGTTCCGCATCGGAAGCCCCGATCTGATCGTGGCCGCCATCCGGCTCGAGGACGGCACGATCATGCGCCTGACGACGAGCTTCTACGTCGGCCAGCCAGCGAAGCAGATCGGGAGCATCGAGTTCCACGGCGACGATGCGTCGCTCGAGCTCGGCAACTTCCAGGATTTCGACGCCACCGTGGAGGTGGGCGCCTTCGGCGAGACGTTTGAGCCTGTGCCGCTCGTTCGGCCGGCCTTCCACGGCGTCGCCTGGGCCCGCGGCGTCGCCGAGATGGCCGCGGCGATCGAGGCCGGCCGCCCGCACCGCGCGAGCGCCGAGCAGGCCGCCCATGTCGTCGAGATCATCGGGGCGGCATTCAGGTCGATGGAGGACGGCGGACGGCCGATCGAGGTCTCATCGACCTTCGTGCCGCCCGCGCTCATGCCGTGGGCAGAGGGCGCCACGACTCGCTGAGCTCAGGATCGTTGGGCGATGACAGGACGCTCGACCCTCAGGTCCAGGTCACGGAGGCGACGCGGATCGGGGCGGTGACGCCCTTGACCGTCGCCTCGCGGAGCTCGGAGGTGGCGACGTGGCCCGCCTCGGCCAGCGTGTCCGCCGTTGCCAGGATCTCCCCTCCCCCGGCGAGGGCGGCGACGCGAGCAGCCACGTGCACGCCCATCCCGCTGTAATCCGCGCCCCGCCGATTGGCTTCCGCAGTGTGCAGGCCGATCCGAACCGAGAGCGCGAATCCCGTGTCGCGCCGGTGATCGGCGAGCGCCCGCTGGATGGCGAGGGCGCACTCGACTCCGGCGCGAGCCGTGTCGAAGGCGGCGAAGAAGCCATCGCCGGTCGAGTTGACCACTTCGCCCCTGCTCGTCGCGACCAGGGCTCGCAGGGCATCGTCGTGCCATCGAAGGAGCCGCTCCCACGAATCGTTCCCGAGCAGCTCGGCCAGGTTGGTCGATCCAACGATGTCGGTGAACATGAATGTCTTGTGGGTCTGCACCGGGGCCGCCTCACGATCGGCGGCCGACCGCAGGTCCCGCTCGGAGGCCGCCAGGTCGGGCATCGCCCCGAGCCGCTCGAACTCGTCGCGCGCCGCCTTGAGCTCGAGCTCGGCATCGTCGTCGTCGTCGGCTGCCAGCAACGCCCGCGCGAGGAGCGCCCGTCCACGCGCGACCTCGTACGGCGCACCGACCTCGCGCCAGCCGCGGACGGCGTTGCGCAGCTCCTGGACTGCCCCGGGAGCATCGCCTTCGGCCAGGAGCAGACGACCCATCGCGACGTGCCGGCCGGCCTCCTGGGCGGGCGACTTGTACGTCTCCACGATCCGGGTGAGCTCCTCGGCCGCTTCGCGTGCGAGAGCCAGATCGCCAGATGCGACCGCGATCTCGACCTGCGCCGGCAGGAGCCGTGCCCTCGCCCACTGATCCCAGGTCTCATCCCGGACCGCCGAGTTGATCGCCGTGGCGGCGGCCTTGACCTTGCCCTCGGCCAGCCGGATCAGCGCCAGCGCCGGCTGCGGGCTTCGGCCGAGCGCGTGAGCCTCGCGGAGCGCCGACTCGGCGCCGGCCAGGTCGCCCCTGAGGCGGCGGATCTCGCCGGTGGCGTAGAACCCATCGGCCATCGGCGGGATCGCGTTGTAGGCGGCCAGTTCCTGGGTCGCCTGGCGAAGCTCCCGTTCCGCGCGCTCCCAGGCTCCGCTGACGGCGACGACCTCCGCCCGGTGGACGCGGCAGACGCCTGGGAACCCCGAGACCGACTGCCGCTCGCACCAGCGGTCGGTGGCCTCGGTCCACTCGCTCGCCCGCTGGTAATCGGTCAGGTCGCGGCAGGCCGCGATCATCCGGCAGCAGGTCACGCCGGTCGTGATCGGAGACAGCTCGCCGTTCACCGCGGCGACGGTCGCTTCCTCCATGAGCTCGAAGCCCTCGGATGTCGCGCCCGTGGCGATCTTCAGTGAACCCAGCTCGAGCAGGGCCGTGGCATGGAGGTCCGCATGGCCGGTGCGCGTCGCGATCCTGACGGCTTCCTCGGCCTCTTCGAGAGCGATGCTGATGTCGCCGGCATTGCGGGCGCGGTCGCTGCGGATGAGCGCCAGGTAGCCGTGGGCGTAGCTCTCCGCCTCGCCTTCCAGCAGTCGCTCACCACGCCGCATCCAGGCCGACGAGATCGAATGCCTGCCGGCCATGGTGTGCCGGTGGGCCAGGTCCATGGCCACGCTGGCGGCGCGGAGCGGGTTGCCCTCGGCCAGATATGCCTTGAAGGCCCGCTCCCTGACCTCGGACTCGCGGTCTGCGTGGGCGGCGAAGAACGCCGCCTCGCTCAGGGATTCGAGATCGGCGCCCGAGAGGCTTCCCTCGCGGTCCGCTCGATCCAGGAGCTCGTACGCCTCCTGCCATTGGTGGCGGGCCAGCGCGTCGCGGCCGGACTGCAACGCGTCGGAGCTCGCAAGCTCAGGTTGCGTGCGGATGGGGACCGCGGGCTCGTTCATCCGGGTGATTATGCGGCCTGGGCCGGCCGATCTCGATGTATGGAGAATGTCGCGATGGAGATCATCGAGGGCGCCCGGCTGCCGATCTACTCACCCGCCTGCTGCCACTCGGGGTCGTGAAGGGCTGATCCGTCTCCATCCGCCTTTGGTGCGGCATCGACCCCATACGGTCGCGAGCCTCCGCGCCGGCACTATCGTCCGGTGTCCCGATGGGCCGATCGGGAGGGTTGCCCGTACGCACCACCGCGTACAGGCTGTCCGACATGTTCAAACGCCACCGCACCAACCTTCACCCGGACATCGCCGTTGCGTTTCGCGAGGGCGTCGGTCGGCTCGAACGGCCGGAGCGGCGCCAGACCGAGGCGACGCGCCTCCGGATCTGCCTGACCCGGACCAGGAGGGGCGTCCTGCTGGACCGGCTCCAGCAGGACCACCTGTCGGCCTCTCGCGGCGTCTGAGCACGACTCGATCGGGATCCGGGCCGCGCCGGTCAGGGCGCGGCCTGCTCCCGACCGCTCGAGCGAGCGCGGCTGTGAATCACAGCTAATCGAGGGCCTGGCGGAGCGCCTCCTCGATCTCGCTCGGCAGGGTCGTCTGAATCACATCGCCCTGGAACGGGCGGAGGGCGGCCAGCGTCGCGTCCGCGTCGGACTCCTTCACGACGAGGAACAGCGCCGAGCGGCCGGGTCGGAGCGTCTTCTTGACCTCGTCGACGAACTCGTCGCTGACACCCGTGTCAAGCACCCTCCCAACGGCCGCCCCGAGGGCCGCCCCGATCGCGATGCCGGCCGGCGGAAAGACGAAGGTCACGAGTCCGCCGACGAGTGCTCCGATCACCGCGGCCGTTTCCGTGGTGCCACTGATCTCGTTCTTGACATGGGCGGTCCCATCCGGGTCGCGCTCCACGATGGCGGTGTCCTCGAAGCGGATCTTGCCTTCCCGCTCCAGGGATCTGAGGCGCGTCATCGCAGTTCGCGCATCGTCGAAATGGTCGAATGCGACGACGAGGAGCTGGTTCATCTGGACCTCCTTGGCGGTCCTGCCGCGTGACCCGCTGGCTGCGTCGCGAGCCAGCAGTCTACCTCGCGGGGGGCGCGGTCCGATCAGCCCCTGGATCCGGTCGCCGCCACGACCGATCGAACGAGCCGGTCCGTGACGAGGGCGTCGGCGTAGCTCGACAGGACGCGATCGGGATCGCGTTCAGTGACTGCGTCGAGGAACGCCTCTGCCTGGACGTCATAGGGATCGCGCCGCGTCTCGATCGTGCGCTCGCCCGCGCCGTCGTCGAGCGTCAAGTCCCAGCCCGGACCGCTCGGGCCAGGGTGCATCCGGATCGTCGTCCGGCGCCCGTCCGAGAGCAGATCGAGCTCGACCTGGTCCGAGCCCAGGATGGAGGTGTTGACGAACGTCCCGATCGTCCCGCTCTCGAAGTGAAGAAGTGCGCTGGCGACGACGTCGACGTCCGCGTCGGGCAGGTCCAGCCGGGGTGAGCCCGCCGACGATGCCGCCACCACGTGCGCCTCCCCGACGAGGAATCGCGCCGTGTCGTACAGGTGGGTCGCCTGTTCCACGATCTGTCCGCCGCTCTCGGCGACGTGGCGCCACCAGGCGGGCGACGGCAGCCGGCCCGTCCAGCGACCCAGCACCAGGCGTGGCGGCCGTTCAGCCAGCCGGTCGCGGACGATCGGCAGGAAGTCGAGGCCGCGCCAGTTGTAGCCGACCGCCGTGACGAGACTCCGATCGCGCAGCGCGGCGCCCACGCGACGCGCGTCCGCCTCATCCGCCGCCAGCGGCTTCTCGGTCAGGAACGGGACCTCTCGCTCAACGAGCAGCTCGCAGGTCGCCGCGGCGCGGTGGGGCGGCACGCAGACATAGACCGCGTCGGGGTGTTCCCGCTCGAGCATCTGGCGAACGTCCGTGTACGGGGAGCCGCCCCAGGTGCCGGCGATTGCCGCTGCGCGCTGAATCGTGCCGGATACCACGCCCACCAGGTCTGACCGGCCCAGACGGCCGAGCGAGCCGAGATGAAGCCCCGTGATCCAGCCCGTGCCGACGAGCCCCAACCGGAGGCGTGGCATCGCTACAGGTCATATGGCGAGGCGAGGGGCGGTGACCAGGCTGGTACGCCGTCGCTGAACGCCGAGCCGGCCGCTCGTAGGCCATCAACTCGCGCATCCACTTGAGCTGGAGAGATGGCCACGCCGACCTCGTGATAGACCCAATCGATGTCGTCCGCGTAGCGGCGGCCCTCCGTGGACGGGAGGACCTCAGCGGCGATGAACCACAGGTTGCAGTTGATGGACATCGCCGATTCCGGGTAGTAGTCGCCGCCGTGCTCGGCGATGAGCGCCCCATCGACGAAAAAGCGGTTCGTACCGTCCACCACCTGGACGACGAGCGTGTGCCACCCAGCCATTAGGACGAGGGGTCGGCGTGGCATGCCACCACCTCCGCGATCCGGCCGTCGGCGCCCGGTCACGTCGGAACGATGATGACGAACTTGCCTTCCTTGGCGGGGTAGGAGCC
>Ga0137369_10003570_pt1 | contig 15868 bp, 9 predicted proteins | sample SagtaG_12_FD_104918 | JGI IMG/M metagenome (GOLD analysis project Ga0137369, IMG submission 104918) | Vadose zone soil microbial communities from Sagehorn Ranch, Mendocino, California, USA - Sage1_L_113_16 metaG | ecosystem: Environmental > Terrestrial > Soil > Vadose zone | place: USA... | reverse complement strand
TAGTGCCGCTGGTGACCGAAGCCGTCGCCGACGCCGCCCCGTCACGGTAGACGTGGTAGCCGGCGACGCCGACATTGTCGCTCGACGCCTGCCAGGAGACCCCAATCGAGCTCGAATCAAGCGTCGCCGCCGTCACCGCAGACGGCACCGACGGCGCCTGTGTATCTCCGCCGCCGCCGCCGAAGTCGACGCGGACGCCGGTGATCGAGCTGGGCTGCAGCACCTTGAATCGGAGCCGGTGTGCTAGCGGGTCGTAGTACCAAGTAGACGTGGTCGCGGCGTCGAAGTCGGATTGGCTCGCCGACTGTGCGACCTGGCTACCGTCGACCAGCACTCGCTGCGGTGTGAGCGTAGTCGTCTGCGCCTCCGCCGTCACGAGCGAGGAGGGTAGGTCGTCGAGCGTGAGCGAGAGCGACTTAGCGGTCCCGTCCCAGCTCGCCGAGGTGATGCCCTTCGTGAGAATCTTCGTATAGTTCCGCCCGCCGGGCGTGTCGATAGCATCGATGTGGAAGCTGACTCCACTCGGGAGGCCGGGGACATCCCTGAAGATGATCGGTTCGGTCATCCCGACGTAGTCGATCGATCCGACCGCCGGGTCGTGGAGCTCGGCGCGAACGTAGCTGGACGAGCCGGTCAGCGAGGCGTTCTTCGTCGCTTCATAGGTGCCGGCTGCCGCCTCGAGCGCCGTCTGGCTGCCATTGACGAGCCAGCGCACCTTTGAGCCGCTGCTGATCGAATCCGTGATCTTGAGATGCACGGGCGCGGAGGTGGATGCGTCGGAGACGTAGACGGGATACCGCGCGGGGTATGGTTCCGCCGAGTTCGGGTCGAGATTGAAGATGATCCGTCCATTGAACGTGTTCCGAGCCAGGTACATCCGGCCCTCGAACAGCGAGCGCATCAACGGGTCGAAGCGGAGCGACGGCGCGTACAGATAGGTGGCGGTACCGCGGTCGCCCACCGCCAGCGTGGCGACCTTGTGCATGTCGCTCGACCAGGTGCCGAGGACGATGTTGCCGCGCTGCAGCATCGAGTCCCAGATGTCGACCATCGTCGTCGGCGGGCTGCCGCCTGGATCAGGGCGAACTTCCATCACGTCGGCACCGAACGCCTGGTAGCTGTCGGCGACGATCTCGTCGAGCTTGACGCCGCCGGGCAAGTTCGGGTGATTCAGCTGGGCCGGATAGCCCGTCTGCTGCGTCGGGAGGATGCCGTCGATTCCGCGTGTGATCGCGCACTGCGTCATCAGCTGATCGGTGCAGCCGAAGAAGTTCTTGTACTCGACGCCCGACGTGATGCCGAAGTTGAACCGCTGCGCGTGCCGGTTGTAGCCCATCTCGATGGCGGGGAACATCGTGAAGGTGCCCGTGTCGAACGCATGCACCGACTGGTTTCGGAACGCGAATTCGTCGCCAGAGGGAACGGGACTCGAGGCGTCGAGGTTGTAGGCGTCGAAGTACGCATCGGCGGTGCCACCGTTGGACTCCGCCGACATCTTCACCTGCTGTAAGGCGTTGTAATCGAGGGGCCGGTCGGCGGTGGGGACGTCGGTCAGGCCGCCGCTGCCGATGTTGATTGGCGTGCCGTTACGGGTCGCGGCGCCAGAGGTGATGTCGATCACGTAGTCGTTCCACGCGTTGAGCGTGTACGGGAGGTTGTACGTGAGCACGCGCGCCTGCGGGTTCGAAGACGCGGTGCGAGCGTTGCCGAGCTGCCAGACAATCACAGTGCTCTTGCCAGGCGAGATGACGCCGCTCGCCGTGGTGTAGCCCTCGGGTGACTTGACCGTCTCGTCGCCGCCGAGCGAGACCGAGACGTAGGCGCCCGCGTTCGCGTCGATCCGCTTCGGATAGACGGAGAACTTCAGGATCAGGTTACCCGAGCGGAGGTTCGGCCCGCGCTTGAGGTCGATCAACGTCTCGCCGGATCCGTTCGAGGTACTCGCGAGATGGAGCGAGTAGGACCCGCGCCGAACCGGCGAGCTTACGAGTTGATCCGTCGTCGAAGTCAGAGAGCCATATGTGTCCTGGCTCCACTTGGTTCCGAGACTGTCGTCGAACTGGACGTGGTTTGCGACGACGGTGGAGATTGCAAAGTTGCTGCCGGCCTGGTGGTCGGTCAGGAAGATGGCGTTGTAGCCGTAGCCCTTCGCAGCGTTTGAAATGATCCCGCTGTCATCGAGCGCGTCGCCGCTGATCACGCCGTGCACATGCGTGTCGCTCTTGTACCACTGCCAGCTGGCGGCACGTGCTGGTGTACCGGGAACCGCGACCCCCGACAGCAGGAGACAAACGACCAGGAAGGGTCGGAACGGCTTGCGGCCCCGACGGCGCACCTTGCGACCTAGCGGCTCGAGGAGCGTCTTTTTCTCCGTCTCCGCGCCGAACCGGCGCTGCCGATGCGGAACCTGCCTCCAGGCAACGATAGCACCATCTTCCTTCATCCTTATCCCCCGCCGCCCTTGTGGGGCCGCCGGTGCCTCGGGGTCCGGATCGAGACGAGGTTGCTGGGCACACTGCGGTGTCCAGCCTGGTCGATCGCGACGACACGATAGCGATAGCGTGTGGCGGGCCTCAGTCGCTCATCGGCGAACGTTGTGAGCGGGCCGAGTCGCCCGATCAGATGGGCGTTGCGATAGAGCGCGTAGCCGAGGACGCCGACGTCGTCGGTGCTCTCACGCCAGCTCAAGATCGCTCTGCGGTAGCCGGCGCGGGCTTGCAGCCGCGGTTGTGTCGGTGCGGCGCGGTCGCCTGCACCACCCGAGCATGGGATCGCGCCGTGGTCGAGGAGCTTGCCCTTGATCGTGATGTACTCGAAGCCGGCGCCGTTCGGGTTAAGCGTCAGCCTCAATGCTCCGAACGCTTTCGTCGTATCGGCGCCACGGACGAGGCGTGGATCCTGCCGGATGAAGGCTCGGATGCCATGCCCCCCTGAACCAACGACGAATTCGGTGGGCCCGCCGGTCGAAGGATTTCCGTTCGCATCGAGCGGCTGGAAACGCTGGTAGTTGTGATCGTGACCGTTGAGCACGAGATCGACACCGCGCGCCGCCAGCAGCTGCCAGAGCGGCATGATCCGATCCGAGGACGTGCCTTCCGGGCCGACGGTGAATGCCGGGTGGTGATAGAAGACAACTGTGCACGGGCCCGGATGGTCGTCGAGGTCGTGCTTTAGCCACTCGTACTGCGTCGTTCCCGGCTGGAACTGGTTGAACTGGCTGGTCGAGTCGAGTGAGACGATGTGCCAGCCGGCCGCCTCGACGCTGTAGAAATGCGGCGCGTCGCGCCAGTACCAGAAATAGCCGGGCGCGACCCGCTTCGTGTACTCGTGGTTGCCCAGTGTCGGGAGCGTAATCGGCCGGAAACGGCCGAAGTACCGCTTCGGCGCGTACCAGTTGAGGTACTCGGTTGCCGTTCCCTCCTTGTAGACGTCGCCGAGGTAGAGCAAGAGGTTCGGTTGCCAGCCGCTGATCAAGTTGGTCACATCGGCCGCTTTCTGCTCGCCGCCGGCACCGTCGCCGACGGCGGCGACGACGAAGGGTCGCCCAGCGGCGGGCGCGGTCCCGCCGGTCGGAGCGAAGGACGTCTGGGTCGGCTGCTGGCTGTGGTTGCCGAATGCGACGCTCACCGAGGCGGGCTGGGTGCGGGATCCATCGCGCAGGAGCGCCGTCGCGCTCAGCGCGTGATTCCCGTCTGCGAACAGGTAACTGGGAAGTTGGAACTCGAACGGATTCTCATAGTCGGACAGCAGGTGCTGCCCGTCGAGTTCCACCTCGACCTCGCGGGCGAGCGTGCGGGCGCCGGAGGACGTGAGCGTGAGGCTCATCGGCGCATCACCGGAAAGAGGCCCGTCAGCCGCGTGCAAGCAAAGCGCGGTCGTGTAACCGCCGTGGCCGGTCGTCGCGCAGGCTTCTGCTGTCACCGATCCAGGCGCACTCGCCGTCGAGCCGAGCACTGCCGCAGCGGCGACCATCGCGACGAGCAGAAGCGGGTGCCTCACGGCGGACTCGCCGTCGACTCGCGCAGCGCCTTGACGCAGCCGCGGTAGGTGCCCACTCGCATCGCTGGCTCGAATTGCGCCGCGTATGCGCGGGCGGCCGGCTCGGGCCTTGGCGCGAGCGCGTACTGGCGCGCGAGCCGCGCCAGCCCCAGCGCGGCGCATGTCTCGTAGGCGGTGTCGAACAGCTGTTGGTTCGACTCGTGGACCTGACGTGCGCGGACGCCGTCGGCCGCTCGAAGCGGGTTTGGCGATCGCTGGGCGATTCGCGGCCGGAGCAACTCAGTCAGTGTGCCGCCGCCGAGCAGGACGAGAGCCACGACGACCGCGACGGCGACGAGCCGCCCGCTCACGTCCTCGCTCCGAGGTTGTCGCCGCTTCCGCCCCCGCTGCCGTCGCGCCCGCGCCGGAACACCACGACGATGGCGCCGGCAATCAGGAGCACGAAGCCGACGATGAGGGGCAGTCCGTATGCGGTGCCAGTTGCCGGACGGCCCTCCGACGAGAACTCCCCGACCGCCGGCACACTTCCGCCGAGCGCGCCGGCGAGCAGCGACAGGTACCGGTTGCGGTAGCGAGTACTGGGCTCGATCTGCGAGTTCTCGGAGAACTCGTTCCACGAGATAACTCCAACCGCATCGGGCGCCGACGCCAACGCGCCGGCGAACTCGCGCCGAAAGGTGTTCCCGTCGGCGCGACCGACGACCGTCTTGCCGCCGATCAGACGCGCGTCGAAGCCGGGTGCGGCCGGGGCGATCCACAGGCCGCCGCGCGCATGGACAGCTGCGCCGAGCGCCACGAGCTTCTTCGGATAGTCGGGATAGGTACTCGGGTTGACCGACGACCAGTAGTACGCGTCGCCGTCGAAGAGGTCGGCGACGCGCCGGTAGTCGTCGGCGTTCCGCTCGCTGGCGAGTAGGTAGATGCTGTCGCCAATCTCGCGGCGGACGCGAGCGATCTGCGGACGCGTGAACTTCCAACTGCCCGACCAGATCACCAGCGGCCTGCGCCCGAAGACGTGGAAGACTGGATTGTTCCGGTAGCGGTACGCGAACTTCGTTAGGTCGTCGGCGATCCGCGAGGCGGGCAGCGGCCGCCGCTCGAAGTCGAGGCCTTGGTAGATGATGGCAAGCCTGAATCGGGAAGCTGTCGCGGTCGTGACCAGCCGCGCGAGCCGGCGGTCAAGCGTCGGAGTCGACTTCCACGACACGATGAAGCCGCTGAGGCCGGCCTGCTTCGCCCAAGTGACGTGCTGTCGCATGACGATCCGCTCGTCACTCGAGTAGCGGCCGAGCAGCGGGAAGTCCGTCTTCGCCCGACTCCACGAATTCGCGTCGAACCAGATGTAGTAGTAGGCGAAGGCCCGGATCGGTGTCGTTCGGGCGGCCGCAGCAGGGGCCGGGCTAGAGATCATGAGGAGGAAAGCCGTCGCCGGGGCGCATAGCGCTGCTGCAAGGGGGCGCGCTGTCATAGCGCCACCAGCTCACGCAATTGGTCGAGTCGGGCCGGGCCAATCCCGCGGACCGCTGCGAGCTCGTCGACGGAACCGAAAGCGCCGTGCGTTTGTCTATACGCCAGGATGTTGTGCGCCGTCGCGGGACCGATGCCTGGCAGTGCATCGAGCTGCGCAAACGTCGCCGTGTTGAGGTCGACGACGCCGTTTACCGCGGCACGCCGCGCCGTCGCATCGCCGGCGCCCTGCTGCTGAGCGGGCGCGACGAGCTGCTCGCCGTCACGAATCGTGGCAGGAGCCACAGCCCTTCGCTCGACAAGCCCGCCTGCGCCGCCGGCGCGTGCGGGCGAATCCGCCATGCTCGCCCCACGGACGCGATCGGGCTCAGCCCGCCACTTGGCTGCGACGAGATCGGCGACCGCCGACCGCAGACGCGCGAACCCTGTGAGCGGCATCGCGACAGGCGCGTGCCTCGGAAGCATGCTGCCCAGGCCGCCGATCTGAGCGCGCAATTCTCGGAGGCGGTGCGGCCGCCTGATGAGTGGCAGCCCGACCGCGAAGAGTGCGAGCGCCGCTGCCGCGATCGTGACGTCGAGATAGCTGATGACGCCGACCTTGACATCCTGATCCCTCGACAACGCGACCGGGCCGCCGAGCGAGAAGCCGCCGCCTTCGACCTCGACGTGGTAGTTCCCGCGCGGGAGCGAGGGGAGCACGACCGTACCGTCAGCGCCAAGCCGGTAGCGCCGCGTCGTTCCTTGCGGGAAGGTCAGGCGGATCTTGTCTCCGACCACAAAGCCGAAGAATGCGTCGCGGCTGCGGAACCTTGCGCGGTAGAAGAGGAGCTGCACCGTCACGCCCCGTTCCCGCGCCGGGAAGAACTTCTGCTGGCTCTCGTTGACGACGTTGGAGCCGCCGACGACCACCCGCTCGATCGTGTAGTAGATTGGCTTGCTCTCGAGTCCACCGTTCAGCGGGACCACACGTGTGCCGCGGAGCCACAGGATTCTCGTCGTGGGGTGGAACCGCTCCCCGATCGAGCTCCGGATCTGGATCGAGCTGACCCTCTTCGGGTCGATGAGTCGCCCGTGGAGATCGACGTAGCGGAGCCGCACCCGGTAGTAGATGTCGAGGGCTGCCCGAAGGCGGACGCTCCTGCCATACCAGCGCTGAAAGATTGCACGTCGGCCGGCGCTGACCGTCGTCGGCGGCACGCGTGGTCGACCGACCAGCTGCGGCGGCAGCAACGCCACCCCTTGACTGTTTGTCCTGAAGATGATGCCCCTGTAGACGACCGGCAAATTCGGCGTCGGAGGGATCGTTTCGACGGCCGTGCCCGTCCCGGGTAGAGCAGCGTTCGCGTCTTCGACGAAGAGCGGTGCGAGAAGCGCCGCGAGAGCGATCACGACGAGGCGCCGGGTCACGAGGCGACCTCTGCCTCGGCCTCCTGGCGCATGCGCCACCCGAACGCTGCGCCCGTGATCACCAAGCCGGCCGCAAGCGCGGCAAACACGTACGCCGCGTAGATGATGCTGCGTCGAGGCTCGGGCTTCGGAGGAAGGGGGCGGGTCGGGGGGACGAACTCCGCTGCCCGTGGCGGCGCGGCGAAGTCGAACGCGGATGCAATGCTTTTCGCCTTGCGGTCGCGGTCGGCGAGCGGCTGCAGGCCCCAGTTCTCCTCGATGAACGTGAGCAGCGACGTGAAGTCGAACGTCGTCGAATCGATGTAGCCGCGTCGGGCGTACGGGCTCACAAGCAGTGCGGGTGCTCGGAACCCGTAACCCATCGCGTCGATGCGTGGCGGCCGGACGTGGTCGTACCAGCCGCCCCAGTCATCGTAGGTCCAGACGAACGCCGTCGAGTTCCACGCTCGGCTGCGCATCAGCGCGGTGGTCAAGGTGCGCACGAACCGCTCGCCCGCCTGGATGGATCCGGGCGGATGCTCGCTCGCCCCCGAGGGCGCGATGTAGGAGACGGCCGGGAGTCTGTTTCGCGCGAGATCGTCGTGGAACTGCTCGAGATCGACGATCTTGCTGAACAGCCGCGGATTGTCGAGAAAGCGTTCGTAGTCGAGCAGCGGAACCCAGACGACCTGCGATCCGCGGTCGCCCGAGCCGCGCCGACGGAACGTCACAGTGGGGTCGTAGTTCTGGACGTAGAATTTCCACGGGATTCGTTTCGCCTCGAGACGGTCGAAGATGGTCGGCAGACGCCCGAAGCCACCTGGCGGAATTACGTCGTCGCGCCAGTTTCCCGGGGTCGCCGTAACCCAGTACAGGTGGTTCCAGACCGAGCCGCCGGCAGCGGATGTGAAGAAGCGGTCGAAGAGGACGTAGCGATCGGCGACGTTCCAGTAGAACGGGATGTCACGGTCGTCGTAGTGGCCCATGCTGATCGAGTCACGGCCGCCGAAGGCGCTGACGAAGCCGTCCATGCGACCGCCACGGAACTGGCGCCGGAATGTCTTCTGGCTGTGCGAAAGGTCGCGTACGGCACGGTTGCCAATGCGGAACGGGCTCACGCACCCGAGCTGCGGTTGCGCCGCCCGGCGCGGCATGCAGATTCCGCTCGGAATCCCATTCGCCCCGGGATAAGTGCCGAAATAGTTGTCGAAGGAGTGGTTCTCCTGCATCAGGTAGATCACGTGCTTGATCGGCGTCCTTGTGGCGATCTGCTCGACGTTTCGTCCCTCACCCGCGGCATGCGCGCTGGAGGCGCCGAACGGGAGCGCCGCGAGCGCGAACAGCGTCAGCACGCGCGTCACGGCCGCACCTCGTAGATGACGATTACGGGCGTCGTCCGCCCTCCAGACCCAGCCTCTGCCGGCACCGACTCGACGTGTACGACACGGCCGTTGTAGCGATCGGCGTAGCGCACCAGCTTGCGCGAGAAGAACGGCGTCCGATCGGCCGAAAACGCATCCCAGACCAGGTACTGCAGGTTGTTGTGCCGGATCTGCAGGTCGGGGTTCTCGACCGGCTCGTACGAGGGATTTCTGTGCAGCGGGTTCGGGCTGACGGAAAGGCCGTACGCCTTCCTGTGGCCGTAGAACTGGACGATGTTCGCCATCGAGGGACCGATCGTCATCAGCAGGGCGCCGACAGGTACGTGCTGGTCGATCCAGCGACCCGCCTCGCGACCGCCCGGGACACCGCCGGTGCCGGCGAGGAAGGTCGATCCGGTCGCCGGTGAGATCGCAATCCACGTCGGGATCGCGAGCGACGCAGCGACCACGCCAACAGCCGCCGCCCCGAGAAAGCGCGCCCGCTGTTCTTCCAGCCGGACGCTCGCAAGCCACGCGGGCATCAGCGTTAGGGTGCGGCCGGCGAGGATCGCGAGCGGAGGCGCGATCGGCAGCAGATATTGGAAGCCCTTGACCGGCCACAGCTCGAAGAAGGTGGCTGGAACGAAAATCCATGAGAGCAGCAGTCGCTCCCGCCATGACCAGCGGCCGCGTGCCAGCCAAAGGCCCGCAGCCGCCGCAAGCACAACGATCACGCCGACGGCCTGCGTCACGGTCACGGGGTAAAAGGCGAGCGTGTGATTCGGCCGCCGAAACAGCTGCCAGACGAGGTAGCTCCGCCCGGTACTCGTTCCGCCGGTGAGCGAAAGCGACAACGGGTACGGCGCGATCACGAGGACCATCGCCGCCAGCGAGAGCGCAAGGTCGCGTGCCCGGATCCGCAGCTCTGGAGACAGCGCGAAGAACGCGTACAGTGCGCCGAGGAGCAAGATGCCAGGCTCCTTCGCGAGGAACGTGAGCCCCATGGCCGCACCAGCGGCGTAAAGCCAACCCGGCCGCCGACTCAGTCCGAACCGAACGACGAGGTAGAGCACCAGCGTTGCGAACAGCGTCATCGGGCCATCCAGCAGCACCTGGCGCGTCACCAGGACGTGGTACGGCATCAGCGCGAGAACGAGGGCGCTGTAGATTCCAGCGCGCCTCCCGAAGAGGAGCACACCCGTGCGGTACACGAGCAGCACCGTCAACACGCCGACGGCCGCCGCCGCCAAACGCCCGAACAGCTCCCCGACCCCGAGGTGGTAGCCGATCGACAAGAACGTCTGGAAAAGCAGCGGGTGTGCGCGGAAGATCGGGAAGAACGGCTTGAGCGCCGGATCGGCCGCGATCGCGGCTCCCTGACCGGCATACACCGCCTCATCCGAGTTGTAACCGACGGCGTCGATCCGCCAGACCCGCACAAGCACTGCCAGGCCGAGCACGAGCGTCAGTGCCACCGCCGTCTCACGCCCGCGGGTAAGAGTCCAGACCGTTTCTGCGATCCGGGCACTCGACCTCCTACCGAGGCTGCGGCGCGGCGCCACGACCTCCGCGGCGCTGTCAAGCTGGTTCATCAACGCAGCTCAGGCAGGCGACGCAGGCTTCGGGATGAACTCCCCGCCGTCAGCGGCGGGGGCCGCGGACGCGGCGTCCTCGAGCGCCTCCGCCACCATCGTTGGGAGGGCGTGCATCAGCGTCACGAGCCGTTCCCACCAATTCATGCTCGTGCTCTCGACGAGCTGTGCGGGAAGGCCCTCTAACGCGGAACGGATGATCTCCTTCTCGGCACGCACCAGGTTCATGCTGCTGCGTCCGAAGAGGAAGGCCTCGATCGTCGAGTACGGCGGGAATCCATAGGCGTCGGCACAGTTCGAGAGGAGCACGTCAAGTGCTTCATCTGTCTGCAGCGAGAGCACGCGATCGTCGCTGCGCGAGATCACGAGTAGTCCGGCCAGCTTCGCGCTGTGCACGATGCGCACGCCCTGCACGAGCCTCGTAATCGCGTATTTCGGCGGTGGCACGAGCCACTGCACGACGGCGTTGATCGTCGCGACCGGCAGCCGGTAGCGGGTGAGCAGGAACGCAAACCGCCGGCCCGAGCGGGAGTGGATGCGGCTCTGGTAAACGAGCCGCAGTCGCTCGAACCGGCTGAGGTCGGTCTTGGCGAGCGCCCCGACCGTGTGGCTCGAGATCGTGAGCGGCTTCGGATACGCCAGAACATGCCCGTCGGGGCCAACGAGCGTCAGATCGTCGGAGAGGAAGCCGTGCGAGTCGTGGCTCAGCGTCCGCAGGATCGTCGTCGTCTTCCCCGTGTCCGTTCGGGCAGTGACCAGATATGCCAGACCCGAACCGTTGGCGATGCATGCACCATGGACGAGCGCGTAGCCCCGCTCAACGAACGTCCACCGCAGCAGCGGCTCGATCACGTTCGTGTAGAGCACGTGCGGCGAACGCGCGAGGAGCGGCGCGGCCGTCACGCGCGTGCGCTCGCCTGCCTCAATCTCGATCGCGAAACCGAGCGGCTCGCGGTATCTGAGCCGGTTCGGATCCGTGCTCTCGCGCCCGCGAATGGGGCCGATATGGATGCTGATCGTCGGATCCGAGACGCACTCGACGCGGAAGAACGCCAGCTCTGGTAGCGCCACGTCGGACTCAACCGTCGCGAGGCCGTGGATGTCGTAGCGGTAGGGCGCCTGCGCAAACAGGGGGCGTGCCCAGATCCACGCGTCCGCGACGGCGAAGCGCGTTAGCGTGATCGCAAGTAAGGAGACGAGGTTCGAGATCAGATAGTTGATGCCCGCAACGGATACGAGCAGGACGAGCATCGGACCACGGAGCAGGAGAGCTCCGTTGTTCATTACAAAGAACAGCGCCGCGCGTCGAAAGATGCCGCTTTGCCCGGTTCTGTCCGAGAAGACCCAGCGCTCCGTGAGCAGGAAGTTCCAGGTCGTCGACGCCTGGGTGGCGACGATCGCCGCCGCCAGGTAATGGATACCGGCCATGCCTGCGAGGGCTGCAAACGCCAACATGTTGACGCCCAGTCCGCTGGCGCCCACGATGCCGAAGTGAGCGAACCGCAACAATCGCCCGTCGCCGAGCCGGAGGCTTGCGAGCTGCCGTAGGTAGCAAAGACCCTGACACAGCGATGCCTTGCTCTCACCCGCGTAGCGCGTGCCGAATTGGAACGGCACTTCGCCGACGCGCAGGCCCGGGTGCCGGAGCAGCAACTCGAGCAGGATCTTGAAACCGTTAGGGCGCAGGCGCTCGAGATTGACCGCGTCGCGCCGGAGCAGAAAGAACCCGCTCATCGGATCGCTGACGTTCCGCAGACGCCGGGGGAAGAGCGCTCGCGCGGCGAACGTCGAGATTCGGGACAGCAGGCTCCGGAGCGTTCCGACGTCATCCATGCCGCCACCGGCGCACCGGCGACTCGCTACGACAACGTCGAGATTCTCCTCAACGCAGCGCTGCAGCAGCTGAGGGAGCAGCTCCGGCGGGTGCTGGAGGTCCGCGTCCATCACGGTCACGTACGGAGCACGCGCGACGCGAAGCCCTTCGACCACCGCCCCCGCAAGCCCGTCGTGCTGCTCCTCGGGCCGGCGGTGGATCAGCCGGATCGGGATCTCCGCCCAGCGACGCGCTTCGCGAATGACCTTGGGAGTTTCGTCCCTCGAGTCGTCGACGAAGACGATCTCGGCATTCCCGGTGACTCCACGCTCGAGCCGGCGCACGAGCTCGGGGAGATTGGCGGCTTCGTTCCGGGTCGGGACAACGACCGTCAGGTTCGGCGGGGCCCCCTCCGCTTCTACAGTTGGCCACAGCTGTGCTACCTCCACCGACTTCTCCCCTCGGTTGGATGGGATGTGTGCAGCCGCAGCGATAGAAACGTTGGCGGTCGTGACGCGGGACCGGCCCTCCCGGCTACCCTCGGGGTCAGCCGCAGTCCCGGCTTCGTAGCCGACACGCGGGCCGAGTGTCGGCGACCCGCACGGCGAACTGCTTAGCCGCGCCGCTTCAGGACGCGCTCAGGTTGGCGTGATGGGCAGTGTTCCTCGCGCGGCTTCAGCGAACCGGCATCGCCGCCGTCAGTTTCCGCGAACACCGACCAGGGCCGAGGCTCGCGTGCAACTCACCGACGGTGCCGAGCACGCATTCCCGCGGAACTGCCGCTGAATCACCCCCTCCGGTCCGCCACCAAACAACTTCCTAACCTAGGGCCCCGGATGGCAGAAACAAGACGCAACCGCGATTACTGGCCCGAAGCTGGCCGTTAGTGCAGGAACTTACCTGGCCGTTCGTCTAGGGAGAGTGTGCCTACCCTGAGTCGTGCGGCGACCAGCCGCCGCCAGTGCGGTCGGCCCGCGCGCAGCGGAAGGTTCCTCCGTCGGATCGGGGAGCCGCGAGCGGGGTGAGACGCGAGCAGCATCTACTTCTGGGGCCTCCTGTTCGCGGCAGGGGCTTGTGAACGTGTGTCGAGAAGACCGTGACGCACGGCCCAACGAGTCGCCTCGGCCCGGTTCACGACGTTCAGCTTCCTGTAGATGTTCGACAGATGGAATTTCACTGTGTGCAGTGTGACCCAGAGCGTCCCGGCGATCTCCTTATTCGTGCGACCTTCAGCGACAAGGCGTACTATTTCGATCTCGCGCTGCGTCAGATACGGCTGGTGAGCGAGCATGGGACGCAGGTGGATCGAACGCTCGAACGACTGTCGGATCGCGGCGGCAAGATCGTCCGCCGACGCCGTCCGGTCGCAGTACGCATGCGCACCAGCGGCAAACGCCGCCTGGGCGCTCCGCGGGTCGTCATCAGAGATCACGACGACCCGCAACTTCGGGTGCTTACTCTGCACCACCCGCAACAGCTGTTCCACCTTGTCGTCGACCGTTTCAACGCCGAGAACGAGAAGGTCAGGATCGTGGTCTTCGACCAGGTCAGCGAATCGCTCGATCTTCGTCTCGCGCGCGCTGATTTCGATACCCAACTGCGCGATGACACGCGCGAGCGAATCGAGTGACAGCGGATGCGTGTCCACAACGATCGCCGTTTGAGCCGCAGACTCCATTGTCGCCGTACCTTTGAGATTGACGCCAACCGGTAGCCTAAACGGTGAGTCTTAGACGAATGCCGCGAATGTGGCGCGCTGGACGCCAGCCTGCCTCGTCCGGGCTACGTCGGCGGGTCACCTCTTTGACGCGCTGGAGATCGAGCCGGCAGCGCCGGCGATCGCTTCCTTCGTCGGGTCGCAGGCGCCGCGGGGCGCGCGGCCGATTGCGGCGTCGGACGTCGCCCCCGGTCGGCTCGCCCGCGGGATGGGCGAACGCGGCAGTGCGCCGCCTGTTGCGGCAGCCCCTTGTCTTTGCGCTTGGGAGGCACGGGTGGGCCGCGACGGCGAGCGATCTCGGCGCCTGGGCGAGCCTCAGCCCTGCGTCCGGCGTGTGGGGTGCACAAATTTGATCGGACGCGGCGGCGAGCCACCGGAGGCGCGGCCAGCCACGCGACGCACTTCGAACGCGAGCTGGTGAGTCCTGCCCAACCCCATCTCACAGCCGGCGGCCGCGACGACCGGTTCCCAGGTCGGTGCGAAAACAGGACGCCCGTCGAGGTGCACCGAAGACGAAGACGATTGGGGCAAGGACCTCACGGACGAACTGGTTGACGAGCTCGATGACGACCGTGAGGAGACCTGGCTGCTCAACGACGAGCCGCCGCTCGAAGCCGACGAGCCCGAGTGGCCCTGTGGGTACGTGAATTCGGTTCCGCCTGCAAAGCGGCATGGTGCCAGCGGCGAACTGGATTTTGGCACCCCACAGGGTCTTCGCGGCTTAGAACCTCTAACACAATGTGTTCTCGAGTCGCCGCCAGCAGATGAGGCAGCAGGCGAGTGAGAGGAAGGCCTCATGGATCTCGTGGCGGCGATCGGTGCGGAGGAGCAACCGGCGGCGGTTGTGCAGCCAGGCGAATGTGCCTCGACGACCCAACGTTCGCGGCCGAGCCCGGAGCCATGCTCGCTCTGCCGGCGGGCGATCGTCGGCTTGATCCCGCGTCTGCGCAGCAGTCGCCGGTACTTGTCGTGGTCGTAGCCGCGGTCGGCGACGACGCGGTCCGGTCGTCGTCTTGGCCGCCCGGCACGGCCGCGCACCGGCGGTACGCGGTCGAGCAGCGCCAGCAGCTGCGTGACGTCGTTGCGGTTGCCGCCCGTGAGCGTCCAGGCGAGCGGAACGCCGCCGGCTTCTACGAGCAGGTGGTGCTTGCTGCCGCGGCGGCCGCGGTCGACCGGGCTTGGACCCGTTTGCGAGCCCCCTTTTTCGCCTGCACGTGACTGGAGTCGGCGATCGCCCGCGACCAGTCGATCTCGCCGGCGGCGTGCAACTCGGCCAAAAGCAGCTCGTGCAGCCGCTCCCACACACCCGCTTCCTGCCAGTCCCGCAGCCGACGCCAAGCCGTCATCCCGCACCCGAAGCCGAGTTCCTGCGGCAGATGCTCCCAACCGATCCCCGTGTGCAACACGAACAAGATCCCCTGCAAGACCAGCCGCGATCATCGAGTGGCTTGCGGCCCGGATAGCGAAACCGCCGCTCCCTTCTCGGCACCAACGGCTCGAACCGCTCCCACAACCCATCCGAAACAATCCACGGCGGCACCCGCATCGACATCCCCTCCAGAGCTTGACGACGGATGCCGACGGACTTCGCTACCGCCGAGCGGGTCCCTTCATTCAGTTAGAGGTTCTAAGGTGGGCCGTCGCCGTCCGTCGCCGTCCGTCGCCCTCGGCGCCTTGTCTCAGTAGATGCCAGCAACGGAAGACCTCCTCGCGGGGGCGGGCGTCGCTCGCCGAATACGGCGCATGTGGCGGGCCAGGCCTGTGGGGTGCGCAAAAACGATCTCGCCGCAAACGTGGCACTTCCGGACGACGGACGACTTTACGCACCCCACAGGCTGAGCTTCAGCATCTCACCGCCGATTCGTTGGTATCCCCAGCGCGGATTCTCACGGGCGAGCCGGAGCACCAGCTCTCGCACCTGAGGATCGACTGCCGGCCGGCCCGGCTTCCCTCGCGGCTGCGCCCATTTCCGTCGAACCAGCTCGCGGTGCCACCGCAGTAGTGTCTGCGGCGTCAGGACCAGTCCGCAGTGTTGCCGCCGCGGGAGCACTCGGGCGAGCGCAGCGAGGAAGGCACGATCAGCAGGCCGAAATGAGCGGCGATCAGCTTGCCGTCCAACCACGACGAGCTGATGTCGCAACACGAGCAACTCAACGTCTTTGGCGAATTCACTGCACCGTTGCGACAAGCAACCGCAGAACGGCCGAGAAGGCCAGACAGGCGAAGGAAAGTAGCATCAGCCGATGCTCCCAGAGCCGTCGCCAGCGGTGCCGAGAACTTGAACCTGGGTTTTGAAACCCCTCAGCGTTCCCATGCTGCCATTTCCGGGGGCGCATAGCACTTCGGCAGTCCCTTACGCTGTTGCCGAGCTAATTGACGGATCTCCTCGGCGGTCGTGGCGTCGGTCATGGCGTCCTCCTTCTCCTCTTGAGCCACGTCTATCGCGGCCACCTCGCCTCACGCTAGGGGGTGATGCGGACGGTTTCGGTCCTGATCCGGAGCTATCCTTGGGCCGTGAACGGATCCGGAGCGT
>Ga0137369_10003560_pt1 | contig 15889 bp, 15 predicted proteins | sample SagtaG_12_FD_104918 | JGI IMG/M metagenome (GOLD analysis project Ga0137369, IMG submission 104918) | Vadose zone soil microbial communities from Sagehorn Ranch, Mendocino, California, USA - Sage1_L_113_16 metaG | ecosystem: Environmental > Terrestrial > Soil > Vadose zone | place: USA... | reverse complement strand
TTGGGCGCGCGCTGACTGTGCTCAAGACCCGCGCCATGGCCCATCGCCCGGTGGTGCACCGATACGAGATCACGAGCGAGGGATTCAAGCTGGGCGGGATAGTTCCGCTCACCCGCTAGCAGGATTCGGAGGGGCGGGCATTGCGCCCGCCCCTTCTCAGCTCAGAGACTGAACGTAGCGTAAAACGCGTCGGTCGGATTCGTATTGGACGTCGTGCCCGATGTGCTGCTGGCTGGGGCGCACGCGCCACCGATCGGGAAGTTCTGTCCCGCCGAATCGGTCGCGTCGCAGTTCGTCTTCACGAACATGGCGCCGAAACCGCTGCCACTGGGCGCCAGCCCTTCGTAGTCGCCGAGGAAGAATCCGCGGGCGACCGGCGCGGTCCGAGAGTCGAACGGCGTCGTCGTGATGCGCTGCTCGTTGCCGAACGTCGCGCCGCCGTCGGTCGAGTACATGACCCAGTAGTCGGTCGGAAGGTTGGCCACCTGACCTGGCGTCAGGTTGCGGGTGTCGTAATAAGTGACCGCCACAGTGCCGCCGTTGACCGCCACCGTCGGCGTGAAGGTGGGCAGTCCTGACGCCAGCCTGTGCACGACGGCCGGCGCCGTCCAAGTAGCTCCGCCGTTGACTGACGTGGTGATGAGGATCTCGTCGTCCCAGGCGCCGCTGCTCTGCTTCAGTTGCTTCTGGTAGCGCGTAGAGCTCTGCCACACCACGTAAAGCTTCCCGTCAGTGCCGACGGCGACCGAAAACAGCACGTCGCCGGTGCGCAGGCGCTCGCCCGTGTTGGGATCGATGACGCCGAGTTGGTTCAGCGGAGAGATGACCTTCGGTGTAGTCCATGTGTCGCCGCCATCGGTCGACTTCACGAATGCCAGCAGTTCGTTGCTGCGAGTGCCCCGGAATGGAGTGTTAGGCGAAACGATCAGGTCCGTGAAGTTGTAGAGGTCACCGTTGAGCGGGTCGACGACGATGATGTTGCCGATCGTCTGCTGCCGCTGCTTGGTGTCGATGATGACCTTCGCCTGGCTCCACGTCACCCCCCCGTCGGTCGTCTTGGAGAAGTAGGCCGGACCGGTGTAGGCGGCGGTGTGCGGGTTGTCGTCCGGGTTGTCGGTCGGTTCGATCAGCGTGTCCCACACGGTGTACGCGGTCCCGTTCTGGTTCGGGTCCGCAGTCGTCGCGTTCTTGTCCGTGCTCTGGGCGAACTGCGTGAAAGCGGCACCTGGGATGGCCTGCTCGTGGTCCCACGTGGTGCCGCCGTCGGTCGATCGCGCGGCCACGACTGCGTTCGCCCAATTGGGATACCCGAGGTTAAAGGCAAGCCCCGACGCATAAGCGATTCCGTCCGGACCAAATGAAACCCACGGGTCCGAGTTGCGCAGGTAGACAGCGAGCGACGCCGGCGTGCCCGGCACGCATGCCCCCCACCGCATCGCCGAGTTGCTGAACGTTGCGCCGCCGTCGGTCGATACGCCCACGCCAATGCCATGTGCGCCGCCGTTCGACCAGCGGTCCTCGTGCCACATGCCGATCACATGGCTCCCCTGGACGGCAACTGTCGGTTCCACTTCCGCGTTGAGGAAGTTGCGACCACCGGTCACCGCGATCTGAGCCGCGTCTTGCGATGCGCACGCCGCCAATGGCGAGGCGAGCGCGGAAGCCCTTACCAGCGGGGAGACGCCGGCGACGCCGGCGGTCGACGTCACAAGCGCCAGCGCACTGGATAGCGCGGTGATCCATAAAGCCTTCTTCAGCAATTCACAATCCCCCTTGTTAGACCCTCGACCCAAAAGAACCTCCCACGACCTTAGTGCCAGCCCGTCCTTTCACGCAACCACGCGATCGCCGGCCGTCCCTGCGCGGCCTGGAACGCACGCACCGTGGGCAGGCCCGGTGGCGGCGGCTCCAGGGAGCGGACCACGAAGTACCCCGCCAGCGCGCACACGACGGCATCCACGGACTCGCGACGCACACTTGTCATGTCGACGCGGCTCAGGATTTCTTCGGGTGATGGTCCGCCCTGCATCGCCACGCTCGGCGTCATGCACGCGATGTCCAGCCACCACGCGCCCGTCCGGGCCCAGGGCCAGTCGAGGACGTAGACGCTGTCGCCCGCGATCAGCAGGTTGTCGGCCCGGACGTCGAAGTTCAAGAGCGTGTCACCTCGCGCGGAATCGGGTGCCTGAGCCTCGAGCCTGGCGAGCCGATCGAGGTTCCTGATGCACCACTCGTCGAGGCGCTCTTCGCCGCGCGCCAGCGCTGCCTGCCAGCCGTTGATCGTCCGCGCGAAGGCATCCACCGCGGTCTGATCGGTGGTGATCGGCGATGGAGTCAGCGATCTCGCCAACCCCTTCAAGGCCTCGAGGACCAGGTCGAGCTCGGAGTCCGTCCAGGGCTCGCCGGGATGGCGGCCGTCGATGTCTTCGAGGCAGAGAGCCACCCAACCGTCCACGTCGTAGGTCCACAACAGCCGCGGTACCGGGGCGCTCGCGGGAAGGGCCGCCAGGATCTTCGCTTCGCGACGGTGAATGCCCGGCGAGTCGGGGTTGGCCTTCTCGCTTACGGCTTTGATGAACACGCGGCGTCCGCCTTCCAGGCGAAGCCTCGCCGCCAGGCCCGGCGAGAAACCCAATTGCTGCGTGACCGCTTCGACGACGCGGGAACCTAGCCGCGACTCCAGCGCTACCCGAACCTCGGCGGGAATCTGCTCCCAATGGATGCGAACGCCTCGCGCTGGTATAGAGCTAGAGAAAGACTCCCCTCCGGAGCTTCAAGTTCTCGTAGATCCCACGCTGGATCGTATCTCGCACCTGGTCGGAAAGCGCCATCACCAGGTGCTGGTCGTCCGCGGCCCCGGCCGGCAGCTCGGAGACGTCCACCGGCGGGTGAAACTGGATCCGCCACTTGCTCGGCAGCGGGATCATGCCGAGGGGTCCTAGCCACGGCCAGAAAGGGGTGATCGGGAAATACGGGAGCCCGAGCAATTTCGCCACCGGCTTGAGGTCGCCGAACATCGGATAGATCTCCTCCGAGCCCACGACGGAGATCGGGATGATCGGAGCCCGGGCTCGGATCGCGGTCGCGACAAAGCCGCCGCGTCCAAAGCGGCGCAAGCGATACCGATCGCGGAATCCCTTGCCCGTGCCCCGCGTTCCTTCCGGAAAGACCAGCACCAGCTCGTCGCGCTCCAGCAGGCGGCGCGTGTCGTCGGGGTGGCCGACCGCCTGACCCGTCCGTCGCAAGAACCAGCTCATCACGGGCATGCCCATGAACTGGCTCGCCACCAGCGCGCGAACGTGGCGCGGGCGCGAATGCTCCGTGAAGACGGCGGTCTTGATCATGGTGCCGTCCCATGGCAGGACCCCGGCATGGTTCGCCACCAAAAGCGCCCGACCTGTCGCCGGAACGTGTTCGACCCCAGTGGTCTCGACCCGCCAGTAATCGCGATACAGCGACCTGAAAACTGCGCTAAAGGACTCGGTCCACTGAGGGTCGAAGCCGAAGTCGTCGACCACGTAGTTGGGGCCGCGCCTGGCCAGCTCGCGCTGCTGATAGACGAACTGGATGACCTCCATGACCCGGTTCATGTCGATGAGCTCGCGGCCCGTAAGCTCACGCAGGCGCGACGAGAGGTTGCTGATGCCCTGGATCGCGTACATCGGCGCCTGTCGCTGCAGGCGCCGGATGGGCCTTGGCAAACGAAAGCCTTCGCGAGGCGCGACGATCTCTGCCTTCTGGCTGTGGCGTCGCCTCTCGCGTCGCGTGACCTCGATCAATTGCTGAGCGCCCCTCCGGCCCTTCGGGCCACCTCCCCATGAATGGGGAGGAGCTCGCGCCGGCGGCGCTGCTGCAGGTAGACCTGAAGCTCGTACTCCTGGGGCGGGGACGGCGCTTCCACCAGCTCTCCCTGCTTGCCACGCGCAAGCGCATCCATCGCCAGTCGCGAGGTATGGGACGGCTTCCACCCAAGCTCCCGGTGCGCTCGCGTGCAGTCCATCACCGAACCGAACGCAACCATGTCGGCCAGGTGCGCCGGGAGGTCGACTCCGGCCAGGACCCGGAGTCCCAGCCTGGAGACCCACTTTCCGTAAGGGGGCAGCAGCGGAGCGGGAGTGCCGCCCATGATCCCGATGGCCTGGCTCAGCAGGATCACGCCGTCGCCGGCGACGTTGAAGACTCCCGGATGGTGCCCCAGCGTCGCCCGCACGATCGCCTCGACGGCATCGTCTTCATGGAGGAACTGCAGCCGCGGGTCGTAGCCGGCAAAGGTCGGCACGATCGGCAGGGACAGATAGCGGGCCAGGCTCGTGCCTTCGGTGACGCGCCAGCCCAGGCGAAGCACCGTGACGCTGCCCTCGTTGCGAAGCACGTACTCACCGACGAGCTGCTCCATCTCCATGAGATCGCGCGTCACACCCGAGGCAACCTTCTCGAAATTGATCATGTCCTCGACGAAGAACGACGGGTCGTTTGGCCCGGCGCCGTAGATGGCCTGGCTCGACTTGACGACCACCCGCCGCACCGCGCTCGAGGGGGCCGCGCATCCCACGAGCACGTTCATCGTCCCGATGACGTCGGTCTCATGGATCGCCCGGTCCTCGCGCGGCGAGTCGATCGAGACCGCGAGGTGGACGACGGTGTCGACGCGGAGTTGACGGATCAGCTTGCCGATCACCGTGAGCCTCGTGTCGGCGTGGACGAAGTCCATCTCCTCCTGCGCGCTGATGGGGTCGGCGATGTCGCAGCCGAAGAGCTGCGTCACCTCCGGGGCAAGCCGTCGCGCGACCTCCGCGCCAAGCGGATTGGAGACGCCGGTGACGAGGACGCGCCGAGGCTGGAAGGGAGGCATTACCTCCCGATTATGGGTATATCCCCCGAACCGTCGTCGCGTTGGCCACCCGCTGCACCGCCAGCGCGTAGGCCGCGGCGCGCATGTCTACCCGTTTGTTCACCGACGTGTGGAGGATCTCGTAGAACGCCCGCGTGATCACGTGGTGCAGCTTGGTGTTGATCTCTTCCTCCTCCCAGAAGAAGGCCTGCAGGTCCTGCACCCATTCGAAGTAGGAGACGATCACTCCGCCGGCGTTGGCGATGATGTCGGGGACGAGGAAGATCCCGCGCTCGTGCAGGATCGGGTCGGCCTCCGGCGACACCGCCGCGTTGGCGCCTTCGGTGATCAGCCGCGCGCGGATGCGGCCTGCGTTCTCTCCTGTCACCTGGTCCTGGACGGCGGCGGGCACCAGGACGGTGACGGGGAGCTCGAGCAGCTCGGCGTTCGTGACCGAGTCCGCCTTCTTGAAGCCCCCGACCCCACCGCGAACCTGCCGGTGCTCCTCGAGTGCGGCCAGGTCGAGACCTTTCGAGTTGTAGACCCCGCCCTTGGAGTCGCTGACGGCCACCACGTTGAGGCCGGCCTCGGAGAGGAGGCGGGTCGTGGACCGGCCGACCTGCCCGTAGCCCTGCACCGCCACGGTGGGCGTCTCCTCGTCGATGTGCAGGTACTTCAAGGCCTCGAGAGTCAGATAGGTCGCGCCGCGGCCCGGAGCCTCGACCCTTCCTTCGGAGCCCCCGACGTCGACCGGCTTCCCGGTCACCGATGCGGTCACCGAGTGACCCTGGTGCATGGAGATGGTGTCCATGATCCAGGCCATGATCTGCGGGTTCGTGCCCATGTCCGGGGCTGGGATGTCTTTCTCAGGCCCGATCAGGATCGCGATCTCGGTCGCGTAGCGGCGAGTGAGGTGCTCGAGCTCGTTCTGGCTCAGCTTGTGCGGGTCGACCCTGACCGCGCCCTTGGAGCCGCCGTACGGGATCCCCACCGCGGCGCACTTCCAGGTCATGAGCATCGCCAGCGCCTTGACCAGGTCGAGGTCGATGTCGGGGTGGTAGCGGATCCCGCCCTTGGCCGGGCCGCGGCTGATGTTGTGCTGGACACGCCAGCCGGTGAAGACGTGCACGGAACCGTCGTCCCGCCGCACGGGGAAGTGGACGGTCAACTCCCGCTTCACCTCGCGCAGGCCGCGCCGTGCGTCGTCGGACAACCCGATCAGGTCGGCGGCCGCGTCGAAACGGCGCTGGGCGGTCTGGAATGCGGAGGCGCGGGTCTCGACCGCCATGTGCGGCTTTCGATAGTACTCCGGGGCTCTCGCGGAATCTGACGCTATTGAGGAGTTGCCTGGGCGATGGTGATCCGCCAGGTGATCAGCGCGGAGCCCTTCGTCTACGTGATCGCGTCACAGCGCCGTTTTTCTTGAGTTGAGCCGACAGCGTGTCGATCCGCTCGTTGAGGCGGTCGATGTCGCGACGGGTCGGGATGCGCAGCCGCCTCAGCGCGCGCTCGATCGCGTCATCGGCCATCGTCTCCAGCCCTTCGCGGCGGCGCTCGACCTGGTCGCGGAGGTCGGATGGCACGTTGAGTGTTTTCCGCACGTAGTCGATCAGCGCCTGCCCGCGGTCGTGCAGCATCTCACCGCCCGCGCCGACCAGGCGCGCCGGCCCTCGCTTTTCCTCGGACAGCACGATCTGCGAGAGGGTGACCTGCGTGAGGTCCTGTCCGTTGTCGCGATCGACGACCCTGATCTCATGGCCGTCCCGCACGAGCTGCGCGATTCCGTCCAGAGTGATATAGCGACTCGTGCGGGTGTCGTAGAGCTTGCGGTTGGCGTACTTCTTGATAAGGTGTCGTTCGGGGGCTGTCGTCACGAGCGGGCCCATTTTAACGCGGTGCGTTAAGCGCCCCGCGCGGCTGCATTTGTGGAGGTGATGCATGGCAACGAGGAAGCGCACCAGCAGGCGATCCAGCCTGGTCGGACGTGCGGTGAAAGCTGGGCGGCAGGCCCTGCGCGAGGCGGAAAGGCGTGTCCCCCCTGACCTTCGCCGTCAGGTCGAACGAAGGCTGAAGGACGCGGACAAGACCGCCCGCGCGGCGATCAAGCAGCTGCAGACGCAGGCCAGGAAAGCCAGCACGCGCGCGGACGTGAACAGCGTTCTGAAGCGAATCGACGGCCTCACCAAGCAGGCTCGCCAGATCGTGCGCGGGGCAGGCTCGCGGGCGACGACGACCCGCCGCCGTGCCGCCGGCACCACTCGGCGCGCTGCGAGCCGCACGACAAAGGCCGCCGGCACCGCGCGGCGCAAGGCGAGCGCGAAGGCAGTCTCGACGGGACGCGCGAGCACGACGAGACGTCGCGCCGCTCCGCGCAAGCCGCGACCGGCGCCGGTGATGCCAGAGACGATGGCTCCCGAGGCCGGCGGCGCCGTCGAGATGGGCGGGACGACCGAGACCTAAAGCGTCCCGAAGACCTTCACTCCGCCCAGGAGGACCGCTCGTGGGCGGAGCTCCTCCCATCTGACATCGTCCTCGTCGAGAGGGTCGCCCCGATAGACCTGAAGGTCCGCGAGCATGCCCGGCTCGAGGGTGCCCTTGACGTGCTCCTCGAAGCTCGCGTAAGCGCCACTCGCGGAGTAGGCGCGGAGCGCCGCGAGCATGGTGATGCCGTTGACCTGGTCGTCGACGGCGACCCGGATCCCAGGCCACGGGCTCGGATCTGTCGACACCGGGAGGTCGGAGCTGAAAGCGACGGCCACCCCGGCACGCAACAGTCCACGATGCGGAGCCAGGTGAGTGCGGTCGCGCACCGGAAAGAAGATCGTCGACGCGACCCTGCCGAAACGTGCGGCCATCGGCTGCATCACCGCCACCATGCCGAGCTTCGCGAGGCGCTGCTGCAGATCTGGCGGGCAGATGGTGCAGTGCTCGACCCGGTGACGCAAGTCCTGTCCGCGGGCGGCCTCGACTGCATCGCACATGGCTTCGATCGCGGCGTCGCCGATGGCATGCGCCGCGACCTGCAGGCCTGCGGCGGTGGCGCGCACGACCAGCTCACGCAGCTCCTCCGGAGTGGTCCGCCATACGCCCCCTCCTGAGCGCATGGCCACGCGCTCGGCGCCGCCGTCGACGAAGACCTTGACGGGGCCGGCGCGAACAAGCTGTCCCCCAAAGCCACGCTGCAGCCCGAGGTGCGAAGCAGCTTCCAGAAGCTCCCAGGAAAGGAACTCGTTGACGCGCAGCTTGAGTCTTCCATCACACGCAAGTCGCTCGTAGGCGCGCAGGTCGTCGGCAAACCCGCGGTTGACCGCAGCTCCCACCGAGGTCACGCCGCGCGAGACGAGCAGCTCCTGCGCCAGGAGAACGCCGTCGATCCGCCGCTGGAGGCTCGGAGGCGGCTGGACATCGGCCACGAGTCTCATCGCCGACTCGAGCAGGAGGCCGTTGGGCGATCCGTTCAGGTCGCGACCGATGCGGCCGCCATGGGGATTGGCGGTGTCGGAGGTGATCCCGGCCGCGGCGAGCGCGGCCGAGTTCGCGACGCGGGAGTGGCCGCCGCGCTCGTCGATGAAGGCGGGCCGGCCGCCCGTGACGCGGTCGAGCTCGGTGCGGTGGGGCTGCCGGCGCTCGGTCAGCTCGTCGGTGCGGTAGCCCATGCCCTGCTGCCACTCGCCCGGTTTGAGCTTCCGGCCATGCGCCTCAAGGCGCTCCAGGATGTCGTCGATGCCCCTGGACGCGGTCAGGTCGGCGGCAAAACGCGTCAGGCCGAAATAGACGACGTGCGCGTGGGCGTCATTGAAGCCCGGAAGGACCGCCGAACCCCCCAGCTCGACGACGCGCGTCCGTGGTCCACGCAGGCCCATCACCTCTTTACCGCCGCACGCGAGCACCTTGCCGCCCGCGATTGCCAGGTGGCTCTGGGGTTTTAGCCCAGTCCGTCCCAGCGTGCGGATGCGCCCGCCCGCCAGGATCAGCTCCGCTTTCAATCGCCGGTTAGATTAGTCGGGTGCCGACCATCGACTTTCGGTCCGACACCGTGACCATGCCCACGCCGAAGATGCGGGAGGCGATGACCACCGCCAGCCTCGGCGACGATGTGTTCGGCGACGACCCGACCGTGAACCGGCTGGAGGAGGTCGCGGCCGAGCGGATGGGCAAGGAAGCCGCGATGTTCGTCTCCAGCGGGACGCTGGGCAACCTGATCGGCATCGCGGTCAACGCCCGCTCCGGCGAAGAGATGATCGCCGACACCGATTCGCACACCTTTTTCTACGAGTCGGCCAACGCGGCGGTGGTGTGCGGGGTGCAGATCCGGCAGGTCGCCACCGAGGCCGGCGTCATGTCGCCCCAGCAGATAAGTGACGCCGTGCGACCTCGGGATGACGTCCACGAACCTTTCACCGCGGCCATCTCGCTGGAGAACACGCACAACCGGCATGGCGGAATCGTGTGGCCCCTGGAAGATGTCCGTGCGGCATACGAGGAGGCCCATGCGCAAGGCCTTCGCGTGCACCTGGACGGAGCGCGCATCTTCAACGCGGCGGTCGCGCTGGGGGTCGAGCCGGCCGAGATCGCGTCCGGGGCCGATACGGTCACGTTCTGCCTGTCCAAAGGCCTTGCCTGCCCGATCGGCAGCGTGTTTTGCGGCTCGCGCGAAACCGTCGAGGAAGCTCGTCGTTGGCGCAAGAGGCTGGGCGGCGGCATGCGTCAGGTCGGGATTCTTGCCGCGCCGGGCCTCATCGCGCTCGACGAGATGGTGGATCGACTTGCCGAGGATCACGCCAACGCCCGCACGCTTGCGGAAGGTCTGGCCGAGCTACCCGGTGTGCGGTGCGACCTCAGCCGGGTGCAGACCAACATCGTCTACTTCGACCTGGAAACGATGAATGCAGCGGCCTTCGCCGAAGCCTGCGATAAGCGTGGCGTGCGCGGCCTCCCGACCGGGCCGCGGCGGGTGCGATTTGTCACGCACTACGGAATCGAGGCGGAGGATGTCCAATCGGCGCTGAAGATCTGCGAGGACGTGCTGACGGCCTGAGCTTCATCTCAGCAGCTCGGCCAGCAGGGTCTGGTCGATGTTGCCTCCGCTCACGATGGCCGCCGTGGTGGGGCCAGGTTCCAGCTGCTCGAGCGCCGCGTAGGCGAGCGCGCCCGCGCCTTCGGCCACGACCTTGGCCGCCGACGCGAGCTGTGGTACGGCTGCCTTCAGGCGGGGCTCCGGCACGATCAGCCAGCGGTCGACGAGCTCGCGCAGGCGCCCGAACATCCGCGGATCGAAGGGAGCGGCCGTGCCGTCGGCGATCGTCGCCGGCTGGATGGAGACCGGACCGCCGGCCGCGAATGTCCTCGGCCAGAGCGGATATCCGTCCGACTGCACGCCGATCACCTCTACGTCGGGCCGCATGCCCTTGACCGCCGACGCGATCCCGGTGACCAGGCCGCCTCCCCCGACTGGCACGACGACCCGGCGCAGGTCGGGCACCTCTTCAAGGAGCTCGAGACCGATCCCTCCATGCCCGGCTATCACGTCCTCGTCGGCGAAGGGATGTATGAACGATTCCGGATCGTTCTTCCAACCCTCCGTCGAGATCCAGTTGAAGAGCTGCTCGCGCGGCATCGGGATCGGAGTCGCGCCCCACCGTTTCACGCCTGCCACCTTCGTCTCGGGCGCGGTGTCGACCATGACGACCCGGCACGAGACGCCCAGTTTGGAGGCCGCGTAGGCGCAGGCCTGCGCCGCGTTGCCCGCGCTGACGGTGATCAAACCTCGTTGAAGCCGCTCCGGTGGGAGCGCCAGCGCCGCGGCGAAGAAGCCGCGGACCTTGAAGCTTCCGGTCGGCTGCAAGCATTCCAGCTTGAGCAGCGCGCCCTCCACGGAAACGAGAGGGGACCTGAGAACGTGCGGCCGCGCGCGGCCGGCGGCCACGCGGACTCGCTCGAGGGAGACCATGTTGCCGATAATCGTAGGCATGCCGATTTACGAGTACCGGTGCGAGGAGTGCGACAAGCGCTCGTCGGTGCTGGTGGCCGGCTTCTCCTCCCCCGACCCGGCGTGCCCTCATTGTGGAAAGCACGCGCTCCGCCGCCTTGTCTCCATGTTCGCCACCGTGAGCTCTGGCGACAGCGACGGTGGCGACGACGACTTCGGTGGCGGTGACCAGGATCTCGGCGGTGGCGAGGACTTCGGCGGCGGGGACGACGACGACTTCTAACTAGACAGGCCCAGCACCTCGTTCGCTGCTTTGATGAGCTCCCGGCGGTGTGTCTCGTCGTGCGCAAAGATCCTGAACAGCGCCATACGCACCGGGAGTCGCCTGAACAGGTCGAGCACGCGGCTCTGCCGGTACGTGTCCTCCAGAGGCTCGTAAAAGAGAATGTCCGCCGTCTCGGTCATCGGGTTGAACGCGCGCGACTCCTGGGCCGCCACATCGACCTCGAACACGATTTCGCGCAGGCCGGCCGGCAAGCGCTCGCGCAGTCGGCCGGCGAACTGCTCGCGCGTCACGCTCAACGCGCCGCTGGGAACGTCGCGGGCGTCGGTGTGACCCTGGTAGATGAGCTTCCACTTGAGCTTCCGTGCCACCACCGCGGCCCATGCCTCCCCGAGCTCGCGGCGACGCGGATCTTCGTGGCCGCGAGCCCAGCGGTCGACGTCGGACAGCAGCGACCACTCGGTCAGAACCAGATAGCGGTCGAGGCGCTCGAGTGGGTTGCCGCCGAGCACGATCTCGAGCGTGGGGCGGAACACCTCGCGAAGCTGCAGGTCGATCCGTCGCACCGTGCGGTGAAAGTAGACCTGGTGATAGAGGTAGAGCCTGGAGTTCAGGAACATGTACAGGGCTTCGGCCGCGTGGGAGTGGAGTGTCAGTCCGCGTTCCGAGATGAACGAGTAGTGGATGATGCGCTGGACGTCGACCGGCCCGGAAGAGACGCCGCATATATAGGAGTCGCGAGGGACGTAATCCATGTTGTCGGCCGAGAATGCGCCCACCAGGGCCGGGCGCAGCACCGCCAGCCACGAGGGAGGCTGGAAGCCCTCGAGCTCAGTCGAGGAGATGAGGTAAGCGACCCAGCGCGGGTCGATCCGCTCTCCGCTGTCGAAATCGCTGGTTGGCGAGGCGCCGATCTCGCCGACCAGGTCCGCGAGCGGCGCGTTGATCAAGGCACGCCCGATCACCTCGTGGTCGATGCCCCAGGTGTCCAGGTAGTTCTCATCGAAGAAGTGGCCGAACGGGCCGTGGCCGACGTCATGGAGCAGCCCGGCGATCCGCATCGTCTCCTCGACCAGCTGCGCCGAGGGCGCATCGCCGCACGCGAGCTTCAGTGAGGGGTAGAGGTGACGGGCCCACTCCCCTGCGAGGTGCATCGCACCGAGAGCGTGCTGGAAGCGCGAATGCTCGGCGGTCGCGAACACCCACCACGCGCTCTGCAGCTGGTGGATGCGCCGCAATCGCTGCAACCAGGCGCTGTCCACGAGGTCCTGCTCTGAAGCCTGGCCCGCGACGCCGCCCGGACCGCCTTTCGTGATGCGAAGGTAGCGGTAGATGGGATCGCTCGACAGGTTGACGCGCGAATACTCGGAACGAGTCTCGTCCACGACGCGATTATTGCCGTGACGTCGTTCTTGACGGAGGGCGTCGAGCTTTTTAACACCAGTCGTTACTGGCACGCGCACGAGGCCTGGGAGCGTGAATGGATGAAGGATCGCAAGGGTCCCGAGGCGCTGTTCTATAAAGGCCTGATCCAGGTGGCGGCCGGATGCCTCCACTATTCGCGGCACAACCGGCGCGGCGCCGTCAACAAGTGGCGGAGCGGGGCCGACTACCTGCGCCCGTATCTCCCGCGGCACAAGGGGATCGCGCTGGCTCCCCTGGTGAGATCGGTCGACGGTTACCTGGAGGCGATGCGGGGACGAGAGTGGCCCGACCTCGAGATGCCCCTCATAGGTCAGGAGTAGGGCGGAAACCTTCGTCCGGCCCCAGCCTCGATCAGGCCACCGTGGCCCAGCCTGAGCAGGTCGCCGGCGTCCGCCCGACCATAGGCAAAGACGAACGGAAGCAGCAGGTCCAGGGAGCTGTTGCGGCCGAAGCCTGCGCAGGAGGCGACGCCGACGACGGCGGTGGTGCCAAGGCGCCCCAGCCACAACATGCTCCCCGGATGCATGGGCGCGCCCAGCTGGAGCAGCTCACCGCCGGCCTGCGCGAGTTCCGCGTATGCGGGATCGAGTGGATCGATCGCGGAAGCTCCAGCGAACAGCACGAGGTCCGCCCCGCCTTCGACCGCTTCCCGATAGGCCGAGGCGACGGACTCTGAAGTCCGGGCGACCTCCCGCACCGCGAGGAGCTCGGCCCCGTACCAGCCGAGCTTGGCGGTCACCGCCTGGCGAAACAGCTCGCGCGCCTTGGGCTTCAAGCGCTCGGTCGCGACGACGAACGTCTTCAGCGGCCGAAACGCGAGCAGCTCGACCACCGGGCCCTGGTCTCGACAAAGGCGCTCGGCGGTGTCGATCAGGGACCCTGGAACCGCCACGGGGGTGACCTTGCAGCCGGCGACCTCCTCGTCCTCGCCGACAGCCTGCCCGTCCATGAGCGTGAACACCGAGATCGACCCGAGGCTGTTGATCGCGTCCACCACCTCGCCGCGGACGCGGACCAGTCCGCGGTGCCTGGCGACCAGTCGCGCCTGGCTCTGGACGGGCGGCCTGGGCTCGAGCCCCGGCCCAGCGAGCGCGGCCGCCAGGCGGCCGGCAGCCTCGTCCTCGTGGAGGTCACCGGGCTCGAGCTCAACGACATGGACCTCGCCGCTTTGCCGCACCCGCTCCAGATGTCCCGCCTCGAGGACGCTGCCCTTGCGAAGGTCGGGTCCCAGGTCGTGGACGAGCACGCGTCCCTTTATCTGTTGTGCGGAGACGGAGCTCCCCTCAAGGCGGATCGCTTTCAACAATTGAGAGGATAGAGGCGGGATGAGCCTGCCCCAGGCGCGGTTCTACAACACGTTCACGCGATCCAAGCAAGAGCTGAAACCGCTGCGCGACGGGATGGTCCGGATCTACTCCTGCGGTCCGACCGTCTACCGCTACGTGCACGTGGGGAACCTGCGCACGTTCATGCTGCCGGACCTTCTGTGCAGGAGCCTCGAGTACCTGGGCTACCAGACGGAGCAGGTCATGAACGTGACCGACGTCGGCCACCTCACGGACGACACATTCGACCGCGGCGAAGACAAGATGCTGGTGGCAGCGCGACTGGAGAACAAGTCGACCGAAGAGATCGCCACCTACTACACCGACGCCTTCATGGAGGACATACGCAAGGTCAACATCCGGCCGGCGGCGCATTACCCCCACGCCACCCAGTTCATCCCTCAGATGCTCGAGCTGGTCCAAAAGCTGGTCTCGCAGGGACACGCCTATGTCATCGATGGGAACGTGTACTTCGACATCGCCACGTTCCCCGCCTACGGCAGGCTGTCCCGAAACACCACGGACAAGCTGCTGACCGGTGTCCGCGGCGAACCCGATCCGCGTAAGCGCCATCCGGGCGACTTCACGCTGTGGAAAGCCGCCGGCGAGCACCGCCTCCAGGTGTGGCCCAGTCCATGGGGGGAAGGCTTTCCGGGCTGGCACATCGAGTGCTCAGCGATGTCGCTGTCACTGCTCGGTGAGCGTTTCGACATCCACACCGGCGGCGCCGACAACGTGTTTCCGCACCACGAGGCTGAGATCGCGCAGTCCGAAGCGGTCACCGGCCACCGCGTCGTCGGCATATGGATGCACGGGGGTTTGCTGATGCTCTCGGGCGCGCGAATGGCGAAGTCGGCCGGCAACTTCTTCCGCGTCACCGAGCTCGAAGAGCAGGGGTTTGACCCCCTGGCCTTTCGTTATCTCGCGCTGCAGGCAAAGTACCGCGCGCCGCTGAACTTCAGCACGGAAAGCCTGGCGGGGGCGGACCGCGCGCTGCGCCAGCTGCGAGAGAGGGTGGCCGAATGGTCGAACGGCGGTGACCAGCGCGTCCCTGAGGAATGGGATTCGCGCTTCCGGGACGCGATCGGCAACGACCTCGATCTTCCGGCTGCGATGGCGCTGTTCGCCGAGCTGACGCGATCCTCGCTTCGGCCGGCGACGAAGGCATCCCTTCTCAAGAGATGGGACCTGGTGCTCGGCCTCGACCTTGATCGGGCAGGACCGGAGAAGCCGCTCCCTGTGGGCGCCGAGCGCCTACTTGCCGCGCGGGAAAAGGCCCGCGCCGCCAAGGACTTTGCGAAGTCGGACGAGCTTCGCGATCAGCTGGCCGGCATGGGCGTGACAGTGATAGACACGCCAGAAGGACAGCGCATCAAGAGCTAGAGGCCAGCGTCGCATTGGCGGCCGGATTCACTCCGGCCGCAACCCGCGTCCCACAATCGCCTCCACACGTCGCTGGTGGAAGGCCACTCTGAAAAAGGGTCTACTTTGCCGAAGGGAGTTAGGGGCGCGAATCCGGCGCGCAGCACTATGGGAGTTGATAGCGCTATGCGGCGCCGTTGAGCGCCCCGGCATAGAGGGAAACCGGCAGGTTTCCCTCAATGAAAAGGAGCCGAACCTTGCGGCCCGGCCCCACGAGAGGAAGGGGTCGAAAAGAAGTGCGGTGCTACCGCTGCCGCGGGACCGTCACCGGTGGATGTGTGCCCGTCGGGTCTTCGGGCTCGGGATCGACCCTGCCTCCTTTTGGTGAGGGGGTCGCGCGACCGCTGTTCTTGTCCTTGGCGTGGTCGTTGGCGTTGGGGTTACCACCGTGCGCGTTGGGGTTCTCGCTCCCGTGCTGGCGCGCCGCGCTGGCCACGTCCTGACCGTGCTGGCTCGCAAAGGAGCTCACGCAGTCACCGATTCCATGCTGGCCGTCAGCGAGCTTGTCCCGGCACTCTGCGACGCGGTCCTTGACCTGCTGTCCCCAAACCGTGGGATCGAGGCTTCCGGTCGCGGCCGTGCCCGCAACAGTGACCGCGGCGGCGGCCACGGCGACGCCCGTGAGGAGCTTCACGGAGAGCGCCGCGCCGGCCCCTCCGAGCAGCGCCCGCATC
>Ga0137369_10003553_pt1 | contig 15911 bp, 26 predicted proteins | sample SagtaG_12_FD_104918 | JGI IMG/M metagenome (GOLD analysis project Ga0137369, IMG submission 104918) | Vadose zone soil microbial communities from Sagehorn Ranch, Mendocino, California, USA - Sage1_L_113_16 metaG | ecosystem: Environmental > Terrestrial > Soil > Vadose zone | place: USA... | reverse complement strand
TTGGGCGTCGAGCGAGTTGAAGTCCTGCTCGAGTCCTTGATCGGTCGAGACGCGGGTATAGATTGCGCATCGAACCGCCTTCGCCGATCCAGCCCTCATGGCGAGGATCCTTTCGATGGTTTGACTCGTAGACCGAAAAACCTCGGCCCATTCCAGCGGGTGCCTGTGATCGCGAAAGCAGCCTTCGACAGACTGGGGTAGGTCTTGCCGTTCCAGACAAAACCATCGACAAGCACCGCCACTCGTTGCATCTGTCCCCTCCATTCGCGGCCCAGCACAGTGCCCGGCCTCAGGTTCGCAATACGCCCGCTCAAATCTACGGCGCGCGATCCCGCTTTCTCGGGGGACCCCGAGCGATCGAGCAGTCGCTGACTCTCGCCATCCAGGTCACCGAAATGGTCAGCCTGGAGGCGGTAAGCCAGAACGCGAAACAGGAGATGTCGGGGCAGGTGAGGGGGCGCTCGCCGCCCCAATACGGTATGCCAACGGGCACGAAGCTCACCGACGTCGAGATCACGCAAGCGCGCAATCTCGACGGCGAGTGTCTTCCGGTCCGGCATCGCCGGACCGATCTTAACGCGCGGCATGTTGTTCAGGGCGACCGGCCTTTGGACGGATGAGGCCCGGACTTACGGCTGTCTCCGCCAGTGATCTGGTAGACGCGGTTGCCGTCCACCTTCTTCGAGCCGAGCTTCAGCTTGAGGCGCTTGCGCACCACGCCAGCAAGGAAGCCGCGCACCGAGTGCTGCTGCCAGCCTGTCGCCTTCATCATCGCTGCAATCGTTGCGCCGGTTGGTGATTGCAGCATCGCGATGAGGCGAGATTGCTTCGAGCCAGGATCACCCTTCTGTCGCTTCACGTCGCCAGCGGCATGTCGGGTGGGCGCAGCAGGAACCGGGGTTGCCAATGACGCAACCGCTCGCTTCTTTGCAGATTTTGACATCGAGATCCTCCGTTCGGTTCATGGCGGCGTCGCGCCGCCACCACCGAAGCCCCACCTCGGCCACCAAGCCGGCGGGGCAGGATCTCGGAGCGCCTTTGGCGCCCGGAATTGCCGACAGTACCGCTCCAATCGCGGGCGAATGCCAGTCCTTTCTGGATAATGTTATTGCTGGTTTTGTGGGGACCGGATTATGGAATGATCCGGACGGCCAGCAGGATCGAGCAGCGGTTTCCTAATTCGAAAACCGCATTCCCCATAGCTCCCCATAGCTACCGTAAGTCATTGTTTTTGAAAACATTTTCTATGTTTGCCACTGTATAATTCGCCAGGGCAAACCGCTGAGCTTATTGCGGTTTCGTGGGCCGGTGGCCTCCTCGATGGTCAAACGCTCCGATTCAACGAGAGCCTGAATGTTCTCGTCGGCGGGCGGGGTGCCGGTAAATCGACCGTGATCGAGGGTCTTAGATATGTATTCGATCTTGAGCCGAAGGGTGACGAGGCCCGACGCATCCACGACAGTATGATCACAAGCCCTCTCTTTTTGGGGACGACGGTTTCGGTGTTGGTGCGTTCTCCGCTTCCATCGCCTCAGCACTACTTAATCGAACGAATCTTCCCTGGCCGCCCGCGCGTTCGTGATCAAAGTGGCGAGCTGTTTAAGGATGACGTCACGGCCGCCGCCCAAGAAGCCACTCAATCCACAGAAAGGGAACATCATGTCGATCATACGCCATGAAATTAGACAGATATCAGAGGAGAATCGCGGTCAGCCGATCATCAGCCAGGCAGTCGTTCACGGCAACGTCGCCTATTTCGCCGGCATCACCCCCAACCCGATTGTCGGCGATATCAAAACCCAGACTGCTCAAGTGCTGCGACGCGTCGATGAACTTCTCAACCTCGCGGGAACCGACAAATCACAGCTACTGAGCGCCCAGGTCTGGATCGCTGACATGCGTCTGTTCGAAGATCACAATTCTGTTTGGAACGATTGGGTTGATCCGGCAAACCCTCCGGCGCGGGCTTGCCTCACGACCGGTTTTTGGCGACCTGGGATGCTCGTTGAAGTTATGGTGGTTGCGGCCGTGCCATGACCGTGACAGGTTTTTTGAGGGGCGAGCAGTGCCCTCGACTATACGCCGGACGAGCAGCCAAGCCAGACGAATCCAAACGGCTGGGATCAGGGAACAATAGAAGACGTTCTTGAATGGTCACAATATGGGACTTCGCAAAAATCTAACACCACAGGGCAGGGCTACCCTGTTCTTGGTATGGCCAACATCACGGAGGATGGACACATTACGCTGTCACCCCGGGCTTACGTAAACATATCTACGGGCGAATTTGAAGAACTGAGGCTGGAACCCGGTGACATCATCTTTAATCGCACGAACTCCACTGAGCTTGTCGGTAAAACAGCGTGTTGGCGACTGCATATGGATGCCGTTTTGGCTTCTTATCTTGCCGGACATCGTCCCGCGTGGTGACCTCGCGGCGCTCGGTGAACATGCCGTGAAGCTCACAATCCCAATGCTCGGTGGCATGTCAGCGGTTCGAGCGCAGGCGGTTATGAAGCCGGCGAGCTAGTTCGGCCAGACCCCCGAGGTACCGCTGGTCGGCATCCTCATATTTTTCCCACAGGCGATCGTAGCTACGCCGATGCATACCCTTGGGCCTCCCTGGAAACGGCTCCGTTACCGAAATGCTTGTGCGCTTTTCGAGCGTGTTGGCCAACAGGTGGCGCAGCTATCGCTACTCTAAACCAGTTCCGCGTCCGGAGGGTCAAAACAAAAATTGCGATCAACTATTCCTTCCGGCATTGGGTAGTCCACGGTCGGCAGCTCAACAACTAGGTCCGCGGTGTGATGCGGCTTCACCTCGTTGTGGTACAGATGAATTGAGCGGTGCACCTCCTTCTTCGGCGGAGGGTCCTCTAGGAACAGACCTGGGTGCCACATTGGCATGTTGCTGCTGTACGAAAGACGTTTGACATAGACGACGAACCCACGGCCCCACCTCTCGCTTGGCGCAACCTCTTCGAGGCACACGGCGTCAAGAATGACAATGCGGCCGGAAGCAGCGGCCCTCGCCAGCTCAGCATCAAATTCATCACGACGTAGGCAGTCACGGTACGGCGGAGGATCGGCGAACTTGTCTGCGAACTTGTCGCCCTCGACATGCTCGGCGCCTATGCGTTCTTTGACGAGCTTGGCGAGCCCGCTCTTTCCCGCGCCGTCGAATCCCTCCATCCGAATAAGCTTGGGGCTTCCCGCGCCACGCCAGACCTCGACGACCTTCTCGGCCGCCGCGTCGAAGTTCGGACAGGGCGCGATCTTGACCGGCACGCTACCGGTCCTTTCTCTGCACGCAGACGCCGCGCATCGTTATCTTCGTCCGGCTCCCCTCAGACGTTTTAAATTCTGCCTGCATGGCCTTGAGCGCATCGGTGCATAGCTTCTCGCTCGTGAAGTTGACGACGGTGTTGCTGTACGCCTGGACGCCCCCGGCGTTCGGCGATTCAGTGAGCAGGTGGAAGATCATTATCCAATCCATCTGCTTTGCTCCACGTGCATCAGTTGAGTCGCGACACGTCGTACGAGCTGCTGTTGATACACATCTTCAAGGATGACCCGCGCCCCCAAATGTATGCCGTGGGACGGTACGCGTAGCTGTAGTTGTAAGAGGTGCATCGGACGCCGGTGTTATCGTCGAACACAATAATTCGGTCGTACTCGCAACCTTCAAAGTCGTCCTTTTTCACTCCCTTGTCGATTCGACCGGCGATGGTTTTCCTCGCGACCAATGTCCAACCGACCATGCCATCCAGGCTGCAAGCGTACACGGGCGTTTCCTAAAATCGCACAAATTCCGGCAGTAAGAAGAATTCGCATCACTCCCTCCACTACCCACACCCTCAATCATCACTACTCCACCCCGCCGCCCGCCTCGAATTCATCGGGGATGACGCCAGTCCGGACCAAGACTTCCGGTGGACCCCAGTCGCCTAGATCAGGATCGCCCGTGCGTGACCAAGCGATGACCCCGACATGGGTCTGCGCAAGCCGCCCCGCCAACGCTCGGGCAGACGCTGCGGAGGGGCAGGCTTTCGGTTCGACGGGCACGATGCCGCCATCTCTCTCCTCGAATGCCTGCACAACGTGAAGACTATGCGAGGGCACTCCGGTCATCTCCTGCTCTTGCCCTTCGAGAGGATATCATCTCGTAAAGGTCGATATATCCGGTCGCGCGCGCATGAGTCACGGACGCGGTCACGTCCATCAACATCAATCTGGCTATGAGCTAAGGCGTCCGCCCGGCGTTCCTCTGGCCAACGAACCGAGGCTACGGCCAACTGCGGTTTTTTTCAACGATCCGAAGGTTGAGCATCCCTCATGAATGCTCGCGGGCGACGGTGCCTGCGCAACGCGCCGCTGGCGTGATCTTTACCGCCTGTCATGTTGCGTCGGCCGTCATACCGCGCCCCGGTCGCGTTGCGGACCGCCGCCGAAGGTGGAGCCAAACTAGGAACTGGCCTTTCGGCCGACTGGCGGTCTAGCATGGGATCATCCTTTCCTCGCCGGCTTGATGGTTGCAGCAATGAGTGACTGGACTGGACCGCCACACAAATGGATCGCTATCGCTATAACGGCCGGTGGAGGTATAGCCCCGTTTGCGATACTCTCGTATTTGAAAGATCATCACCTTGTCGTGCCATATCCATGGGACGTAACTTTGATGGCAAGCATAATCCTTCCGACCACAATCTGTGGTGTTTGGATTTATATTGCTGGAGAAATCAGATCACTTAAGAAAAAGTAGAACCGAGTTATTTGCCCTTGCCACTCTGCCGGCATCGGATGCTCAAACGCTTCCAAGCAAAGATGCCCTATGGGCTCCGTAGTGCCGGACGTGAAACACGGTGACGACGAATGACGGACGATCAATTCAGGTCGGTCCTTATCCATCTGAGGATAATTATCGCAATCTTGGCCTTTGTGGCAGGCATCCTCCTAGCCCTGGCATGGACGTATTTGCTGTGAGCCCGTGGACGCGACCGTCCATGTCCACCTATCCGAGAAATCTTTTCGTTCGGTGCCATTCGAGCATTTCGCGGGCCGGTTTCAGACCTGGGTTAACAGGCGGAGAAAGCACGCATCCGTGCATTGCATAGTAGTTGCGTCCATTCTCAAAATCTTCTTTCAGCTGACGCCCAACTTCAAAGTGCCCGTCGTTGGTCACAGTCACGTAGCCAAGATCGAACAACCGATGAATGTCGGTTCGCAGTAACAGGCCATTTGTGATTTGGTGCTCGCCGCCTTCTGAATAGGGCTGTATGTGTGCAGCCTCCAAGACGCGCCAAATCTTCTCTCCTGTGACTGCACAACGGCGCTGATATTCGAGCATCACGTTCAACCGGAATGAACGTTGTCCAAGGCGCGGGCAGATGATGGTCGGCTCACCGTATCGTGGAACCGAAATCGGCACCCCCGGCTGTCGGGCCAAACGGGCCATAACAGCGTCCCATAATGCGCTGCCGTCTACCTCTGCTGTGTTGTATGTGCGCCCTTGCTGGATGTGAAGTGACCACGAAGCCGGAATTGGTATCCACTCATCTTCGGCAAAGAAAAACGGCTGAGTGAGAACACGGCAGCCGATCATGTAGTCTTGCCGGGGATCGTCTTGTTGGCCGCGATAGAAAGCGATGCGCTGCCGCATTTCGTCAATCGAGGGGGCGCCGTTTTCGCTGCCGAAGGTGTCCCATGCCAGCGAGGTTGGAAGAATGTCGGCCCGATCAAATACGCCGCCGCCAACGATGAAATTGCGTGGTGCGTGAAGTTTGAACAGGAATAGCTCACCGCGTTGCAATGCCCTGAAGTTGGTGCGTCCACCGGGCTGCCAAAAATTCACTTCTTCGACGCCTTGCAGCGACGATAGGTAACGGAACCAATCGTAGTCGGTGATTCCAATGTAAAGCTTCACGTGCCGACCCTGTCGACTGGGGTAGGCTAAGCCTACCACCCGGCCCGAGTGTTATCCGGAGAAATATCTCCATGCAGCCGCGATAGCAGTTGCGGCTATCCCTCCAAGCCAAATCAGACCCTTGTTGTTTGCGTAGAAGTCCTCTAAGCGTTTCCAGGATAAAAATCGCACCTGAGGCGGTTCTTCTTTCTTCAATTTCGCTTCGAGGAGCGCGCGGTGCGCTTGACCGAGACGAGCAATTTCGGCTTCAGCTCTCGACATATTTCCCGAGGAGTCGAAATGTCTCACATTTTCCGGGTAGCCCATCCCGCGTAAGCGCCGGTCGGTGTCGAGAGCGTGTTGGATAATTCTGTGCACGAACTGACGTAGATGGCGGTCGATTCCGTCTATCGATGCCAGCCGGATCGGGGCAGGATATGTGGCTGTTTCCGCGTCCCATCGCTTAAAAATTTCGTGCACTTTCTGAAGCAGGTAGCGATCGATCGCTTGCCAAAATATCTGCTGTTGCTGATATCCGAACGCAATTCCGCTGTAATGGATGCGCCCGTCGCGAAAATCATCTACATCGGTGACGCCGCCTTCGTACGTCATTCCGTGCCATCTGAAGAGCCAATCGTTCGCGAACCGCTGCCATTCGACGTGCAGATCATTTTCGAGCGACAGTTCGAATGGCGTCATTCGGCACCGTTATGCGAGGGCATGGGCCGATTATCTCGTTAGCTTTGCATGGCCGCACAACCACAGCGAATGTGATCATACACGATTGCTGCCACCTGTCGTTCCCAAAAATCGCATCCGGACGGATTCGCGCGATGAGGCAGAATCAGCGCATCCTCCGAGGCGATGCTTGCGATCCTCCATCTGCTTGGGACGTTTGTCTTCAATCTGTTCAGGTCGCGGCGCCGACTTGAAGTCGAGAACCTCTTTCTTCGGCATCAGCTCAATATTGCCCTGAGGCGTGCACCACACCGTCTGCGGCTGCATGGCAGTGATCGCGCCCTGATGGTGTGGATGACCCGGGTCTGGCCCAGCCTGCTCGGTCTGTCCCGCGTCGTTCAGCCTGACACGATCCTGCGGTGGCATCGAGCAGGGTTTCGGGCCTATTGGCGCTGGAAATCTCGCGGTCAAGCGGGCAGACGCAAAATCGAACCGGAGCTGCGCGAACTCATCCGACGGATGAGCAAGGAGAACCCCCTGTGGGGCGCCCCGCGCATCCATGGTGAACTTCTGAAGCTCGGGTTCGAGATCGCCGAGTCGACGGTCTCCAAGTACATGATCCGGCACCGAGGACCGCCGTCACAGAACTGGCGTACATTCCTGCGCAACCATGCGGATGCAATCGCGGCGATCGATCTCTGCGTGGTTCCAACCCTGACGTTCGAGTGCCTGTTTGCGTTTGTCATCGTGGGTCACGGACGACGACAGCTGCTCTGGTTTGCGGTGACCCGGGATCCGACCGCGGAGTGGCTCGCACAACAGATCGTGGAAGCATTCCCGTGGAACACGGCGCCGACCTATTTGGTGCGCGACAATGATGGCGCCTACGGGCAGGCCTTCAAGAGTCGCGTCCGGGCGATGGGGATTCGTGACCGCCCGATATCACCGAGATCGCCATGGCAGAATCCATATGTTGAGCGCCTGATCGGGACACTTCGGCGCGACTGCTTGGATCATGTCCTGATCTTCGGCGAACGGCATTTAAGATGGGTCCTGACTTTGTATTCGCTCTACTACAATGAGACGCGCACGCACTTGGGGTTGAGCAAGAACACGCGTTGTCTGCTCCGGATCGCTCGGATCGGGCGAGCCGGACATCATGTCGCGATCATAGTAGTCGAGCTTCCAGAAGAACTGATCACCGGCAACCTCGAAGCTGCCGAAGTCATGTTCCCCGTACGGGTCATTGTCCGCGTTGAACTTCGTGAACGTTTGGACCTGGATCAGAGCGCGAGCCTTCACGTCGAGTGGCAGCTCGGCGACACCCGCAGTCATGACGACCCGTCCTCCGATAAAGGTCGAACGGAAGAAGTCGTTGAGCACACGAATGCGATGTGATTGTTTGAGGGCGGGGGCGCTAGTCGCATGTGCGGCGTCGTTCTACGCGCACGTCTTTTTCGACAAGGAATACCACGTAGAGGGATCGCGGCTTCAGCGATTTGCATGGTTCAGACGGAAACAGGAACTGCACTTCGTTCATCACCGGCACGCGAACAGCAATTTCGCGGTGATCCATTTTTTCTGGGATAAGATTCTCGGTACCTATAGAAGGCCGGATGCTGGATAGACTCAGAGTCATCTTTTGTGCTGTCGGAACCTTTGACGCTGTTTAGTTGTCGAAACAATATTTTTGCAGCCTGCAAGAGACTTACGAGTTTATCGACGCGGCAATACCCGCACGCGTGCCAGGGCATGTGGGGGCGCACCGGAAATGGGAACTCAGCGCTGCGCATGCGCTTCGGCATTGGCATGAACACCAACCACACCTTGGAAGAGGTCGGCCAGCAGTTCTCGGTGACGCGCGAGCGCATCCGGCAGATCGATGCCAAGGCGCTGAGGAAGCTGAAACATCCGAGCCGGTCAAGAGTGCTCAGGAGCTACCTCGATAATTGACGTGGCGGGGCAGGGCCGCGTCTGCTTATGATCTCTTGTGCCTTCTCAAAATCTCATCCGCCTGAGAAAACTAAGTGATTCCTGGTGCATTTGGGTCGGAAACCACTAAGATTCCTGCTGCCGATGAGGTTTTAGAACGCACAGGTCATCGGTCCGGGGGTCGCGGCTGAACTAGCAGCATCTGTGCGTGCCAACGTAGTACGGCGCCTGACATCGGAGGAGAGCGACTGTGGTAAAAGGCATGAACATCGAAATGGCGCCTCTCGACGAAGATCACGTGCGAGCAAAGATCACCTGGTCCGAGCAGGATGTCGGTGGCGGAAAACTCGTTGTGGAAGTTACCGTCAAAAACATGAAGACCCGCCCGAAAACTGACGACCAACTTAGATCGGATGCGAGGGCGCTTGCCGTGCGTTTCGCACGAGCTTTTGCCGATACGATTGAGAACTAGCGCCGCTCGGCCATGGTGGACGCAGATCGCTGTGTCGCCGGATGGTTTGTGTGCCCAGTGACGACGCTTCGAGGTGTCCTTTCCGAAAATTTGATCCGGCCTGGATTCGCGTCGTGAGGTAGAATCATCGCATCATTCGGATCATGTTTGCGATCCTGCACGCGCTCGGAATGTTCGTCGCCGACTTGTTCACCGTTCGCAGTTCCGATGCTTCGTGGCTGTTTTCGGCGGGTCGGAGTCGCTTCTTTGCCGGTTGGAATCGATTTAGGATGCGGGTGATGTCATTGTGACGACATTGCTTCTACGAGCGGAGCAATCGTCCGCCCGGCAATGTCGGAACCTTCGGAATTGTTGCGGGGTTATCCGTGAAGACGGAACCTCTGTCCGCGAACGCGGCTCGGCCCTCGGCATCGGGCGGGGGAAGTCATGATCACGGGGACGACATCCCGGATTGGAGGGATGGACGATGGCAACGGCCGGCGTCGCTCGGCATATCGGCGAAGCGCGCGACCATCCGACCGGATGGCGCCGCTATCTCTATTCGACCAACCACAAGGACATCGGCACGATGTACCTCGTCTTCGCCCTCGTGGCGGGGATCATCGGCGGCGCGCTCTCCATCGGCATGCGGATGGAGCTGCAACAGCCCGGAATGCAGATCTTTTCCAATCCGCACATGTACGATGTCTTCACCACCGCGCACGGCCTCATCATGATCTTCTTCATGGTAATGCCGGCGCTGATCGGCGGCTTCGGCAACTGGTTCGTGCCGCTCATGATCGGGGCGCCCGACATGGCGTTTCCCCGCATGAACAACATCTCGTTCTGGCTGCTGCCCGCCTCGTTCACATTGCTGGTGATGTCGCTGTTCATGCCCGGGGAGCCCGCCACCAGCGGCGCCGGCACCGGATGGACGCTCTATGCCCCGCTCTCGACCAGCGGCCATCCCGGCGCGGCGGTCGATTTCGTCATCCTGTCGCTGCACTTGGCGGGCGCCTCGTCGATCCTCGGCGCCATCAATTTCATTACCACGATCTTCAACATGCGCGCCCCGGGCATGACCATGTTCCGGATGCCGCTGTTCGTGTGGTCGATCCTGATCACCGCATTCTTGCTGCTGCTGGCGCTACCCGTGCTGGCGGGCACGCTAACCATGCTGCTCACCGATCGGAACTTCGGCACCACGTTCTTCGATCCGCAAGGCGGCGGCGATCCGCTGCTGCACCAGCACCTGTTTTGGTTCTTCGGCCACCCTGAAGTCTACATCATGATCCTGCCGGCCTTCGGCATCGTCAGCCAGGTGGTGGCGACCTTCAGCCGCAAGCCGGTGTTCGGTTATCTCGGCATGGTCTTCGCCATGATTGCGATCGGCGCGATCGGGTTCATCGTGTGGGCGCACCATATGTACACGGTCGGAATGTCGGCCGGTGCACAGGTCTATTTCGCCGTCGCCACGATGGTGATCGCGGTGCCGACCGGCGTGAAGGTGTTTTCCTGGATCGCCACCATGTGGGGTGGCTCGTTGGATGTCCGCACGCCCATATTGTGGGCGATCGGCTTCATCTTCGTGTTCACGATCGGCGGGCTGACCGGGGTCGTCATCGCCAATCCCGGGTTGGATCGCATGCTGCAGGACACCTACTACATCGTGGCGCATTTTCACTATGTGCTCTCGCTCGCCGCCGTCTTCGGCATCTTCGCCGGCTGGTACTACTGGTTCCCGAAGATGACCGGCTACACCTATTCCGATTTTCTCGGCAAGGTTCACTTCTGGCTCTCGTTCATCGGCGCCAACACGATCTTCTTCCCCCAGCACTTTCTGGGGCTTGCGGGCATGCCACGGCGGGTCGCCGACTATCCGGACGCGTTCGGGCACTGGAATCTCGTCTCTTCGATCGGCTCCTATCTGTTCGCCGTCGGCATGCTGGTGTTCTTCGTGAACATGGTTCTCGCCTTCGCGCGCAAGCGGCGGGCCGGCGAGAATCCCTGGGGCGCGGGCGCGACCACGCTGGAATGGACGTTGCCGTCGCCGCCGCCATTCCATCAATTCGAGACCCTGCCGCAGGTGGTCAGCCCCAGTCTCGAACCGCGATCGGAATCGATGCCGAAATTTCACGATGTTCGTGATTAGGCAAATTGTGGGCTGGACATAAGATCGCCACAGGCGTGTGATAACCACAATTCTTCCGTTGCTGCAGAGGGCGATTGGAGCGTCAGTGGCCCGAGCGGTATTTGTGCGTTGATTTGGATGTGATTTGGAACGCGCCTCCAGAGGCGTCCTTGTCCGGACGGAGGTTTGTGTGGCAAACATCAGCGATGCGTTCCTGAAGGCACAGAAGGGGCGGGATCAACTGCCCGCCCGCAAGCAGGAAACTCACGAGAACGACCTCTTCGGGCGCGGAGTTGATTGGGTGCAGAACGTCCTTGTTCCCGCGATCAACAAGGGCAACGAGGAACTTCGGCAACACGATATTGCCTTTCGCGTCGATCTCAATCTGGACCGACGATCCACCAACCACGCGCACGCGGATTTCTGGCTCAGCGAGATAAGCTCACCGCAGCCTGTCAACGGACCGAGATACTCCATCAACGTCATCGGCGGCGAGGACATATGCCTTTACAAGCCCGGAGCGCCGGGGCGGATCCTCGGAACGATCGATCGTTGCGGACCGGATGAGGTGCAGGCGCTGCTGGGCGAAGCCGCAGAGGAATTCGGCGGGCTCCTCGCGCCGCCATCCATTACGCGATGAAGGCCAATTCCGAGCTAGGTGTCCTGAGAACGCTATTCGAGGCGGGATCGTTCTTCGAAGCGGCCTCATCTCACGAGCTTGCGCTGTTGAAAGGACTGGCAGTGCCTGCCGACAAAATCATCTACGGCACGTCCAAGGCCTCATTTGATTAGGAAGGCTTCCTTCTTCAGCTTCCTGCCCTTCATCTCATCTCTCATCCACACAGGAGTTGCCCCACGGCCGGCCCAGGTCAGCTCGGGACTCTTTTTGCTCCGATACTTCGGCGCAATCTTCCGACCTTTCAGTGTCCCCTTCTTCTTTCCATAGACAGCAATGCGCCCGACCTCGGCATAATCCGCGCCAAGCGAAGCCAGTTCTTTTTTTAGCGCATCGGCCTTGCGCGAAAGGACGGCGCCGATTTCGTTGCGCATCTTAATCAGCGCCTCGATAGACATCGAAGCGAGCTTGGAACGTCTGGCCATCGCGGGCTCCATGAAAAAGCGAACGCCGGGGGGTGAGCTTCGTGCATACAAAATGACGAGGACATAAGCAAGGTGGTCGCGGCATACTCTATTTGATGGGTCGAAAGTGACGGGAGCGGGCCTCGTCGAGTGCACGCTCGATCAAATATCCGGTCGTTCCATCTTCTAGCTCATCCGCCAACGCGAGCAACAAGTGGAGCCTATGCCCTATCCGCTGGAGCCCCTACCTTCCCAAGACGAACTCGACTTAGTTGTCGGGGACGGCGGCGACTAACGCAGAAGCGGTCGCGCTAGGCCGCGGCTTGTTCGCGGCGCAATTCACCGATCGCACCGTTGGCGAGCCGCCACATGTCACGTTCGCCATTTTGCGCCGAGCGCTTTAAGTGCTGCGATAATCGAGTCCGCAATTTGTCAGTGTCGCCGTGCGCAAGTACAGGGTCGGTGCTGACAAACGGCCACGATTTTTCGAAGGCCGCATGAACCAGCTCTTCGACCTCGCGGGCGACCGCTTGTTCCATACCATGCACTCCGAGCCCCCACTGACCTGTCACAGAAGCGTGGCGAGGAGTCCAGCACTCAATACGATGGTGCGCCGCCATAATATGCTGCTGCGCTGCCGCAGGCCGGTACTTCGCTGCCTCTCGAAGCGAGGCTCAGTCTTGGTCCTCTTCGATTTCCTCGACCAGGCTCACGATCCGTCGCCGTAGCTGAACGTTGCTGATCCGCATGAACGCTTTAACGAGCGCCAGCCCGTCGCGCGTTGCCATGAGATCTGTCAATGGATCGGGAGAAGGCAGCCGGCCGGGGAGGGCGTCGCCAGCCGGCGCGCCCTCGAAGAAGAATGCGATCGGCACTTGCAGGGTATGGCAAGCCTGCTGCAACCGGCTCGCGCTGATCCGGTTAGTGCCCTTCTCGTATTTCTGGACCTGCTGAAAGGTGATGCCGAGCGCATCGCCCAGACCCGACTGACTCATATCCAACATCATACGGCGCATACGCACGCGACTGCCAACGTGCTTATCAATGGGGTTAGGCGATTTTTTGCGGGCCATCGTTTCTTCTCACAGGGAGAGCGAGCACAGGGTCGATCATAGAGGTCGCACTAGAACTACTCTATCGGCTTGAATTGAGTCGCGCGCGCTTCATCAAGCGCCCGCTCGATCAGATATCCGCAACGCAAGCTGCTCCTGAAGTCGGACATCAAAGAAACCAGGCGGGCAGTGACGCTCAAGGCCGATTTCACGATGAAGGAAGCGCGCTGATCGCTGTTCCGTACTTATCGTATTTCGCGCCACGTCGTCGTAGGAATCAGCGCCAAAAGGGCCCCATTATACAATTGCATGGGGTCGCGCTCTCCTTCCATCGCCAAATTTAGGATGCACCGCGCGAGTTCGTCTGGCCTAATGTTGTCATGGCCGTTAGTTCTGAGGGTTATCCACGCTTCATCAAACGCGGTTTCCACGATCACGAGGGCCTTGGGATCAAAAGAGCCATTGCCAAAGCGATGCATGTTTCCCTCCCCACAATAGAGGTTGCTATGATGCACTGTTCGGCCGCGCACCTGCACCCTCGTCCGCGTGGCGCAGTTGAACCGCGCAACATAGGAGAAACAACCAAGGGCGCGTTGCGGGCGGCATGATGATTGGTTCAGACAGGCTCGCAGTCTTCCTCGTCGGGCTCGTCATCAATTGGCAGGAAATTGCGAAGGGGACCGGTTGCGAGCGTGACGGTTCGACGGGTGATGAAGGCAGACGCGACGGGAGCTGGCGACGGAGCTTCTCTGGACCTTGCGAAAAGAAAGGCGCCGACGTGTCCTCCCGTCCGCACTAAATCGTCTTGGTCACAGCTTGCTGCAATGGCCAACCCCCTCGTGTGCAGATGACTGCGGCGATAGCAGTAGAGGGCGAGGAGCGCCCTGATATCCGGCCTAACGGTTGCAACCAGGTCGGATACGCGCTCCTCGGCGGCGCGGTACAGTTCACCCAGGAATTCATCGCGGACCGGGCAAACCTGATCCTCGGACGTCCGTCGGTCGCGGAGCATCGCAATCTCCGAGAGGTTAATCCATCCCTAAGATGCGACTTAACGCGTTAACAAATGGTTAACCCTTGCCGAGTGCGTGTCTCGCGGCGGCATCGTGTTGCCCATAAGGCCCCAGTCGACCAACCAGGTGGGGACGTTCTCGGGGATGCGTGGGGTCATGTCGGCGTGTTGGATGTCGCGACATTCGGATGTTAGCGCGCGAACTCGGGGTCGGCAAAGCGTCTGCAATGCTGCCCGTCACTATGCCCGCGCGGTGACGGCCTATGCTAGAGCACGGACCGAATTCGTCATTGTCGCCTAACGTTCTCACTGAATTGCGGGATAAGTCGGTTGCAAAAATCCCCGCCGAAGCTGTTCCACGCAACCATGCTCGTTGCGCGCGGCGAGGAGTGGTGCATTGAAGCTGAGACAGCCGAGGAGGCTCGCGAGTTCTTGGCGTCCGGCGCCGGCCATCGCTATCACCTCGGCGATTGCTTGTGTGTTGAGGTGGATCGCGTCAAAGGCTGACCTCAGACGCTGCGTCAACCGGCACTATCGTTCCGGATTAATTGCCGTCCGCCGATGTCGGTTGACCTGCACCCTTCCCGTTTGCGCGCAGCGCGCATTCGCGCCATGCCTTTGCAATTGCTAGTAGCGTTTCCCTGTGTTCCGGTGGTCCGTCGCGAGCTATTCGTTCGCACTCTTCGGCATACCTCCGATATTCCTGAGGGCTCTGCATCGCACGTCACCCATGGTTGTCTCTCCGCTGGGGGCGCCAACGCCCCGCAAAGTTTCAAAGTTCCATTTCCACAGTTATGGTTTCTCGTCCCCGCTGGGAACTTAAATCCCGTTCGCACGTTTGGGGTCGACCGAGGTCGGGGATAAAAATAAAAATGACGCGTGCGGAAGAGTACAGGCGGTATGCAGCCGAATGCATCCGCGTCGCCCAACAAACCCAAAATCGCACCGATAAGACCATGCTGCTCGACATGGCGCAGAAGTGGCAAGCGCTGGCGGAGAAGGCGGCATCCGAGGACGGGCGTGAGACTTGATCAAACAAGCCTCTAGTTGCGTTTGCGGATGAAGTAGACCCGTCCCTCGGTGGGCCTGAAATCCAAGTCGGATCGATGCTCAGCGCGGGCCGCAAAAGCTGCCAGGCTCGACTTCCCTGCCGGGTCCATTTCTCCAAATGCAGAGCTGTCGTCTAACTCCGAAAACAACGCCCGCGCTTCTGAAAACGCGATCCATCCCCGCTCCCGATCGTGCAATGTCCTGATTGATGCCGACAGATCAGACTCGTCGATCGCCCTCAGCTTCGGCGCATCGGGCGGCTCGGGCGTGTGGAAGCCGAACCAGGCCTTGATTGTTTCCCATATGCTCATGGGTCACCACATACCGTATTCAAGGATCCCCAACCATCCCGGCCCGGGACTCTCTCTCGATTTATTGATGATCCGAGCGCCCTGTCGCAGCTCTATTTCAGCCGTCGGCCAAAGGGACACCGACGTGTCGAATGCAGCCTGTCCATGGCGAATTCGTAAATCCTCGCAAAAACGGAGCGGCGCGGGCAGTCTTGTGAGATACCGACATCGTGCTACCGTCCAGGTCGATGATTCACCTGCTCATACTCGCCGTCCACCTGCTAGCTAGCCACCATTGCCAAACTCATGCGCCCGGGCGGAGTACGCGCCGTC
>Ga0137369_10003550_pt1 | contig 15919 bp, 20 predicted proteins | sample SagtaG_12_FD_104918 | JGI IMG/M metagenome (GOLD analysis project Ga0137369, IMG submission 104918) | Vadose zone soil microbial communities from Sagehorn Ranch, Mendocino, California, USA - Sage1_L_113_16 metaG | ecosystem: Environmental > Terrestrial > Soil > Vadose zone | place: USA... | reverse complement strand
CCTTGAATGAAAATAGCCTACCCGAATCGGATAGGCTATTAAGGAGGGAGCAGAGACCTAGTGATGGTGATGTTCGTGCTCACCGTGACCTAGATACTTCTCAGGATCTTTGTCGAATGACTTCTTGCAACCAAGCGAGCAGAAGTAATAGGTCTGTCCTTTATACTCTGACTTACCAGCCGCAGTTGCGGGATCTATGTCCATGCCACAAACGGGATCTTTCACTGTGTTCGCCATATAATTTTATCCTTTCGTTTGATTCAATTATCATATAAATAGACTTCTTCAACGAGGGCAAAATTACTCGAAGTCCTATAAGCAATTTTGCTTATTCCACCGATGATGCAATGAACTTGCCCTATCAATTTGCGCAACTGCCACCCTGACCAGGAGCCTGTTTTAGCAAGCCACTAGCCTGAAGGGCCTCATGCACCGTGCCAGCGCCGGAAGCCGAGGAAAATTTATAGCTTACTACAAGCTTTGGATCGGCATCAGCAAAGTCAATGCCTTTATTTGACTTAAGATAAATAGCAGTCTCCAGCGTTTGTTGCGGGAACCAGTACGCGTTGACATACTTAGCCGCCTCGAACATCTGATCTGCGCTGGCGCCTTGCGAAGCCATCAATTCCAGTAAACCAAGCATAGCCATACCATGATTGCAGTCAGGGAAAAGGGTGTGGTTGTTGCAGCATGGACGATACACCGCAACGGCTACTTCCTCCACACGTGCTTGTTGTTCAGCTGTGAGCGAAATCAAATCCATGCTGGCATACAGTTCGGTAACAGGTTTTGTTGCTAGCGTCCATCCGCCGGTAGATGCAAAACTGTCAATCTCTCCGTTACTGTATTGAACCATAGGCCCGTCCGTGAGGATCGAATTCTTATTGGCTAATCCAACGGCCCAAAAAAAGTTTAGAAGAAAGTGGGCATTCTCCGGGGTGAGGACGATCTGTTCATCACTGCCCTTCTTGAGGATCTCTATTTGAGCTTTGGAAAGTGGCTTGTTAGAGTTGTCGTAAATCGCCGCGAACGCATCGTAGCTGATCACGCCGCTCGCAAGCAGGCGCGGACCAAGATCTCCATAGGAAACAGGCAGGGCATAACCATCTTTTGGGTTTACCTGTTCATAGAGTTGGGTCAATTCTTTTTGCTGTTTCGACTCGGCAGTTTCATCTTGTCCCCACTGTAGGTAACCACTTCCAAAGCCGAGCAGGAAAGCAACTACAACGCCAATGACGATCCAAGCAATTTGCCTGATACGCTTGTTCGCCGAAATCTCTTCGACAGTAGATTCTTCAGTCATTTCAATATCATCGTGTTCTGTCATGGGTTCTTCTCCGCCTTGCAAGCTTGCTTTATAGAACGGTTTATTCAGATTTTGTTTCTTGGCTCTTGACATACTTCTCGGGATCACGCTCAAACATGGTCTTGCAGATTTGCGAGCAAAAATAATACGTCTGCCCTTTGTACTGGATACTGCTGGCTGCAGCATGTTGCAGGTTGACCGTCATGCCGCACACAGGATCTTTGGTCATCTAAGGCTCCTCATTTTTCGATGTTGTATCCAGACTGTTCCCACGCCACCATGCCGCCTTTCAGATTCCAAACATTGGTATATCCTAGGGAAACCAATTTCTCTGCAGCGATCTGACTCATGTGTCCACTGCGGCAATATAGAACAATCTTTGCATTTTTATCGGAACCCAGTTGCGAAAGATTCTGCTCGATCTGATCATATGGAATGGACAAGTCCGTGCTGGCAATGTTGCCTATAAAAGGAATATGAACATTGATAAAGACAAAGTCCTTATTCTTGAACATTGTATTCAAATCATCGGGAGTAATGTTTTTGTATGAGCCGCCTGCTACAGTGATTGTTTCGTCGGTCACAGGCTTCGATTGACATCCCTCAAGCAAAATCATTGTCGCAATCAGAGTGAAAATAAATCTATTCATATATCTTATGCCTTCTGAAACGTGTGTCCACTCAAATAACCAAGATAAGCGGGGACAAGTGGAAGAACGCACGGCGAAAGGAAAGATAACAGGCCCGCGAGGATGGCTGTGAGATAGGTGGGCGCGGCGGCAAAGAGCGCGAACTTCTCAACATAAAATCCATTCTTGAACGCCCAGATTGCAATCAGGCTCATCGTATTTGTGAGAAGCAAACCTCCAATGATAATAATGAATATACCGCTGACAATTTGGATCGCGCGCCGATATCGTCCCACGCGCTTGATCCAGCCTGTGGCGCTCTCCAAGCCGAGCGCCATCCCCAGGAAGGGAATCCCTAGCGCTAGTGAATAGCCAGAAGCCAGCCACATCGCTTGTCCCACCGTTTGTTGGCTGAGGCCCATCGTCAGGATCGCGCCAAGCGTGGCACCAATACAGGGGCTCCAGCCCGCGGCGAAGAAAATGCCCATGAGGGCCGACCCGCCGAAAGTCCCGCGCTGACCCGTGTATTCGGCACGCGTATCTGCATAAAACCAAGGGAGCCGAATTACTCCGAGTGTCGCCAATCCAAACAGAATGACAACAATCCCGCCAATTTGTGCAATGACCCGTTTATAAGCGCCAAAGAATTGACCGACCAGCGTTACGGAACCGCCCCAGCCGACAATAAATACCAGCGAAAATCCCGCCACGAATAGAAGCGCGTGGAGGAATATCTTCAATCTTTCATTTTGTGATGGAGCTAACGGAGTTGCTATTTCTGAAGCCAAGATTCACCTGCAAACTCGGGATATTGGAATGATACGCAAAATCCCGTCTTCGCATGAGCGCCGGATGGCGGGACTTCAAATAAGCCAAATGGCCTATCATTACTTTCTGAGTCGAACGGATAATCGTGTCCCTTTTCCCGCCTCGCTCTGGACCTCGAGTCTACCTCCGATTAAGTCGGCTCGTTCGCGCATTCCGAGTAGACCAAAATGCCCGCTCGGTGCGAAGTCAGTTGGGCTTTTTGGAACATTAAAGCCAGTCCCATTGTCCGTCACTTCCAGTTTGATTTCCTTATCAAAGGCAATATGCAACACAGCTTGACTCGCTTTTGCATGATGCACTATATTATTCAATGCTTCTTGTGCGATGCGATATAGGGCCAGTTCAACCCCGCCCGAAAGACGACGCTCCTGTCCTGATAGTTGGAAATCCACATCCAAGTGATTCGCCTGGCTTGTCTCGCGCGCCAGCATTTGAAGTGCAGTAACCAGCCCCAAATCTTCAAGATAAATAGGACGCAATGCGCGCGTCAGGCGGCGCAAGTTTTCTACTGTCGCCTCGGCGAGGGTTTCAAGTTCTTTGAGAGCCTGATGTCCACTCTGCGTTTTGACTGATTTATGAGCAAGTTGTACGCGTTGTTTGAGTGCGATCACGGCCTGGATGGTGTCGTCATGAAGTTCACGCGCCAGCCTCATCCGTTCTTCTTCCTGGGCGGAAGTGATCGCGCCAATGTAGTCACGTAAGCCCTCCTGCGCGGCCTGCACTTTGTGCGCCATCTCAGTCAATTCTTTTTGAAGATGCTGCACTTCAGAGATGCCGCCTACAGGTTCTTGTATGGCTTTGAAATCTCCCCAGGCAAGCGCCGCAGCTTTGGTTTCAAGCCTCTGCAACGGCTGGACAATTTGCTTTGCTCCAAACCACAACGCAATCAATGCGAGAACAAAAGCAGGTACAAGCACCAATGGAGCCATCTGCGTTGCTTGTAGGGAAGGGCTCACCACTGCCTGCCAGTCCTCTTCTGTGATGAGCGCCCAGCCTGTCGGTTTGATCGGACTGTAGGCGATTACGTGTTCACTGTTGCCTACCTCGACATAACGAGTCCCGCTTTCGCCGTGTAAGGCTTCTGCCACTCCTGGATGATCACTGGATAGACCTTCGGACGCATTGCTTCCATTCATGAATAACAAATTTCCTGAAGAATCAAAGAGATAGATTGCCAAACCAGTCGTCGCAGGGTATGAAGCCGAGAGGCTCTCAGCTGCCAAATGATCGGGTGAAAACGCGCCTGCCACGATGAGGTTACGAGCAACAGAATATTGCGAGACTATAACGAAAATTCTATTTGAATTGGAATCAAGAAATGGGTCAGAAAATACAGGTTCGGAGTCGGATGAAGAGGCGAAGGAAATGCTATTTTGTGAGATCCAATCCCACAACCCAGACTCATTAGTAGCGGCGATCATGTGTCTATCTTTATCAAGATAAGCGACTCCACCGTCGAAGTCTGAAGCAAGGTCCTTCGTTGTAGAGATGAAAGAATTATCTTTGGACAATTCCGCAAACGCGGCGAGGTTCGAGATGCTGGCTGCACGATGATGTAATTCGGAGGCAAGTGCGGCCGCAGCAGCTTGCACTGCGCGTTCATCGCGTTGGCCGACGAGGGCGCGCATATCCTGTTGATGAAGGGACACACTTCCAAAGGCAATCAGAAGTAAAAGTAGCGTCAGGGGCAGGACCGTGATGGCAAGAAGCTGCACGGTAAGACCGCGCAGAAAAGGCGCGCGGGGTTTGTTCATTCTTCGATGATTTTACCGGTGCTTCCCTGCACAGAACGCAGGACGGTGTGCGAGATCCAACCGAGTGAGACCGCGCGCATCACGGCTTCGGTGCGACTGTTAGCCTGCATCTTAGCGAAGATGTGAGCCAGATGTCCCTGTACTGTGCGATCACTGATGCCCAACTGCACGCCAATTGCTTTGTTGGTAAAGCCTTTTGCAGCCAAACGCAATACATCTAACTCACGATCTGTGAGCTGCTCGACGGCCACGGTTTTTTCAGGCCGCTTGAACAGATTGGACATCAACTTGCGTGTCACGGACGGGTCAAGGGCAGATTTGCCTTCATTTACATCGCGCACAGCCTGGATCAGCTCTTCAGCCGCGGCGGTCTTAAGCACGTAGCCGTTGGCGCCTGCCTGCAATACAGCCATCACGTACGGATCATCATCGTAAGCTGTGAGGATCAGTACACCCACTTCAGGAAAATGAGCGCGCACCCAACGTGTAACTTCAATGCCGCTGGCTTTGGGCATTTGGATATCGAGTACGGCTACATCAGGCTTATGCTTTTCGATCAGCGCCTGGGCTTCTTCGCCATCGCCTGCTTCAGCGACAACTTGCAGCTCGCCTTCTCCTTCAAGCAGTTGACGAATCCCCGAGCGAACGATGCGATGATCGTCAGCTAGGAGAATGCGAATTTTTGATTTGCTCGATAACTTTTTCATAATTCAATTTATCCAATTCTCGGTTGAGAGCTTGTATACGGAAGATGTATGGCAACGCGAGCCAGATAATTGCAAGCCCAGCTAAAAGCCCAGAGATGAGGCGCATCCAGGAATTGAATGAGCCGAGCGCGTCGCCTGCATAGAATGTTGCAGGCAGGGAATTGACTGTTAGCTTGATTAGCCATAGGTTGGTGTCACGAAAGCCCAGGCCTATTCCAGTCATGTCACTGATTGCGTGTGTGCCGCCGTCCAAAATTATGGGCAATAAGAGCAGGGCAAATACCCATGATGATAACGGTTTGACTTTGCGGCGCAATGGATACCATAAGAGTGCAAACAGCCAAATACTAGTATAGAACGAAATCATTCGATCTGACCAGGCAACTTTCCAGCCTATCTCAGGGTTGCCAATAAATTTCCTCAGGATGAGAGGATTCACTGTATTTTGCCAGGCGGCCTGAATCTCATTGAGAGAGTACATCGTCTTTTCACCGAAGAAAAAGAACGATCGCTCCGGCAGTTGGTGGCAGAAGAATGAGTAAATAAAATAGATTGACCTTCCAGCGCCGCTCCAGCCAAGGTTCATGAATACGGGCGCAAACAACGGAAGCCAGACCCATACACCATAGACAGTTAGAAAGATTCCAAACCAGTGACTAGAAATCCAGTCAATAACGGATTGTTTTGATTTTGGCATGGCGGTCGTGGTCACAGCAGACATTTTATCCTCTAGGACATATCAGGTTTAGATGCGCAGTTGAGATTGGCGCGGAAGTAGGCCTGTATTATGTCAAAGACTTCAAATTCTTGAATGCGTCCGTATAATCCAAGCCGAAGGTGAGTCGATCAGAATTTACAGAGTGCCACATAATTCCTAAACTCGAATTTTGATTTTTGCTCGTGCCGCAACCCCGCCTGAATGCGGGCGGGGCAACCAAAGGAAGTTGCGGTACGAGTAATTTGTGCCGAAAAGTTTAGCAATTTATGCAACGAGTGCCACAGCTTCCAAATAAACTGCATAGAGGCTGCGGTACAAGCGGTAACCAACTGCTTGCTATTCAATGGTAATCGGAAGTTTCATGCCCGCTTCATAATGACCTGGTGTATGACAGGCAAATTCAAGACTTCCACCAGATGCAGGTTCCGTAAATGTATATTCAAAGGACGCGGTTTTTCCCGGCGTAAGCTCACTTGCCTCAATCATGACTAATGCCGTTTTATCCAATTCTCCCATATCCATGGGCATACCCATGCTCTCTTCCATCAAAGGAGGCATGACCATGATTTCGTGGTCTACATTGCCTGCATTCGTGACAACAAAATGATAGGGCACGCCTACTTTGAAATCTGTCACCGACGATTCAATTCCGAATTCAGTCAGGTTAATCTTGACTTCTTTTGTATTACCGGCTCCCTGCGTGCCACAGGCCGTCAATAACAAGCCTGCAGTGATTAGAACAATATATATTTTCTTCAAAGCAAACATCTTGATCTCCTCTTCATTAAAGAAAGGATTTTTATTCCTATAAATTGTAGGCAATTTGTCATGGAAACCCTAGAGCCATATCTCTCATAAGCACATACGCCATTTGGCTCATATGCCAGCAGGCGGTGGACTTTCCAGCGCTTGCCGAATGCTTGTCATTAGCTTTCCATCTATTCGGTGAAGCGGATTGTCTGTAACCGAAATCCATGTCTTTCCATCATTGCCATGCAAAATCAACGTTGCAGGTTCAGCTACCTCTCCGTACACTAGAAGTACGATCATCTGGCAGTCACACGCCTCCGCCCCGTGATTTGGACAGGAGCAAGCATGCACTCCAAGCCGCGCCGTATGCAAGTCAAAAGTTTGGACAGGCTGCAAGCCAGCTTGTAATAACTGCTTTTGTATTAACTGCAGGGCCTCATCGCAGGAAGAGTTAATTGAGAAAAATGGAGAGAACGTATTCGTAGAACGCATCGGAAAATGAATACCAACATTTTATAAGTTTTTTCCAAAGGGCACGGAGAGCAACCTGACGCATTCTCTGGTAAGCCATTTTGCCTTTAAGATAATCCCCTCGTTGCACTTAAGGGATCATTGAAGAACAACATAAGCAAAAATGCCTACTCGTTTCATGGCAATCTGGCGCAAGACGCGCAGGCGCACAAAGACTATCATGAGCGAAAAGGACATGTAAGTTATTGTGAAACGCTATCTGATCCCGCTCACCGCTTTCCTGCTTGGCTCTATGTTAATGGCAGCAGTATATTTCGGCGTCATTACATGGACACAGGGTTGGGACTATGCCGTAAGTCAATTTCTACGCAACCGCTGGTACATCCTACCGATCTTCATCACCTTAGGCATCCAGGCCGCACTGTATTCCATCCTTCGTTTCCGCCTTTTCATCCCCACCACGTCAACTGGTCATACAGGTGCAATGATGGGCGCCAGCGGCAGCACATCTGCAACGGCAATGATAGCTTGTTGTCTTCATCACGTCACCGACGTTCTGCCCATTCTCGGTCTAAGTGCCGCGGCCACTTTCCTCACACGTTATCAACGTCCCTTTATGCTGTTTGGCCTTGGCATGAATGTTGTCGGCATTATTGTCATGCTCGTTGTTCTTTATCGTGAGTATCAAAAATTCCAGCCTGTTAAAAAACTACAACCCATTCTGGAGGTCGAATGAAACGTTTTGCTTTGCTGCTTCTTTTTACACTGACTCTTATCCTCGCGGCCTGCACCCCCTTGCAAGCCAACACAGATCAGACTCCGCCCGAGCCTGCTGCTATTTCGACCGTCACCCCAATAGATAATCCAGCCGTTCTTCCTACCTTGTTTCCCAACACGGCTGGAAATGAAGAAATGACCCGTACAGATGAACAAGGCGCCGTAGTTGTCGAAGTTACTCCAATCAGCCTAGTCACATCTGCAGACCAACTTGAATTTGATGTTTCTATGAATACACATTCTGTTGATCTCAGCATGGATCTGGCAACACTTGCTACTCTCACGACAGACACAGGTATTACGCTACAACCCACGCTCTGGGATGCGCCAGGCGGCGGACATCATGTAAGCGGTAAATTGGTATTTGATTCAATGAAGGAAGGCAAATCCATTCTTGAAGGTGCGAGCAAACTTACACTCACAATCGTCAATGTGGATGCCCCTTCACGCCTCTTTGAATGGGAGTTGAAATAATCCCATCACCTTTGATGAAAGGAGATATCAGGAGGTTGTTGTGTCTGGTTCAGACAAGAATCAACTCAATCGCCGTGATTTCATCAAAGCCACTGCTGCGGGTATCGGGGGGTTGATCGGCGCGCTGATGGGAATTCCATCGATCGCAGACCTGCTCTCGCCGTCCCGGCGCGCCGAAGAAGATACCGACTCGATTGCACTTGGCCCGCTTGAAAATTACCCAATAGGAATCCCAACGCGTTTCGACTTCACTCGCACAAAAGTCAACGGCTGGGAGAGAACCTCCGTGAACTATGGACTATATGTTGTGCGAAAAAATGAAAATGAAGTTCGAGTCTTCTCCGACATTTGCACCCATCTGGGCTGCCGCGTGAATTGGCATCCTGATATTGAGCATTATGTCAGCCCTTGTCATGATGGTCATTTCGACATCATGGGCAAGAATATCAGTGGCCCACCGCCGCGTCCATTGGATGAATTTGTTACAAAAATCGAAGATGGCAATTTATATATTCAGTTGCCAGCATTCAAACGAACTTCGTAGCAACCATCAAAATAAGCAATGATCACTCGACGTGACTTTCTTAAATTGGCTGCTCTGAGCACGGGAGCACTGGCCTTCCGTCCATTTAATCGGTTAGCCTTACCCACTTTTCCACAAGCCGACAAGCTTGGACGTATCACTGTCGGAAAGCTGGACGTGTTTGCGATAGCTGATGGAAGCGCTCAGCCAATCGGCGCGCTGTATGAGGACAATCTTATCCCCTGGATTCGTGAGGTGGTTGGCTCGATGCCTGGGCGTGTCAATCAGCGTTTTGTGGAAACGCCCAATGGCTTCGTCTGGGGCGGGTATGTTCAGCCCGTATGGAACCAGCCCAACGTTCCGACAACTACCCTGCCTGCAACCAGTTTGGGGCAAGGAATGTGGGCTGAGGTCACAATTCCTTATATAGACTTGGTACTGGACAATCCCCCTGCTCGCGCACCGTGGCTGCAATATGTTGCCTCGATCAACCTGCCCGCACGGTTCTATTACAGCCAGGTCGTCTGGGTGGATCAGATTCGTGCCGATGAATCTGGCCAGGTATGGTATCGGTTGAATGAGAAATACGGTTCAGGGGATATCTTTTGGGGACAAGCGGAAGCATTTCGCCCATTGACGGCAGAGGAAATTTCTCCAATCAATCCTGATGCACCTGACAAACGAATTGTAGTGAGAATCTGGGAGCAAACGCTTTCCTGCTTTGAAGGAAACAAGGAAGTCCATTTTGCGCGTATTTCCAGTGGCGCTTTGTACGATGCCTGGGGGAATCGTGTAGATGCGTGGGAAACACCTGTTGGCGAATCTCCGATCTGGCGCAAGGCAATCTCACTGCCGTTAAGTGGAGGCAGTGCCTCGGCAGGCTGGAGTCTGCCAGGTGTTGGTTGGGTGAGTCTGTTTGTTGGAACAGGGGTTGCGATCCACTCAACGTACTGGCATAACAACTACGGCGAGCCATCCTCGCGCGGCTGTGTCAATGCCAGCCCCGAAGACGCGAAATGGATTTTTCGCTGGAGCATGCCTCAAGTCCCGTATGATCCGGGCGATGTCACGGTCGAATGGCCGGGCGGCACGAAAGTTGTTGTCGAAGAAAAGACGATCTAAGTACCATTGAAATCGTCGCACTGCATCCAATTGTTCAGGCTGATGTCCCTGCGCGCATCCCTCACGAGTTCGAGTGAAAACATTATAATGACTTGAATGGAAATTTGATGTATGTCTGACCGTGACCTTGCTGCAAAACGACTCTTGGCTGTCACCGAAGAGGAACTTCAACGTATTGTGTTGGATATCCATGATGGGCCAGTGCAAAACCTGTTTGCGGCTCTCAGCCAGTTGACCGTTCTTCGATCGCGCATCAGCGGACTTCAGCCATCGCCCGATGAATGTGTCGCAGCCATCAACCGCACAATCAACCTGCTTGAAATTTCACTCGGGGATATTCGCGACCTACTTGGGACATTCCGTGCGCCAGAATTCGCTGGAAGTGAACTAACGGAAATTATCGAAGACATCGTGATTCAACATGAGACATTCACGTCCAGCGCAGTGACGCTTGAAATGAGTAAGCCATTCCCAAAGTCTGTATCCTTGCCGGTGAAGATTGCTTTGTGCCGCATTCTGCAGGAGTCGCTTTCGAATGTCCGCCGCCATTCCGGTGTGCAAGACGCGACGGTTAAATTATGGTCGAAAAAAGGACCCCTCTTTCTCGAAGTCTCAGATCACGGATGTGGGTTCGAGCCGCCTCCATTGAGTGGGCCGCAAGCAACAGAGCGACACGAACATATTGGTCTGCGCGGAATGCGGGAGCGCGCCACGTTAGTTGGCGGGGAATTGTTTGTGGAGAGTCATCCTGGCACGGGGAGCGCGTTCGCGTGGAGGTTCCGACTCATGACTGACGCGCCGCAGATCCGAATCGTGCTGGCAGATGATCACGCCCTCGTGCTGGAAGGACTGCTCGCCTTGTTAGCCGCCGAGCCTGATCTGCGTGTGGTGGCAACGGCCACAGACGGCGAACGCTTGCTGGAGGCCGTACGACGCTTTACCCCCGACGTGGTGGCGATAGATCTGCAAATGCCTTTCATGGATGGCTTGACTTGTTTACACCACATCCGCGCTGAAGAGTTACCTGTACGCGTGCTGGTCATCAGCGCGTTTGAAGATGCTCAATCTTTACGCACGGCAGTTGAAGGTGGTGCGGACGGCTTTGCGCTCAAGACCGACTCACCCGAAATGACTCTCGCCGCAATCCGCCAGGTGGCCCGCGGCCACCTGGTTTTTCCTGCTGCGGTACGGCGCTGGTTAATTCGAACTCCTGCTGATGATCCCGATGCTCTCACAGATCGAGAAGAGGCTGTGCTTGCGCTCGTCGCGGAGGGAAAGAGCAACGCGCAGATCGGCGCGGCGTTGAACTTGAGCGAGAACACTATCAAGTTCCATTTGAAGAATCTCTTCTCGAAACTCGGCGTGACCAATCGCACTGAGGCCGCCGCGAAATTTCATAAGCGATAAACCACCCAAACGGGTAGCATCCCCCACTCTTACTGATTTTCATAATCTATCCATATGAGCGTTCCATCTTGCGCTCTCTCCTGCTATTCTTTCTCCATTCATATTCGGAGCGAGATCAGCGCGGTGGCGTATTGAAATAAACAAGTGCGTCGCACCCATGCAATCCAAAAGGAGAAACCCATGTCCGACTCAAATGACAACGGCAAAGAAAAGGCCTTATTCGACGCAGGCGTAAAAGAATACAGCGCGGCGGGGCGCTACTACTACGACATCGGCTACAAGCCCACTGAAACACAAGTGTTGACGGCTTTTCGAATCACACCTCAAGAGGCGGCCGCGGCGGTGGCTGCTGAATCCTCGTTCTCCACGTGGACAACCGTCTGGTCCGATTATCTTGTGGAAGCGTCGCGCTATTGCGCACGCACGTATGAAATGAAGTCTGTGCCGGGACATCCCGACCAGATGATGGCATACATCGCCTATCCACTCGACCTCTTTGAAGAAGGTTCAATGCCCAACCTGATGTCATCCATCGTTGGCAACGTATTCGGATTCAAACCATTGCGCGCCTTGCGATTGGAGGATATCTACTTTCCCCCTGCACTGCTAACTACATTCCAGGGTCCGCCACATGGCATTCAAGTGGAGCGCGACCGTTTGGACAAATACGGCCGTCCATTGCTTGGCGCCACGATGAAACCCAAGCTGGGTCTCTCTGCGAAAAACTACGGGCGGCTGGTGTATGAAGCCCTGCGCGGCGGATTGGACTTTACCAAAGACGATGAGAACATCACCTCCCAGCCTTTCATGCACTGGCGCGACCGCTTTGAGTTCGTGATGGGAGCCGTCAAGCAGGCTGAAGCTGATACCGGCGAGCGCAAAGGGCATTACCTCAACGTAACCGCAGGTGATATGGAGGAAATTTATCGCCGCGCCGAACTCGCCAAAGAACTCGGCTCGCGCATCATCATGGTGGATTATCTCGTGGCTGGTTTCACCGCGTTCGCTTCGCTTTCGAAGTGGTGCCGCGCGAACGGCATGTTGCTCCACGCGCACCGTGCCATGCACTCGGTAATGGATCGCCAACAAAATCATGGCGTGCACTGGCGCGTGCTTGCAAAGTGGTGCCGCATTGTCGGCGCGGACCATTTGCACAATGGCACGGTCGTCGGCAAACTCGAAGGCGACCGCACCTCCACGATCGGCATCAACGAGATGATGCGCGCAACAGATATCGCCAAAGTTGAAAACTGCCCAGGCCATCACTTCGATCAGCCGTGGCTTTCCATGCCGGGCATGTTCCCCGTGGCTTCGGGTGGCATTCATGTTTGGAACATGCCGGAGCTTGTGTCCATTTTTGGCGATGATGCGATCCTGCAATTCGGCGGCGGAACGGTTGGTCATCCGTGGGGAAGCGCGGCAGGAGCCACTGCCAACCGCGTCGCGCTGGAGGCGGTTGTGCAAGCTCGCAGCGAAGGCCGCAACCTGCTCGCCGAAGGGACGGACATCCTCAGGTCCGCGGCGCATCACAGCGGAGAATTGCGCGCCGCAATGGAAACCTGGAAAGGCATCACATTCGAATACGAGTCTGTGGACGCACTCGAACAAAGACCCTAAAGGTTTCCCTTGCCATAAACGCTCGCTTCAAGCAAGATCTTCTGTCAATATCTCGATCTGGTTTACCAGAAAAAACCTTTAGGGTCTCAAGGAGTGACCAAAATGAAAACTGAAACTTTCTCCTATCTTCTCGCCTTTACCAGTGAACAGGTTGAAAAGCAAATCCAGTATTTTCTAAACAATGGATGCGTGATCAGCATCGAATATTCATCCCAGCCCGGCCCGGCACTTGCCTTCTGGGACTGGTGGAAATTGCCGCTTTTCAACATGCGCTCAGTAGATGAAATCATGGCCGAGATAGAAGGCTGCAAGGCGAATCACTCGGGCAGTTACATCCGCATTACCAGTTACGACAACACGCGTCAATCGCAGGTGATGAGCTTCGTTGTTCATCGTCCGGAAGGATGAGAAAGGCAATCTCATGAACAATCACCGTCCCATCATCCTTGCCATTGTAGGAGATAGCGCCGCAGGAAAGAGCACGCTCACCAAAGGTCTGGTTCAAATCCTCGGCGCCGAGCGGGTCACCGTAATGTGCACCGATGACTATCACAAATATGACCGGCGCGAACGCGCAGAATTGAATATCACGCCTCTGCATCCCAATTGCAATTACCTCGATGTGCTTGAACTCCACCTTGAACGCCTGCATTATGGACAGCCCTTTCTCAAGCCGGTCTACGATCATGCAACGGGAACGCTAATCCGCCCTGAATATGTGCGCCCGCGCGAGTTCGTTATTGTGGAGGGATTGCTTGGTTTCCATTCCGCCGTTATGCGCCAGTTCTATGATGTGAAAGTTTTCCTCGATCCCCCCGAAGATCTGCGAACCGTCTGGAAGATCAAACGCGATACCAGCAAGACCGGTTACACGGCTGAGCAGGTGCAGGCTGAGATGAAGAAACGCGAGGCGGATACGCTTCAATTCATTCGGCCCCAACGCGAATAGGCGGACATCGTGATCCGCTTCCACTCGGATGGAGGAGTGGGGCCGGAGAACGCCGGGCCAAAGCTCAACGTCCAACTCGTCCTGCGCCCGACCATCCCACACCCGGACCTGACCTACCTGATCGATGGAACGGATCATGCCGCGACCGATATCCGGCTCCAGCTTGGACGCGACGGAGGTCGCCCGGTCGATTTCCTCGAAATTGCCGGGGATGTGAGCGCTGAGAACGCAACGAGACTTGAAGATGCGATCTGGCAACATCTACCCGATCTGCGTCCCGTGCGCGAGGATCAATTCGGCGATTACCAGGATCGCATCGAGGTGAAACATAGCCATCCGCTGGCGCTCTCGCAACTACTGATCACATATCACCTGTTACGCAAGTACAACAACCTTTCGGAGATGCCGTTCGCACGGCCGGTGGCTGCGCTTAGCCGGTTGCAGTCCACGCCATCAACTATGGCACATCAACAGAGATAGAGAAATCAGAGGAGAGAAATTTGATTTGGCCGAATCAGTTGTCGGCGTTGAATGAGGCGACGCGTCTACGTTGAAGGATCGAGCATGGACGATGAGTATGATGTCACGGTGATTGGCGCGGGACCGGTGGGATTGTTCGCCGCGTTCTATGCCGGGATGCGCAACCTGCGGACCCTGGTGCTGGAGGCATTGCCAAGGCCAGGCGGTCAGATCACAGCGCTATATCCTGAGAAATATATTTACGATGTCGGCGGCTTCCCCGCCATACTGGGTCGTGACCCGGTATCGGAACTTTACAAGCAAAGTAATCAGTTTGGTGCGGATTTCAGATTCAACGAGCGCGTCGAATCTTTGGCGTTGCTGGAGCCGGGACATTTGCGGCTAACTACAACTGAAGCAACGTATTCGAGCAGGACCGCGATCATTGCCGCGGGCATCGGCGCTTTTCAACCGAATCGACTCACTGTTGCCAGCGCGGCAGAATTTGAAGGGAGGGGTGTTTCGTATGTGGTGCGTGAACGTGAAAAATTTTTAGGGAGACGATTACTCGTTGTGGGTGGAGGCGATACAGCCGTGGACTAGTCGCTCGAGCTTCGTAATTGGGCGAGTGAGGTGACCCTGATCCACCGCTTTGATTATTTCGAAGCGCACCAACGGAGCGTGCTGGCTTTGTATGATTCACAGGTGAACGTGCATACGCAAAACGAATTGGTTTGCATTTCGGGAAACGGCGTAGTGGAACGGGCCGTAATCCGCGATAACGTGACGGGTAATGAACGCACGCTGCACGTGGATGATATTCTGGTCTGCATTGGTTTCCGCGCGGACCTGGGTCCCATCAATCACTGGGGATTCAACCTCGAGGGCCGCAAAATCGCAGTCAATCGACAGGCGGAAACATCCATGCCTGGAGTCTATGCCGTTGGCGATGTCGCGCATCCAGAAGATGGTGTCAGTATGAATCTCATTGCCTACGGTTTTGGTCAGGCCACGCTGGCTGCGGGCTATGCCAGTCATTTCATTCACCCCAAGGAGCGTGTAACGCATGGACACAGTAGTCAGCGTAAAGGTATGAAGTACGCGCCCGCGCCCGGCTCCGCGCAGGCAGATGGATAGAACGCCCAAGGAGAAACACATGTCGGAGAGACCGCAACGAAATTTATCCCTCGAACTGGTGCGTGCCACGGAAGCGGCAGCACTTGTGGCCGCTCGCCACCGTGACAGCGGAAAATGGGATTCCGCAAATTCAGCCGCCGCGAATGCCATGCGGCTGGTTTTGCAAACGATAGACATGGATGGAGTGATCGTGGTGGGAGAGGGCGAGAAACACACCGCGCCGATTCTCTTTCACGGCGAGATGGTCGGCACGGGACATCCTCCTGCGGTGGATGTGGCGGTTGATCCGAT
>Ga0137369_10003544_pt1 | contig 15935 bp, 15 predicted proteins | sample SagtaG_12_FD_104918 | JGI IMG/M metagenome (GOLD analysis project Ga0137369, IMG submission 104918) | Vadose zone soil microbial communities from Sagehorn Ranch, Mendocino, California, USA - Sage1_L_113_16 metaG | ecosystem: Environmental > Terrestrial > Soil > Vadose zone | place: USA... | reverse complement strand
GCTCGAGCATCCCGCCGCCCAGCCCCTGGTCCTCGCCGCCGGCGTGTACACCGGCACCGGCCCGGCGACCGAGCTGTTGCACGCGCCCCTGTGGGACCGCCTGGACGGGGACCTCGGGCGGGCGTCCGGGCTGCGGCGCGCGCTCGACCTGCGCACCGGGACCCTGCGCCAGGATCTCGACCTCCCGGAGGGCCGCCTGCGCACGTTCGCCTTCTCCTCGCTCGACCGTCCCGGCACCGCCGTGCTGCGGGCCGAGGGCAGGGTCCCGGCGGCCATGCCGCTCTCCGCCGAAGACCCGCACACCGACCGCACCGGGACCGCCGGCGGCTGGTCCTGGATCGAACGGGACTCGGACCCGGTCGGGGGGATCGCGGCGGCTGCCGCCGACCGGCGGTCCGAGGACGGCGAGCGCCTCGAGCGGCTGGTGGCCTACGCCGCCGACGGCGAACGGGAGCCCGAGGCCGGTGAGGCGCTGCTGGCGCTGCGGGCGGCCGAGGCGGCCGGGTTCGAAGAGCTCCTGGCGGCGCATCGCGCCCGGTGGGCCGATCGTTGGGAGGAGGCGGACGTCGAGATCGCCGGGGACCCGGGCCTGCAGCGCGACGTGCGCTTCGCGCTCTTCCATCTGATGGCGTCCGTGGCCGACCGGGGCGAGGCGGCCGTCGGGGCGCGCGGCCTGAGCGGGCCGGCCTACCGCGGCCACGTGTTCTGGGACGCGGACGTCTTCGTCCTGCCGTTCCTGGCGGGGACCCATCCCGAGGCGGCGCGGGCGATGCTCGAGTACCGGATCCGGCGGCTGCCCGCCGCGCTCGAGGCGGCCCGCACGATCGGACGGGCCGGCGCCCGCTTCCCGTGGGAGTCGGCGCGCTCGGGGTTGGACGTCACCCCGAAGAGCGCCCGGGACCGCACCGGGCGGCTCATGGCGATCCGCACCGGCTACCTGGAGGAGCACATCGTGGCCGACGTGGCGTGGGCCGCGGGGTGCTATCTGGACTGGACGGGCGACAAAGCCTTCGCCGCCGGGCCGGGCGGCACGCTCCTGGTCGAGACGGCCCGCTACTGGGCCTCGCGGATCCGGATGGACCACGGCGGGATCGCACACGTCTACGGCGTGCTCGGGCCCGACGAGTACCACGACGCGGTCGACGACAACGCCTACACGAACGTGATGGCCCGCTGGAACCTGCGCCGGGCGGCCGCGCTCGCCGAGGACGCAGGGCTCGCCGACGAGCGCGAACGGGAGTACTGGATCGCGCTCGCCCACGCGCTCTCCGACGGGTACGACCCGGACTCGCGGCTGTACGAGCAGTTCGCGGGCTTCTTCCGGCTCGAGCCCCTGGTGATCGCCGACGTCGCGCCGAGCCGGCCGATCGCCGCCGACCTGCTGCTCGGCCACGACCGCGTCCTCGCCGCGCAGGTGCTGAAGCAGGCCGACGTGCTGATGCTCCACCACCTCGTGCCGGAGGAGGTCGAGCCGGGCTCCCTGCTGCCGAACCTCGACTTCTACGAGCCCCGCACCGCCCACGGCAGCTCGCTGTCCCCCGGGATCCACGCCTCCCTGTTCGCGCGCGCCGGCCGGTTCGAGCCGGCGCTCGAGGCGCTGCGGCTCACCAGCCGGATCGACCTCGACGACCTGACGGCCACGACCGCCGGCGGGCTGCACCTGGCCGCGATGGGGAGCCTGTGGCAGGCCCTCGCCTGGGGCTTCCTGGGCCTGCACCCGGAGGGAGACGCGCTGCGGATCGATCCGCGGCTCCCACCGGCGTGGGCGGGGCTTCGCGTCTCCGCACGGTTCCGCGGCACGCAGCTCTCCGTCGAGGCCCGTCACGGCTCGCTCGACGTTCGAGCGGACGGCCCGGCCCGCGTGGCGCTGGAGGGGCCCGGGGAGGTCGACGTGACCGCACCGGGCAGACGGTTCGTGCCGGCAGGAGAAGGATGGAAAGGACAGGAGCCATGAACACGGTCATCGCCGCGATCGACAACAGCGCCGCCGCCGGCCCGGTCCTCGACGCGGCCCTCGCGCTCGCGCCCTTGTTCGAGGGCGAGGTCGAGGCGCTGCACGTCACGGAGAACGGCTTCACGATCGCGCGGCAGGCGGCCGCGTCCGCGCGCCTCCCGCTGCGAACCATGCGCGGCCCCACCGCGGAGAGCCTGGTCGAGGCCGGCGCCGCCGAGGACGTGGTGGCGCTCGTCGTCGGCACGCGCGGGATGCCGGGCGGCCGCTACCCGGCGGGGCGCACGGCCCTGCAGGTGATCACGACCCTCGGAAAGCCGCTGGTGATGGTGCCGCCGGCATCGACCGGGCCGCACCACCTGGAGCGCGTGCTGGTTCCGCTGGAGGGGACCGCGGAGTCGGCGCACACGGTCCGGAGCATCGTCGAGATGGCCGCCCGGCTCGACCTCGAGGTGGTGGTCCTGCACGTCGCGACGGACGGGACCATCCCGCGGTTCGAAGACCAGCCGCACCACGAAACCGAGGCCTGGGCCCTGGAGTTCGTGGCGCGCTACGCGCCCTCCCCCACTGCTCGGGTACGGCTGGAGCTTCGCGCCGGGGTCCCCGGTGAGGAAGTGGTCGGCGTCGCCCGCGACGTCGCCGCCGACCTGGTGATCCTGGGCTGGTCCCAGGACCTCTCCCCCGACCGCGCCCAGGTCGTCCGCGAGGTGCTCGGCCACAGCCCTGCGCCGGTGCTGCTGCTCCCCGCCGCGGCACTCTCCTCGGCGGACCCGGTGGCGGCTGGGAGACACACCATGGGGAGCCGATAGGGGGGCCGCCGTGTCGCTCCCGATCTGACGCCGGCGTCGCGGAGCGGGACCTCGGGTTCTCCCTATCATCCAGGGACGGAGGCCGGCAGATCCGGGCCGCTCTCGCATGCACGTCCTCGTCGCTCCCGACAAGTTCCGCGGCACCCTGACGGCCGCCGAGGCCGCCCGGGCGATCGGCGCCGGCTGGCGCCGCGCCCGGCCGCAGGACGAGGTCGAGGAGCTCCCGCTGGCGGACGGCGGCGAGGGCACCCTCGACGCCCTGGTCGCCGCGCTCGGGGGTGAGCGCCGCTCCCTCCGGGTTCGCGGTCCGCTCGGCGACCCGGTGGACGCAGACTACGGGCTCGTCTCGGGCCGGCACACCGGCGTGGTCGAGATGGCCCGTGCATCGGGACTCTTGCTCGTTCCCGAGGGCCGCCGGGACGTGTTCCGCGCGACGACGTACGGCACCGGCGAGCTGATCCGGGCTGCCTGCCGCGACGGCGCGAGGGAGGTCGTCGTGTGCATCGGCGGGAGCGCCACGAACGACGGCGGGGCGGGTATGGCGCAGGCGGTCGGCGCCCGGCTGGTGGACGGCGCGGGCGCGGACGTCCGACCGGGGGCCGCGGGACTGCTCGACCTCGCGGCCATCGACGTGCGCGGGCTCGACCGCGCCGTCCGCGACGCCCGGTTCATGGTGGCCTGCGACGTGGACAACCCGCTGACCGGGCCGCAGGGAGCCGCGGCGGTCTACGGGCCGCAGAAGGGGGCGGCCCCGGACGACGTCGTCGTCCTCGACCGGGCGCTGGGCCACCTCGCGGCCGTGATCCATCGCGACCTCGGGATCGACGTGCGCGACCTCCCGGGGGCCGGCGCGGCCGGCGGCCTGGGGGCCGGGCTGGTGGCCTTCCTCGGCGCGCGCCTGCGGCCGGGGGCGGAGGTGGTGAAGGACGCCGTCGGCTTCGAGGAGCGCCTGGCGCGAGCGGACCTCGTGATCACCGGCGAGGGCACGCTCGACGAGCAGTCGCTGCGCGGCAAGCTGGCGGCGAGCGTCCTCTCCAGCGCGCACCAGGCGTGGACGCCGGTCCTGATCCTGTGCGGGCGCGCCCAGATCGGCGTGCAGGGCGTCCGCGTGGCGTCGCTCGTGAACCGCTTCGGGGAACGCCGGGCGCTCGGCGAGGCGCGGCGGGCGCTCGAGGATCTGGCGTTCGAGGCGGCGAGCGCTACCGCTCCAGAGCCTCCGGGTTGAGGAGAGTCTTCGGCCGGCGCCCGTCGAGCGCTGCGAAGACGTTCTCCACGCACAGCATCCCCATGGCGTGACGCGTGTCGACGGTGGCGCTCCCGAGGTGCGGGATGACCACGACGTTCTCCAGATCGAGGAGCCCCTCGTGCACCTCGGGCTCGCGCTCGAACACGTCCAGCCCGGCGGCGAAGATCTCGCCCGCCCGCAGGGCCTCGGCGAGCGCCGCCTCGTCGATCACCGGACCGCGCGAGGTGTTCACCAGGACGGCGGTCCGCTTCATCCGCCGGAACTGCTCCGCACCGAACAGGTGCCGGGTCTCGGGCGTCAGGTTCACGTGGATCGAGATGAAGTCCGCGTCCCGGAGCAGCTCATCCAGCTCCCGCCGCTCGGCGCGGAGCGGCCCGGTCACGTCATCCGGCAGCTCGACCGCGTCGGTGTAGAGCACCCGCATGCCGAACCCGAGCGCGCGGTGGGCCAGCGCCTGGCCGATCCGCCCGAACCCGACGATGCCGATCGTCTTGTGGTGGACGTCCTGCCCGAGCATCATCAGCGGTCCCCAGATCCAGGGCTTCCGGGCGCGAAGGAAGCGCTCGCCCTCCCCGATTCGGCGCCCGGCGGCCATGAGCAGGGCCCACGCCGTGTCGGCGGTCGTCTCGGTCAGCACGTCGGGCGTGTTCGTGGCGAGCACGCCGGCCGCGGTGCACGCCTCCAGGTCGACGTTGTCGAAGCCCACGGCGTGGTTGGCGACGATCCGCAGCTGCGGGCCGGCCGCTCGCAGGAGCTCGGCGTCGACCTTCTCGGTGAGCATGGTGATCACCGCATACATACCGGCCACCGATGCCAAGAGCTCGTCGCGCGGCGTGCCGAACTCGCTCTCGAGGATCGTGACGTCGCACCGCTCGCGGAGGGCGCGCGTCGGCTCGTCCATGATCGGGCGGGTCACGAGGACCCTCGGCCGTGCGGTCATCGAACGAGCTGCGGAAGCGAAGCCTCGAACGCGGCGAGCGCACGCTCGATGTTCTCCAGCGAGTTCGCGTACGAGAAGCGCAGGTAGCCCTCGCCCCCCCGGCCGAAGGCTGTTCCGGACAGCGCGGCCACGCCGGCCACGTCCAGCAGGTGCGTCTCGATCTCCTTCGACGTCCGCCCCAGGCGCGTAACGTTCGGGAACGCGTAGAAGGCGCCATCCGGCGTGACGCAGGAGACGCCCTCGATCGCGTTCAGCCCGGTCACGATCGCGTCGCGCCGCGCGCGGAACTCCCCCACCATCCTCTCGGCCGGCTCCATCGGTCCGGTCATCGCGGCGATCGCGGCGTGCTGGCTGAACGCCGAGGTGCACGACACCGAGTTGATCACCAGTCGCGTCACCGGCTCCACGAGGGCCTGCGGGAACACGCCGAACCCGAGGCGCCAGCCGGTCATCGCCCACGTCTTCGACCAGCCGTCGAGCAGGACCGTGCGCTCGGCCATCCCGTCGACGTCGAGCACGCTCGAGTGCCCGCCCCCGTAGCGGATGTCCCAGTAGATCTCGTCGCTCAGCACCACCAGGTCGCGTTCGATCGCCAGCCGCGCCACCGCCTCGAGGTCCCGAGCGCTGAGCGCACTGCCGCACGGGTTGTGCGGGGAGTTGAGGACCACCAGCTTGGTGCGCTCGGTGACCAGCGAGGCGAGCTCGTCCGGATCCATCCGGAACCCGTTCGACTCGCGGAGCAGGATCGGGACCGGCGTGGCGCCGGCGAACGCGGCGATCGACTCGTACATCGGGAAGCCGGGGTCGGGGTAGATCACCTCGTCCCCCTCCTCGCAGAGCGCGAGGATCGTGAAGAACATGATCGGCTTGGCGCCCGGCGTGACGATCACCCGGTCGGGAGTGGTGCGCAGGCGCCCGGTCCGCTCCAGGAACGCGGCCACGGTCTCGCGCAGCGGCATGATCCCCGGCGCCGGAACGTAGTGCGTCTCGCCGCGGTCGAGGGCCTCCTTCGCCGCCCGGCGGATGTGCTCCGGGGTGATGAAGTCGGGCTCGCCGACCTCGAGGTGGACGATCTCGCGCCCCTGCGCCTCCAGGGCTCGCGCCCTGGCCAGCACGTCGAAGGCGGATTCGGTCCCGAGCCGGCCCATCCGCCCGGCGAGCTTCATCCCCGGTCCTGCGAAGGCTCCGCGGCCCGCACCACGAGGACCACCGCCCCTCGTCCGCTCCCAGACAGCCTCGTCCGCAAGGGCGCCACCCTACCATCCCGCCCGCGCACGCTCGATACTTCAGTCGAACGACGAGCGGGGGGTGGTCGAATGGCTGATGGTGTCCGTGTTGTGCGTGAGGGCGAGCGCTCCGTCGGCGCCGCCACCGCGGGGATGATCCGCGAGGAGGCCGTGTCCACCGAGGGATCGTGGGCCGGCCTGGTGCGCACCGAGCCCCGCATGACCTCGGGATGGCACCACCACGGCGAGTACGAGACCGCGTTCTACGTCGTCTCGGGCAGCGTGCGGCTGGAGTTCGGCGCGCAGGGCCGCGAGTCCGCCGAGGCGGGCCCGGGCGACTTCGTCCGCGTCCCACGGGGTGCGATCCACCGGGAGAGCAACCCCCTGGACGAGGAGGGCGCCTTCATCGTGTTCCGCGCCGGCTCCGGCGAATCGGTGGTGAACGTCGACGGCCCGGAGCCGGCTGCGTGACGAGGGGTGACCGCGCCCGGGCGTCGGTCCAGAGCGGCGCTCGATCCTCGCGCATGGGGCGGCGAGCCGGTTACCGGTTCATCGCCCCTGGGGATATGATCCGAGACCGAACTCCTCCGACGGGATCCGGAGGCCGACGTGACGTTCGAGATCATCGCACGGTCGGAATGGCGCCCGCGGCCTGCCGCCTACACCACGAAGCTGCGGACGCCCGTCTCGCAGTTCTTCATCCATCACGGAGCCGACTCGGGGCCGAAGGGCGCCGAGGAGGCGACCGAGGAAGCCGAGCACGAGTACCTGCGCGGGACCCAGGCGTTCCACATGGACACGCGCGGGTTCTCCGACATCGCGTACTCCTTCGGCATCATGGCGTCGGGCCGCATCTACGAGGCACGAGGGTGGGACCGCGTGGGTGGCCACACCTTCAACCACAATTCCATCTCCCTGGCGGCCGAGTTCGCGGGGAACTACCATCCGAACGTTCCCGGCGTGGTGACCCGGATGCCGACCGAGATCGCGATCGACGCCGCGCGGTTCCTGATCAGCGAGGGCGTCCGGCTCGGCAAGCTCACGCCGGACGCGGCCATCCTCGGCCATCGAGACGTCGGGGCCCAGGGCGGAGGGACCGCCTGTCCGGGCGACAACCTGTATGCCAGACTGGCCGACATCCGCGAGCCGTTCACGGGAGAGGAGGACGACTTGGGCACGCTGGACGAACCGTGGGACAACATGCTTCGCAAGTGGAACATGTACGCCGACGCCCTGAAGGACCACTACAAGACCGAGAACATGCGGACCGCCGCGAGGCGCTACCTCGCTCAGCAGGACCGCCTCGAGGAGAAGCTGGACAAGGCGCTCGCCCGGGCCCCGGGGCGCGCGCCCGCTCGGTCCTCCTCCTCCCGCACGTCGTCCCGGCGCCGAAACAAGTAATCTCGTCGGGGTCACGGGAACGCTCGGGCGCGATGGTCTGGATCTCCTCAGGGCACCGACGCCGGACCGCCGTCAGCGGGTTGGATCCAGGACGACCTTGCCGCGGTTCCGCCGCTCCTCCAGGTAACGGTGGGCGTCGGCGGCCTCGCCGAGCGGGAACGTCCGGTCGACGTGCACGACGCACCGCCCCTCGGCCAGGAGGGCGAGGACCTCCTCCAGGTCGGCGCGCGGATCGTAGCCCCGTTCGATCAGGCCGGGGAGCTGGAACCCGAAGATCGTGGCGTTCTTCGGGTAGAAGTCGCGCACGTTGATCGTGCTGTCCTCGAGGGACGGGTTGGCCAGGGCCACCACCCGGCCGAGGTGCCCGACCGCCCCCAGGCTCACGGGGAACAGGGGACCGCCCACGGCGTCGATCACCACGTCGGCTCCCCTGCCCTCGGTGGCCTCCTTCACCCGGGCCACGACGTCCTCCCGCCCGTAGTCCACGCCCACGTCGGCGCCGTTCTCCACCGCCCAGGCCACCTTCGCGGGCGAGCCGGCCGTCCCGATCACGCGCGCGCCCAGGTCCCGAGCGATCTGGACGGCGGCGTCGCCCACCCCGCTCGCCGCGGCGTGGATCACCACGGTCTCCCCCTCCTCCAGCCGGGCCAGGCGTCTGAGGCAGTACCAGGCCGTGAGCCACGCGATGGACGCCGCGGCGCCTTCCGGGAAGCCGACGGCATCGGGCAGCCGGGTGACCCGCGCCGCCGGCGCGGCCACCTGCTCCGCGTAGCAGCCCGGCCGGCCGCCCCCGGCCACCACGCGGTCCCCCGGGGCCAGCCCGTCGACCCCCGGCCCCACCTCTCGGACGACCCCGGCGCCCTCCATCCCCAGGACGATCGGGAACGGTGGCGCGTCGTGGTAGCTGCCCGTCCGCAGGAGGATGTCGGCCCGGTTCACGCCGGCGGCTCGGAGCTCGACCAGCACCTCGCCCTCCCCCGCACGGGGCGCATCCACGTCCCCGACCTGGAGGACCTCCGGACCGCCGAACCGCTCGATCCGCACCGCCCTCATCCGCTCGCCATCTCCTGACCGCCCGCGGGTTCCGCGCCGCGCTCGTTCCGCAGGGCCCACGGCCGCAGGATCGCGTACACGGCCTGGCAGGCCGGCACGTCCACACCGTGGCGGCGGGCCCGGCCGACGACGCTCCCGTGGAGGGCCTCCAGCTCCATCCGCCGCCCGGCCACCAGGTCGTCGTACAGCGAGGCGTACGAGCCGGGCTCCAGGCTCCTGGCGAACTCCTCGTGCCGTTCCACCAGGTCGGCGGGGAGCTCCACGCCCTCCGCCCGGGCCACCGCCATGACCTCCTCCACGATCCGCCGGAACAGGTCCATCGTCTCCGGCACCTCGCGAAGCTCGCCGATCGGGAGCCGGACGCCGGCCGTCAAGCCGGCCTGGGCGCAGATGAAGGCGAGCTTGCTCCACAGGACGGCCCGGACGTCGTCGCTGACCTCCGCGGGAACGCCGGCCTCATCGAAGCGCTCCGCGAAGCGCTCCACCCGCTCCGACCGGGACCCGCTCAGCTCCCCGATCGTGATCCTTCCCGGCCCGCCCACGTGCGTGACCACGCCCGGCCCGGTGATCCGGGCGAAGATGAACGCCGCCCCGCCCAGGACGTGATCGGGGCCAACCGCGGCGGCCAGGACCTCCTCGTTGTCCACCCCGTTCTGCAGGGACAGGACGCCGGTCCCCTCGCCGACCATGGGGCCGATGGACCGGGCCACCGGTTCGGTGTCATAGGACTTCACGCAGACGAGCACGAGATCGACCGGTCCCACCTCGGCCGGGTCGTCCGTGGCCGGCGGCCGGACGTGGAAGTCACCCGCCACGCTCCGGACCTCCAGGCCGGCCCTCCGGATGGCCTCCAGGTGCTGCCCCCGGGCCATCAGGTGGACGTCGTTCCCGGCCGCGGCGAGCCGTCCGCCGAAGTACCCTCCGACGCCACCCACCCCGACCACCGCGACCCGCATGCCACTCGCCTCCGACTCCTCGCCGGCCCAGCATCCCCACCTCGCTCGGGCCCGGTCAAACCCGGCCCGGCTCGGTTTGAAGGGAACGCCGCCCCCGTCTACGATCGGCATGGCGGCGTCCCCAGCGTTGGAGGTTCCTCGTGCAGGGGCACCCTGGTGACCGATCCGGTCCTGAGGGAGGTCCCCGACCCGCTCCACCGGTGCGGGTCGAGGTGATCACGTACGCCCCGACGATCTTCACCCACTGCCAGCACTGCGAGGTCGCGTTCGGCCGCGCGGGGCTGGCCGACCGCATCCACCGCGAGCAGGCCCGCGAGTCGCTGCCCGACGACCTCCGTCAGGCGTTCGCCGCGGTCGCCGATTGGGTCCACGCCCTAGTCATGCGACACTGGGACCGGGTCGCGGTGCGCGTGATCGACGCCGCCTCGGTGCAGGGCGTGTGGAAGTCGCTCCGCCACGGCACGCGGAGATACCCCGCCGTGGTGATCGACCGGGAGGAGCGCTTCGTCGGCTCCGACCTCGGCCCCGCGGAGATCGAGGTCGAGCGCCGCCTCGCCCCGGACGCGCGAATGAAGGGCATGGAGGGAGGGGGAGGGAGACCGTGAACGCGCTTTGGGTGGTCGTCATCGGGCTGGTCGTATCCGTGGGGATGTATCGCCTGTACGCGAAGCGGATCGACCGTCACGTGATCAGGGCGGACGAGAAGCGGGCCACTCCGGCCAAGATGTACATGGACGGCGTGGACTTCGTGCCCACGAGCCGGTACGTGCTCTACGGGTACCACTTCAAGTCCATCGCCGCGGCCGGGCCGATCGTCGGCGTGATCACCGCCGCGAACCTGTGGGGGTGGTTCCCCTCGATCCTCTGGCTGATGGTCGGGGTGAGCTTCATCGGGTGGGCCAGCGACTACAGCGCGATCATGCTGGCCGTCCGCAACGACGGGAACTCGCTCTCCGCCGTGGCGCACCGCCTGGTCGCGCCGAGGACGCGGCGGATCCTGTTCCTGTTCATCTTCTTCTACCTGCTGCTGATCGGGGGGGCGTTCGTCGGCATCATGGCCGCGATCCTGGCCGCTCGCCCAGACGTGCCCTTCGGCATCCTGGTGCTCGCGGTGGCCGGCTTGCTGGCCGGAACCCTGATCTACAAGCGGCGGGCGGACCTGGTCAGGGTGACCCTCGGCGTGGTCCTCGTGACGATCGTGGCCATGATGATCGGACCGATCGGCGTGGACCTCGCCAAGACGCCCCCGGACTGGAGCGAGGGTCCCATCAGCAACGCGGTTCTCTCCATCAACAACGCCGTCAACGGGGACGAGCCGCTGTACCGCGTGGTGGACCCGACGTTCGCCGACCCGCGGATCCCGCCGGCCGACCCGGAGACCGGAGAGCGGCCCGCCACGCCGACGTTCGACCCGGCCACCGGGGAGATCTCGGTCTTCCCGAGCTTCCTGCTGTGGGTGGTGTTCCTGCTCGTGTTCAGCTACCTGGGCGCGAACCTGGCCATCTGGCGATTCGCCCAGCCGGTGAACTACATCGGCTTCTGGATCACCGCCCTCACGATCGCCCTGGCGGCGATCGGGGCCGTGCTGGCCGCGCTGATCCACCCGGCGGTGGCCGACTTCAAGATCCCCGGATACACGAAGTTCCAGGCCTCGCCGGTGGCCGGGCCCATCCAGCCGCTGTGGCCGATGCTCTTCGTCACGATCGCGTGCGGCGCGATCTCCGGGTGGCACGCCCTGTTCGGCTCGGTGGGCACGGCACGGCAGCTCGAGTACGAGACCGACGCGCTGCCCGTGGGGGGCGGCGGGATGTTCTCGGAGAACGCGCTGGGCCTGCTGTCGCTCACCGCGGTCGCCGTGGCCGGAGGCGCCGGCGCCGGGGCGTTCGCGGCGGGGGTCGGGACGCTGCTCCACGAAGCGACGTTCACCCTGCTGCCGGTGACCTACGGCACGGCGCTCGGGTTCGGCGTCTTCGTGGTCATCGTGCTCACCGTCGTGCAGCTGGTCTTCAGGGTGATGCGCGTGACCCTGAGCGAATGGCTCGGGGAGGCGTGGGTCGGGTTCAAGAACCAGCACACGGCCACGATCATCGGGATGATCGCCGTGGTGGCGCTCGTGCTGTCCGGCACCTGGGTCTACCTGTGGCAGCTGTTCGGCGCGGCGAACCAGCTGCTGGCCGCGCTCAGCCTCCTGCTGGTGACCGTCTGGCTGGTCTCCACGCGACGGAACGCGCTGTTCGCGGGGATCCCGATGGTGTTCATGTACGTGACCACGATCGCCGCCACGCTGGTGACCGGCTTCAACCTCTTCAAGTCGATCATCCAGAAGGAAGGGGTGGCCACCATCTCGCTGTGGGGGGCGTGGGCGATGGTCGCCGTGGCCGCCCTGCTGGTGGTCGCCGCGCTGGTGATCGCGTACGACGGCTGGAAGGCGTACCAGCGCCACAAGGCCGCCCCGGCCGCCGAGGAGGTGACCCCGGCGGCGCCGATGGCCTAGCCGGCCAGAGCAACGCGGGCCAGCTCGGCGAACGCCCCGATGAGGGGTTTCGCGTCGGCGCGTTCGATGTCGGGAGGAAGGACATGGACCTCGAGATGCGGAGGTTCCCGGCGGACCGAGAGGCGCCAGACGCCTCCACTGGCCCCGGACAGCCGGTCGAAGAGCGGCCGGATCCGGCCCGGGTCGCTGCCGGGCGCGTGGAGGACCCGCAGACCGGGGTGCCCCCAGTCGTCGGCCCGCCACGCCTCCTCGTCCAGCTTGGCCAGGGCGTCCCCCCCGGTCCAGCCGGAAGGGTCGCCCGCCTCGAGCTCCAGGCGTGGCGACCGCTTCAGGCGGCCCCGGAGGATCAGGAAGTCGCGCCGTCCTCTGCGCCGGGCCATCCCCCAGAACCACGGGACGTCGCGGGGCTCCAGGACCACCAGCACGGTGGCCTCCAGGAACGGCTCGCGCGGCTCGACGATCCGGAGCTCCACGGCGGAGCTGCCCAGCCACTTGAGGGTCACCCGCCGACCGAGCCCGGACAGTCCGCCCTGCAGCCACCCGAGCAGCTGGTTGCCGCGGGAGATGTTCCGCTGCGTCCCCCACGTGAACCACAGCAGCACGGTGAGCAGCAGGATGATGGCCACCGCGGTGGAGAGGACACCTCCGCTGATGGCCATCCTCGTCGGCTCCCTCTCAGGCCCGCCGGTCGGTTGCCAGCGGAATCTACCGTCTCGCCAGCCGGCCCGCCCTGGGCCATGATGGGGACGACGTCGGACGGTGAGCATGAGCGAGGGAGCATCGAGTCCCGGCAGCCCCCGACCCCCGGCCCGAACCGGGGGACCCTTCGGGAACGCCTCCGCGCGTTCATGTTCGGCATGACGGGGTACGAGTTCGCCAGGGAGGCCCTGGAGATGCGGGCGGCCCTGGAGACGATCTTCATGGTGGTCACGGTGGGCGACATGGTGGGGCTCCCGGTGATGCCTCCCTACTACTCGCTCCGCCTGCTGCCCTACGTGGTCCCCCACACCGCGACGTGGCGACGGCGCGTGCTCCGGGAGCGCCATTTCACCGAGGAGCACGAGATGGACCTGCACGGCGCGTGAGCGCCCCATCGGGAGGAGCGGAGCATGGCTGAGGACGAGCCGAGGAAGGACCCGGAGGGTCGGCCCCAGCCGGACGAGCCGGGGGCCCGCGGGCTGAAGGGGTTCATGTCCAAGGTCCGCAAGGTCACCTACGGGATGGCCGCCCACGACATGACCCGGAGCGCCCTGCGGACCCGGGGCAGCATGGAGCACCTGTTCATCCTGGTGACCATGGGAGACCTGCTCGGCGTTCCCATCCTGCCGCCGTACTACTCGCTGAGGCTGCTCCCGTACGTCGTCCCCCAGATCTCGACGTGGAAGCGGCGCATGCTCCGCGAGAAGGACCTGACGGACGCGATGTTCTAGCGGGACCCCCGGGAGGCGAGGATGGAGGCGGAACCCAGGGCCGCGGAGACCGCGGCACAGCCTGCCGGCACGCAGGGGGAGGCGCTGCCCGAGACGCTCGGGGCCGGCTCCCTGGCCGCCGTGTTCCGGGAGCATCCCGACCGCCGCTACGTGATGTTCGGGGGGAAGGGCGGGCTGGGCAAGACGACGTTCTCCGCGGCCACGGCGTTCTGGCTGGCGCAGCAGGGCCACAAGGTCCTGGTGTTCTCGGTCGACCCCCAGGCGAGCCTGTCCGACATCTTCGAGAAGGACATCTTCGGGCAGGGCCCCGTGAAGATCATGGACAACCTGTGGGCCCAGGAGATCGACGCCGACCGCCACATCGCGGAGTACCAGGACGAGATCCGGCAGAAGATCCTGGACATGTACGGCCTGGACAAGGTCCCCGACGAGATCGAGGACTACATCCAGGCCGCGTCGGCCGAGCCCGCCATGGAGGAGAGCGCGATCTTCGATTCCGTGGTCGACATCGTGGTGGGGGGCGACTTCGACTACTACGTCTACGACCTGGTCCCGCTGGGCCATGCCCTGTACTACCTGTCGATGGCCAAGGTGTACGACGAGTGGATCGGGAAGATCACCCACCTCCGCGAGGAGATGCGCGAGTACGAGGAGGTCGTGGCCCAGCTCCGCCGGGAGAAGGAGGTCGAGGAGGACCAGATCCTGAGCGAGCTCCAGTACATCCGGGAGCGGATCAACAAGGCCTCCACGATCCTGGCCGACCGGGTCCGCACGGCGTTCTTCTTCGTGCTGATCCCCGAGGAGATGGTCCTGATCGACACGCGGAAGGCCGCCCAGATGTTCGCCAAGTTCAACGTGCCCATCGCGGGTTACGTGCTGAACCGGGTGCTCCCCGAGGAGCTGGCCAGGGAGGGGGCCCCGGCCTTCCTGACGAACCGGATCAAGATGCAGGAGCGGTACCTGGGCCAGATCCGGTCCACGCTGAGCGACCAGATCCTGGCCCAGGTCCCCGAGTTCGAGCGGGACGTCACGGGCCTCCCGATGATCGAACGCACCGCGCAGATCCTGTTCCGGGAAGGCTGAGGGGAGGAGGCACCGCGATGGCCCAGGCGGTCGCGGCCCGGCACGAGCTGGTCGAGCAGTCGATGCATGAGTTCGTGGAGGCCACGCCGACCCTTCGTCACGTGTTCTTCGGAGGGAAGGGCGGGGTGGGCAAGACGGTGATGGCCGGGATGACGGCGACGTGGCTGGCCCGGCAGGGCAGACGGACCCTCCTGGCCTCGACGAACCCCGTGCACAGCCTGTCCGGGCTGCTGGATCAGGACGTGTTCGGCACGCACACGCCGGTGGATGGGGTGGAGAACCTGTGGGCCTTCGAGATCGACACGCGGGACGCGATCGAGCGCTCGAAGCGGGAGATCCGGGACAAGATCCAGTGGTTCCTGAAGTTCGCGGAGATCTCCACGAAGGCCGACGAGTTCGTGGAAGCGGCCACGACGAACCCCGCCTTCGAGGAGTCGGCGATGTTCGAGAACATGATCGACCTGATGTTCGACGCCGACTACGACGTGTTGGTGTTCGATACGGCCCCCACGGCGAACGCCAGGCGCCTGCTCGGGATGTCGAAGGTGTACGGGCTGTGGGTGAACAAGATGGTGAAGTCCCGGGAGGAGGCCCAGACCCTTCGGGAGGCCCTCTCCTTCTCGAAGAAGAAGGAGGAGGACCCGCTGATGGAGTACCTGATCAGCTTCCGGGGGCGAATCGAGGAGGCCCGCAAGCTGCTGACCGACCCGGCGCAGACGGCGTTCTTCTTCGTCACGCTCCCCGAGGCCCTGCCCATCGCGGTGATCCGCCGGTTCATCGCGTGGTTCACCGACTTCGGGATCCCGGTGGGGGGCGTGGCGGTGAACCAGGTGATCCAGGAGGAGCCGGGGACCGAGGTGCCGGAGTTCGTCCGGAACCGCATGGAGATGCAGCGCCAGTACCTCGCCAAGATCGGCGAGGAGTTCACGGGCATGGTCCGCGCCGTGCTCCCCCTGTACGACGACGAGATCCGCGGCACCGACGCCCTGGCCAGGTCGTCGGCCGATCTCTTCGCGTAGACGCCTTCAGTTGTCGGCGCCCGGCGGCTCCGCGGGCGGTTATCCGTCATCGTTCGGCCCTCGAGCGCTCACGGTGATGGGCAGATGATCGCAACGGCACCGTTCATGCTCGTGTTCACATCGTGGCCGGAGTGCTCTGGGGTCGGCTCCGCGTTCCTGTTCGTCGGGTTCATCGAGCCGTCCGCCGCCGAAGTCGGCCGTCGGCCGGACCGGTGCTGACGGCGGCGGTGAAGAAGCGGAGGCTGGTCAGCCCTTCGATCGATCGCCCAATCCGGCCTTGCACCCGGTCGGCCGGAGGTGACACAGTCCGGGCTCGGGCGCGAAAGG
>Ga0137369_10003534_pt1 | contig 15947 bp, 17 predicted proteins | sample SagtaG_12_FD_104918 | JGI IMG/M metagenome (GOLD analysis project Ga0137369, IMG submission 104918) | Vadose zone soil microbial communities from Sagehorn Ranch, Mendocino, California, USA - Sage1_L_113_16 metaG | ecosystem: Environmental > Terrestrial > Soil > Vadose zone | place: USA... | reverse complement strand
TTTCACACCACGCCCATCTGCGCGCCTAACCGCCGGTCCATCCTCAATGCGCGATATTCGAGCCGCCACGGCATCCTCGACACCGTCGCGCGCGACGAGACGAGCGACCGCCGCCCCAACTAACATCTCTCGCTGCAGACGCTGGGCTACGAGACCGCGCACATCGGCAAGTGGCACATGGGCAACGACGGCCAGCCTCGCCCCGGCTACGACGTGTGGGTCAGCTACGATGGGCACGGGCGCCTCAACGACCCCACGCTGAACGAGGGCGGGCAGTACGTGAAGCACACCGGCTACGTCACCGACATCATGAACGAGATGGCCGTCGACTTCGTGGGCCGCCGGCACGAGAAGCCGTGGTCGCTCTTCTTCGCGCACAAGGCCGTGCACCCGGACGCGGAGCAGGCCGCCGATGGCACCTTCGCCATGGAGGGCTATCGCGCCGCCCCGCGCCACCAGGATCTCTACCGCGACGACGTCTTCCCCATGCGGCCGAACGTGCTCACGCCGGCGGAGATCGTGAAGAGCAAGCCGGCGTGGGCGGAGGCCTTCGAGCTCAGGAAGTCGGAGAAGGCGCAGCTGCTCCACAAGGCCATCCACTCGGGCGGGCAGGAAGAGGTCCGCCTGCGCGCGTGCATGATGGCGGCGGTGGACGAGGGCGTGGGCATGCTCTTCGAGGCGCTCGAGCGCACGGGGCAGCTCGACGACACGATCATCCTGTTCCTGGGAGACAACGGCTACTTCTTCGGCGAGCACGGCCTGGGACCGGACCGTCGCTTCGCCTACGAGGAAGGCATCCGCTCGCCCTTAGTGGTCCGCTACCCGCCGCGCATCAAGGTGGGGACCCGTCTCATCGACCTCGTGATCCTGCAGGACATCGCGCCCACGCTCATCCAGCTCGCCGGCGGCAGACCCGGCCCGCAGGTCCAGGGGCGCTCGCTCCTCCCTCTCTTCGCGGGCAAGCGCGCGGGGTGGCGCAAGTCGTTCCTGATCGAGTACTGGGCGGAGAACGCCATGCCGTGGCTCGTGGGCATGACCTACAAGGCGGTGCGCACCGACCGCTACAAGTACATCCGCTGGGTCAACCGCGCGCGCGACGGCGAGCTCGACGAGCTGTACGACCTGGACAGCGATCCGTACGAGGTCGCCAACGTGATCCGGCGCCCCGCCTATCGTGCCACCCGCGACAAGCTGCGGCGCGAGCTGCGGGTGCTCGTTGCCGACGCCCTCGGCCTCTAACGCTCTTTCATCGAGCGCTCATCCCACAGGCGAACGAGGTACCCGTCGGGGTCTTTCAGCTCGGCCCCGTAGCCCCAGTATGATTTGCGGGGCGCATGCGCGAAGGCAACGCCGCGCCCCTGCCACTCGGCGAAGGTGGCGTCGACATCGAGCATCCTGGAACCACAGCGCCGCTCCGTTCGGCCCGACAGGATCGGCCACTTCCTGCAGGAAGATGGTGAAGCCGCTGCTGTCCTTGAGGGCGACCGTCTGGCGGTCCGGGACCTCGAACTCCACCGTGAGGCCCAGCGTGTCGACGTACCAACGACGGGAGCGCGTCAGGTCCGTCACGTGAATCCTGAGATGGTCGAACCGAAGCACAGCTCGTCACCTCCACGGACGGCCACGCGGAGCCGGTCACTCGCGCTCGGCCACCAGGCCGAGCGCGAGGGCCGAGCCGTCTACTCGCAGAACTTGCAGGGCGGGTAGTTGCGATCGTAGACGGGCGTCTTCAGATACTCCTCGCGGTTGTAGGTCCAGAACTGCGAGACGTTGGGATAGGTGTAGATGACGGTGTTCTGGAGCTTGCCGCCCACCTGCTCCACCTTGCGGATGTAGACGTTCTGGATCGGGTTGCCGAGGTCGTCCATCTTCATGGGCCCGCGGGGATCGTCGCTCACCGCCACCTTGCGGAGGGCGGCGAGAAGCTTCTCCTTGTCCTCCGCTTCGCCGTTGATGGCCTTGAGCGCGTCGTGGTAGAAGCGCCCGGCCGTGTACCCCTCGGCAGAGTAGAGGGAGGTGCCGCGGTTGTAGCGCTTCTCATATGCCGCCGAGAATTTCTTGTTGGCCGGAGTGTCGAGCACGGAACTGTAGATGAGCGAGGTGACCACGCCCACCGCCTCGTCACCCATGTTCTTGAGGATGTTCTCATCCGTGAGCGTCCCCACTCCGACGAGCGAGACCTTCCCCTTCAGGCCGAAATCGCTCCAGGCCTTGACGAAGCGCGGGGAGAGGCCACCGGTGTGGCAGGCGTACACGCCGTCGATGTCTTTCTTCAGCGAGGCCAGATAGGGCGCGTAGTCCTGGACGTTCAGGGGCGTCCAGATCCGCTGCACCACCTTGCCGCCCGAATCCTCGAACACGCGCTGGAATCCGCCATTGGATTCCCAACCGAACGCGTAGTCCATGCTGATGGTGGCCACGCGCCGCAGCTTGAGCTGCTTGTACGCGTAGTCGCCGAGCGAGTGCGTGAGCTGGCTGCCCGAGGCGGCCGTGCGAACCACCCAGCGCACCGGCTTGCGCTGGGTGATATCGTCCGGCGCCATCACGGGATAGAGGGCGGGGATCTTGTTCTGCTCGAGATACGGCGCGATGGCATAACCGCTGGCGGCGAGGAGCCCGCCGGCCACGGTGTGCACCTTCTCCTGCTCCACGAGCCGGCGCACCTTGGTCAGCGCGCCGGTGGGCTCCGGATCCGAATCCTCCACGATGATCTTGACCTCGCGGCCGGCCACCTTGTTGCCGACTTCCTCCCAGAAGAGGGTGAAGCCGTCCGTCATGTCCTTGCCCGTCTGCGAGAAATTGCCGGTCAGCGGCCCGAAGTACCCGATGCGGATGGGGTCCTTGTCGGCGGCCCAGCTCGGCCCCGGCCACCGCGCAAAACTGGCGGCGGCGGTGCCCATGGCGGCGAGGAACCGGCGTCTACGCATGGCTCACTCCTCCTTGTGCTGTTGGGACGGTTCGGATTCGCTGCGCGAGGATAGTCCGACGAGGCTCACCGCGTCGTCAAGTGGGGAGGGCGGCCCCTCCCGACGGATCGCCCAGGCGCCGCCTCGCGCGCGAGCGCCTCGTTGCGACGGCCCAGCCACCATCCATTGAGCAGCCACACGAGGGAGACCGGCACCGCGGCCACGCTGATGCCGGCCAGTCCCAGACCGAGGAAGCCCAGGCCCGCGTAGGACCACGCACCCAGCTGATCGCCCGCGCGATACACGAACGTGTCGATGAAGCTCTTGGCCTTGTACTTGTCCTCGCGCGGCACCACCGTGAAGCAGGTTTCGCGCGTGGGCCGGGCCACGGCGAAATTGCCCGCCCGGCGCAGGACCTGGAAGATGACCACGGCCCACAACGTTGGGACAAAGCCCAGCAGGAGGAAGCCGGCGACGCTCAAGGCGGGGAGCAGGGTGAGGGTGAGGGCGACGCCGAGCTTCTTGATGATGCGCCCGGTGAGGAGGAGCTGGATGAGGAAGGTCAGGGTGTTGACGGCCAGATCGATGTTGGCGAAGAAGGCGGTGCGGGCGGCGCGGTTCGTGAAGCTCTGCTTCGCGATGTCGGCCTGCTGGAAGTAGAGAAAGGTGGAGAGGACGGTGAAGAGCAGCATGTAGAAGGTCAGGTGGAGCAGATACGGCGACCGTGCGGCGTGGGCGAATCCCGACAGCACCCCGCCCCCCACCGCCGCGTCATCCACCGGCCCTCCCGACGATTCGCGGAGGGCCCGCGAGATCCTGGCCAGCCGGCGCACGCTGAACACCGCCACTTCGAGGAGCACGACGGAGACGAGGAGGAGCCGCCCGCTGCCCAGATGCTCGACGAGTAGCGACGTCACCGAGGAGCCGACGATGCCCCCGATGGTTCCCCCCGCGGCGATGAAGCCGAAGAGCCGGCGGCTCTGCTCGCTGCTGAAAACGTCGGCGAGGAACCCCCAGAACACCGAGACGACGAAGAGGTTGAAGACCGCGCCCCAGATGTAGAACGCGCGGCCCGCCCACACATTGGCGGGACCGCTCGTGGTCGCGAAGAGGATCAGGAACAGCACCACATTGGCCATGAAGAAGCGGTAGGTCCACGAGATGAAGCGGACGGGAGCGAGCCGCACCACCAGCGCGGAAAAGGGCGGATTCGCCACGAGCATGCCGATGAGCGTGCCCGTGAAGAGCCACGGGAGATTCTCGATACCTCCCGCGGCCCCGATCTCGTCTCGAATCGGGCGGATGACGTAATACGCAGAGAGTATGGAAAAGAAGTACAGCCAGGACCAGGCGAGGGCCACCACCTCTCCTGGCCGCACGTCGATCAGGCCTTGCAGCAATCGGACGATGAGGCGGGGGGCGGAGACGCTGGACTTTTCGGTAGGCAAGGAGTAATCCTGTCGAGCACGGAGAGTAACAGTGATCGTACCGGCGGGGCGAGGAGATTTCCGATGAGGCCGACTTCGATCCTCGAAGTCTACGCGAAAGCGCTCGCCGTGCGCGCGTTCCGGCGCGGACTCGGCCTGGGCTCATAGCCAACTGGATGGCCTTGCGTCCGTGGTGGCTGGCCGTGGCCGCCGCGGCGGCGCTTCTCGCGTGCGCCACGGGCGCCCAGGCGGACATCCAACTCCAGCTGCGCTTCGACAACCAGATCCTCGACCCCAAGGCTACGCCGGACTTCACCTGCTATAGCTACACACTCAACCGCTGGGTCGGTTGCCGGGTCCGGAAATCCGGCGCGCCCGGCGCATACGTGCTCGAGACGCTGGGGCCGGGAAAGTATCAGATGCATGTCAGCGTCGACGAGAATCCGGCCAACCCCCGCCGCTTCCCCGGTGACTACGAGACGCAGCTCTCCTTCGAGGTCACGGCCACGGGTCCGGAGCGCCTCGTCGTGGACCTGGCGCGGCTCATCCATCTCACGCGTCCGGGAGACAATGCCCGCGCGATCGAGGGCATGCTCACCGGCTGTACGAAACAGCCGCAGTTCGACACGCCGCGATACTCCTGGGGTCCCACCGCCACGGTTGATTTCGCCTGGGAGCCGATCGCCGCCGGCGCCGAGTATCGCTACACCCTCGTCGCCCGCACCTGCGGCCAGGCGGGGGCGGGCCGAGACATCCTGAGCGGGCAGACGACGAAGACCACGGCCGCTCTCTCCGTGCGCCCTACCACGGACGGCGAGTACTACGTGTTCCGCGTCGAGGCCTGGAAGGACGACCGTCTCGTCGGCGACCTGTACACGCATGACGGCGGGGCCCACTCCTGGAACTATCGCTTCCGGGTGCGGAATGCGAGCCTGCCTCGCTGGGCGTATCTGGCCGCGGGCGCCGGCCTCGTGGTGCTGTTGCTGGGTGCGCGTCGGCTTTTCGGCGTCATCGATTCCGAGGGCCGCCGCGTACGCCGGTTCGGGCGCGGGGTGATTGCCGTGCTCGTCATCGCGGCGGTGGCGGGGGCCGGCTATCACTACCTCCGGGAGAGACAGCAGCGCATCGTCGAGGCGGAAAGGGCCAGGCTCGAGGCAGAGCGCCAGGCGCGGCAGCGAGAGTTCATCGCCGCCTTCGTCTCGGCCGCGCCGCGCCCCGACTGGTGGGATAGCGTCGAGACACCCTACCGCTTGGATAACCTGAGCGAACTCCTCGCCACCTGGCAGGGTCACCCGCGCGGTGACGACGGCCGCGGCGAGCGTCATTTCTTCAAGGCGGCCTATCAGGGCATCCTCGACCACCCGGATGATCCGCAGGTGGTGGCGACGGCCATCGGCCTCCTGCACTGGGTGGTCCGCGACTACCCCCACCGTCTCGAGCTCGCGCGATTCGGCTACGAGCGCTACTTCGACCACCGCGGGCGCACCGACAACTGCGCCAACTGCATGGTGGGCGATACCTCGCAGGGTCTCGTCCAGAACTTGAGCCAGCTCCTGACGGCGGCCGGTCGCTTCGACGAGGCGATCGCGGTGTGCAGAAGGCTGATCGACGAGCGCGGCGCGGAGGTGAGCCCATACAAGCTCGCGGAGACCTGGAACCAGATGGCCTGGGCCTACTGGCACAAGGGCGAGCATTCCCGCGCCATGAGCATCGTCAAGGACGCCCTCGTCCGCTACGGCGGCACGGTGCGCGCCGGCGAGCTCAAGCGCACGCTGGCCCGCTTCCAGGCCGAGCTCGAGCGGGCCTCGGCGAAGCCGGAGTAGCTCGGGCTTCCTGCGTCGGGGGCCTGCGATAGAATGCGGGCTCGGACCCGCGCAGCATGAATGTAAGACCTGACCCCAAATGGAGACCTCGATGGAATACCGGATGCTGGGCAGGACCGGACTCAACGTTTCCGCGCTCGCCTTCGGTTGCGGTGACGTCGGCGGCATCATGGTGCGCGGAGCGCCCGCCGAGCGGGAGCGGGCGGTGGCGCGGGCGGTCGAGCTCGGCATCAACTACCTCGACACCGCGCCCTCGTACGGGAGCGGGCAGTCGGAGCGGAACACGGGCGCCGTCCTCCGCGTGCTGCGACCCGACGTGATCGTGGGCAGCAAGTGCCGGCTGAGTACTTCCGACCTTGCCGACATACCGGGCGCCCTCACCCGCTCCGTGGAGACGAGCTTGAGCCTGCTCGGCATCCCCCGCCTCGATCTCTTCCATCTCCACAATCCGATCGCGAGGATCCGAAGCGAGCGTCGCCTCGGCCTCGCCGACGTCCTCGACGTCGTGGCCCCCGCGGCCCGCCGTCTCCAGGAGCAGGGCAAGATCCGCTGCTTCGGGGTGACGGCGCTCGGTGAGACTGGCGCGCTCCACCGCGCGCTCGCGAGCGGCGCCATCGACACCGCGCAGATCTGCCTGAACCTGCTGAATCCCACGGCTGTCCACGCGGTGCTCTCGGGCTTTCCCGCCCAGGACTTCGATCAGCTCGCGGTCCTGGGGCGCGAGCATGGCGTGGGCACCATCGGCATCCGCGTGCTCGCGGGGGGAGCGCTCAGTGGGGAGATCGCGCGGCATCCCGTGGCGATTCCAGCCGTCGATCCCATCGCCTCAGGACCGGACTATGCGACCGATGCCGCGCACGCGCGCGTCTTCGAGCCGCTCGTCGCGGAAGGCTTCGCGAAGAGCGTGCTCGAGGCGGCCTTCCGCTTCGCCCTGAGCACGGAGGCCATGTCCACCGTGCTCATCGGCACGTCTGACCTGGCCCAGCTCGAGTTCGCCGCTGCCGCGGTGGCCAAAGGCCCCCTTCCCGCCCCCGCCCTCGACCGCCTCCGCGGCCTCTGGAGCGAGCTGGCTACCATCAAATAGATTCAAGGAGAATCCATGCGAATCGCCAACGATGTCACCGAGCTGGTCGGCAACACTCCGCTGGTGCGAATCCGGAAATTGACGGACGGCGCCAAGGCCGACGTGGTCGCCAAGCTCGAGTTCTACAGCCCCGCCCATAGCGTCAAGGACCGCATCGGCGTGGCCATGATCGATGCTGCGGAGAAGGCCGGCCGCATCAAGCCGGACACCATCATCCTCGAGCCCACGAGCGGTAACACCGGCATCGGGCTGGCGTTCGTCTGCGCCGCGCGTGGCTACAAGCTCGTGCTGACCATGCCGGATTCGATGAGCAAGGAGCGCCGGATGCTCCTGCGCGCCTACGGCGCCGAGCTCATTCTGACTCCGGCGAGCGAGGGCATGGCCGGCTGCATCAAACGAACGGAAGATCTGGCCGCCACCGACCAGCGCTACTTCATCCCCCAGCAGTTCCAGAATCCCGCCAATCCCGAAATCCACCGGAAGACCACCGCCGAGGAGATCTGGCGTGATACCGACGGCAAGGCGGACATCCTCGTGGCGGGCATCGGTACCGGCGGCACCATCACGGGGGTCGGAGAGGTTCTCAAGGCGCGCAAGCCCACCTTCCGCTGCGTGGCCGTCGAGCCCGATGCCTCACCGGTGCTCTCGGGCGGCCAGAAGGGTCCGCATCCCATCCAGGGCATCGGCGCGGGCTTCGTCCCCGACGTGCTCAACACCAAGATCTACGACGAGGTCATCCGGGTGAAGAACGACGACGCCTTCGCCATGGCCCGCCGCTCCGCGCGCGAGGAAGGCCTCCTCGTCGGCATCTCCTCCGGCGCCGCCCTCTGGGCCGCCGTCGAAGTCGCGCGCCGGCCGGAGAGCGCGGGCAAGCTCATCGTGGTCATCATCCCGTCCTTCGGCGAGCGCTATCTGAGCACGCCCCTCTTCGCCGACTTGGCGGACTAACGAGGAACGCGATGCGTCTGGGCTCCCCCTCACCCTGCCCTCTCCCCCTCTGGGGGCGAGGGACTCGAATCTCCCTCTCCCTCAGAGAGGGAGAGGGCAGGGTGAGGGTGGTTAACCGGTCCGCGCAAGATCGTAGCCCCCGGGGCGAGGGCGTGGCGGCGGGAACGCCAGGCGCGACGACGCGCCGTTAGCCGAGGCGTGCCTGCTCCCGGCCGTTCCTCGCCGCCACCGCGAAGGCGAGGAGGTATCGGTCCAGGTCCTCCAAGGTCGTGCCGTACTCGGGTTTGCCCAGTGTGGCGTGGCAGAGCAGCTCGCGCACGCGGGCGATCTCCCGCAACCGATCACGCCAGCGTGGATCTGCGAGGGTGAGGTCCAGCAGCTCGAGCGCCCGTTCGAAGGCGCGGCTCGCGAGCCGTGGATCGCGCTCCCTCCAGCGAACCATCCGCCCCACCTCGCTGCCTACGTTGGCGAGCTGCTCCGCGAGTGAGAATTGGTTCCAACGACCGGCGGCCAGATCGGGGTGCTGGTGGAGACTTTCCGTCATGGTGCGACGAGCCTCCCCACGATGGCTTGAATCAGCCCCCGTACCGCAGCGTCGTCGACGTCGTTGGCCCGATCGGGATAGAGGTTGATGCCCCAGAGGTCTGCCTGGCGGGCCCCCTGCTGGAGAAGCAAGGCTTCTTCATCGGCGTGAAGCTCCGCGCCGATAGCCATGACGCCGCGTTGCACGTCCACGACCGCTTTGACGAAGTCCCCGAATTGCTGCCCGGCAATCCGCCGCAGCTCGTCACGTGTGATCGGGGAGCTCGCGATCTGCATCGGCCTGAGGGGCGATGATAGCACGCCCCCCATGCCGTGCTCTCTGCGTACGCTAGCGGTTCGGACCTCTGCCCATCGGGTAGGGCTGCCAGCGGATCAGGCTTGTTTTCGGAAGCACGCCGGGATTGACGGCCGAGCGCGGCCACTTGCCCTGGAGGACGGTGGCGATCTCGCGCCCGAGCCGGCGCCGCGTCTCGGGCGCCATGCGCGCCGTGGCCGAGGCGATGTGCGGCGTGACGATGACGTTGTCCATGTGGAGCAGCGGGTTCATGGGGTCCACGGGCTCCTGCTCGAACACGTCGAGGGCGGCGCCCGCGATCTCTTTCTGCTTCAGGGCCTCGATCAGCGCCTTCTCGTCCACGGTGGGGCCGCGGCCGTTGTTGATGAAGATGGCCGACGTCTTCATGGCCTTGAACTGCTTGTCGCTCATCAGGTGATGCGTCTCGGCGTTGAGCGGCGCGTGCATGGACAGGAAGTCCGCGCGCTGGCACAGCTCGACGAGGCTGGTCACGGGCTCCACGCCCACGGCCGTCATCTCGAGCTCCGCGAGGTACGGGTCATAGGCGAGGACGTGCAGGCCGAAGGCGTGACAGCGCCGCGCCACCGCCTTCGCCACATTGCCGAAGGAGATGAGGCCGATGGTCTGGCCGTAGAGCCGTGGGATGTCCTTGAAGTAGGGCCGGCCCTCCGCCCACTTGGCGTCCACGGTGAGCTGGTGCATGAGGCGCAGGCGCCGATGGGCGGCGAGGAACATGGCCATGGTGTGGTCCGCCACCTCGTCGATGAAGACGTCGGGGACGTTCGTGACCACGATGCCGGCCTCGGTGGCCGCGTCCACGTCCACGGTGTCGGCGCCCACGCTGCCCAGCCCGATGACCTTGCAGTTCTTCAGCCCCTTGATGATGGCGGCGGTGATGCGACGGTTGCGGGCGATGACGGCGTCGGCGTCCTGGGCGAGGGCGATGAACTCCTCCTCCGTCTTGGCGGGCAGCTCGACGATCTCGGCGCCGATGGGATCGAGCGCCTCTCTCTCGATGGCGTAGGCGCCGTCGGCGAGATCATAGATGACCCCTCCCGCGGGCCGCTGGACCACGACCTTGAACTTTCCCTTTGCGTCCGGCATGCGTAGGACCTCCTTGTCGTTATGGACTCGCGCCCGCAAGGATACTGCCCCGAGGGCCCCGCGTCGAGGCCCCTCCGAGAGCCTTCTTGTAGTAAGGTGTGATCTCCGCCCCAAGGACCATGTCGAACGATCCAGGCCATGCCGAACGATCGAGATCCGTGGAGCTCACCCACCGAGGGGACGCCATGACACGACGCGCGATACTGTCGCTCTTGCTCGTCTTCGTCATCATCGCCGGAGCGGCCGTCGGAAGGAGTACTTCGCCCAGTGGCCCTATGTCAGGAATCTCGTGGCGCACAACTCGCTGTACAACTATGGCCGCATGCAGGACGTCTGGCTGGACAAGTAAAGGAGGACACACCATGGCCACCATCATCCACAAGGGTGTCAAGCTTGGGTACGACGATCAGGGCGCGGGCAAGCCGCCCTTCGTCTTCATCCACGGCTGGACCTGCGACCGCTCCTTCTTCGCCCCGCAGGCGGAGCACTTCGCGCGGCAACACCGCGTGGTCTCCCTCGACCTGCGCGGCCACGGGGAGAGCGACAAGCCGCAGGGAGCCTATCCCATCAGCGCCTATGCCGACGACATTGCTTTCGTCATCGGCGAGCTGGGTCTCGGCAAGGTGGTGGCGGTCGGGCACAGCATGGGCGGCATCACCGTCCTCGAGCTGGCCGCGGCGCATCCCGACCAGGTCGCGGCCATCGTCATGGTCGATCCGGCGCCGCTCGTCTTTCCGCCCGAGCTCAAAGCGGGCGTCGAGGGAATCGTGGCCGCCATCGAAACCGGCAACCAGGAGCCACGCCGGCAATTCATCGCGAACAATCTCTTCATGCCGACCTCCGACAAGGGGCTCGTGGAGCGGGTGCTCAAGGTCATGATGGCCTCGCCAACGCATGTCGCCGCCGGCGCCATGAAGGGCATTCTCGGCTTCGACGGGCCGGGGGTGGCGGCGCGCTGCAAGGTTCCCGCGCTTCACCTGGCCGCGCAGCCGCCGCTCAATCCCCCCCACCTCATGTCGCAATGGCTGCCCAACGTGGTCAATGGCTGGACGGTGGGCGCCGGCCACTTCAACATGATGGAAGCTCCCGACCAGGTGAACGCGATGATCGAAGGGTTCCTGCGCCACTACGTCCAGCCCATCGGGGTCGCTTGAAGAGAGCACGCCGGAGAGATAGGATCGCCGCCGTAACCGCGCACATGTGAAAACTCGGCATCCCCTCTCCGGCTCGCCGTCGCGGGCAGACCCGCCACCGCGCACCCGTGGACCTCGCCAAACCGCGCGCGGTCAGGCGCGGTCGACGGCCGGCCGCACGGTCCCCGTAACGAGGTCGAGCAGCTCGAGCATTTTGGTGAGGTCGTCGCGGCGGAAGTCGATCAGCACATGGTTCAAGCCGAGCCGCTTGTATTCGCCGAGGAGATTCACGATGGCCTGAGGCCCCTCGGCGAGCAGCTTGTCGTTGAGGACGAGGCGAAGGGACAGCTCGATGCTCTCGAAGGGTCGGCGCCCCAGGTCGGCGGCGGCGCGGAGGCGCCCGAGGGCCTCCGCGAGCTCGGCCGGCGTCTTCGACGTGGCGTGCCAGCCGTCACCCAGCGTGACCACCCGGCGGAAAGCGCCCGGGCTGTCGCCGCCGACCCAGATGGGCGGATGCGGCTTCTGCACGGGCTTGGGCGCGAAACCGATATCCCGGAAGTGGAAGAACTCCCCCGCGAAGGACGGATTTTCCTCGGTCCACAGGGCCTTGAAGATGCGCAGGATCTCGTCGGCGTGGCGGCCGCGCGCGTGAAAAGGCGCGCCGAGGATCTCGAGCTCCTCCTTCCACCAGCCCACGCCGACGCCGCAGATCAGCCGACCGTTGGACAGCGCGTCGATGCTCGTGAGCATCTTGGCCATGACCACGGGATGGCGGTGGCCCAGGATGAACACCGAAGAGCCGAGGCGCGGGCGCGTGGTGCAGACGGCGGCCGCGGTGAGCGCCACCACGGGCTCGAGATAGGCCTTGTCGGGTGGATGCGGGAAACGCCCGCCCGGATAGCTGCCCGTGGCCTGCCGGGGAAAGATGACGTGATCGCTGATCCAGAGCGACGCGACAGTGCGCTTCTCCGCCTCCTGCGCGAAGGTGACCAGGGCCTCGCGCGTGGCCAGCGGTCCTTGCGTGGGAAGATGACAGCCGATGTCCATCGTCTTTTCCCTTTCGAGCTCCGGCGTGGCCCGCCGGGGGCGAGCGCGCCGATTTTCCTCCGGCCTCGGGTCCGCGTCAAGCGATGGAGACCGGTCGCCAATCCTGTTATCATGCGGCCCGCCATGAATCTCCTTCGTCCGGTGGACCGCGACGTGGTCGTCAACGGCTTGAAGCTGCACATCCTCGATTGGGGTGGAGGCAACCGCACGCCGCTCCTGCTCCTGCACGGCTTCACGGGGCATGCGCACGCGTGGGACACCCTGAGCATCGCGCTGCAGCCCCACTTCCACGTCTACGCGATGGACCAGCGCGGTCATGGCGACAGCGATCCCGCCGAGGTCTACAACGCCATCGCCTCCTTCGACGACATCTCAGGCGTGGTGGATGAGCTCGCGCTGCCGCCGTTCGTGCTCGTCGGGCTCTCCATGGGCGGCCGCAACGGCATGTACTTCACCTCGAAGCGGCCCGACCGTGTGCAGAAGCTGGTCATCGTCGACATCGGGCCCGAGATCAGCAAGCGGGCCGCCCAGGCTCCCGCGGGGCCGCCCGAGCCGGACACGTGGGAGAGCATCGAGGAGGCGGCCCAGCATCTCTATCGCGGCAACGCCTATCCCGGCATCCACTACTACCGCTGGGTTGCCTCGACCAGTCTGCGGCAGCGCCCCGATGGCGCCCTCGTGTGGAAGTGGCATCCAAGCGTGAAGGAGCGGCGCTCGGCGCCGGATCTCGACTGGTGGGGCATCGTGCGCTCGATCACGCTGCCCACCCTGGTGCTGCGGGGAGAATCGAGCCCCATTCTCGATCGGGACGTGGCCGAGCGCATGGCGCGCGAGCTGCCCCACGGCCGCTTCGTGGAGATCCCGCGGGCCGTGCACACGCTCCACGAAGACAATCCCGAGGCCGTCCTCGCCGCTCTCAAAGATTTCCTGGCCTTCTGACCCTGCCGCGCCCAGCGAGGTCCCCCCGAGGCTCCCGAAGATGAAAGTCACCCATGTCACCACGCGAGTGCTGCGCACGCCCGCCGACAACCCACTCGTGGTCGGCCTGCCCGCGCCCACCGACACGCGCGAGTTCGTCACCCTCGAGCTCGGCACGGATCAAGGTCTGGTGGGCCTCGGCCTCACCTTCTTCGGGGGCGCCCTCACGCCAGCCCTCAAGGCGGCCGTCGACGCCTTCGCGAATCTCATCATCGGCGACGACCCGACCCGGACCGAAGCCATCGTGGCCAAGATCCGCCGCGCCGCGGGCGGCTCGGGTCCCGGCGGTATCTTCGCCCTCGCGCTCTCCGCCGTGGACATCGCGTGCTGGGATCTCAAGGGCAAGGCGGCGGGCAAGTCCGTGTGCGCGCTCCTGGGGGACCTGCGCGATCGCGTCCCCACCTATGCCAGCGGCGCCCTTCTACGCCAGCACCCCGTGGACTATCTCGCCCAGGCCGGACCGCGGCTGGTGAACATGGGCTTCAAGCAGATGAAGATGCAGTGCGGGAGCGAGCCGACCCTGGCGGGATCGATCGAGCGCGTGCGCGTCATGCGCGAGGCCATCGGTCCCGACATCGACCTCATGTGCGACATCAACCAGCTCTGGAGCGTGCACCACGCCATCGAGGTGGGACACCGCATCCTGCCCTACCAGCTCTACTGGCTGGAGGATCCCACGGCGCACGACGACTATGCCGGGCTCGCGCGCGTGGCCGACGCGCTGGTCACGCCCATCGCGGCCGGGGAGTATCACTACGGCATCGTGCCCTTCCGGCACCTGCTCGAGGCGCGCTCCATCGACATCGTGATGATCGATCTCCTCCGCGTGGGCGGCATCACCCAGTGGATGAAGGTGGCCGGCATGGCCGAGGCCTTCAACCTGCCCGTGGTGAGCCACCTCATCCCGGAGATCCACGTCCACCTCGTGGCCGCCATCCCCAACGGCCTCACCGTGGAATACATGCCCTGGACGCTCCGTCTCTACGAAGAAACCCCCGCCCTCGACAAGGGCCACCTCGTGGTGCCGAAAAAGCCGGGCCTCGGTCTCGCCTTCGACCAGGCCGCGCTCAAGCGCTACCAGATCAACTGAGGCCGCACCCCAAGCAGGTGCGCTCCGGCTCGACGCGAGGCGGGCAGGTCCTGTCGCCGGGGGAGGGGCTGCGCATCCAGCTTCGCCACCCTACGCCGCGTGAATCGCAGCCCTGCGGGCTGCGCACACTCGCGAAGGGCCCACTCCGCCGGCTGCGCAGCCCCTCCCCCGGCGCCACCCGCCCGGTAACGGTGTGCGGGTTCGGGGATCTCAGGCTACGAGGGCTTGGCGGCGTGGAGTAGCTTGAGGTTCTCCTCGACGGTGTCCTCGCCCGTGATGGCGCGAAGGACGACTTCGTCGACCGCGCCCTTCCACTTGCCGAGCCCCATCGTGACCTCGGCAGGATTGTGCGCGGCAATGCACGTCTCGACGGGCTTCATGCCCATGCGGTCGAAGTGCGCGCCGTACGCGGGGATCGCCGCGTAGCGGCCCCCCTCCTCCGCGAGCTTCTCGCAGCCCTTGGCTCCGAGGGCGAGGCGCACATAGGCGTAGAGCACGGGCGCCTTCCGCCCCGCCGCCGCCGCGCCCGCGCGCACCCATTCCGCGGAGGCTTTGGCATGCTCGGGGGTGAGCCAGTTGAAGAGCACGCCGTCGGCGATCTCCCCCGCGAGCCGGCACATCTTGGGACCGAGCGCGGCCACCACGAGCCGCGTCTCGAGCTGGGACCGCAACGCCGCCACGCCGTCGCGCACGCGGCCGAGAGAATTGGGATTCGGGCTGCCCACACCGAGGAGCAGGCGATCGAGGGGCAGCTTGTGACCGCGCACGCCCTGGACGATGCTCTCCGGTCCGCGCGTGTGCAGCGGAATCACCCCGATGCCGAGCGCGATGCGCTTGGTGTCGCCCGCGGCATGGGCGAGCGAGGCCAGCCCGTCGGTGGGGCCCGGATGATTGACCCAGAACGAGCTGTAGCCAAGCTGCTCGGCTTCGCGCGCCGAGGCGCGAATGATTTCGGCTGAGGTTCCCGCGAACAGTGCGAATCCTAGTGCCATGACGTTCTCCTCTCCGGGTGAGTGTTCGCTAGCGTTCGAGCAGAAGCCGCTCGATGGAGTCGACGATGGTGTCGGCCCGTGCTCGCACCTCCGCCGGGCTCAGGCTTCCGAACGGGTGCGGCACGGCGGCCACCGGGTAGCCGCTCATGCCGGCCAGCCTCGCCATGGCCTCCGCGGTGGACTGGAAGGGCTCGGTGATCACCGCGGCCGCCGGGATCCCGCGCTTCTCGAAGGTGATGGCGTCGAGCACACTGCCCGACGAGCACGACCCTCAGTCCCCGATGGCCGTGATGACGGCGGCGCAGCGCCCGGCGAGCTCCTCGGCGTCGCTGTCGGTGACGGGTGCGCTCGCATTGGTCTTGGCCACGCGGACGACATCGGCGATCCGGTGGCGCTCGCGGAGACGCTCGACGACCTGATCGAGGAGCGCCATGCCGTTGGACTTGCCGTTGGCGAGGAGCCCGATGGTCGCGCCGTCGAGACTTCCCTTCCGGGGCGCGCGGGCGACCGCCGCTTCCGCCGCCGTGGAACGGAGCGTTGGGTCGAGTATTCGCGTCATGCGGGGATCTCCTTGGTG
>Ga0137369_10003522_pt1 | contig 15973 bp, 14 predicted proteins | sample SagtaG_12_FD_104918 | JGI IMG/M metagenome (GOLD analysis project Ga0137369, IMG submission 104918) | Vadose zone soil microbial communities from Sagehorn Ranch, Mendocino, California, USA - Sage1_L_113_16 metaG | ecosystem: Environmental > Terrestrial > Soil > Vadose zone | place: USA... | reverse complement strand
GGCACACCCGCCGACCGGGTCGCCTTGATGAACTCCTAGCCTAACGAGCAGCCCGGACGGTCGGCGCCCTTTCGCCGTCATTCGCCGGAAACCGGTTGTGAAATGGCTTCTTCCACTACGACGCCTCGCCTCCCGATGCATTCCTGGGCGACATCGCCGCCTCGGCGATCGCGCTCGACGGTGGCCCCAGGCGGGACCGGCTGCGGCGCTGCGCCGCGCCGGGTTGCGGCCGCTGGTTCGTCGCCACCCGACCCCGCCAGACCTGGTGCTCGCCGAGCTGCGGCAATCGTGCCAGACTCGCCCGCTTCCACCAGCGTCACCGGGCCGCATGAGCTCTCGACAGCCCTGATGTCGAGCCAGGCTCCACGGCTTCGACACCTCCGCCAGGTGCGGCGTCTCAACGGGGATCCGGGGACCCGCTGCGGGAAGCTCCGCGTCTGGAGGAATCCCGACGAGCCCCTTGGCGGTCGCCGCCGCCGGTAACGGCATCCGCGTTGCTCCCGGCCGGCCCGCCGTTGCCTTCGGCGGGGGAGGCCCCGGATCGCCGCGACGACCGCAACCCGTGCGTGATGTCGAGCAGCCCACGCCGCACCAGGACCCGCTTTGCCGCCATCGTGACCTGCGCCACCTGGTCGGCCCATTCTGGCTGCGCCTCGCTGACCGAAGCGAAGTTCGTCCCGCTCTCTGCCTGGGGCGCCACGGGTGTCGCCCCCAACCACCGCTCCGCGATCGGCCGCCACACGCCCCGTGACCGGCGCATGGTGAAGGCGGCCAGGTGCTGCTCGAAGGCGTGCTGCGCCGCGTTGCCGATCGCGACCTGGTACTGCCAGAACAGCAACGCGGCCTGCTCGGCGGCGAACAGCTGGGGCACCAGCAGGGCCAGCTCCTCCCGGAGCTGGCGCACGGCCGCGTGCGCGTCAGCCTCGCGCGCCTGCGCCACGCGGAGCTGGCGCCGGCTGCGGCGATGCTCTCGGAGCCGGCGGAGCCTGGCCGCGACCGATCGAGATCGAGAGCCGTCCGTCGCGCCGAGCCGGTCGGGAATGGCCGCGTACGACACGGCGGTCGCCAGGCCGAGCAGGGCCAGGCCGACGGCCGCCGGACCGGCGCCCGCTGTCAGGTAGCTCATGGCAACGGCGAGCGTCACGCCGCACGCCAGCGCACCAGCCGCGACGACCAGGTCCAGCCTGCGCCGGCGCGCCGTGTTCTCGGACCCGTCCGGCATGGCCCCGAGCCGGTCGACGCCGCGAGCGGCAAGCTGCGCGGCAGCGACCAGGCCGGCGGCCGCCGCCATGGTGAGAAGCACCAGCGGGATCGCTCCCAGCCCCAGGTCGCGGCCGACCTCGAAGGTGAGGGCACCCTCGCCACCGGCGACCACCGCCAGAATCGCCGCCTCGGACCAGGTGCCCAACGCGTACTGCCGGCTCGGCTGCACGGGTCGAATGGTGACGGATGACTGCCGCTGTCCCGTGGGGTCGTCGACGCCCTCCCCCCTCGTCACCCCCGTGCGGTCGGCGGCGCGGCGCTGAGCGGCGGCCGCCGAGCGGTCGCTCACCGCCTGCTCGAGGATCGCCTCCGCCTCGGCCAGGCGACTGTCGACGACCATCACCTGGCTGGCCACGGCGGTCACTCTCGGAAGCTCCCGCCGGGCATGGAACACGAGACGCGCCCGCTCGTGCGCCGCCACGAAGCCCTGCACGGGCAGAGGCCGGTCGGGATCCCACGAGAGGCCCGCGTTGGCGGCGGTCCTGGCGAGCGTGCGCAGCGCACGTGGACGGGTCGGGGCGTTGCGCGACTCGACTTCCAGATAGCCGTACGGCGGGACCTCCCACCAGGAGGGCCGGCCCGACCTGGCCAGCGGGCGCCGCCGTCGCCGCCAGCCGAGGCGCCTTCGTGGTGCGGCCGGGACCGGAGGGGCAGCGCCCCCCTCTTGTTGCTCCCGTGGCGGGCCCGGTTGCTCGACCATTTGCACGAATCATGCTTGACCTCGCCACGTCGGTCCAAACCTGGATCCTTGCCCGATTCTCGAACTGCTCACGAGAAGGGCTTACCTGCCATCTCCAAGGTTGTCGTGTCCCGGGAATCCGCGGGACCACGGAAGGCAGTGGCTCCCCTGGGAGCCACCGGAGCAGGAAGGAGCAACATGCCCGATGCCGAGGCGCGCCGCGACTGGCGGCGCAGAGGTGGGATGGCGGCGCTGGTCGGCGCCGGCCTTCTCGCGGGCGCCGTGCTCGCTGGGACGCTCAGCGCCAGCGCGGCCGATACGACCGCGAGCACGGCGGGCCAGTACGGCGCGACAGCGCCCGGAGCCCCGCCGGCCCGCGGCACCGTCGACGAGTCGAAGAGCCAACGACCCGACGAGCACCTGCTTTCCGGGGACACCGCGACCAAGGTGCGGGAAGCCGCCCTGGCCAAGTACCCCGGCGCGACGGTGCTGCGGGTGGAGAGCGACTCAGACGGCGTCTACGAGGCGCACCTCACGACCGCCAGCGGGCAGCGCGTCACCGTCGAGGTCGGCAAGGACTTCAAGGTGACAGGCCTCGAGTCCAACCACCGGTAACCACACCAGCGCGGCGCCGCGCCGCTGGGCGCCGCCGACCATCCAGCCAGGGGTCGGGTCGAAGGACCCGACCCCTGGCGCTCGTCATCGGCCTGGGAGCCGGAGCCGATTTCAGCGCTCTGTAGGATCCTGTCTGTTTCGGAAGTCCCTCGCCCCCTCCGGTCGCTCAACTCCGGCATCCCGGTCGCCGTTCTTTGTTCCGGGTCCGTCGAGTGCGTGGGTTGCGAACGAGTAGATGGAGGCCGGTCATGGCGCGTACCCCGCTGGCGGAGTTGCTGCAGCAGGCGACGGCCGAGGTCGCCGCGTCGGGTGAGCGCCGCCCGTCACGCCGTGACGCGCTCAGGTTGGGCGGCGCGCTCGGGCTGGCCGCCGCCGCTGCCGCGGTCCAGCTTCCGGCCAGCGAGGCCAGGGCGGCCCCGGCCCCCGTCCCCACCCGGCGCATCGCGATCGTGGGCGGCGGGCTGGCCGGGCTGGCCTGCGCCTACCAGCTCAAGCAGGCCGGGCAGACGGCAACCGTGTACGAGGCCTCAGACCGCGTCGGCGGCCGCAGCTGGACCCTGCGAGGCACGTTCGCCGATGGGCAACTGGTGGAACGCGGCGGCCAGCTCATCGACACCAGCCACAAGGCCATCCAACAACTCGCCACCCAGCTGGGCCTGCAGCTCGACAGCCTCGCCCAGGCGGAGGTGAACGGCTCCGAGCCGCTCTACCACTTCGACGGCCAGCCCTACACCTACACCCAGGCCACCAGCGACATCGACGCGATTCACGCCAAGCTCCACAGCGACGTGCAGGCGGCCGGCTACCCCACCCTGTACAGCTCCTTCACCGCGCGGGGCCAGCAACTGGACACCATGTCGGTCGTGGACTGGATCAACGAGTCGGTCCCCGGCGGGATGGCCTCCAAGCTCGGCCAGCTCCTCGAGGTCGCCTACACCATCGAATACGGCGCGGACGCCAGCCAGCAGAGCTCGCTCAACCTGCTGTACCTGCTGGGCTTCAAGGGGCAGGGGCAGCTGCGCATCTTCGGCCCTTCCAACGAGAAGTACGCCATCCGAGGCGGCTGCGACCTGCTCCCCGCCCGGCTCGCCGCCCAGCTCCAAGGGCAGATCCAAACTGGCAACGAGCTGGTCGCCGTGCGCCAGAGCGGCGGCACCGTCACCCTCACGCTCAAGCAGGGCGCCCGCATCCGCACGGTCACGGCCGACAAGGTGGTGCTGGCCCTGCCGTTCTCGATCCTGCGCTCCTCGGTGGACTTCTCCGGAGCCGGGTTCAAGCCGCTCAAGCAGACCGCCATCCGCGAGCTCGGCATGGGGACAAACTCCAAGCTCCACGTGCAGTTCACCGACCGCCACTGGGAAGGGCTCGGGTGCAACGGCGAGACCTTCGCCGACACCGGCTACCAGAACACCTGGGACGAGTCCCGGGCGCAGGCGGGCCGGTCGGGCATCCTGGTCGACTACACCGGCGGCACGGTCGGGGCGAGCTTCGGCTCCGGCTCGCCCGCGACGCGGGCCAGGCAGTTCCTGGCCCAGCTCGAGCCGGTCCTGCCCGGCATCACCGCCAAGTGGAACGGCCGTGCGACGGTCGACAACTGGCTCGGCAACCCGTGGACCAAGGGCTCGTACTCGTACTGGAAGGTGGGCCAGTACACCCGGTTCGCCGGGGTGGAACGCGAGCCCGAGGGCAACTGCCACTTCGCCGGCGAGCACACCTCGGTCGACTTCCAGGGCTACCTCAACGGCGCGGTCGAGACCGGGCAGCGGGCCGCCCAGGAACTGCTCTCGGCGTAGGCCGAGTAGTTGGTCTCGGCCGTCGCGCTCCCAGTCACGGCTTCGTGAGTGCGCGCGGAACTGGTCCGCGCGCCAGCCGCAGCGCCTCCTCGGTGCCGAGCTCCCGCCCGGCGGCCTGCGCCGACCGGTAGGCGTCGGGGTCGAGCCGGTCCTGGACGGCCCGGCGGGCCAGGTCGGCCTCCACCCGTTCGGCACCGACCGGGGCCACGCCGGCGTGGTCGCGGGTGGCGTCGGCGGTAGCCAGCAGGAGCGCGGCCCGCTCCGGCCGCCCGCGGCCGAGCGCGACCAGGGCGTGGCCGACCAGGACCAGGGCCGCGGTCGCCGGCTGGGGTGCGTCCAGGACCAGGCCGGTCGCCTCGCGCAGGTGCGCCTCGGCGTCGCCGAGGCGGGCCTCGGCGCAGCCGAGCTGGGCCAGGGTGTGGGGGACGCTCCAGGCGAGGACCTCGCGGACGATGCCGAGCGCCTCCTGGTGGAGCTGGCGGGCGCGCTCGAGGTCGCCGCGGGCGCGGGCGATCGCCCCCAGCCCGTTCCAGGCGTAGGCGATCCCACGGCGCCACCCGGCCCGCCGGGCGATCGCGGCCGACTCGGCGTGCAGGGCGACCGCACGCTCCTCGTCGCCCTCGACCGCGACCAGGCCGCCGAGCTCGACCAGGGAGGCGCACAGCATCCACAGGGGGCCGTCCTCGCGGGCGACCGCGATCGCCTGTTCGTAGCGGCCCACCGCGGCGTCGAGCTCGCCGCGCCTCCTGGCCAGGTTGGCCAGGGCGTACAGGGCAAGTGCCCTGCCCCAGTGGTCGTCGAGGGCCTCGAAGCGCTCGAGGGCTCGCCGCCCGACCTCCTCGGCCTGGCCGGGCGGCCCCAGATGGTAGCTGTGGACGGTGAGCGAGACGAGGGCGGCATACGCCTCGCCCCACCGGTCATGGATAGTCTTGAAGCCGTCCTCGGCCTCGGCGACCAGGCGCGTGGCGTCGCCGCTGGGGCCGCGGTGCTGGAGCTCCGCAAGGGCCAGCAGGACCTTGGCGGTCGCCGCCCCCACCGGTTCCCCGAACCTTTCGAACAGTTCAAGGCTGCGGCGGGCGGCGGTGACCTCGGGCAAGGTCGGGAACCGCTGCAGCTCGATCATCGATGACGACAGCAGCGTCCTGGCCAGGTGGATGGTGGGTGGCTCCCCTTCGGCCAGGGCGAGGGCGCCGGCCAGGCGCTGGCGGCCTTCCTCGGTGTGGTACTCCTGCCAGTACCAGCCGAGGGCACCGCCGATGCGCAGTGCGGTCTGGTGGTCGCCGCCGGCCATGGCCCGGTCGATGGCCGCCCGCAGGTTGTCGTAGTCGGCCTCCAGCCGCCGAGTCCAGCGCCGCCCGGTGCGGTGGGTGGCGGCCTCCTCCGCCAGGTCCACGAACCAGGCGGTGTGGCGGGCGGCCGTCAGCTCGGTCTCGCCGGCCTCGGCCAGCCGGTCGGCCCCGTAGGCCCGCAGCGTCTCGAGCATCCGGAACCGGGCGGGGTCGCCACCAACCGCCACCACCAGGGACCGGTCGACCAGCCGCACCAGGCCCTCCAGGACCCCGCCCGCGTCGCCGGTGACGGCCTCGGCCGCGGCCACCGTCCAGCCACCGGCGAACACCGACAGCCGCCGGAACAGTCGCCGGTCGGGTTCCTCCAGCAGCTGGAAGCTCCAGTCCACCGTCGCCCGCAAGGTCCGCTGGCGCGGGTCCTGTGCTCGCCCTGTGCCGGTCAGCAGCCCGAACCGATCCTCCAGACGGGTGGCCAGCTCGGCGGCCGGGAGTGCCCGGACGCGGGCCGCGGCCAGCTCGATCGCCAGCGGCAGGCCGTCGAGGCGCCGGCAGATCTCGGCCACCGCCGTGGCGTTGTCGCCGTCGAGGACGAAGCTCGGGTCGGCCAGGTGGGCCCGCTCCAGGAACAACCGCACCCCGTCATAGCCGGCCAGCACCTCTGGGCTGGGGCCGTCCCGGCCGCCCCCTGGTCCCGGCTCGGGTGGCGGGTCGGGGACGGCCAGGGGCGGGACCGGCCAGACCAGCTCCCCCGGCACCCCCAGGACCTCGCGGCTGGTGGCCAGCACCCGCAACCCCGGCGCGGCCCGCAGCAGCCGCACGACCAGCTCGGCGCAGCCGGCCACCAGGTGCTCGCAGTTGTCCAGGACCACCAGCAGGACCTTGTCGCGGACGAAGCCGGCCAGCCGGTCGGCCGCTGCCGGCGGGGCGGCGGTCCCCGGCGGGCCAGGCTCCTCCCGCAGCCCCAGCGTCGCCGCCACGACCTCGGCCAGCAGCCCGGGGTCGGCGAGGGCGGCCAGCTCGACCAGCCAGACCCCATCGGGGAACCCGGCCACCAGCCCCCGAGCCGCCTCGACGGCCAGGCTGGTCTTGCCCGCCCCACCGGGCCCGGTCACCGTGACCAGCCGATGCTGGCCCACCAGCTTGCCCACCTCGTCCAGCTCGCGATCCCAACCGACCAGGCTGGTCAGCCGCTCGGGCAGGTTGTGTGGCGGGGCGGCCGGCGCCCGTGCTCGTTCGGGGGGTCCGATGGCCGGGTCCTGGGTGAGGATGGCCCGCTGGAGCCGCTGGAGCTCAGGGGAGGGGTCGATGCCCAGCTCCTCGGCCAGGGTGGCACGGGTCTCGCCGTACACCCGCAGGGCGTCGGCCTGCCTGCCGGAGCGGTACAGGGCCAGTATCAGCTGCCCGCGCAGCCGCTCCCGCAACGGGTGGGCGGTGACCAGCGTCTCCAGCTCCCCCACCAACTCGGCGTCGCCGCCGCCGGCCAGGCGCAGCTCGACGAGCGCCTCCTGGGCGGTCAGGCGCAGCTCCTCCAGCCGGGCCGCCTCCGTCCGTGCCCACGGCCGGTCGGCGAAGTCCGCGAGCGCCGCCCCGCGCCACAACCCCAGCGCCGCCTCCAGCAGCCGGGCCGCCCGTGGCCCATCCGTGGCCGCGGTGGCGTCGGCCTCGGCAACCAGCCGCTGGAACCGGGCCGCGTCCAACTGCTCCGGCTCCACGGCCAGCTGGTACCCGGGCGGATTGGTCAGCAGCAGGCCCGCCCCGGCCGGACCCAGCGCCCGGCGCAGCGCCGACACCCGCCCCTGGAGGGTGTTGGCCGGGTTCCCCGGCAGCTCCTCACCCCACAGGTCCTCCACCAGCCGGTCGGCGGCCACCACCCGGCCGGCATTCACCAGCAGGTCGGCCAGCAGGGCACGCTCCTTGGCCCCCGGCACCCGCACCGGACCGCTGCCGTCATGGACCTCGAGCGGCCCCAGGATCCGGAACTCCATCCCCCCGCCTCGCATCCACAGTCAACCGGCAGCGCCACGTCAGCCGGCCCGCCCATCCTGGCACCAGCACCTGCCACCGACCAAGGAGGAACAACCATGCAGGAGCACGAGGTGCGCAAGCTGCTCGACCGGTTCTTCGAGGCCATGGACCCGGCGGTGGAGTACGAGGCCCGCCACAAGGACTTCACCGTGGAGTTCCCGCAGTCGGGCGAGCGTCTGGACCGCGACGGCCTCCGCAAGCTCCAGGAGCACTTCCCGGGCGGCGCGCCGGAGATCCGCATGCGCCAGTTGACCGGCAGCGGCGACCTCTGGGTCAGCGGGGCGGTCATCCGCTACGCCGACGGCAAGGTCTTCCACAGCGCCAACGTCATCGAGTTCCGCGACGGCAAGATCTGGAAGGAGACCCGCTACTACGGCGAGCCGTTCGAGGCCCCGGCCTGGCGCGCCCAGTGGGTCCAGCGGATCGAGGAGCCGGTCGCCGGGTGAGACACCCTTTGTCAACCATGGGGTCAGGCGGCCTTGCCGATGGCGCGGTTGCGGTTGGCGACGTGGGTGGCCTCGTCGTAGGGCTGGCCGCGCAGCAGGCAGTGCCACAGGACCTCCAGCCAGCGGTTGCCCAGCGCCCTGAGGGCGGCGTGGTGGGTCTTGCCGCGGCCGCGCTGGGCGTCGTAGAAGGCCCTGGCCCACGCGGACTCCCGCAGCGAGCAGAACGCCCACTGCTGCACCGCGGCGGCCAGGTGGCGGTTGCAGGCCAGCCGGCAGGCGACCACCAGCTCGTGCTTGCCGGAGCGGCGGGTCACGGGGGCCTTGCCGGCGTAGCATGCCAGCGCGTTCGGCGACCCGAACTGCTCGGGGTGGTCGCCGATTTCGCCGGCGACCCTGGCGGCGAGGCGGTCACCGAGGCCGGGAAAGCTCAGGTAGACCTTGCCGCCAGGGACCGCCTGCCCCAGCTCGTGCTCCCGTGGCTGCTTGGCGCGCCCGTGCCTGGGGGCGCCGAGCAGCAGCTCGCCCATCCTGCGCTCCCAAGCGCGCCGCTGGGCGGCGAGCAGCAGCAGCTGGACCGCGGCCAGGCGGATGGTGTCGGCCTTGGCCCTGACGAGCCAGGCGCGTGGGGTGAAGTGGTCGCCGGCCAGTGCCTGCTCGATCTTGTCGGCGAGGCGTTCGGGCCAGCCGTGGTGGGCGGCGCGGGCGAAGGCGACCAGCTCCTGGCGCGAAGCGGCGGCGAGCTGGTCGCGGGTGGGCCAGCGTTCCAGCAGCTTGAGCACCGTCGGGGCGCCCAGGTCGTCGCCGGCGATGGCCAGCGCGGCCGGGAAGGTCGCCAGCAGGTCGGCGCGCAGGCGGTTGCCCAGCCGCCGCTGGTCACGGGCGGCGCGCTCGTCGTCGCGGGCGATCGCCCTGAGCTCGGCGGCGAGCTCGCCGTGGGGGACCAGCGGCCGCAGGGCGGCGTGGCGGTCAAGCGCCAGCAGGCAGCAGATGCGGGCGTCGGCGGCGTCGTCCTTCTTGCGGGCCGGGCCCCTGCGGCGGGCGACCAGGTCAGGGTTGACCGGCAGCACCACGTACCCGGCGTCGACCAAGTGCTCGACCAGCAGGCCGTGGCGGGTCTCGATCACCACCCGGACCTCGGCCGGGTCGGGCTCCAACCGGGCGATGTCGGCCAGCATGGCGTCGACCGCGGCCGGGGTGTGCTCGACCCGGCGGACCTGGATCACCCCCTCGCCGGGCCGGCCCAGGGCGACGAGGTGGAACTCCTCGGCCCAGTCGATCCCAACCCCCAGCACCATGCTTCCTTTCCTGAACCGACGTCCGGGCGCAGGCACGGCGCCGTGCTGATGGACCAGTCCTCAAGGGACGACACCCTTGCGGGCGTCGGGCCTGCGGGGCCGGCCCCCTGGGACGCCGTCTCACCTCAGTCCTCACGGGACAAGCCGCGCAAGCGTTCCCAGGGGGCGACCCCATGACCCAGGAGGGTAAAGCCATCAGCCGCTACCTCACCGTCGAGGAGGTCGCCGAGCGGCTCAAGGTCTCGGTGAGCTGGGTCTACCGGCACAAGGACCTGCTGGGCGCGGTGCGGCTCGGCGAGCGGCTGTGGCGCTTCCCCGAGCAGGAGCTCACCGCGCGCCTGGCTGGCCAGGCCGTGCCGTCGCCGCAGGCGACCGCGGACAACGGCGGTCCCCGCCGGCAGCGGGCGCGGCCACGGCCTGCCCAGGGCCGCTGGCACCTCGCCTGACCACCGACCCTCGCCCCGCACGGCGGGCCAGCCCCGCCGGAGGTGGCCAGCGAGCCGCCAAGGGCGAGCCGATGGCGCCGACGGACGGACCGCTCGGGCTTGCCTGGCTGCGACGCCAAGCCGAGGTCGCCGAGCAGCCCGTCGCCGCACGGACCGGCGCGCCGCCGCCGGCTGCCCGCCCACGCCAGGCTGCCGCCGGCCGCGGCCACCAGCACGGGCAACGCCAGCCCTCGCGGTGGCCGCGCTACCCCGCCCGACGGGGGAGCGCACGACTGGCCGGCGCGGCGAGGCCGAGTTCGCCGGTGGTCAGCAGGCCACGGTCGACCAGCTTGTCGACGTGGGCGTAGACCATCATGGTCACCACCGCGTTGGCGTGCCCGAGGCGGCCGGCCACGGCGATCATCGGGACGCGCCGGGCGATCAGCCAGGTCGCATGGGTGTGGCGCAGGTCGTGGAAGTGGAGCCCGCCGAACTCCGGCCACGCATGGCCGAGTTCGGCGTCGCGGAGGGCGCGCTTCCAGACCCGGGCGAAGGTGTTGCCGGCAAGCGTGCCGCCAGGACCTCGCGAGCCCCCGGGGCTGGTGAAGATCCGCTCGAACGAGCCACCGCCGACCAGTTGCCGGTGGGCGCGTAACGCGTCGACCGTCTCCGCGTCCAGGGCGATCGTGCGGATGCCGGCCTCGGTCTTGGGTGCCTTCTCCACCCCGCGGCCCGACCCGTACGGGTCGCTGATCGCCCGGGCGATCCGGAGCCGCCCAGGCCCGGCGACCGCGCCGTCGTGCAGGGGCGCGTCGAACCTTGGGTCGTCCCAGCGTAAGGCGGCCAGCTCGCCCCAACGCATCCCGGTCAACGCCGCCACCAGCACCAGCGCCCGGTAGCGTGGGCTCATCGCCCCGGCCAGCCGGTCAAGCTGCTCGCGGGATAGCCACACCTCGCGGCGCCGCACCGGCTGGTTGCGGGTCGCGGCGGCACGCCCCGCGCCGCTCCGTCGCAGCAGCGGCGACCGGCCCAGGTAGTCGTCGTCGACGGCGGCGTTCAAGATGGTGCCCAACAGCGACAAGTAGGTGTTGACGCTGCGCGGGGCAAGACCCTCGGCGACCATCGCCGCCTTCCACGCCCCGATCGTGCTGGCGTCCAGGTCGCCGAGCGGGACGTCGCCGAAGGTGGGCAGGATGCGCTTTTCGACCTTCTTCCTGGTGCCGTACGCCGAGCTGGGATGCTGGCCCTTCCAGGCCGGCCACCACTTGCTGGTCACGTACTCGCCAAACGGCGTGCGCGCCTTCTCCGGGTCAGGCTCAGCCGGCCGAGGGAGCTCGTCGCGGCCGCCGCGCTCGACCGCGCGCTTCTCGGCCAGCGCGCGCTGCTTGGTCGAGTAGATGCCCGCCGAGCGCTGCCGCTTGCCGTCCTGGAAGCGGACCTGGTAGCGCTCGCGCGGGTGCCGGGGGGACGGCGGGATTGCCACGATCCAGGCCATGTACCATGCCTCCGTGTCGCAGGTCACCGGATGACTTGCGACCCGCAGTCCGGACGAGTTCCTACTGGGTTCCGGATGAGAAGGCCCCAGAGAAGATCACTTTGCTCACAGGAGGCCCACCGACAGGCTCACTACCAGCAGCAACAGCACTCACCTGGGCGTGTGGCGCAGTGGTAGCGCGTGTCGCTTACAACGACAAGGTCACAGGTTCGAGCCCTGTCACGCCCACCACGAAGGAGCGCAGGTCAGCGCGTCGCGCTGAGCAGGGGAGCGCCGCGGGACAGCGGCCCAGCGGCGAGCTGGGCCGCAGTGGGGCCGCAGCCGGTCACGATTCCCGCCGCTGGCTCGCTGCGAAGATCGCGTCCAGGCGCTCGCGCAGGTTCAGGTCGGCCTCGGGGTACAGGTGGCCGTAGCGGTCAAGGGTGAAGCTCACCGAGGCGTGGCCGGCCCGGGCCGCGACCTCCTTGGGGTTGGCGCCGGCCGCGATCCACAGCGCCACCGCCGTGTGCCGAAGGGCTGGTCCGCGCTGGGTCCGCGCCGCAGCGGTCGAGCACGGGGCATCAGCGGGCACCAACAAGCAGCCGGACTGGGCCACCCTGGGGCCACAGGTGACCGGCGAACAGCGGATAACAATGGTCTCTCGCGGTCCATCGTTATGCCCCGTGCACTGGCTCGCGCGGGTAGTTTCAAGCCAGGGCGGTGGCCAATTCGCTTTCGGTGGGCAACCGCCATGCCGAGCAGGGCGACCAGATCGAGCTAAGGGGTCCCCGCACGACTAGTTTGTCCGATAGTTGCCGTGGAGGTGTGCCGGAACAGTAGCGTCGCGGGGTGGACGTCGACACCGTGCTGGCCGGGCTGTTCGAGCTGATCGCCCCGCACCTGACCGAGAAGCAGCGCCGCCTGCTGGCCGGCGCGGGCGCGCGGACGTTGGGCCGCGGTGGTGGCGCGCGGATGGCGCGCATCAGCCGGCTGTCACGCCCGACGGTCTACGCCGGGGTGCGGGAGTTGGCGGAGCGGCCCGACCCTGGTGGCCGTGTGCGCCGTCCGGGCGGTGGGCCCAAGCGGCGGACCACGGCCGACCCGGGCCTGCTTGGGGCGTTGGACGCCCTGGTCGACCCCGACACCCGCGGTGACCCCGACAGCCCGTTGCGCTGGACGTGCAAGTCCACTCGGGAGCTGGCCGAGGCCATGGCCGGCCGCTTCGGCTCGCACCACGCCGTGGTCGCCCGCAGCATCCTGGACCACCTCGACTTCCTCGATCACACCATCGACGCGCTGACCGCCCAGGTCGTGGCCAGGACCCGCGGCTTCGCCGAGCAGGTCGAGCTGCTGGCGGAGGTGCCCGGGCTGGACCAGGCCACCATCCAGGTGATCCTTGCCGAGACCGGCGGGGACATGGCGCGCTTCCCGACCCCTGCGCAGCTGGCTTCCTGGACGGGGCTCTGCCCCGGCAACCATGAGTCGGCCGGCAAGCGCCGCAACGTGGCGACCCCGCCCGGCAACCGCTGGCTGCGGCGCGCCCTGATCGCAGCCGCCCGGGCGGCGGCACGCACCCGCGGCAGCTACTTCGCCGCCCAGTACCGTCAGATCGCCCGCCGCCGCGGCCCGAACAAGGCCGCCGTGGCGGTCGCCCACAGCCTGGTCGTGGTGATCTGGATGGTGCTCGCCACCGGCGAGCCGTTCCACGATCTCGGCGAGGACTACTTCCAGCGCCGCCGCGACCCCGGGCGCGAGTCCCGCCGGCTGGTCCACCAGCTCGAGCAGCTCGGCTACACCGTCACCCTCCAACCTGCTGAGGCTGTCGCCTAGCGCCGCAACGATTCGAGGCTGCATGGCCGGGCGTTGCCCGGCCCGCTGGCGCGCGCTCAACGCCGGGTCTGCAGGGGCCGCATTTCACCCCAGACCGAACACCGGCTGTTCAGCCACATCTCGACCAACTGGCGGGGTCGGCCGCTGGTCTCCCACCAGGTGATCGTCGAGTTGATCGGCGCGACCCGTACCCGCGCGGGCCTGCGGGTCCACGCGGAGCTGGACCGGGACAGCTACCCGCTGGGCGTCAAGGTCGCCGACCGGGAGCTGGCCGCGGTGCCGCTCAGGCGGCACGACTGGCATGGGGAGTGGAACTACGCCGTGCTGCCCACCGCCGCATAGGCCCACAAGAAGTCAGCCTGGTCGGGCGAGGAATGCTGCCTCGGCGCTGCCGTCGTCAACGGCGTGCACATCCAAGGAGCGGAGTGTCCGGCGGGCGAACGATTTGGTCGAGGCGCCGCGGGGAGGCGCCCCGGGCGCTGGGTGGCGGTCATGGGCCTGGTATTGCTCATTGGGCCGGGGGGAGGAGGGTGGCGATCATGTAGTCGGCGAGCCACCGCGCGAAGCGCGGCAGGGACCAACCGCGCTGGGTGACCAGCAGGTCGTAGAGCTCGTCGGAGGTGCAGGTCCACAGGATGTCGGTCGCCTGCGCCAGGCTGACGTCCTCGCGCAGGTAGCCGCGCCGCCTCAGGAAGCGGGCGTGGTGGCGGGCGCGCTGCTCGCGGACGTCGTCGTGGGCCTTGAGCAGCGCCGCCATGTCGGGGTCGCCGGCCGCGGCGAAGCGGACCAGCCGCGCGATCGGCGACACGACCGCGGAGACCTCGCTGGTGAGGGCGGCCCAGTTGCGCATGATCGTGCGCGGGTCGGTCTCGCGTTCGCGCATCTGGTCGGCGCGCTGGAAGGCCGGGACCGCCTCCTGGCCTTCCAGGCCGCGCTGGTAGATGGCGCGGACCAGGCCCGGCTTGCCGCCGAACGCTTTGTAGATGGTCTCCACCGACACGCCGGCCTCGGCGGCGATCGCGGCGATCGTGGTGGCGGCGTAGCCGCCCTCCAGGAACTGCCGCTGGGCGGCGTCGAGGATGGCTTGGCGGGTGCGGCGGGCCTGGGCCTGGCGGCCGCTGGAGTCGTAGCGACGCTTGGGCTTGACAGTGGCCATAATCAGTTCCATACTCCTGTATCGGTTACAGTAAAGTGTATCAGACTACGGAGGGGGCGTCATGGACCGAGCGGGCCAGGACCCGGCGGCAGTGGTGGAGCGGCTGCTGGCGGCGATCAACGCCCACGACCTGGAGGCGATGGTGGCCTGCTTCGCCGACGACTACGTCAACGAGTGGCCAGCCCATCCGCAGCGGGGTTTCCGGGGGAGCGCGCAGGTCCGCACGAACTGGAGCCAGATCTTCGCCGGCGTGCCGGACCTCCAAGCGCGGCTGCCGCGGATGACGGTGGACGGCGACACGGTGTGGGCCGAGTGGGACATCGCCGGCACCCGGCGCGACGGAGCCGCGTTCCTGATGCGGGGCGTGTCCATCTTCGGCGTCCGCGAGGGCCGTCTGGCCTGGGTGCGGTTCTACCTGGAGCCGGTCGAGGAGACCAGCGGCGACGTGGACGCCCACACCCGCCGGGTGGTGGGCAGCACCGCCGGCGCCGACCCCACGGGGGTGCGGTCATGATCCTGGTCACCGGTGCCACCGGCCACATCGGCTCGGAGCTGGTGCGGCTGCTCGCCGAGGCGGGCACGCCCGCTCGCGCCCTGATCCACACGCCGGACAAGGCCGCCCCGATCCAGCGCCTGGGGCTGGAGACCGCCGTGGGTGACTACGAGCAGCCCGACACGCTGGATGCGGCGATGAAGGGCTGCGACCAGCTGTTCCTGCTGTCGCCGCCAAGCCCCCGCCAGACCGAGCAGGAACAACACGTCATCGACGCGGCCAAGCGGGCCGGGGTCGAGCACGTGGTCAAGCAGTCGGTGCCGTGGGCTGACCCGGACGCCGGGTTCGTGTTCTGCCGCTGGCACGGCCAGATCGAGCAGCACCTGGCCGAATCGGGCCTGGCGTACACCCTGCTGCGGCCCAGCAACTTCATGCAGAACTTCCTCATGTCGGCACAGCCGGTGGCCGAGCAGGGCGTGCTGTACGGCATGCTCGGCGAGGGCCGGGTCGGCTTCATCGACACCCGCGACGTCGCCGCGGTGGCCGCCCAGCTGCTGACCAGCCCCGGGCACCAGGGCGCTGGTTACACGCTGACGGGGCCGGAGGCCCTGTCGGCGGCGGAGGTGGCCGAGCGGCTGTCGGCGGCGATCGGGCGCCAGGTGCGCGCTGCCGACGTCGGCCCCGACGCCTTCCGTCAGGGGCTGGCCGCCGCCGGGCTGCCCGGCTAGCTGGTCGACGGCGTGGTCGAGGGCAACAAGCTGTTGGCGGCCGGCCACGGGGCGGAGGTCACCGACGAGGTGGCCAGGGTGGTCGGCCGCCCCCCGCGGACGTTCGCGCAGTTCGCCGCCGATCACCGGGCGGCGTTCGGCCAACCCAACGGCATGTGATCAAGAGCACCGCGGGATCGCGGGCACGAAAGCGTAGGCATCGAGGAAACATTGCTGCGCGGGGACCCCTTAGCTGTCGTCCTCGCTGGGTGGGGGAGGCTTGAGCTTCTCGACGACCTCGTACATCCGCTGGGGGGCCTTGAGGTCGGGAGCGGCCGCGGGAAGCTCGAGCTCCTCGAACCGGTAGGAGCCCTCCGTCTGCTTCATCACCTCGTCGTCGACCACGATCACGTCGCGGTCGCGGGGCGCCAGGTGGCACATCTTGCTGGACAGGTTGACCACCGGGCCGAAGACCGTCTCGTG
>Ga0137369_10003498_pt1 | contig 16038 bp, 20 predicted proteins | sample SagtaG_12_FD_104918 | JGI IMG/M metagenome (GOLD analysis project Ga0137369, IMG submission 104918) | Vadose zone soil microbial communities from Sagehorn Ranch, Mendocino, California, USA - Sage1_L_113_16 metaG | ecosystem: Environmental > Terrestrial > Soil > Vadose zone | place: USA... | reverse complement strand
CGGCAAGCTTTCCGTTGAAGGCCATCGCACCGGCCGGATTCGACTCCGCAAACGTGTGGGTCGCGGTGATGCATCCGAAGGATCACGTCGCGAAGTAGGGTCCGGCAGCGATCGTCGACCCACCTCAGCGGCCGTGTCACGGATACGGCAACTCCGGGCAACGGCGGCGGCGCTTCGTCACCACGCGATCGCCGGTGGAGCGATCGCCAACTTGAAAGGAGACCTCCGATGAAGACCAAGCGCCGCCTCGCCGCTCTCGCGCTTGCCGCGTCGCCGTCGCGAGATGATGGTCGAGCTTCTGTGAAATCTCACGCAGTAGGCGAATGGTCTGCGGTGCCAAGGAAACGTCTAAGCGACTATGGATGGACGACTACCGAAGAATGCATTCATGCAAGTCGCTTCCCGAGGCTCGCCGTCATTCCCGCGAAGGCGGGAATCCAGCGACTTTCGACGAAAGACACTGGTCCCCGCCTTCGCGGGGACGACAAACGAAATGTCGAGCGGTCGCGCATTAAGCAATTGCTTCTTTGACCCACGCGGTAGCGCGCTCGCGCTCGGTCATGATCGCGCCCGAATTACCGTTGCAGCTCCGGATGCTGACGCACCACTTCTTCACGCGTCAGTCGGGGATACACACCGGCGAACATGTAGCTATATCCCTGGTTCTGCCATTTCGCGATGTCGGTGACGGCAGACGGCACAACCGTTGTGACGTCGTAGAAATCGCCGGGCTTGTAGCCTCGCGCGGCTGCGGCATTGCGGCAGATCTGGATCTTGACTCCGCTCTGGGCCAGCGTCTTGAGTTCATCGTAGATTTCGGGGTACGCCGCCCGATTGAGCCGCGATAGGGCGTGCAATTCGTTGCCGTGCGCAACGATGACGATGTGCGAGTTCCTTTCGTCGCCAAACTCCTTGATCGCACGCAGATGGTTGCGAACGTAGCCGAAGGCGCCCTTGACGTCCTCCGGCTGCTCGAAGTTGAAGTCGTACAGCGCCTTCTGCGCTTCGTACCGGGTCGCATCGAACTTGGACGGGTCGGTCGGGCCCGAGTGGACTGCGCCGGCAATTACGAGCGCAGCTGCGCCCACCACAATCGCGATTTGTTTCATGAGAATTCCTTCGGTTGTTTGACAGCGGAACAGGTCGAAGACATTCGGCTCAAGCGGTCCGCGAAGACGATTCGGCGGCATGCTGAGGTGCAGTCCGGTTGCCGTCAGCTGATGGGCGTCCATCGGCGGCATAGCTTGCGAACACCTGCGTGCTTCCGTCTCGTTGTACCAGCAGTACTTGATATGCTTCAGGTTGGGGGTCTTCCATCCCAGGTGAGCCGCGCGGCATGCGTGGAACTGCCAGGCCCAATGCGACCGGACGCTCGGCCAGCAGTCGGCGGATGTCGGCCGCGGGCACATGGCCTTCGATCGCGTAACCGGCCACAAGAGCCGAGTGACATGCGTCGAGCTTCGGCGCGATCCCGACCCTGGCACGATCGCGAGGCGCACTGACGTCACGCGCATAAACGGTGAATCCGTTATCTCGCAAATGAGATACCCATTTGTTGCAACAGTCGCACTTCGCGTCCTTGTAGACGTAGATGACCGGTTGCGATGTCAGCATCCCGAACGTGGCGGCGCCCGCCGCCACGCCCAGCGCCGCGAAGATCAAGGTTCGGCGCTTTGGCTTCATTACGCGCCGAACGGGTCGCGATGTCGCCGTGGCAAGCATCGGGTGTCGCGATCGTGCGACGCCGCTCCCTGCATTGGACTTCGTCGCTGTGGCGGACATGTATCTCGATGGATCTCGAACTTTGCGGGCGCGGACCATTATGATTTTCGGAGTCGCAGCGCCTCTTTGATCTAGGACAGGTTCGCGCTTGCGCGGCGACAACTCGAACTTCCGCTAACGGCCGCACGGCCGCAGCTTACCGATTTGTAATCGTCAGCTCAGATTCGCGGCCGACGGACTGGATATCATGACGCTTTGCCAGTCGGTTCGAACGAGCACGTTGCAGCGCAGTCATTGACTGGACGAATGGATCCGGGCTTGGTTGGCGCACCGGAAGCGGGCGCGCGGCTACCTCAAGGCACCACTTGGCACCACTTTGGCAATGGGGTCTTCATTGCCCACGCACATAGGATCCCGCCAACCTGGACGGAACGTAACATTCGAAGCGCAAACATCCGGATGCCGAGACCCGTGTCGAATCGACGCGCAACATCCTTCGGCTCTGGATGCCGGACGATGCAGACGAGGCGCCACGCGCGAACGTCAGCAGCACATCCGACTATGGCATGCGTCATGCTTAGGAACGGTGCTGAAAAGTGCGCACATCATCGTTTTCACGGCGTTCAGTCGATGCACGCAAGCGATCTGCGGGTCACCGCCGACGCTGCGCTCGTCGACGATGAAGCCGGCGCCGTCATGACCGCTCGGCAACTCGTCGCCCGGCATCGCGATCGACGCCAGCTTCATTCGGCCCAGCGCTGCGGTTACGCCTTGGGCGTTCGTCGTGCACGATCGGGATGCGCGCATTTGCCAATGCATCCAGCGTCGACATGACGGTCAGCGTGAGGAAGCGAAGCTGTCGCCCATTTGCCAACGAAGGGAGTCATCATGAGACGTACCGCAACCGCGATAGCCGCGGCGCTGCTTGGAATCGGTGTAGCCACGACGAGTTTTGCGCAGGGGCGGCACGACGAAAAGCCGCACGGTCCGCCAAAGACGGCGCCCGCCGCCACGGCGCCCGTCGATGATGCCGAAGGAACCATTGCGCTCAAGGATGGAGGAAAGCTCGTTATCCGCAAGGACGGCACCACGTACCATACCGACGCGAAAGGCCGTCGGGTCCGCATGCGCGATGGCGCGACGATGGAGGCAATGGACGGAACGCGATACATGATGAAAAACGACGCGATCTGGAAGACGATTACTGAAAAGGGCACGCTGCATCCCACACATCAGTGAGCGCGGTGTAAAGCTATCGATTGGCCGCTGGAGCGCAAGCGGTCTTGCACGTCGCCGCAGCGCGTTGCTGTCGCCCGCAGCCCCGCTACGGCGACGGCCAACGTGCGTCCGTTGGGTTGAATCGCCTTGCGTGTTGCGAGTTCGGCTTGTCGAGATCGAAATAGCAGACAAGCGGCTTTATCGTGTACGCGCAGATCAACACGGCCGCGACGCCGCGTACACGTTCGACATCAAGCCATGCGCCGTTGCGGCCGGCGCGAAGCAGGGGAATCGGCGCCGCATAACCGCGGCGGCGATGGTGCTCAGCGAGGTCGAGCAGAAATGCGACAAGGCGCTCGTGCGCACGCATGCCGTGAATCGAGATCAACTCATGGCCGCGCGCGAGCTCGCGGGCGAGGAACTGACAGACATTGCCCGGCAGTGAGATCGCAGCGGGCGACAGGTGCTCGAGGCGCTCCAACGGCAACGCGCAGACCTCGGTGTGTTCCAGCGCGGTCGCCTGGCAGCGGTGACGACCGGCGGCGATGCCGTCAACCCCCACAATGTCGCCGACCATCTGATAGCCCGAGACTTACGCGCGGCCGTTGTCATCGAGCGCAGTCGCCTTGAGCGAGCTGAGCCGCACCACGTACAGCGACGACAAGCGCTCGCCGACGCCGTACAGCGCGTCGCCCTTGGCAAGCCTGGCGCGGGCGCCCGCCAGCTCATCGACAGCGCGCACGTTGTCGGCGCCGAGCGTGATTGGCCGGCACAGTTCGCGGGCATTCAAGTTCGAGCAGTAGAGCTGCAGATCGCGGATGCGCAGGACCGGTGCCGAATGCGCACGGCGCTGAGATGCGTCGCCGCCGTCGAGATTGGTCATGATTGCGCGCTCTTGCCGATCGATCGCCATCGAGGCATTGATGCGGTCTCAATTGAGTGCGACTCGCGTCTTTCGAGCGAATGTAAGTCCGTTGTCAGCGTTGCGCGAACGTGCGAAGTAGCTCGGCTTGCACCAACAGTACCTCGTACTGAACGGGAATCGCGTTCTCCATGCCGGGCACGGCGGCGGTGCTCATCAGCAGGCTCGCCTCAGCGCGACGGCAGGACTCGTTTTCATCGCATTCACTCTCGGTTTGGGATTGACTGCCTGCATTGTCAATTCGGCAATCGGACTCGAAGCTGACGGCCGCATTACAATTTCGTAAGGTTGGACTCATATTGATCACGAGCGTGCAAAATTGTGACCCAACGCAAACGTTCGGGAAGCAAGCCATGAAGATCCTGGTCGTCGAGGACGAGCCGAAGACCGGCGACTATCTGAAGCAGGGCCTTTCGGAGGCCGGGTTCACCGTCGACCTCGCGCGCGACGGCAACGACGGCGTCCATCTCGGTACGACCGAGGATTACGATCTCATCGTGCTCGACGTCATGCTGCCGGGCCGGGACGGCTGGTCCGTGTTGGGCGCGCTACGAGATGCCGGCAAGAATATGCCCGTGCTGTTCCTCACGGCGCGTGATAAGGTCGATGATCGGGTGAAAGGACTCGAGCTTGGCGCGGACGATTATCTCGTCAAACCGTTCGCGTTCTCGGAACTGCTCGCGCGCGTACGCACTCTGCTGCGGCGTGGGAAGAACGTGGAGCCGGAAGTCTTGCGGGTTGCCGACATGGAGCTTGACCTGCATCGTCGGCGCGTCACGCGGTCAGGCAGGCGGATCGACCTGACTGCCAAGGAGTTCGCGCTTCTCGAGTTACTGTTGCGCCGACACGACGAGGTGCTGCCGCGCTCGCTGATCGCCTCCCAAGTGTGGGACATGAACTTCGACAGCGACACCAACGTGATCGAAGTGGCGGTTCGACGACTGCGCGCGAAGATCGACGACGGTTTCGAGCCGAAGTTGATCCATACCGTCCGGGGTATGGGGTACGTGCTCGAAACGCCCGAGTCGCGCTGATGCGCAAATCGTTGACGTTGCGTCTTACGCTGTTCTTCGGCGTGGTGTCGACCGCGGTCCTCATCGCGATCGGTTACTTGGTCGGTGCGGCGGTCGAGCGCCACTTTGCCGACGAGGATCGGATGGAGCTCCAGGCCAAGCGCGATCTCATTGCGCATGTGCTGATGAGATTTCGATCCGTAGACGAGCTCGATTCCTTGTCGCCCCGAATGGACGACGCGCTCGTCGGTCACGACAGTCTCACTATCCGGATCGCCAGCCCAGAGGGCAAGCCTCTCTTTGTGACGGCAGGTGCCGAGTTTCCCGCAACCGTACTCGCCGCAAGGTCTGCGGGTGAGTCGACCGATGCCGCCACGCTCCTGTCGTGGGAGTGGAATGGGCATCTGTACCGGGGAATGGTGACCAATGTTCCGACGACGATAGCCGGTGTGCCCAATGCCGCAGTCGCGCTAGCCCTGAAGATCGACCACCACCGCGAATTCATGAATGCGTTCTACAAGAGCCTTTGGTTGGCGATCGCGATTGGCATCCTGGTGACGGGGCTGCTGGGATGGGTGGCCGCGCGACGAGGTATCGAGCCCGTTCGAAGCATGGCGCAAGTCGCACACAACATCACGGCGAGCCGCCTCGACGATCGTCTGGCGCTCGACACGCTGCCCGTGGAGCTTGTCGACCTCGCCGACGCATTCAACGCCATGCTGTCGCGGCTGGAAGACTCGTTTCGGCGGCTGTCCGAATTCTCGTCCGACATTGCGCACGAGCTGCGCACGCCGATTAGCAACCTGCTCACCCAGACGCAGGTCGCATTGTCGCGCTCGCGCTCGGCGGACGAATACCGCGACGTGCTCTATTCGAACGTCGAGGAATTTGAGCGTCTCGCACGCATGATTGCCGACATGCTGTTTCTCGCCAAGGCCGACAACGGCCTGATCGTGCCGCGCAGCGAGACCGTCGATCTCGCGAGCGAGGTGCGCGATCTGTTCGATTACTACGATGCTCTGGTCGAGGAGCGTGGCGTGCAACTGGAGGTGAGCGGCGAGGGCAGCGTACGCGGCGAGCGACTGATGATCCGTCGGGCGATCAGCAACCTGCTTTCGAACGCCGTCAACCATACCGCGCGCGACGGGCGCGTGCACGTACGCATCGATCGCGCGGACAACGGCGAAATCCGGTTGGCAGTCGAGAACCGCGGCGAGACGATTGCTGCCGAGCATTTGCCGCGATTGTTCGACCGCTTCTACCGCGTCGATCCCGCCCGCCAGCGCTTGAGCGAGGGGGCCGGCCTCGGTTTGGCGATCACGAAATCCATCGTGGCCGCACATCGCGGAATCGTGCGCGCGTTCTCGGCGGATGGACTCACGCGCATCGAGATCCTGTTTCCGTCGCCCGCGACCCATTGAATCGCAACGCTGCGTAGGCGGCGCCGCGAGATCGAGTGCCGCTAAAGCGCATCGGGCCGAGCGCGGTTGCGGCTGCGTGCGCCGACGCGCGTGGCGACTGTGAGGGAACTGGTTGCGCCCGCGAGGGTCAGTAACGTTCGTCGACGGCAGCGGTACGGACCGTGCTCTTGTGTTAGGCCATTGCCATGCGTTCGACCTAGGGCGGCTGCGAAGTGCGAGTGTCATCCATCATCAATCACGACGTGGCGGCAACGGCCGGCGCATACATGGCTGATCGAAACGAGCATGGTTGCGCGCCGGCGCGTGTCGACCGACCAGGCGTGAATCGTTGCCGTGCGTCGGGCGAGCAGCCGGCGCACTGCGTTCAATCGAACGCTGCATGGGCCAAGGCCGCGCATCCCGTATAATGCCGCCGCCATGCGTCGCTTGTTCGCCTCGATCATCGTCCTGCTGCTGATCGCCCTGCCGCTGCAGGGCGTCGCCGCCGTGGCGATGCTTCATTGCGGTCCGGCTCACGAGCGGTCGGCAGGATTCGTCAGCGCGAAAGTGGCAGCCGCGTCGCATGCGCATCCGCGTGGCGGGTCCGCGCATCAGCATGCGCCGAGCGTCACCGGCAGCGTCGATGGCGCTGAGCAAGGCGCCGATTCGCGGGCACCGTTGAGCCAGAGCGGCTTTACCTGCGCTTCGTGCGCCGCCTGCTGCGCGGGCGCGCTGATTGTAAACACGGCGCAAGCATTCGCTCCATATACGCCGGCAAGCACCGAATCCTTCGTCCCTTCCCCAGTCCGTTATTCCGACCACACGCCGGATCGGCTGGAGCGACCTCCGCACACGTTCTTCGTTTAAGCGCCGCAACCACGGCGAGACGCCTCGGTGCTTTTTGTGCCCGGGCGGCGCTTCCGTTGCGTGCAACGGCCGGCTGCTGCGCCTTTCAGCGGCAGCCGCTTCGTCGATTGAAGAACGAGGATTCCATGCATCGTTTCACTATCCTGCTGGTCGCTGCCGGCGTAGCGGCATCGGGTGCGCCCGCTGTGGCTCAGACGGCAACGCCGCAGGCCAGCGGCCCAAGCGAATATCGATCCGCCTTCGACGCCTACCAGCCCTTCAAGGATCAGGCGGTCGCTTCGTGGCGCGACGTGAATCTCGAAGTCGCGCGCGTCGGTGGCCACGCCGGCTCGCTGAAACCATCGAACGACGCTACAGCCGGCCCGGCCGCACAACGTCCGGCGAACCCCGGCGCGCCGGTTGACCGCGCGCCGACGCATCCAGGCCATCGATGAGCGCACCGGCCATGCAAACAGCGTTGGAGGTGCGCGCTTGCGCTCGCATTGCGCTCGTGGCGGTTGCGCTCGCGATCGGCGGTTGCGCCACATTTTCGCCCGATGGTGGCTTCGGCCCGGTCGCCTCCGCGGTGCGCGAGCGCACGGGCATTGACACGCGCATGGTGCGCGACGATGCCGCGGCGACTGCGGTCCGCAAGCTCGTCGCCGAACGGCTGCAGCGCCCGTTTGGCATCGATGACGCCGTGCAGATCGCGCTGGTCAACAACGCCGGCCTGCAGGCGCTGTACGCCGAGCTCGGCATCTCCGAGGCGAACCTCGTGCAGGCAGGCCGCGTGCGCAATCCGCGCTTCACGTTCTCGCGTCTGGCCGGCGGCGATGCGCTCGAGATCGAACGCAAGTTGATCGTCGACATTGTGAGTCTCGTCACTTCGCCGCTATTCACGCGGCTCGAGCGCGGGCGTCTCGAACATGCGCAGCTTTCGGCGGCGATGGAGGCAGTCAAGGTCGCCGCCGATACGCGCAAGGCGTATGTCTCGGCGGTCGCCGCCGAGCAGGGCGCGCGCTATTACGAGCAGGTACGCGCCGCCGCCAACGCAGGCGCCGAGCTCGCAACGCGCATGGCGCAAGCCGGCAACTGGAGCCGGCTCGCGCAGGCGCGCCAGCAGGTGTTCTACGCCGATGCGACGGCGCAGCTCGCGCGTGCGCGCAACGCCGCAGTTGTCGAACGCGAGCGGCTCGTCCACCTGCTCGGCCTCACCAACGATGCGCCGCTGCTGAAGCTGCCCGACCGCTTGCCTGACCTCCCTGCGGCAGCACGCTCGCTCGACGGCGCCGAGACGACCGCGCTCGCGCAACGGCTCGACATCCGGCTCGCGCGCCGCGCGCTCGATACGACAGGCGAGTCGCTTGGCCTCGTGCGCGCGACGCGCTTTGTCAGCGTCTTCGAGGCCGGTTATCAGAACAAGAGCGAGGCCGGGATGCCGCGCGAGAACGGCTACGAGATCGAGATCGAGGTTCCGCTGTTCGACTGGGGCGACGCGAAGGTTGCTAAAGCGGAAGCGATCTATCGTCAGGCTGCGTTTCGTCTCGCCGAGGCGAGCGGACATGCACGCTCGGAAGTGCGTAGCGCGTATCACGCGTATCACACCGCGTACGACCTCGCGCGCCACTACCGCGACGAGATCGTGCCGCTGCGCAAGACGATCGCGGACGAAACGCTGCTGCGCTACAACGGCATGCTGGTGAGCGTGTTCGAATTGTTGGCCGACGCGCGCGAGCAGATTGCGGGCGTCAATGCGGCGATCGAGGCGCAGCGCGACTTCTGGCTCGCTGATGCCGACCTCGAATTCGCGTTGACCGGCGGCGAGGCCTCAGCCGCAGCGCTGCTCGCGCCGCGCACCGACACCGGCGGGGGCGCGAGCCCGGCCGCTCATTGATTGCGGGAGCAAGTTGCCATGAATCGTCGAGGTTTCATTCGTCACGCTGGCGCCGCGATGGCGGGCGTAGGTTTGGTGTCGCGCGTCGGTGCGGCATCGCTGCCCGAAGCGGCCACGCAGGAAAAGCCAGGCACGCAGCCGCCGCTCGCGCCGGCCAACGGTCGGCCTTACAACCCGATCGTTACGCTCAACGGTTGGACGCTGCAGTGGCGTATGAAGGACGGCGTCAAGGAATTTCACCTGGTTGCCGAGCCGGTCGTGCGCGAGCTTGCGCCCGGCATGAAGGCGCATCTGTGGGGATACAACGGCCAAAGTCCCGGTCCTACGATCGAGGTCGTGGAAGGTGATCGCGTGCGGCTGTTCGTCACCAACAAGCTGCCCGAGCACACGTCGATCCACTGGCATGGCCAACGGCTTCCGAACGGCATGGATGGTGTTGGCGGGCTCACGCAGCCGCAGATTCCCGCCGGCAAGACGTACGTCTACGAGTTCGTCGCGCGCCGTCCGGGCACGTTCATGTACCACCCGCACGCCGACGAGATGACGCAGATGGCGATGGGCATGATGGGATTTTGGGTGACCCATCCGAAGGATTCCAAGTTTATGCGTGTCGACCGGGACTTCGTGTTCCTGCTGTCGTCGTTCGACATCGATCCGGGCAGCTACACGCCGAAGGTCAACACCATGCTCGACTTCAACCTGTTCACATTCAACAGCCGCGTGTTCCCGGGCATCGATCCGCTGGTGGTACGGCACAACGACCGCGTGCGCATTCGGATGGGCAACTTGTCGATGACGAGCCACCCGATTCATTTGCACGGCCACGAGTTCTACGTGACGGGCACCGACGGCGGCTGGGTGCCGCCGGCGGCGCGCTGGCCGGAGGTCACGACCGACGTCGCGGTCGGCCAGATGCGCGCAATCGAGTTCGATGCAACCGAAGAAGGCGACTGGGCGTTCCACTGCCATAAGTCGCACCACACGATGAACGCGATGGGGCACGAGGTGCCGACGATGATCGGTGTCGATCATCGCGACGTCGCGGCGAAGATCATCAAACTGGTCCCGGACTACATGGTGATGGGCGAGCGCGGGATGGCCGACATGGGCGCGATGGAAATGCCGCTTCCCGACAACACGCTACCGATGATGACCGGGCAGGGCCCGCACGGCGCGATGGAGATGGGCGGCATGTTCACGACGGTCAAGGTGCGAAGAGGGCTTGCGCGCAACGACTACCGTGATCCTGGTTGGTACACGGCACCGGCGGGCAGCGTCGCATACGAATGGAGCGGGGAGACGCCGCGAGCCGAGCGGGCACCCGATAGGGAACCACGCGTCGCAATGGAGGACCAATCGATTCTCAGTGTCAGGAGAGGAAATATGAACCATGAACGCTAGCTTCGCGTTCGCAGCGTCCGGGAGGCAGCGCGCACCAGCGCCGCCGACGCCGCCGTGAAGCTGGCAAGTCGCTTTTACAACCTCATGTCACCGGCCCGAATGGGTCGGCAATTGAACCAACCGCAACCCCGAAATACAGACCGAAAGAAAGCCAACCCGATGAAACGAATGCTTGCAATGGGACTCCTTACGCTCGGATTCATGTCGCCGGGGGCGTACGCTCATGGCGACGGCCATGCGCCGAAAGCAGCAAAGAAGAAGCACGCCGCCGAGGAAAAGGAATTCGGTCGGCCCGGCGATCCCGACCGCGTCACGCGCACCGTACGGATCGACATGGATGACACGATGCACTTTTCGGTGGACCAAGTCACCGTGAAGCAGGGTGAAACGATCCGCTTCGTCGCGCGTAACCGCGGCAGGATCATGCACGAGATGGTGCTCGGCACACCGGCCGACATCGAGGAGCATGCGGAGTTGATGCGGAAGTTTCCCAACATGGAGCACGACGAGGAATACCAGCTGCACGTCAATCCCGGAACAACCGGCGAGATGGTCTGGCACTTCACCAAGTCGGGCGAGTTCAAATTCGCATGCCTGATGCCGGGCCATTACGAGGCGGGCATGGTGGGCAAGGTCGTCGTATTGAAGGGTCGAGGCACCGATGTCCAGAACGTATCTCGGCGTGACGATGCTGGCCGCACCGGCGGTTGATCGCCACGCAAGAGCTTGGACGGCGGCACGGTTCGTGTCGCCGTTCGCCGTGACTGATTCATTCGCCCACGCATTTTCGAAGGAGTACACGATGCAACATCTCTCCACGCTAGTCGCCATGGTGATCGGCGTTGCGATGTCGTCGGCGGCACTCGCGCAGGACGCGAACGAGCACTCCGAGCATCACGTGGCGCAGGCTGACGCAAAAACGCCGGCGCTCGCGGAAGGTGAAGTGCGCAAGGTCGACAAGGAGGCCGGCAAGATCACGCTGCGGCACGGACCGATCGATAATCTCGGCATGCCCCCGATGACCATGGTGTTCCGGGCCAAGGACCTGGCGATGCTCGATCAGGTCAAGGCGGGCGACAAGGTGAAGTTCGCCGCGGAGAGCGTCGGCGGCCAAATGACCGTGACGCAAATCGAGCGCCTTCCATAACGCAAGCACTGCAGCGCCATGCGAATCGACGCATCGGTCAGCCAATGTTAGAGTGACTCACGTCGTGCCATGATCCGAACGCTGCGCCGCCGTCGTCGCGGGTTCGCCATACTGATTCTCGGGCTGTGGCTTTTCGCTCTGGGCGTCGCCATCGCGCATGCCTGCACCCTCGACGGCGCAAGCGGTTATACGCCGCATTCGCTCGCGCATGGTCGGCAAGCCTTCGCCGAAGAGATTCCTCCTTCGTCTGACGACGACACTGCGTCCGCGTCGTGCTGCCACGAGCAGCCTTTCGCGGCGAAGATTCAGCCGCTGCTGGATCCGCCGGGCGGGCAGCCGCTCGCGCTCACCACGTTCGTTGACTTGCCGTTCGCCTCGTCCGAAGCACCGGCTTGGCACCGAGGGACGTCGGTGCATCGCGCAATCGATGTGCGGTTGTCGATTCGCTACGCCCGTCTGACCTTGTAGCGGAAAGCCGTGGGCGCAAGTCGCCCGCTCGTGCGGCGCGCCGCTGCATGGCGCGCGCTCCAGTCAAGCGCGGATCACCGCGCTCTTCTCAACCGGATCAACAGGAGATTGCCATGACGAAATCGCTCGTGTTAGCGGTGGCTATCACCGCACTGCTGGTGGGCGGCTCATCGCTCGCGCAAGACACAAAGGCGCCGCAGCCGAAAGCGGCGCCGTCCGCTGCGGCAGCGGACATGAGCACTCAGATGGACGAGCAGATGAAGAAGATGCAGTCGATGCACGACAAGATGATGAACGCGAAGACGCCGGAGGAGCGCCGGAAGCTGATGGACGAGCACCACAAGACGATGCAGGACGGCATGGGAACGATGAATCAAATGATGCACGGGGGAGCAATGATGGGCGGCGGCGGCATGATGGGCCAGAAGGGAACGTCAGTCGATACGAATGCGCAACTGCAGATGATGCAGAAGCGCATGGACATGATGCAGATGATGATGCAGATGATGATGGACCAGCAGGGGATGATGAGCGGGCCCAGCGGACCCGCCGCTGCACCGAAGAAGTAACGGCAACGATCGCGGCTGGAACGGCATCGCGCGTCGCGGCGCACGCCGCTCCTGACCGAATTGTAATGGTGGCGTCAGCGTCCTGTCGGTAGCCGGGTCGTAGAGTGGGAACCGTGCGATAGCGAAGTTCGCATCCTCGCGCAAAGGCGAGACCTACCAACGAAACTGTGAAAGGATTGATCATGAAGACCCGGAAAACCATTCTGACGCTTGCGCTGGCCGCAGCCGCTTCCGCCGTGTCGTTCGCCGCGTCGGCTGTGATCGCGAATCCCGACAACGATTCGGGCACGTACTTTACCTACAACGCTGGCATCGGCAGCGCGGCCGTCAAGGCGGCGACGCTGCCGCGCGCGGGCGATGTTTCGGCCAACGGCCTGTACGTGTATTCGGGCAGCGACCGGGGGTGGGAAGCGCGTGCGCACGCATTTGAAATCGTGGCGGGCGGGTTCGTGCACACGGCCGACTGCCTGCCGTACAACGCGCCCAAGCCGGTTGCTGCGCTGGTTCCGATCGATCAGCGCGGTGCCTTCGGCGACCACGGGGCGTGACCCGCGCGGCGCGAGCCGGGAAGCGTCGTGAGATCGGCGCTTCCCGGTTTGTTTTTCCGGCTGGAACCACACTGCTGAATGCTGACGATGCGCGCACGGTCGCAAACCGCGTGCAGAACGGCGTATCAAAGTCGCTGGCTCGGTGCGGCGATGGCTACGCTCGCATTCGTCGCGGTGTCCGCGACCGCCGCCACCGAGTACAAAAAGCAAGTCGATGGATTGGCCGTTTACTTAGGTGTCGTGCCGGCCGAGTTGCTGCGCGGAAAGAGCGATCATCTCGCATCGATGCACGGCGGACTGCCATTTGGCAGCGGCAGCCACCACGTGCTGGTCTCGGTTTTCGATGAGGCAAGCAGGCGCGAGCTGGGCGACGCGACCGTCGAGGCGAGCGTCGCGCCGCCGGGACTTGGCGAGACGACCTTCGCTGTTTGACGCTGCTTGCGGCGTCCTCGAACCTCTGCCGCGGCATGGGACGCGTGCTCGCGCGCTGGAAGCGCATGCGCGACGGCGTGCCCACCGGCCACGAGATCTACCGCCTGATCGAAACCGTCGGCCAATGACGCTTGACCTTGCAGCTGCTCGCAAGTTGATGCTGGGAATCGCGCCGGTGTGCCGGCGCTGCCCAGCTTTCGGTCCGCCGATGAAGGGACGGGTTGGCATAAACGGGACACGTTCGTGAACGCGAGCAGCAGCCTCGCCATGACGAGCGCTGCGTCGCATACTCCGGCCGGAATGCCGCTACGCGAGCCCTGGCCGAAGGCATGGCGATCGGAATCACAGGTGCGCCCGCCAACATCCTGCGCAATAACCTATTGAAATGATCGCTGTAACCGCAACGCATCGCAGCAGGACGCATGACCGATTCGCTACAGACGTCGGGTGCCGCATGTTCGGCAAGGCACGACTGACCGTACAGCGTGATCGTGTGAGCATGACCTATCCGCGATTGCGTCGTGCGCTCGCCGCGATCGTTCTCGTGCTTGCCGCGGGTTGCGCCACGGCGCCTCCCGGTCCGCCGTCACCCCGATCGACTGCATTGGCGACACCCGAGGCGACGTCGCTCGGGCGTACGCTCGACGCCGATGCCCGCCGCCATCCGCGGCAATCGGGCATGCGGCTCCTCGCCATGGGCAGCGATGCACTCGCGGCGCGCATCGCCCTTGCCGACGCCGCGGAACGAACGCTCGACTTGCAGTATTACCGTGTTCAGGACGATCTCGCGGCCAAATCCATCCTTGCGCACGTGGCGGCCGCGGCGCAGCGCGGCGTGCGGGTACGCTTGCTGATCGACGACCTGGACGTCTCGGGTCGCGATGCATTCTTGTCCGCCTTCGCGACACATCCGAATGTCGAGATTCGGGCGTTCAATCCGTTCGTCGTGCGTGGACCGTTCGGACTCGGGCACCTGGTCGAGCTTATCAGCAGCGCGGACCGACTGAATCGGCGCATGCATAACAAGATGTTCGTCGCCGACAACGCGGTGGCGATCGTGGGCGGGCGCAACCTAGGCAATGAGTACTTCGTCGCAGGCGCCGATGATCCGTTCGTCGATCTCGACCTTCTGGTCGCCGGGCCGGTCGTTCGCGAGCTGTCCGAAAGCTTCGACGAGTTCTGGAACAGTCGCTGGTCGCTGCCCATCGTCTCGCTCGACTGGCGCCAGCCCGGTTCGGCCGCAGAATTGTTGCAGCAACTCGGCCAAGCCGACGAGCAACTGCATGGCTCCGATTACGGGCTGCGGTTGCAGGCGAGTGCATTTCGTCGGTCCGGTTCGTCAGGCTGGCTGGATCTGGAGCGGGGGCGCGTGACGGCCATCTTCGATCGACCGTCGAAGCTCATTACCCCGCTCGACGATCCCGATACCCACATCGGACCGCGGATTCGCGAGCTGCTGGGCTCGGCGCGCGAGGAAATACTGGTCATTTCACCCTATGTGGTACCGGGGGCCGAGGGTGTTCGCCTGTTGACCGGCCGTGCGCGCGCAGGGCTTCGTGTGCGCATCCTCACCAATTCGTTGGCTTCGACCGATGTTCCGGCAGTGTACGGCGGCTACGCGCGTTATCGCGAACCGCTGCTTGCCGGGGGCGTTGAGCTCTTCGAAATGCGCCCCGGCGGACATGATCCGGAAACGCATGCGCGCCGACCACTCGTGCCCGAGCGCGCCGCGACACGCCTTCATGCCAAGGCCATCGTCATCGACCGGCGCTGGATCTTTGTCGGATCGATGAATCTGGATCCCCGGTCGAACCACCTCAATACGGAGATCGGATTGCTGGTCGACGACCGTCGTCTCGCAGCATCCGTGGTGGATCTGTTCGCGCGCATGATCGCGAGCGACGCGAGCTATTCGGTCGTGCTTGCCGAGGGAGCTCTGAACTGGATCGGCCGCGAGGGGGACCGGACCGTTCGCTATTCGAGCGAGCCCGACACGACCCTCGGTCAACGAATGGCCGCGGGACTCTTGTCTTTGTTTGTGACGGAAGACCTGCTTTAGTAGGGCATTGCTGAGAAGATCGACGGCAGTGGCGTCTTCGCTGTCGCGGGTCGGGCGGGCGGGATTATCGATCGCTTCAGTCCGCCGGCGAACACCCGCAAGTGATACAGCCGACGAGGCGCGCTTGCATGATGCGCGCGTGCAGGCAGAAGGTCACTGCGGCGAAGAGGCGCCGTCTGCATTCGGCTCGGAAGCGATCGGGGTCGGCGCGCGTCACTATGCCGAGAACTGCGCGATGTGCCACGGCGCACCCGGCACCGACCCGGAAGGCAATCGGGAAAGGGCTGATGCCGCCGCCACCTGAGCTCGCGCGCGAAGCGAGCCATCGGACGCGAGAGCGGTTATTTTGGATCGTAAAGAACGGCGTTCGCACCGTTGACGAGCACCGTGTCGCCGAGG
>Ga0137369_10003482_pt1 | contig 16073 bp, 16 predicted proteins | sample SagtaG_12_FD_104918 | JGI IMG/M metagenome (GOLD analysis project Ga0137369, IMG submission 104918) | Vadose zone soil microbial communities from Sagehorn Ranch, Mendocino, California, USA - Sage1_L_113_16 metaG | ecosystem: Environmental > Terrestrial > Soil > Vadose zone | place: USA... | reverse complement strand
TCAATTTTCTTGCCTTACGCTGTGCCCGCTGCCCCAACGTCCCCCGCTCGATACCCCTATATGCTGCGGCTTCGCCACTCGGGCGATAAGTGTGCGAGCGACAATCGCCTCCATTGCTTGCCATACGCTGACGTGAACGTCGGTCCGTCGGCAGTTCGACCCTCCCGAACCCCCGCCCCCTCCGCTGCCGCCGTCGGCGGCATCGGGCTCGTAGAGGGGCGGGTCCGGCGGGAGGAGTCGCACCAGCCGCCCCATGTCCAAATCGAGTTTTGGGTCCCCACAGCGTTCCCCGGGCGGGGTCCGACGGGGCGGTCTCCCTGGTGAGGGTGAGGGTCATTCCCCGCCGGGTGAAGTACACGTCGGTCCCGGATGCTGTAGACGTGGAGGATGCCCTAAAGAGGTCCTCGCTCATCCACCGCGACCTCCCACATCACTCCGCCCGGACATTGTCCACTCGGAATGAGCCTTCGTTGAGGTAAAGCCACACGGCTTGCAGCTCGGTAAGGTCTGATGGACGCCCTCTCTTGCACTTCATCAAGTCGAGGGTCACCGCTCCGTTCGCGTCAAGGTTATCAGGGGACTGGCACCACGTCCAAGGAGATTCTCCCAGCTGGACGGCGATGGCGGTCCGCCGGTCTCCACTCACAGTCTTGATGTCGACCCTAATTACGCTCTTGCCGCTTATGTCGATGGGAGCGCCGAACTCCCTGCCGAACCAGCCAGGTTTGGTGGAATCGATCTGGAGGCTGAAGCTTCCATGGGTGGCGAAGTCGGAAGCTCGCCTCGTGGAGCCCGTGGCGGTCGTGCGGGGTTGGGGCCCCCATTCCTCAGTGTCCTTCTCGAACGAGGCGAACGGGATGACTGCGTTCGGGCCCGGCGCTGTCGACGCTGTCTCGACCTCGTGGTTGCCTCCCAAGACCTGAATCCCGGCAACGAAGAGGGCGGCAGCGGCCAGGGCGACTAGGACGGCAACAACCCAGCGCCGCCGCTTTCGCCGGGCACCCGGTCCCGGGCCGCCTTGCCCCGAGGACGCCGCAGCGACGACGACGGGTGACCGCGTTCGGTCCGTTGCCGGCGCAGCCGGCGCCTCCTCCTTCTCGGGAGGCGCCGGCGGATGGGGGCGTTCGGCGGGCGGTGGGGTAGCCACGTCGAAGATCGACCCGTCGGGGGACCGTAGGTACAGCACCGGCACGGCCCACTCGACGGTGTTCACCCGGGTGTACACGGCGGTCCGGGCCTCGGCCAGGGCGGCGTCCACCGGGTATCCGTCGGCCAGGGCCGAGTAGAACTCCGAGGACAGGGTGATGGCGGCCTCGTCGGAGATCTCGAACTGCATGGCGATGACGGCGGAGACCCCTCCTTGGACCAGGCTCTGGGCAACGCCCGCGAAGGGATCGGTGGGATCGGTTCGGGCCCCCTCGCACGCGTTCAAGACGGCGAGGCGCAGCGACCGGTGGTTCTGAAACAAGGTCCTCAGGAACTGGGCGCTGACCGGATCGCCCCGACCCTCGTCGTTTTCGAGCAGCAGGACCCCCTCCTCGCTCCGCTCGTCGTATCCCCCGTGCCCGATGAAGTGGAACACGTGGTATTCCGACGTGCGAAGCCGCCGCTGGAGCTGCTCCAGGGTGGGATTCTCCAAGCGATCGATGGTGATGAGCCCGTTCTCGATCGGGGTTTGCAGGGCCTGTTCGAGCTTCGCCCCTTCGTGTTCGACGTCGAGACGCGGGGCATCCCGTGGGCTAGAGATCATGACCAGGAGCCGGAGCGGAGGGGCCACGGCGAGCGGTTGGATCGGCCGGGGGAGGTCCGGGTAGCGCACCAGCGGCGAGGCCCTGGACAGACAGAGGAATCCGATACCCCCCGGGTCGTACATGAACTCCCATGGCACGTCGAACAGCTTCACCGCGGGCTCTCCGTCCGTATCGTCCAGCCGGAGCCGGATCCGCAGGCCGGCGCGCCTCCTGTCCGCCTCGTCCAGGGAGCGGCGAAGGCACGTGTTGACCTCATCGTCGAAGACCGCCTCGAATAGCTCCCGCCCGAAGCCCTTGATCTCCCTCATCTCCGGCGACTCGATCCGTCGGACCCGCCGTCGGCTCCCCAGTCCGATAGCCCTGAGGACGAAGATCTCGAGCTGTTCCCGGGTGAACGGGAGCAGGAACTCCCTGCTGGCCTCTCCGCTCGGGGAGCTCAAGACGCGGGCTCGATACCCCTTGCCCGAGCGCTCGATGAGCAGGTCGAAGTCGAGGTAGGTGAGGACCGGCACGGTCTCCCCTTCTGTATGGTCAGACGATGCTACGCCGCCGCGGTTTCGGAGGAAAGGAGGAGCCGGTCGGCCGTTCGGCCGACATCCGTGGGGGGCGCTTGAAACCCTCTTCCAGCCGGCATAGGCGCGCCCGGCGCCAGCCGCGGCTGACCTCGCTCCCCAGCCGCAGCTAGCCCCAGTAGGCGGGGAGGTTCAGCTCACTGACGGAGGCCACTTCATTTGCCCTGGCCTACGCCGCTCACTACAACCGGGCCAGGCCCCACCGAGGGCTCGATCTGTCCACGCCCGAGCCCCGGCCCAATCCGGCTCCCTGGGCGGTGGACGGGGCCAGCGTCCGGAGGCGCGAGCTGCTGGGCGAGCTGATCCGTGAGTACGAACTCGCTGCTTGACTCGCGGATCGAGCGATTGTGTGCCATTCAGGTGGCGTAAACCCTACGTCCCGAGTCTCCATCGAACCCAGCGCGATTCACGGCGCCTGAGGTGCGTGAGTCGCGCCACCCTCGCAACGCGGTCCCCTGGTCGATTCCGCGGATGGCGGGCGTGTGGGAGGGCCTGACTGTTCCCCGTGGCCGCGCTATGGGGATGGGTCGGGCGCATGCTGGAGCGTGGGATCGACCAGGGTCACTGTGGCGTCGGTGGCTCCGCGGCCGTTCGCCATGTCCACCCAGGAGACGTCGACCCACCGCCTCTGGCCTTTCTTGGTCACCGTCAGGTCGGCTCCCCACATGAGGTCCGGGCTCTTGGGCTTGCGGTCCACGAAGCAGGAGATCACGAGCCACCCGTCGCGCCGCTTGGCGCCTGCGGCGCCACCCTCGGGCGTGTACAAATGCTGCCGCCGTCTTGAGTCGCCGAATTTCTTTGGCCGGGGGAGGTCGAGGTAAAGCATGGCGCGGGAACCTGCGGTACCCCGGACTGTGCCGTAGGAGCACGTCACACAGACTCGTCTGACGCCAGGTTCCTCTGGGCGGCGCATCTTGTTGCTCGGCGAGGAGAGGAGGCGCGGATGAGGAAGATGTTCAAGCGGGTAGCGGGACTCGATGTCCACAAGACAGGTTGCGGGGCGACCGTCAGCGTATGGCAAGCAATGGAGGCGATGGTCGCTCGAACACTTGTTCGCCCGAGTGGCGAAGCCGCAGCATCGAACGGGGGCCGGCTTCCGACGTTGATGCCATCCCGTCATAAGGACTTGCGCTGTGCCCACGGGCAGAGGACGCCGGGCTCATATCCTTCGTGAAAGGAGGTTGGCTCAAGCCGGGCCGAGGGCAGACGGGGTGAGAACCTCGGGACCTCCCGTAAAGGGAAGAGTGCTCTTTCCGGCCCCCAGGGCAAGGCTCACTCTCCTCGATCGCCCTCCCGCTGCAGATCACGTCGTGGCCGCCACCACCGCCCACGACGTAAGTCGTTCCCGCCGAGTCCGGTTCGGCTCGAAGGGGCTAACTGACCATGTGCTCGCGCAGGTGGTGACGGTGGTCGTACGACGGTCGCAAGTTCGATCGCACATCTCCGGAGGGCCGGGAGGCTTCACCCAGCAAACTTCCTTCGTGAACCCTTTGCGTAAGGAGTCGCCTGCCGGCAGGACTCTCCATCGCCCGAGCGGCCCCGCACCCGGGAGTACAATGGGGGCGTAGGGGAAGCGATCCAGGAGGGACCGCCGCCCGGTCGTTGGATTTGCTCGCGTCCGCGGACCCCCGGAGAGTTGAGTTGTCCCTCCCTGGCGTCGCCGCCCGGCCCGCTCCACCCCCCAGCGGGAAGAGGTCAGTTGCAGGCGATCCCGTCGTGGTTGGCATCCAGCCCGAACACGTCCTCGCCCACGACGTGGATGACGGCGCCGGGCGGCGTGTAATTCCGGCCTTTGCCACTACCCGTGCTGGTCCCGGTAGTTGACCGAGTTCAGGCATCCCGCGTAGCCCCGGGGTCCGAGGCCGACTGGAATTTGGCGGGTCCCAGGATCCAGAGGATCGTCTGAGCCAGCTCCCGAGCCGAGGCCTCCGTCAGCTCCACGGCAACCCGGGCCGACGGCCCTCGGCCCCGGTTCAGGAAGTCGATGTTCAGCGTGTGGTCGGCCGCGGTGCGCTGCGGATGGTCGAAGGACACCATCGCCTCGGTCACCGGCAACCAAGCCTCCGTCCCCTTCCCGCTCCCGTCCACCTCGAGCATGGCGGTGTCGTACCTGCACATCGCGCCTCCTCCTCAGGTTGCCAGCTGCCGGTCGAAGAACGCCCAGATCCGCTCCCAGCCGTCAGCGGCGGCCTCCGGCCGGTAGCTCGGCCGGCCCGCGGCGAAGAAGCCGTGGCCGGCCCCCTCGTACGAATGGAACTCGTGCTCCTTGCCCAACCGGGTGAGCTCCTGGTCCAGGCGGGCCACTTCCGCCAGCGCGGGGTGTCGATCCTCGGCCCCGAACAGCCCCAGCAACGGGCAGGACAGGTCGGGGAGGAGCCCGACAATGGGCGTCACCGCGAGGGCAATCTCTTCGGGGGGGGACTCCATGACGAACGCCCCGTAGCAGTCCACCGCCGCCTCCAGCGACAGCCGGCACGCCGCCAGTACCGACTGCCGCCCTCCCGAGCAGTACCCGATCACCCCCACCCTGCCGTTCGACGACTCCAGGGACCGCAGGTGGCGGGCGGCCCCGGCCACGTCGCCCACCAGGCGTCCGTCAGGCACCCCGCCCGCCGCTCGCACGGCGGTCGCCGCGTCGTCCGCGCTCGCCCCCGGGGCTTCTCCGGGCAATCGAGAACCACCACGGTCGCGCCTGGATACAGCAGACCCAGATAGTGCAAGTCATGCAGGCGCCGGTCCCGGGGCAACCTCCCGCCACACCTCAGGGACCCCAGCCCCGAGGCCCCCAATCTCCACCTCCTAACCGAGCCGAGCGCCGTCGGCAACAACGCAGGCGCTAAGACGACTCCGTCCAGGCCGCCCAAGCCGCTGCTCAAGGAACATGCAGGTCAAAGCCCTTGACCTGAGGCGGGCACATGCCGACACTACGCGATGTTCGCGGACCCGAAGACCCAGCGGGGCCACGATCCTCTCGATCACGTGCAGCACGGCCTCCTCCCCCTCAAACAGACCGCACCCACCTTCTCGAGCCGCCGATAACGTTCCTTGTGCGTAGACCGGAGCCCGACGGCAGGACCTTCTTTGGTCAGGGGGGCAGGAGCGGGCTGGCCTCGAGGGAGGCCGACCTGGGCGGATGCCGCTTGACGGCGGAGCGTGAGCCCGACTTATCGGCGGCTCAGCGCCAGCGACGCCAATTGACGGCCCCCTCCTTGGAACCGGCCGTCACTTCCTCCTTCCATCCACCGAACGCGGCCAACACTTCTCCCTTCTCATGATCGGGCACATTGAAGTGATCAAGGGTGCGGCCAAGCTCCGCATCGACCTCGTCGAACACGTCCGGCGGGATCTTCAAGTCGAAATGGGCGTCGCGTAGCTCTCTGGCTGTGTACTGAAAGGGTCCACCCGCCAACGAGGCGACCCACAATGTCCTGAGGAACTTGAGACCCGGCAACCGTCCCGCGAATGTCACGGTGTGCCATTCCTTCAGCTCGGGGTTGGCCTCGACCACCTTGGGGTTCTTGAGCAGTTGGTCGCTGAAGTGATCCACCACAGCGGCGATGGCGTAGATGCCACCGAGGCGTTCATACAAGGTCGGCTCCGCCACGACTTCCTCCCTCCCGTCCGTCTCCTTGCCGGCTGACCCGCGGCCTCCGATCGCGGGCACTCGTTCAAACTGCTGGACCAGTCCCACAACCCGCCAAGCGACTCTGGCCCCAGAAGGTGCCGACGCACCACACGAACGTCATGGTGTACGGGCGAGCGCCCAGCCGAGTTTTCGGGTTCTCCTCAGGTTCTTGGGGGTGCTTCCTCGAATCCGGGTAACCGGAGAAGCCGGCTGACCAGGGTACGGCTCCTCTCCAGGCTGGCCAGCCTCGGTTCCCTCATGTCGCCGTCAAGCCGCAATGACCAGGGCCTTCGGGAACGGTCCGCGCCTCCCACGTCCGGCGCGTCGCCGAGGCCTCCGATACGCTCGGGGACCTCGTCGGGTTTCGTCTGCGTTGATCGTCGGGCGGCTGCGTTGCCCTGTTCCGCTGTTCCGGCCTATCGACTGAGCTCTGACCTGAGCGACACGGCTCCGTCGATTCGAGGAGGCCATTCCTCGCCCTGGAAACCAGCACTCGTCAGCCCCAGAGCCCGTGGCAGTCGGCCGGGTGGGTTCGGAGTGGTGCCAGCCAGGGCGTCAGGATGTCGCGATGGCGATGAGGCCGGCGATCCCGATCACGTAGAGGAAGAGGACGACCGCCGAGTCCACCCCTACCCGGGCGATCGTCCGGGAGGGACGGAACACGATCCCGAACATGTACACCATCGTGAGGAGGGCTCCGAGACCAGTCAGGTAGATGTCGGTCACGTGCGCCCGGGGAACCACAGCCTGGCCAGACAAGAGGCTCGCCACCAGGAACAGGACGGGGAGGAAGGCGTTGCCCCCGAAGATGTCGCCGAACGCCAGCTGATAGTCGCCCATCCTCACCGACGCCAGCCCTGTGGAGACCTCCGGGAGCGCGGTCGCCGCGGCGAGCACCGTGGACCCGAACAGGACCCCGCTCATGTGGATGTGCGACGCGATGCCCTCTCCGCTGCGCTCGAGCAGCACGCCTGCGGCGAGCGTCACCCCCGCCCCCACAGCGAACACCACGGCCGCGCGAGCCGTGCTCACGCCTCGGTCGGACGCCCGGCGTTCCTTCACCTTCTTCGAGTGGCCCCGGGGGCGCTCCTGAGCATCCGGCGGCTGGCCCTCCTCGTGCCAGGGCAGCCCCTTGCGGGCCCGGTTGATCAGCACCAGCCCCGCTACCCACACCACGGCGACGAGCAGCGCGGCCGGGTCGATTCGCCACCACAGGAGGTTGGACGGCAGCTGGGTGCCCATCACGGTGACGGTCAACACGGCCACCACCGTCCCTGCCTCCAGGAGCACGATCAGCGACGCCCCCCGGTAGCTGAGCGCGACATCGCCGGGCAGCCCCGCTGCGTCCAGGATCACCAGCACCACGGTCTGGATGGCGATACCGCCCAGGATGTTCCCGACCGCGATGCCCAGATCGTGCGCCAGGGCGGCGCTCGCCACGATGGCGATCTCCGGCAGGTTCGTGACGATCGCCAGCAGGATCAGGCCGCCGAACGCCTCGCCCAGGCCGAGTCGAGTGTCCAGCACGTCGGTGGCGCCAGAGAGCTTGATCCCCGCCACCCACACGGCCACGCCAGCGGCCAGGAAGATCGCAAACAACGCCGCCAGGGGCAGGGAGCTCATGCCGCCGACCGCCGAGAGAGTGGGAGGCTCACGGCTTCCTAATAACACCCTCGGGCGGGCTTTCGCCTCGCTCGTTGTGAGTCTCCCCTTGTCGGCCCACCGAGACGGCCCCGAGCGACCTACAGCCGGTCCCCCGGCGACAGCCCCAGGACGGGCAGCCGCCTGCGAGGGGTAGGGCCACCAGCGCCGCGGCGATGCCCAGCCGGATACGGGCCTCCATCATGTTGGCCCCTCCTTTGGGTCGAGGATGTGAGCACGGGGTCACCTCGTGGCACCCGAGGTCAATGGAGGTCATGCCCCTGATGATTTTCGGCCTGGTGCACAGCCAGAGGACTCAGCCCGGCGTCGATCAGTTCAGCGGGTCAGCGGATTGATCCGTCGGGCGTGCCCTTTCCAGATAGATAACTGTTGCCAGGGTCTTTCGTAAACCCGAAGAACCAGCGGTGCCACGATCCTCTCGATCGCGGACCCGGACGGGGCGCTCGTCCAGGTTGATGTCCCGGACCCGCACCGCGACCGCCTCCCCGATGCGGAGGCCCGTCTCCCCGAGGAACAGGACCAGGGCGCAGTAGCGCGCAGGCACCGCGTTCGAGATCTCGACCACCTCGTCCCATGAACCGGACGTCGACGCGCTTGCCTGGCCGGTCCACCTCGATTCCGAGGCCGGGGTGACGCGGGATGTACTCCTCCCGCACCGCGATTCGCAGGGCGCGGTTGAGCACGCGCATGGCGTGATTCGTCGTGATGGCCCTGCCCGCCTCCCGGAGCTTGGCCTGAAAGGCCGATATGTGACGCGGCCGGATGTCAGCCATCTGCATCTCCCCGAACGTGGGGAGGATGTGGATCCTGGCGAGCCGCTCGTACTGGGCCTTCGAACCTGACGCAGCCGGACCCGCCACCCGCATGTAGTGCGGCCAGAACTCCGCGAACGTCGTCCGCCCGAGAACCGCGTCCTGCTGTTGGCCGTTGTTGCGCGCGACCCGATGCTCGGCCTTGAAGCCCTGCGCCGCGTCCCAGGAGCCGAACGTCGTGGCCTGCGGACGACCAGCGGCGTCCCTTCACGCAACCCGGTAGCGCGGGTCGCGCGGGCTCCTGCCCTGCTGCTTGTAGATGCCGGGTACGCCGGTGCGTTCCCAGGTGGGGCGCTTCGTGGTAGCCATCTTGCCCTCCTTCTGCCGGTGGTTTGCACGGTTGTTGTGCAAACGTGATGAACGCTCTACTTCGGCAGGAAGTCAAGGGACAGGAAGGGGCCGCTGACCAGGGATTTCACGTCTTCGAAGGTGCTAGCGCGCCGGGAGGGATTCGAACCCCCGACCTTCTGATCCGTAGTCAGACGCTCTATCCGGACTGAGCTACCGGCGCTGGTCGGAATCGGCGAGGCGCGGACGCTCGGGGCGTGCCGGGGCCTCGCCGGCCTGCCGACTCAGAATACCCGGGGTGAGCCGGTCCGAACGGCGAAGGGCGGCGATCAGGGGCCGCCGCCCTCGCCTGCCGTGCGCGTGTGCAGCTCCTGCTAGCCGAGGCCGTTCGGGACGGCGTGGGCGAACCACATGTGGCCGTCCGCACCGGTCCCGTGGTCCATGATCACCTCGAACTCGCCCCAGATCGGGTAGCCCCCGTCGCGCCAGTGCGGGCTGTTCTCGACGCGGGCCCGACCCAGATGATCTTGGAGTGCCACGACCTCGCCCGGGATCCCTTCGAGCTGCACAACCTCGCCCCCAAACCCGCGTACGCCCACGCCCTGCAGCGGATGCGAACGCGCCTTCGCGACCTGTGCGACCCGCCCCCGCCCGGCTTCACGATCCCCCCTGAGCCACGGCGCCCCCCGGGGCGGGCGATGTCGCCGGTCCTCCGGAGAGGCACAATGGAGGACAGCAGGCCGAACCATGGATCGCTTCACGGTCGAGACGAGGTACTGGCACCGCCTGGACGACGGGCGGGTCCAGTGTGACGTGTGCCCCCGGGCCTGCAGGCTCCAGGAGGGCCAGCGGGGGTTCTGCTTCGTCCGGATGCGGGAGGGCGACCGGATCGTCCTCACGACGTACGGGCGGTCCAGCGGCTACTGCGTGGACCCCATCGAGAAGAAGCCCCTCAACCACTTCCTGCCCGGGACCTCGGTGCTGTCGTTCGGGACCGCGGGGTGCAACCTGGGGTGCCGGTTCTGCCAGAACTGGGACATCTCGAAGTCACGCGAGATCGACACCCTGGCCGACGAGGCGCCGCCGGAGACCATCGCCCGGGCCGCCGCGGAGCTGGGGTGCCGGAGCGTCGCGTTCACCTACAACGACCCGGTGATCTTCATGGAGTACGCCATGGACGTGGCCGACGCCTGCCGGGAGGCCGGGATCAAGGCGGTGGCGGTGACGGCCGGGTACATCTGCGCGGAGCCCAGGGCGAAGTTCTACCGGCACATGGACGCGGCGAACGTGGACCTCAAGGGGTTCACCGAGGACTTCTACCACCGGGTCACGTTCGGCCACCTGGACCCGGTGCTCCGGACGCTCCAGTACCTGAAGCACGAGACCGACGTGTGGTTCGAGATCACGAACCTGCTGATCCCCGGCGTGAACGACTCGGACTCGGAGATCGACGCCATGACCACCTGGGTGGTGGCGCATCTCGGGCGGGACGTGCCCATGCACTTCACCGCGTTCCACCCGGACTTCAAGATGATGGACCGCCCGCACACACCGGCGGCCACGCTCGAACGGGCCCGGCGGATCGCCCTGGCCAATGGGGTTCGCCACGCCTACACCGGCAACGTCCACGACTCGGACGGCCAGAGCACCTCCTGCTCCGGATGCGGCGCGAGGGTCATCGAACGCGACTGGTACACGCTCGGGCGGTACGGCCTGACGGCCGACGGGCACTGCACCTCCTGCGGGAACCGCCTGCCCGGCGTGTTCGACGGCCCGCCGGGGACGTGGGGGGCCAGGCGGCTGCCGGTGCGGCTGGCCTCGTTCGCCGGGCCCGAAGGCGGGTGACGAGCTCCGGCAGCGGGACGGGGGCAGCCCGGTCCGGCAGGGAACGGGTTCGCCGGCCCGCGGTGGCCGGCTCGTTCTACCCGTCGGACCCGGAGGAGCTGCGAGCCGAGATCGGCCGCGCGTTCGAGGCGGCCCGCCGGACGGCTCCTGCCTCGAGACCCCCGAAGGCGCTGGTGGTCCCCCACGCCGGGTATCGCTACTCCGGTCCGGTTGCGGCGTCCGCGTACCGCACACTGGAGAGCCCCGCTCGCGGGGCGATCCGCCGGGTCGTGGTGCTCGGCCCCAGTCACTTCGTCCCGCTCGAGGGACTCGCGGTCAGCGAGGCCGACGCGTTCGAGACACCGCTCGGCCTGGTGCCGGTCGACGACGAGGCCCGAGGCGCCGCTCTCGGCGGGCCCCGGTGCGTCGCGGACGACGAACCCCACGCCACCGAGCACAGCCTCGAGGTCCAGCTGCCGTTCCTGCAGACGGTCCTGGACGAGTTCACCCTGGTTCCCCTGACCGTGGGCCGGGCCGAGCCCGAGGAGGTCGCGGCGGTGCTGGAGCGACTGTGGGGCGGACCCGAGACGCTGGTCATGGTGAGCACCGACCTGTCCCATTACCTCGACCACGCCTCGGCCACCAACCGGGACCGCCGGACGGCCGGCGCCATCGTGGCAGGCCGCCCGGAAGAGATCGCCGACCTCGACGCCTGCGGGGTCCACCCGCTGCGCGGGCTCCTGGTGTCTGTAGCACGGCACGGACTCACCGCCCTCCTGCTCGACCTCCGCACCTCCGGCGACACCACAGGGGACACGGCGAGGGTGGTCGGCTACGGCGCGTTCGCGTTCGGCCCGGGGTGACCCCAGGGACGCAGGGCTCCATCGAGTACGTTCGCAGGACCTCCACGACTCGCCACCTGGGGGCGTGAAGAGGCGTCGTCGGACTCCTCGTAATCGTCGGTACACGTTCGGTACAAGGGAGCCTCAACAGGGACTCACGCGACCCGGCCGCTCCACAGGCCCTCGACGGGAAGCGACGGCCTCATGCCGATGCGGGTACTCGGGAGCCGGCCGCGTGGTCGCGGGCGATCGGGAGGCTGAGGGCGCCGGCGGGGGCTGGGCCTGGATCCCGCAGGGGACCAGTGGCAGCGCATCTGGAAGCTCTGGACACGCTACTTCGTGCTGCCAGTGGCAGACCATGTCCATGTGTACGAAGGGGAGCGAGCATCCAACGTCATCGTTCATTAGGTCCGTCTGGCCGAGCTCTCTCAGTCACTGACCCGAAGAACCGGCCGGTGATCCGCGGCCGGTTCGGCGTGCGCCCAGCGCCGCCACCGTGATCGATACGAGACCCAGGCCGTCCATCGCCGGCGCGATCCGAGCCGCCAACGGCGCCGTCATGTACCCGACGTGATGACGCTCGACCTCAGCAGCGATTGCGTTGGCGTCCTTCTCGTTCGTTGGCTCCCTGCGAAGGGTCACCGGGACGGGGACGATTCGCCGGCCTGGACGGGGGGGACCGCACAGCTCCCTAAGAAAGTCCACGTGGACCCATTCCCCCGCGATGATGTCGAGGGGCGGGGGCCATGCTCTCCAGCGATCCTCCTCTATCCAGTCCTCGGGACAGTTGGCGTCCACGACCACGGCCGCGACGCGAGCCTGATCCATCTCCGCCAAGAGAAGCTCGGCGAGTTGCTCACGAGCTTGGCCGGCGCCGCTGTGCCCACTGGTTCATCGGGCGGCGTCAACCACTCGCCACAGAACCGACACTTGATGGCGGCGAATCGAATCGCCTCCCCGCAGTGGGGGCCAGCGTCGCATGGCACCAATCGTACTCACCGGCAACCTAAAGGGCACTATCCTCGGCGGCCTGGTGCTTCGGGGGCTACAGCTGAGCGACAACCTCCCTTACTTCGATGCTGTCGAAGCTTACGTAGTCGGGGAGGGGGGCGTTTCGTGCCATCTCGAGGGCCGCTCGGGCAGCCTCCTCAGTTTCGTAAAGAGTGAAGCCGAGCCCCTGCCCGTCTTGGGGAGCCACCCAGTATCCAGCGATGACTCCGGGCGCCTGCTTCACCATCGGGAGGACATTGGTCTTGAGGTATTCCGTGGCCTCGTCTTCCCTGCCAGCCTGGATGGTCACTTTGCCGACAACAGCGTGCATGGCGACCTCCTCTCTGCTCGTGGTGGCCAGTGTATGCCCTACCGGGGCGACAGCTTCAGGGACCTCACCCTGGTCAAGGACCCAGGGCGCTCCCAACCGCCCGTTCCGTTACCCGCTTGGACCTCCGTCATGGGTCTCTTCCTCCGTTACTCGCTGGTTACCCGAGGAGGTGTGTTAACCCTTGGCCAGGCCAGAGTCCATACCCCGTGACCTGCGGAGACGGCAGGATTCGAACCTGCGAGGGAGCTATCAACCCCCTAACCGCTTAGCAGGCGGCTGCTTTCGGCCACTCAGCCACGTCTCCGGAGGGATTGTACCGAGCGGCCAGGGCCGGCCCACGAGCCCGTTTGCCCCGGGCGTCAAGGGGTAACAGGCAGTCCACCCGGGCCCGCGCGGGCCCGAAGGTGCGTGCCCGAAACCTTCGGAGGAGCACATGAAGCGCGTCCTGCCCGTGGCGGCGCTCGCCGCCGGACTCGTCCTGCTCGCCGGCCTCGCCGCGGTCCCCGGACCCGTCGCGGTGTGGCTCCGCAGGAGCTGTTCGGGCGGAAGGGACCGGGGACCAACAGGGCCTGGGAGCTCACCACCTGGCGGCCGGACACGCTCATCGCCGAGCTGGACAGCGGCATCCTGTGGAGCCAGGAAACGCCGGAGATCGTCAACAAGTTCTTCCTGAACCGTGGGGAGCTGAAGGACGCCGGCTTGAAGTTACTTCGTGAGGTCGTGGTCGGTGAGCTGGGAGAGATCGGACGCCGGGAGTGTCGACCTCGACGCGCATGTCACGCCTTCTGGTCGTCCTGTCCGTCACCGCAATGCTGGCCGGCCTGCGAGCACTGACCGCGGCCGGGGGTCCAACGATCGGACGGCGGCTCGCCGCCCGCACGGCGAGCCGCCGGTCCGCTTCACGGGTACTCAGCAGGCCCTGGGGTACCACACGTTCAGGGCCTCGCCCTCGTCGGGGTCCTCCACCTCGGGGGAGTCGGCGTCGTCCAGCTTCGAGGCCACGACCTCGGGAACCCACACCTCTAGGGGCTCGCCCACGTCCTCGTCTTCGTACTCGGACTCGAGCTCGGTGATGAACCCGGCGAAGCTCGCGGCTCGCAGCAGGGCGGCGGCCTCGCTGTCCTCCAAGTCGATGACCTTGGTCATCTCGCTCCCTCCCTCCATCTCCATCACGCGCTTCCTCACACGAACATCACGGAGCCGCCGTCGGCCCCGGCCCAGAACGACGCGATGCCCTCCACGCCGTCCACCATGGGATCGAGGTCGCCCGGGGCCAGGTGGAATAGGTCCATCGACATCGAGCACGCCAGGATCCGTACCCTCCCCATCGCCTTGACCTGCCGGAGCGTGTCGCTCCAGTGCACGGGGTTCTGCTCCTGCCACCTGCCCAGCACCGACGCCCCTTCCGGCCCGGCCTCGGCGGAGACGCCGTGGTCCTTGCGGATGGAGTCGCGGCGGAACGCCTCCAGGGCCCAGTACTGCAGCAGGACGTGCACCGAGCGGCCCGAGGCCGCGGCCCCGGCGATCAGCATCGTCGCGGAGTCGAGCCTGTCATCGGTGCCCGAGAACAGCACCAGCGACAGCGGCTCGCGTTCACTCATCTCCCACCTCCTGTCCCGAAGGGTCGCAGCGGCGGGGGTCCGTCCGTAGGGCCGGTCGGCCCCTCCAGCCCCGGACCTTCCGCCTGCTCTCGGGCTACCCTTGGGAGAGCCGACGGGAGGTTCGGGCGAATGGAGCTCAAGAACATCCGGATCCACGGGCACGAGATCGGCTATCGCTCGGCCGGGTCCGGCCCCGTGGTGATGCTCGTCCACGGCCTGGCCACCAGCTCCGCGACGTGGGGCCGCGTCATGCCGTCCCTCGCGGAGCGGTTCACGGTGGTGGCGCCGGATCTCCTCGGCCACGGCGGGTCGACGAAGTCCGCCGGGGACTACTCGCTCGGCGCGCAGGCCTCGGGCATCCGGGACCTCATGATCGCCCTGGGGCACGAGCGGGCCACCCTGGTCGGGCACTCGTGGGGCGGCGGCGTGGCCCTCCAGTTCGCGTACCAGTTCCCTGGACGCTGCGAGCGGCTCGTGCTGGTGGACAGCGGCGGGCTGGGCCGGGACGTCTCGTGGCACCTACGGGCCCTGAGCTTTCCCGGCATGGAGCACCTCATGCCCCCCGCGGCCTTCGCACCCCGTCTGCACGCGGCGGGGATGGCCGTCGTTGGGTGGCTTCGCCACATCGGCCTTCGGCCCCCTCCTTCCTTCGACGAGATGTGGTCGACGTACGGCTCCCTGGCGGACGCCGAGACCCGGCGGGCCTTCTTCCACACGCTGCACTCGGTTGTGGACCTCCGGGGCCAGCGCCCGAGCGCGATGAACCGCCTGTACCTGCTCGCGGCCATGCCGACCCTGATCGTGTGGGGGGAGCGAGACCGGCTGATCCCGGTGAGCCACGGCCGCGCCGCCCACGAGGCCATCCCGGGCAGCGTCCTCCGGGTCTTCGAGGGGGTCGGCCACTTCCCGCAGCACGACCGGCCCGAGGAGTTCGTCCGCGCGATGGTCGACTTCATCGACTCGAGCGTCCCGGCGGACCTGTCCGAGGCCCACCTCGGGGAGTTGCTTGGCGCAGTGGGCCTGCTGGAACCGGCTCCCTGAGCTCCTGGCCCCCGGCAGGGCAGGAGGTCCCCTGCTTCCAGGGCCGATCGACTCGGTGGGGCGGTCCCCTGGCGCGGGAGATTGGAACCGCCGCCGGCGGGAGCCGTCCGGCGGGCATGGACTATCGTGGCGGAGCAGGGCCGCGGACCGGAGGCTGCCTGCCGGGGCCCGCCGCCTGAAGGGATTCGGAACATGACGGTTGACACGCGTTCCCAAGACCCGGCGTCCTCAGCCCCGGAACGGACCCAGATGTTCGCCTGCCTGGACGGGAACGAGGCGGCAGCCCGGGTCGCGTACAGCCTTTCGGAAGTCATCGCGATCTACCCGATCACGCCGGCCTCGGCGATGGGTGAGCTGTCCGACGCGTGGGCCGCGGCGGGGCGGCCCAACCTGTTCGGCACCGTCCCCCAGGTCACCGAGATGCAGAGCGAGGCGGGCGCGGCGGGCGCCGTCCACGGCGCCGTGCAACGGGGGGCGCTCGCCACCACGTTCACCTCATCGCAGGGTCTGCTGCTCATGATCCCCAACATGTTCAAGATGGCCGGCGAGCTGTCATCCGTGGTCATCCACGTGGCGGCCCGAACCGTGGCCACCCACGCCCTGTCGATCTTCGGCGACCAGTCCGACGTGATGGCGGCCCGCTCGACCGGGTTCGCCATGCTGGCCTCCTCCTCGGTGCAGGAGGCCCAGGACCTCGCGCTGGTGGCCCACGACGCGACGCTCCGGACCCGCGT
>Ga0137369_10003474_pt1 | contig 16088 bp, 16 predicted proteins | sample SagtaG_12_FD_104918 | JGI IMG/M metagenome (GOLD analysis project Ga0137369, IMG submission 104918) | Vadose zone soil microbial communities from Sagehorn Ranch, Mendocino, California, USA - Sage1_L_113_16 metaG | ecosystem: Environmental > Terrestrial > Soil > Vadose zone | place: USA... | reverse complement strand
TCCTTCTCGTGGGAGGTTCGGTCCTTGTTCTTCGCTCTCGTGTACCTGTTGCTGCGCCGCGTGCTGCGGTTGATCGCTGGCTCCTCCAACGAACAGATGAACGCCGAAGTCGAGGTAGTGGTCCTTCGTCACCAGTTGATGGTCCTCAAGCGCCAGGTGGGCAGGCCGCGCCGTCGCCGTCGCGACCGGCTATTCCTGGCCGCGTTGAGCAGGACTCTGCCTCGAGCAGGGTGGTCGTCGTTTGTGGTCAGCCCCCAGACGCTCCTTCGCTGGCACCGAGACCTGGTGCGAAGGAAGTGGACCTTCCGGCGGAAGTCCGCCGGCGGCAGGCCGCCGATCCCGGAGGAGGTTCGAGACCTCATCCTGCGGATGGGGAGGGAGAACCCCCGGTGGGGGTGCATCAGGATCCGGGGTGAGCTCGCCAAGCTCGGCATCAGGGTCTCGGCCACCAAGATCCGGACCCTGCTGCGGGCGAACGGACTGGGTCCGGCTCCCCGCCGATCCGGCCCGACGTGGAGCGAGTTCCTGAGGTCGCAGGCGAAGGGGATCCTGGCCTTGGACTTCTTCACCGTGGAGACGATCATGCTTCGGACGATCTACGTGCTGTTCGCGATCCACCTGGGCTCCCGCCGCGTGCACGTTCGCTTGCGTCGCGGTCGGCCGCCGACCGGCACCACGAGCTCGATGCCGTCCATGCGCTCCACACCCCCGTCGGGCGACAGCTCGCGGAGCGCGCCCTCGGGCAGGTCGGTTCCGCCGGGCCCGAACATCGCGAAGCGCCCGACCCGTGGCGGGTCGCCCGGCACGAAGACGACGTCGAGGCGAGCCAGTGAGGAGACCCGGAGGTCCGAGTCCGCCTCCACGACACCGGGTGAGCGCATGGACCCGAACCCGGCCAGCGCCTACGTCTGCGCCTGTTCGAGCGGGGCTTCCTCGACGAGAATCCCCTGTCGCTCGTAGCGCTTCCGCGAGCGGCTGAACCGCACGACGACCGCGGACAGTCGGCTGGTCTCACGGGCGCGCCTGGTGAGGGCGGCGTTGCCCGCGGGAAGGAAGACGAGATGGTCCATGCCGGCGCACCGCATGCAGATCGGTCCCGGCCCCTCCATCAGCAGCAGGTCGCCGGTTCCTCTGCACGCCGAGCAGGTCCACTCGTTCAAGGGTGAGATGACCACCAGGTCCGGGGGACGGCTCTCCCGCTTCGCCAGTCGCTCCCGCTCCCTCTCCGACAGCTCCGGCGAGACCCATTGTGTTCGGTAGGCGCGCTCGATGTCGGGGTCTGCGTTCACGCTGAAGCGCAGGCGACGACGATCGCGCGTGCGCGCCACGTATGCGGTCTCGCTGGGCCTCAGTCCGCGGCGGCGGGCCCACACACGGAAGAACCGCAGCGCCGTGGAGAGCTTGTTCAGGTTGACCGTCATCGTGCACTCCAGGCAGTCGATGCGACCCTGACGCCACGAATCGAGGTGCGCCGGCGGCAGCCAGCCGAGGCCGACGAGCACATCGATCACCGTGACGAACTTTCGCTGCGCGAGCGCCGCCTCCGCCACCCGAACGATCCGGCGCTCGAGATCCCACTGCTTCCTCGTTGTCATCGCTCTCGAGCCTGCCGTCCCTTCTCGCTCGACCGCCGGGATCACTCGGTCGATGTGTTTCGCGTAGGGCATTATGGGCCGTACGGCTCACCGGCCGAGGGTCGTGCGGGGCCGATCTGGACAGCGGAGGCGGAGGTCAGACCAACGCGATCTCGCTGCTCTCAGCATTTTCACGGCTCGACGCAGACTGCGTCGGCGTGCCTGCAGGGAGCCAGGAAGCTCCCCAGGCCCTCGTCGGCGTGTCGGTGCCCTCGACGCTGATGACCTAGGCGTCGATGACGATCCCATCGGGCGGGCAGCGCGGAACGGGAACCTCCTCGTAGCGGAGGACCTCCAGGCCACCGGTCTCATGGAAGACGATCGCTTTCATGGCTGAGGGCCTCGTTCAAGAAGGGCGCAGCACCTTGAAGGCGTGGGGATAACCTCGACCGCCGCCGGTCAGGTCACGACGCGATAGGTGATGTGCGTCGCGAACGGTGACTGGAGCAGGCGCAGGTGCTCGAGGCTCACCCTCTCGTCGAAGTCGTCGAACAGACGCTTCCCGCCGCCCAGCACGACCGGCGCGATCGAGATCGACAGCTCTTCCACGTGTCCGGCGCGCAGCGCCTGACGGATGACGTCCGCCCCGCCCATAACGAACACGTCCTTGCTGCCCGCCGCCTCGCTGGCCTGGGCGATCGCCTCGTCCAACCCGTTCACGAACGTGAATCCGGCGTTTGCGGGAGCATCCTCCGGCCGGTGCGTCACGATAGAGAACGGCACGCCGAACGGATTGTGGCCGCCCCACGCGTCCGCCGCCTCGTATGTGTTGCGGCCGCCGACGACGGCGCCGACGCGAGCTATTGCCCCGTCGAGGACCTCCTTGTCCGCGCCCGTCGCCTCGCCTCTCGCCTCCTCGTCGTAGCTCCACGGGCCGCCGAAGACCCAGTAGTGCAATCGCTCACCGCCGTCGCCCAAGCCGCGGCCCGGCCCGTCGTTCGGCCCGGTGATGTAGCCGTCCAGCGAGGTCGTGATTCCTGCAGCCACCTTCGTCATCGGTCTCTCCTCGGTCGTCACCATCATCAGTCAGGACCGGTCCCCCCGTCGAAACTCATCGGCGCAGGCTCGCTCTGGGCACTGGACACCAACGGCGAGAGGCCCCGACGCGTCGGGGCGTGGACCTCGCAGTCTATCGACGCATCGGGGCGGCCGGCTTGCTAGCCGGCTGATCGCGGCCTGCGGACGGAGGCCCGTCGACGCGGGGCACCGGGCGGCCGGGCGCCTGGCTATACTCCGAGAAGGGCGATGGAGCTCGCCGAACGCCGAGAGGCTGATGGCTCCTACCGACGCGAGGTGGGGGCCTTTTCTTATGGGCGAGACGTATGCGGAGGCGAAACAGGAGCTCGAGGCGCTGCTCAGCGCGCTCGATCAGCTCCGGAGTGAGAATCCCGGTTCGGCCCTCGTCCACGCCGTCGCGGCGGTCCGCGAATCCCTGCGCTCAGGCCGGTTCACCGTGGTCGTCGCCGGCGAGTTCAAGCGGGGCAAGACCACGTTCGTCAACGCCCTCCTCGGCTCGGAGATCCTGCCCGCCGCGGTCGTCCCGCTCACGTCGGTGGTCACCATCGTGCGGTGGGGAGAGGCACCCCGGGCGGAGGTTCGACTTCTCGACGGTCGGACTGAGGAGGTCCCCGTCGAGGATCTCGCCTCGTACGTGACCGAGCGCGGGAACCCCGCCAACCATCGGGGGGTCGATCGCGCCGTCCTGGAGTACCCTGCGGAGTCGCTCCGAGACGGCGTGATCCTCGTGGACACCCCCGGAGTGGGCAGCGTCTACCGGCACAATACTGATGCGGCCTACGCGTTCCTCCCCGAAGCGGATGCCGCGATCTTCCTGACGTCGGCGGATCCTCCCATCTCCGAGACGGAACGAGGGTTCCTGGTGGCCGTCCGCGAGGAATCCGCGCGGATGTTCTTCGTCCTCAACAAGGCGGACTACCTGACCGAGCGCGATCTCGCTGAGGCCGTGGAGTTCACGGCGGATGTCCTTCGGGAAGCAATCGGCCGGGAGGTCCAGCTGTACCCGGTCAGCGCGCGCCGGGCGCTCGAGGCCAAGACCGCAGGCAGCGCCGAGGGCGCGCAGGCCTCCGGCTTCGTCGAGTTCGAACGGGACTTCCGCGACTTCCTGCTGCACGAGAAGGGGCTGGTCATCCTGCTCTCGGGGGCCCGGCGTCTGCGCAAGGTCGTCATCGACGAGGTGAACTCCGTCGATGTCGAGGAGCGGGCCCTGCGGATCCCGGAACAGGAGTTCGCGCGGACCATCGAGGACATCGAGAAGGCCTTCTCGGACGTCCTGGTGGCGCGCGAAGACGTCCGGACCCTCCTGCGCCGCTCGGCAGATCGGCTCGTAGAGATGGTGGAAGCGGATCTGGCCGACCTTCGAGAGCGAGCGACGGCGGAGGTGCTGGCAGAGTGCGAAGGGTTCGTGCTGGACGTCGAGGATCCCGGGTCCGCCCGCCAGCAGGCAGAGGAGACGATCCGGGCCGGCATCCGGCGACACGTCGACGAGTGGCGTCGACGAGAGGAGCGCCGCGTGGCGGAGCGGTTCCGGGGCGAGTCCGCCAGGTTCGTTGAGGAGACGAACGCCCTGATCCGCCGGGCGGTCGACGTCACCGCGAGCCTGCTCGACATCGATCTCCAGGTCGCCGCGATCCCGGAGGGGATCACCACGGAGACGAGGTTCTCGTACTGGTTCTTCGAGGAACTGACCTGGACGGACGCGATGTTGCCGAATGTCCGCAGGCTCCTCCCGGGAAAGATGGCTCGCCGGATGCTGCTGAACGATGTCCGCGAGCGGGTCCCGTCCCTCGTGGACCGGCAGTGCGGCCGGATCCGCTGGGACTTCGTCCAGCGACTCGATCGCTCGCGCCGCGACCTGGAGCGAGATCTCGACTCCCGGCTGGACGCCACGATCGGGAGCCTGCGGTCGGGGCTCGATCGCGCCCGGCAGGAGCGGGAGGGGGCCGGTCGGAACGTCGAGCGCACGGCCGAGGTGCTCTCTGCGCGCCGGGCGGCTCTCCAGCAGCCTGTGGCCATGCTCGACCGGATGACCGAGCGGTTCACCGCCGAGACCGTGAAGGAGCGGGTCTCGTGACCACGGACCCGTTCGAGGGCATCGAGAGCGAGCTCGACGAGCGGACCGTGTCGGGCCGTACGGTCGCGCTGAGGATCCCCGATCGCCCCGGCCTTCCGCGGGAGGAGCGGGACCTTCGGTACGTGGTGTACGCGGGGGTCTTCGCGATGCTCGCCGTGCGGCTGCGGGACACGGTCTCCGACGAGGGGGAAGCCCGGGACCGTCTCGGCCGTGTCGCATCGCGGGCGGCGACGCTCCTTCCGACCCTTCGGTTCTGGCTCCACGAGAAGAGCACGAAGGCGGAACAGGAGGAGCTGGTGGCCAGGATGCGGGGCAGGGGCGTCGCCGTCACCCGCGACTGGATGATCCCGAAGCTGGAGGGCGAGATCACCGTCTATGAGGCCCGGGTGGCTACGCTCCGCGAGGCGATCGCCGGGCACGGGCACGACCAGGAGGCCTGACGATGACCGGGGAGGTCCGGATCCTGGCGGTGGATTGGGAGCGGCTCCTCAGGTCGTTCCCCGAAGGAGGCCCCCTCCGGCTGGCGCGGGAAGTGGTGGACCGTGGGCTGGCCGTCATCGGCGAGTCGGTGGATCCCGCGCTTGCGTGGGCCGCGGACCACGTCCAGGCACTGGCCCTCATGGCCGTTCACCGGTTCGACTACGCGGCCGGCCGGGAGCGATTCGCGAAGGCGTCGGAGATGGAGCAGGAGACGTACGAGCGGGAGCTCGAGCTGAACCGCGACGTCGTTCCCCCGCTCAAGGAGAGGGCCAAGGCGCTCCGGGCCGAGATCCGGCGCCTGGAGGAGGAAGCCCGAGCACTCGGTCTCGACCCCGGGCGCATCGAGCCCCGGGTGAACTGGGACAGCACCTTCGCTGTCGATGCCTACTCGCGACCGGAATACGAATCGAACGAAGCCCGGCGGGAGCGAACGGTGGAGTTCTTCCGGAGGCTCCGGCCGCCGTGACCGCGCCGCATACCCGAGAGCGGACGACCGGCGTGCACCTGATCCGTCACGGCCGCACCGGCCTCAACGCGGAGGGTCGGTTCAGGGGCCGGCGCGATGTCCCTCTCGACGACATGGGTCGGCGGGAGGCCGCGAGGGCCGCACCCACCCTGGCAGACCTCGGCCTGGTCGCCGTGTACACGAGCCCGCTCCGGCGGGCGGTGGCGACGGCCGAGGCCATCGCCCGGGTCGCCGGAGCCGACGTCATCGTCCAAGGTGGGCTCATCGACCTCGACTACGGCGATTGAGCCCCTCTACGAAGCCATCGTCCAGCTCGTTCGTCAAGAGGGCCTGGCGGGCGCGACGGTTCTACGAGGAATCGAGGGGCTCGGGGCCGACTCGCGCATCCACACCTCCCGAATCCTGCGGTTGTCCGAAGACCTCCCGGTGGTGGTGGAAGTGGTGGACACCGCCGATCGCATCGGGAGGGTCCTGCCCCGACTGGACGAGATGATCACGGAGGGGATGGTGACACTCGAGGAGGTGCGGATCATTGCGTATCGAGGGGGGAGGGCCAGATCGACCGGTTCAAAGCGGGTTCGTCGCGGGACACTCGGGCGACCCTGAGGCGGCGGACGAGCCGACGATCGGGACCGGGCCTGGGAAATAGCGGGCGTCCGTGCCGGGGCCCGTCCGTCGGATCAGGGCCCGTCGGGCCGGCGCGGCCCTCGATGATCGTGTTCGCACGGAGGAGGCGTCCGGGCCGATCTATACTGACGTGGACAGGCACCAGGCGATGGAGCTCGCCGACCGCCCCCGCCGGGGCTGATAGCTCCTACCGAGTGAGGTGGGAGCGAACTCGTGAGTCCCGGACTTCCCAACCACCATCCGGCGCGGCACACCCGATCGAGGACGGGGCCTTGACTCCCGCCTGGAGCGCGCTGGCCGGGGCGCTCACCGACGTGGGGCGCGCCCGGGAGCGAAACGACGACGCCCTCCTCGTCGCACCGGATCCTCGCTCGGAGCGAGCGGGACCCCTTCGTGGCGGGGATGGCGACGGCCCTCACGGCCGCGCTTCTGTCCAAGGGGTCGGTGTCCATCGTGCACGTGGGGGACTCCAGGGCGTACCTGTGGCGCCGAGGAACGCTCCGGCAGCTGACGGCGGACCACACGCTCGGTGCGGCCCTGTTCGGCCAGGGCAGGATCGATCGGACCGAGGCGGCGGAAGGTCCGGTTCGATCCGTCCTCATGCGGGCCCTGGGTGCTCAGAACGGGGAGGTGGACGTCGCGGGATCCGCCACCCTGCCGGGAGACAGGCTAGTCCTGTGTTCCGACGGGCTGCATTCGATGGTGGACGACGACTCGATCGCGCGCGTCGTGGGGAACCCGGGGAGCCCCCAGCAGGCCTGCGAACGGCTGGTGCGATTGGCGAACGACGCAGGCGGCCTCGACAACGTGACGGTGGTCGTGGTGGCCTTCGAACCGCTGGGGTTTCGAGCGTGACCTCCTCGGCAGTCGTGAGGGCCGGGAGACGCGCGGGCAGGGGGACGTCCGGGCGCGGGGCACGGATGCAGCGATGATCACGTGGTTCTGCCCTCGGTGCTTCGCGGAGATCGCGCGGACCGATGCTGTGTGCCCGGAGTGCGGGGCACCAACCGACGACCGGAACGACTACGAGCAATCGCTCATCCGGGCGCTCCGCCACCGCCTCTCGGACCGGCGCGTGCTCGCGGCCAACATCCTCGGTCACCGCCGATCGAGCCGGGCCGTTCCCGATCTCATCGAGATCGCGAACGACCCATCGGATCCCTACCTGGCCTGCGAGGCGGCGGAGGCCCTGGCTCGGATCGGTGGGCCGGAGGCCGATGCGGCCCTTCGGGATCTCGCTGAGTCAGGCGACTCCTCCATGCTTCGAGGCGTCGCCCGGGAGCAACTGGATCGTCTGAGTGAAGAGCGGCGACGCCCCCGAGATGGTTCGGCCGAGAGGAGGCTCGATTGAACTGCTACGTATGTGTGCGGGAGGAGCTGGCTTCGGTCGCCGTCGTGGTGTGTCCCAATTGTGGTGAACCGCAGACGTGAGGAGGCCGGACGATGGCGGAACGCATCGCGGCAATCGACGCGCTCGAGATCCTCGACTCGCGGGGCCGACCGACACTCCAAGTCAGGGTCACGCTGGAGAGCGGAGTCACCGCCCACGCGGGCGTCCCGTCGGGTGCTTCCACCGGGACCAGGGAGGCCGTGGAGCGCCGTGACGGCGATCCCCACCGCTATGGCGGAGCCGGCGTCCAGCGGGCCGTCATGAGCGTCGAAGGCGAGATCGCCGAGGCCCTCGGACGTCGCGAGTGGCCGTCGCTGGCCGACGTGGACCGAGCCCTGATCGAACTGGACGGAACGCCCGACAAGGGCCGCCTCGGGGCCAACGCGATCGTGGGGGTCTCGATGGCGGTGGCCCGTGCCCTCGCCGCAGCGGCCGGGGTCCCGCTCTACCGATGGCTGGCCCCAGAGGGGGTCGAACCGCGCCTGCCGGTGCCTCACTTCAACGTGGTCAACGGCGGCGTCCACGCCCCGAACGCCCTGGAGATTCAGGAGTTCATGATCGCCCCGCTCGGCGCGCCGACGTTCCGGGAGGCGCTTCGGGCAGGGGCCGAGATCTACGCCGGCCTTCGGGCACGGCTGCGGGATGCAGGTCTCTCGACGGGACTGGGCGACGAGGGCGGGTTCGCCCCGGAGCTCGCTCGGCCCGAGGACGTGCTCGATGTCCTGATGGCCGCCATCGACGACGCCGGATACGAGCCGGGCAAGAATGGCGTCGCCTTCGCCCTGGATCCGGCTGCTTCGGAGTTCCGAGACGAGGACGGGAGCTACACGGTCGGAGGCGAGCGCCTGTCCTCAGGCGAGCTCATCGACAGTTACGCCGAGATCGTCGACCGCTACCCGGTCTGGTCCATCGAGGACGGCCTCGGCGAGGACGACCGCGCGGGGTGGGTCGCGCTGACCGACCGTCTGGGGGAACGGGTCCAGCTCGTCGGTGACGACAACTTCGTGACGAACCCGTCCATCATCGGCGAAGCGATCGAGGCCGGGATCGCGAACGCGGCCCTGATCAAGGTGAACCAGATCGGAACCGTGACCGAGACGCTGGAGGCGATCGCGCTGTGCCGCCGGGCAGGGTACGGACAGATGATCTCGCATCGTTCCGGCGAGACGTCCGACGCGTTCATCGCCGACTTGGCGGTGGCTGTTGGGTCCGGGCAGATCAAGTCCGGGGCCCCCGCGCGGGGCGAGCGGGTGGCCAAGTACAACCGACTGACCGAGATCGAGATGGAGCTCCCGGCGGCCAGCTACGGCCTCCCGGCCCGATGAGGAGGTAGGTGGTGACCTCTTCCCCGCCCTTCCCAGGCATCCTCTTCCACCGGACAGAGGGCAGCGTCGTCCTCCAATCCGAGGAGCCTGCGTTCTTCGCAGACTTGCACCTCGACCAGATCCTGGCCGCAATGGCCCAGGGCCGCGAGCAATATCACGTGGAGCCCTTCTTCTACACCCCGGTGCGGGATGCCGATGCGGTGCGGTATCGGCACGAGGTGCTCCGCGACCTCGAGGAGCCACCGGTATTCGAGTTGGTCGAGGCCTTCTCCCGGGACATGCGCGCCATGAGGGTATACCTCGCTCGAGCCGACAAGCTGCGCTACCGGTACCAGAAGGAGCGCTGGTTCCTGGACGCGGTGGGGGTCTACTGCGACGCGGTGGCCTCGTTCGCCGAGAGTCTGGCCCGTCTTGCCGTGGCATCGCGTGGCCTGCGCGGGCTCCGGGACTACGTTGCCAGCTACTCGCACTCTGACGCTTTTGCATCGCTTGCAGCCGAGACACGTCGCGTTCAAGACGATCTCGCAGACGTCGCCTACTCCGTGCACATCAAGGGCAACCGGGTCAGGGTCAGCACATACCAGGGGGAAGCCGACTACAGCGCAGAGGTGGTGGAGACGTTCGCCAAGTTCAAGCAGGGGGCCGTGAAGGACTACCGCGTCGATTTCCCCGCCCTTCTGGAAATGAACCATGTGGAAGCGCAGGTCCTGGACCTGGTCGCACGGTTGTTCCCGGAGGTCTTCCGGGCGTTGGACGAGTTCTGTGCCCGGCACCAGCAGTATCTGGACGACACGATCCGCAGCTTCGACCGTGAGGTCCAGTTCTACGTCGCGTACCTGGAGTTGATCAAGCCACTCCAGGCCGCGGGACTGAGCTTCTCGTACCCGCACGTTTCCGCCCGCTCGAAGGATGAGGAAGCTGCGGAAGCCTTTGACCTGAGCTTGGCGAAGAAGCTTGCCCCGGCGAGGGGAGCCGTGGTCTGCAACGATTTCTTCCTGAAGGGCCCGGAGCGGGTTCTCGTCGTCACCGGTCCGAATCAGGGAGGGAAGACGACCTTCGCCCGCATGTTCGGGCAACTGCACTACCTCGTCAGCCTCGGTCTTCCGGTGCCGGCCGCCGAAGCGCGACTCTTCCTCCCGGACCGGGTCTTCGCCCACTTCGAACGGGAGGAAGACATCAGGACGCAGAGAGGCAAGCTGGAGGACGAGCTGACCAGGGTCCGGGGCATCCTGGAGGGAGCCACTGGAGACAGCGTCGTCATCATGAACGAGAGCCTCGCGTCCACGACGCTCAACGATGCCCTGTATCTCGGAGGCGAGGTCCTGAAGCGGATCCTCGAGCGGGACCTGTTGTGCGTCTACGTGACCTTCGTGGATGAGCTCGCTTCGCTGAGCGGGGCCACGGTCAGCATGGTGGGGACGGTCTCTCCGGATGACCCTGCCGTGCGGACCTACAAGATCGTGCGGAAGCCCGCCGACGGCCTCGCCTACGCCGCGGCCATCGCGGGCAAGCACGGGCTGACGTACGCGTCCGTGAAGAGGCGGATCGCGTCATGAAGGCCTTCCTCATGCACAGGGATCGGGATTTCGACGTGGAGGCGCCGCTCCCGCCCAACGAAGAGGCCCTCACCCAGGACCTTGAGCTGCACACGCTGTTCGAGGCCATGGCCGGCGGCGACAACTTCCTGTTCGACGTGGCCAGGAGGGCCGTGCTCATGAGCCTTGGTGACCCACAGTGGATCGGGTATCGACAGCACGTCCTTGCCGATAGCCTCGAGCACCCGTCCGTGGTCAGAGACATCTACACATTGGCGCTCGAGGCGATCGAGGGAGAGCGCAAGGTCTACTTCGGCCTGCTGAGCCGGTCCCCCGACACGATCCTGCACCGATCGGTCGAGGTGCTCCAGCTATTCGTGGGTGTGCTCCGGAGGCTCAGAGCTCTCGCCGACGATCATGCGGCGGAGTTCCGGTCCGAGGGGTTCACACGGTTCTTCGCGATGCTGGCGACGGAGCTCGACGACGAGTACTTTCGAGCCGTCGAGGCCCATCTGCGAGAGCTGAGGTTTCGCGCCGGTGTCCTGATCAGCGCCGAGCTCGGCCGGGGCAACCACGGAATCCACTTCACGCTGCGGGATCAGGCCGGGCGGCGACGGACGAGGCGGCTCTCGGGGAGACACCGTCGACCCAGCTACGGCTTCCAGATCGCAGAGCGAGATGAGAGCGGGTACAGGGCGCTGACGGAGCTCCGAGGAAAAGGGCTCAACCTCGTTGCCAACGCGCTCGCCCAGTCGACGGACCACATCCTCAGCTTCTTCCGCATGCTGCGGTCCGAGCTCGGGTTCTACGTGGGTTGCCTGAACCTGCACGCCCGGCTCGCGGAGAAAGGGGAGCCGGCGTGCTTCCCCGTACCTCTGCCTCATGACGGCGTCGCCCTGTCGTTCCGGAGCCTCTACGACGTGTGCCTGACGCTCAACCTCGAACCGAGAGTCGTCGGCAACGATGTGGACGCGGACGACCGGCGGCTGGTCGTCATCACCGGCGCGAACCAGGGCGGGAAGTCGACCTTCCTGCGGAGCGTGGGCCTCGCACAGCTGATGATGCAGTGCGGGATGCTCGTGGCGGCCGAGAGCTTCCGGGCCAATGTCTGCGACGGGGTCTTCACCCACTACAAGCGGGAAGAGGATCCCACGATGGAGAAGGGGAAACTCGATGAGGAGCTGAGCAGGATGAGCGACATCATCGACATGATCCAACCGAACTCCATCGTGCTCTGCAACGAGTCGTTTGCATCGACGAACGAACGAGAAGGCTCCGAGATCGGGCGCCAGGTCATTCGCGCGCTGGTGGACTCGGGGATGAAGATCCTCTTGGTTACGCATCTATTCGACCTGGCCCAGGGCTTCTACGGCGAAGGGATGAACGACGCCCTGTTCCTCCGGGCTGAGAGGCGGCCCGATGGCACGCGCACGTTCCGACTGATCGAGGGGGAGCCGTTGCCCACCAGCTACGGGCAGGACCTGTACCAGCGAGTTCTTGGCGGAGGCCCCGCGGCCGCAGCACCGGCACACAGGGACGCAGCTCTCTGAGGTTCACCCGGGTGGGTCGCGGCGGGCTCGGTCGCCCGCCCCGGGTTCGGGCGTGGACACCGAACGCCAGACACTCGGCAGATACTGGCGCCGTTCACGACCCCTCACGTTCGTTGCCCTGCTCGCCCGCCCGTTGGGCAGAGCGCAACGGGGTCCTCCCCAGGCCCTGAGCGTGCTGCGAGCCTCAGCGGGCCCCGGCGATCGGTGGGCGGCGGCGAGGCAGCTGGGGGAGGTCGGTCGACGCGACGCCCGCAGACGGTTCGACCAGGCACCGGGGGCGTTGCATGACGGTCACCGGTCGGCGCGCTCCTGCCTCAGGCGGCCGTGCCCTGGCGGTCGGACCTCCGATACGGGAAGAACCGCTCGCGTTCGCCGCGCTGCCAGGCTGCCCGCAGCTCCGGATCGGAGATGTCCCAGTCGGGCCGGATCTTCTGGAAGAGCTCGCGGAGGTCGGTCCGGAGGTCGTGGATGGACGGCCGGCCCCAGTACCAGTAGCCGTTGTAGATGCGGAAGATGCGCAGCCCGGGTCCCAGCACGAACGTGTGGGGGATCATCGGATCGTTGTGGGGGTCGGTGTACTCCTGGATGTCGAGGTCCTTCTGCAAGTTCCTCCCCGGATCCGACAGGAACGGCCACTGCGCCCCCAGGCCGTCCCGGAACTCGTTGGTCTCGATCAGATTGTCGGTCGAGATCGTGACGAGCTTCGTGTACCCCACCTTGAGCTCCGGATAGAACTCCACGAGGTTTCTCATCTGGCGTCGGTCCTTGGGGCAGAAGTGCCCGCGGGACAGGACGAGGATCATCGGATCGTCGCCCTGCAGCTCCGAGAGCTTCCGGCGCTTGCGGGCGTGGTCGGTCAGCTCGTAGTCGGGGAACGTGGCTCCGACGTTGATGTCTGGTCGCATCAGAGGCTCCTTTCGACGCTCGACGGCGGCCTTGGAATATCCGGGGCCTTCCTACTCGATCGGGTCCCCGATCGAGTGAGCGGTACACAGGGGAGAACGCGGCGCTCTCCGCCGCGGTGCTCAGCAGTGTCGGCGAGGCGACCGAATCCGCCTGGAGGAAGTGGGCTGCTGGCGTGGGAGATGGTCGGCTCCCGCGGGCGCGGATCACTCTGAGCTCTGTCGCTTGCCGGACAGACCGGCCGTCATTCGCTGCACGGGTCTCCCACGCTGGAGGAGGAGGCATCGGCAAGGAAGGCGGTGGTGGACAGATGCCGGTCGAGCTGGTGAGTGCAAGCGAGTTCAAGGAGAAGGTGCTGGATCGCGACATCCCCGTGGTGGTGGGCTTCTTCGCGGATTGGTGTGGCCCCTGCCATCAGGTGGCGCCCGAGGTCGAGCGCCTCTCGCGGGAGTGGGAGGGTGAGATCGCGTTCGCACAGCTCGACATCGACCGAGACGCGGAAGTCGCCCGCTCGTTCCGGATCTCCTCGGTTCCGGCCGTCCTCCTGTTCGAGCACGGTGAGGTTCGGGGCCGGTCGATCGGGGCGAAGCCGAGCCATCTGATCGAGAGGGACTTGGGTCTGGCCGAGAGGCGAACGGTGTCGAACCGACGGCGAGCGGAGGGGGACGCGGGCCGCGAGATGCTCGCGTGGGGCCCCGTCGGGATGGTCCGCACGTGGTGGCGGCGCCAGTGACTCTCGAAGAAGCTGGCCATCGCGGTCGCGGTGGGCTTGCTCGTGGAAGGGCTCCTCGGCCGCTGAGGCGATTCGGCACACCAGGGTCCTGACGGCCTGCCACCGAACCGATCCCGCAGCAGTGCCGGGGAATCGTCTTCGCATCCGAGCGTCCGTCAGTGGTGGCACCCCCGACCTCCGTGTCCGAGTGGAAGGAGAACGACGACCGTGATGCCCAAGCGCTGGTCGACGGCACGCGCCGCCACGATGCTCGCGGGGGTGGCCCTGGTGGCGGCCGCCTGCAGTTCGAGCGGTTCATCCGAGCAGGCGATCGGGTCGGGGGCTCCGTCGCCGTCCCCGTCGCCGTCGGCGTCGGCGTCGGCGTCGGCCCACACGATGCCCATGCAGCCGGGGGCGGCGAAGATGCACGTGTCCGTCACGTCGCCGGGCCCGGGCTTGGTCCTCACCGGCAACGTGCTCACGCTGCACGTCACGGCATCGGGGTACCACCTTTCCTGCGCGTGGGCCGGGAAGCCGGCCCGTCCCGGCATCGGGCACTATCACGTGCTGCTCGACGGGTCGCTCATCAACATGTTCTGCACCCCCACGGCCCGGATCAGCATGCAGGACGTCGCTCCCGGCACCCACACCATCGAGGTCGTGCCGGCCCAGGACGACCACGCGGAGGTCCTGGAGAACGCCCAGAAGATGCCCTTCACCTACCGACCGAAGCACCCGCTTCCCGCGGTCGCTCCCTCGGCCGGGGCGGGCGCTCCGTCGGTCAGGATCCTCGAACCGAAGAACGGGGCCGTCCTGCACGGCGCCTTCGCCGTCAAGGTGGCCTTCCAGAACTTCCACTCCTCCTGCGGCCTCCTCGGCAAGCCGGACGTCGCGGGGTTCGGGCACTGGCACGTGAACCTCGACACCATGAGCGGCCCGATGATGGGGATGGGCACGATGCTGGGGATGGCCTGCACCACGACCTTCCACGGGACCACCGTGGGCCTCGAGCCCGGCACCACCCACACGCTGTTCGCGCTGTTGACGGACAATGGCCACGCCCCGCTCGGGCCCTTCGCCAAGATCACCTTCACGGTGGGATAGCCCACTGCGTTCCTGTCGGAGCTTGGAGGGAAGGCGTGACGCATCCGATCACGAGGATGGGGGGCCTGATCGTCATCCTCGCGCTGGTGGGCGCGGCGTGCTCGGGCGGCGGCGGATCGGCGTCGAGCCCGTCCGCGCCCGGGCCGGCCGGGACGATCACCGTCGGGACGGACCGGGCCAACAACCACGGGTCGGCAGCGGTCTCAGGGTCCTCGAAGGCCTCGGTCGAGTTGGACGAGACCTTCTTCGCCCCCACCGTCCTTCAGGGGAAGCCGGGCCAGACGGTCACCCTCGAGCTCCACAACTCGGGCACCGCGCTGCACAACCTCTCGATCGACGCCCAGCACATCGACCAGGACGTGCAGAGGGGCCAGAATGCCACCGTCACGGTGACGTTCCCGCAGTCGGGGATCGTGGAGTTCTACTGCAAGTACCACCGGGCGGCGGGGATGGTGGGCGAGCTGACCGTCGGGTGAGACATCCGGCCGCGGCTGGCGGAAGCGACGGCGGTCGTGGGCGACGAGACCGGGCTGTCCCTACAGGGGCGGCGAGCTCTGGCCGAGGCGCGAGATGATCGGCAGCAGGAATCGCTGCCACAGCCCGGAGACCAGCAGGAGCCCGATCCCGACCATGAGGGCGCCCGAGACGCCCGCGATCACGTGGTAATGCCGCTTGATGACGTCGAGCGACGACATCATCGCTCGGACCCCCAGGCCCATGAGCAGGAACGGCACCCCGAGGCCCAGCGAGTACACGAACAGGAGCGTGGCGCCCTTGAGGGCCCCGCCCTGGGTGCCGGCGATGGCGAGGACGCCGCCGAGGACGGGTCCCACACACGGGGTCCATCCGGCCGCGAAGGCCATTCCCAGCGGGAGCGCTCCGGCCGGGCCGGGCTTCACCCACCGGAGGAACGGCCGCTTCTCGGCGTACAGCTCCGGACGGCCCAGGCGGAGGGCGTACAGCACCATCGCGGCCCCGAAGAGCAGCACGACCACCCCTGCCAGGCGGAGCCCCAGCCCCGACTTGATGAACCGGAGCGCCGACGCCGACGCCCCGAGTGCCGTGAACACGATCCCGAAGCCCAGGATGAACAGCAGGATCGGGACGATCGGCCGGCGCCGCTCCTCCCCCTGCGTACCGGACACGAACGTGAGGTAGGCGGGCACGAGGGTCGCGACGCAGGGTGAGTCGGAGGAGAGCGCGCACGCGGCGAAGGCCGACACGGTGGCCCACCACTGGGAGAGGCCTGAGGTTACATCGGCAAGCATGGT
>Ga0137369_10003447_pt1 | contig 16165 bp, 18 predicted proteins | sample SagtaG_12_FD_104918 | JGI IMG/M metagenome (GOLD analysis project Ga0137369, IMG submission 104918) | Vadose zone soil microbial communities from Sagehorn Ranch, Mendocino, California, USA - Sage1_L_113_16 metaG | ecosystem: Environmental > Terrestrial > Soil > Vadose zone | place: USA... | reverse complement strand
CCGAGCGTGAGCGAAGCGAAGCGAGGGACTAGCGAGCGGCAAGTGCTCCTCGAGGAGCCGCTCGATCTGCGGCATGCTCGCGCGTCCGTCGATCCGGTCGACTGCGACCTTGCTCTTCACGAAGACGAGCGTCGGGACCTGCTCGACGCCGAACTTGCGCACGAGCCGGGGATGCTCGTCCACGTTCACGTGCTTGACCCTCAGGCGCCCGCGTTCCTTGCGGGCGACGTGCGCGAGCAGGCTCTCCATGCGACGCGACGGACCGGAACGCTCGCTGAAGAAGAAGACGAGCATCGGGAGGTCGCCGCGCATGTCCGCGTTTTCCCCGCGGGCCGACTGAGCGAAACGAATCGACTCGCGTTCCTGACGGCTCGCTGGGGATCGTCCCAGTCAGGGAAGCGGGGACTACACTGGCCGCGCGATGTGGGAGGCATACCGGATCGGCCTCTGCGCCGGCGGCGGCGCGGCGCTCGGCCTTGCTGCGGCTGGAGTGCTGCGGCGGCCGCTCGTCACCATGGTCGCGGCAGGCGCTGTCGCGGCGGTGCTCGCCGGGCTCGTCCTCGGCTGGATCGGCGAGGCTGTCGGCGCCGCTGCAGGAGGCGTGCTCGGCGGGTTCGGCGCCGCGACGCTCGCAGCCGGCTCGCTGCGACGCGGCGGGACGGCCGGCGGGACGGCGACCCTCTTCCTCCTCGCCGCTGCGGGCGCACTCGCGCTCGCGTTCATCCCCCTGGTGGGATACCTCGAGCCGCTCGCACTCGCCGCGTTCGCCGGCCGCGCACGGCGTCGCGCGGGCGAGAAGTACGCGGGCCTGCGCTCCCTTGCCAAGTAAGCGCGCGTCGATCCTGATCGTGATCGACGGCCTGACGCCGTCGATGTTCGAGGCCGCGGTCGGCGACCGTGACGTCCCGACGCTGACCTTCCTTGCAGAGGCGGGCGAGTACCGTCGCGCGACGACGACGTTTCCGTCGCTGACACCGGTCTGCCTGACGTCGATCGCAACCGGCGCCCACCCCGACGCGCACCACATTCCGCACCTCGTCTGGTGGCACCGCGCCGAGCAGCGCATCGTCGAGTACGGCTCGTCGTTCGCGGCCATCCGCGCGGCCGGGACGCGCCGCTCGATCCGCGACACGATCGTCGGCATGAACCAGGAGCACCTTTCGCGCGACGTGACGACGATCTACGAGGACGCGGAGGACGCAGGCTTGGTTGCGGCTGCGGTCAACATCACCTGCTATCGCGGTCGCACGCGACACGTCCCGACTGTGCCGGGCCTCGCGCCGCCGACGTTCGGACCGAAGCGCTTCTTCTACTACAACCTCTTCGAGTCGGATCCAACCGGCGCGCCGCTGTCGGTTCGCAACCGCGCCGCCGGAACCGTCGACGACTACGCGGCTGCCGTTGGCCGCTGGCTCGTGACGCGGGACGGCTTCGACGTCCTCGTCTACTACCTCTCGGATCTCGACTTCGCGTCCCACGTGCACGGGCCGGACGGGACGCGCGACGCGCTCCGAAGGTCGGATCGTGCGGTGCAGGCGCTCGTCGACGCGGCGGGCGGCCGGGATGCATTCCTCGAGCGCTACTCCATCCTTCTCTGCTCCGACCACGGACAGACGCACGTGCACCGTGCTGCGCGCCTGGAGGTGCCGGGGATCGTGACCGCTTCGAATCGCGCCGCGATGGTCTACACCGACGCTCCGCGCGCCGCAGCCGAGCAGCTCGACCGCCTCGAGTCGGTCGACCTCGCGCTGTTTCTCGAGGACGGCGACGTCGTCGCCCGCCGCGACGGCGATGAGGATGCCGCGCTGCTCGACGAGTATCCGAATGGGCGCGAGCGCGCGGAGGCCGCTCTGCGCAACCCGAACGCCGGCGAGGTGATCGTCTCGGCGGCGGAGGGTTGGGAGTTCCACGACCTGGCCGGGGGCCACCACGCCGGAGGTGGCAGCCACGGCTCGCTCGTTGCGGGCGACTCGCTCGTGCCGATGCTCGGCGTCGGAATCGGCACGCTGCCGGGGTGCACGGTCGACGTGAAGGACGCGCTTCTCTCCACGCTCGGGATCGAGCATGCGGCCGCCGCGTGAGCCCGTCGTGCAACGGCTGTTCATGGTGCAACAGCAGCTGCGTGGGCGCGACGTACGCGACGAGCGCGTGCTGACAGCGATGGAGAGAGTGCCGCGCGAGCTGTTCGTGCCGCCCGAGCTGAGGTCTCGAGCGTACGAAGACGAAGCATTGCCGATCGGAGCCGGTCAGACGATCTCGCAGCCGTACATGGTTGCGCGCATCTGCGAGGCACTCGGACTGCGCGGCGGCGAGCGCGTCCTGGACGTCGGCACGGGCTCCGGCTACCAGGCTGCGGTGCTGGCAGAGCTCGCCGGGGAGGTGCATTCGATCGAGCGCATTCCCGAGCTTGCCCAGCGCGCGCGCGAGAACCTTGCGGCTGCTGGATACGACGACGTCCAGGTTCATGTCGGCGACGGCACGCTGGGCGACAGCGAGCATGCGCCGTTCGACGCGATCGCCGTCGCGGCTGCGGCTCCCGAGCTGCCGCCGTCCCTGTACGACCAGCTGCGTCAGAACGGACGGCTGGTGATCCCTGTCGGCTCTCGCCGCGGCCAGGACCTGCAGCTCGTCGTTCGCTCGCCCGAGGGTCCGGCGGTCGTCTCGACGGTGCCGTGCCGCTTCGTTCCGCTCGTCGGCGAGGAAGGCTTCCAGGCCTGAAGCGCGCGCGGGTGATCGTCAGCGGCTGGGTTCAGGGGGTCGGGTTCCGCTGGGCGACGACCGAGCGCGCCCGGTCGAGACGGATCGCAGGCTACGTTCGCAACTTGCCGGACGGCACAGTCGAAGCGGTCTTCGAGGGTGAGCCGGACGCCGTCGACGCCCTGATAGCGTGGTGCGGGCGCGGGCCGACCGGCGCGCGGGTGGACGACGTGAAGGTCGAGCTCGAGACACCGAGAGGGGAGATGGGTTTCCGCGCGACGTAGTCGCGGGCAGAACCTCGCAGCTCAAGTGGCCGCCCTTTCCGCCGAAGCGCTTCTCCGCCTCCCCGTGCGTCTGCGCGGGATCGACCTCGGTCGCGCGGTCGATCTCATCCTCGATCCCGTCGGCGGGCGCGCGCTCGGGATCGACGTTCTGTGCAAGGACGGCGAGCACCGGTTCCTGCCACTGTCCGCGGCCGGCATCGACGGCGAAGAGATCGCCGTCTCCTCGGCGCTGACGTTGCTCGCGGCGGGCGAGCTCGCGTTCTACCGTAAGCGGGCGAGCACCATGCGCCTGTTGCGCGGAGCGCCGGTGACGAGCAAGGGCCGAGAGGTCGGCCGGTTGCAGGACGTGATCGTCGGCCGCGGAGGTGTGATCGAGCAGCTCGTCGTTGAGGACGGCCGCCGGATTCCGGCCGGCGACGACGTTCGCATCAGCGCCGAGCCGCGGCGTGTCGACGCAGCGTGAGCGACGTCCGCCTCCGCGACACGCGCGCCGCCCGCGCGCTTCGCGCTCCACACAACTGGCTGCAGCTCTTCAAGTTCTGCGTCGTCGGCGGCAGCGGCTACGTCATCAACCTCGCGATCTATGCCGCGTTGCTCGGACTCGGCGCCCACGTCGCGGCGGCGATCTCGTTCGTCATCTCGGCGGCGAACAACTACTGGTGGAACAGGCACTGGACGTTCCGTGGCCAGCGCGGCCACTTCGCTCTCCAGGGCGTGCGTTTCTTCGTCGTCTCGACTGCGGCGCTGCTCGTGAACCAGCTCTGGCTGCTCGTCTTTCTCGATCTGGCGGGACTGGGAAAGATCGTCTCGCAGGCGATCGCGATCATCCTCGTGACGCCGTTGAACTTCATCGGCAACAAGCTCTGGTCGTTCCGCTCGCGTCTCTGACCGCCGTTGTCACGGCCGGCGGGCCGTCGGGAACTCGAGCGCTACGCGCCGCTAGCCTGACCGCGATGCGTCGCGTTCTCGTCGCCGTCGTCGCGTTCCTCGTCCTTGCGCCCGCGGCGCGTGCAGCGACGACCCCGGCTCCCACGACGCCGGTCTACGACTCGAAGGGCATCCTCGTGCAGACGCCGTTCGCGCCCGCCGTGGAGCCCGCTCGGCTGACGGAGGTTCGGGCGACGCGCATCTTCCTCGCGGACCCGAAGGTGCGTCGGTGGCTGAAGCGCTACCCGCGCAGCGGGCGGAGCACCGAGGCCGAGTACTCGAAGACGTATCGCAACTGGACGGTCAAGGTCTGGTGGGGCAAGGCCGGCGAGATCGCAACCGGCCGGGTGGACGACCGAAGCGGCGTCGTCACCGAAGCGTGGACCGGGCCGCAGGTCGCGTGGAAGATGGCGCGCGGCTACCAGGGGGCGTTCGGCGGCAAGAAGATCAACTCGTACCGCGTCTGGCTCGGCTTCTGTCTGCTCTTCCTGCTCGGACTCGTCGACTGGCGGCGACTGCTCTCGTGGCGAAATCTCGACCTGCTGGTGCTGCTGTCGTTCTCGGTGTCGCTCTGGTTCTTTAACCGCGGCGACATCTTGACGAGCGTGCCGCTGGCATATCCGCCGCTCGTCTACCTGATCGTCCGCGCGCTCTGGGTCGGATTCAGCGGACGCGCGACTCCGGGGAGAACCGTCTGGCCGGTCTGGCTGCTGATCGGGGCGACGGTCTTCGCCACCGGCTTCCGGGTCGGTCTGAACGTGCGCGCGTCGAACGTGATCGACGTCGGCTACTCGGGCGTGATCGGCGCCCAGCGGATCGTCCACGGTGAGATGCCGTACGGGCACATGCCGGTGGAGGACGATTTGAAGGCGTGCGGCCCCAAGGACGTCGACGGTGAGATTCGAGAGCGCGTCCAGACGAACGGGCGCTGCGAGTCTGCCAACGAACGCGGCGACACCTATGGACCGGTGGCGTACATCGCGTACATCCCGGCATACCTGGCACTCGGATGGACGGGGAGGTGGGACGACCTGCCCGCGGCGCACGCGACATCGATCGGCTTCGATCTGATCTGCCTCGCCGGAATGGGTCTGGTGGGCCTCCGCTTCGGCGGACGGCGGCTCGGCGCCACGCTCGCGTTCGCGTGGGCGGCCTATCCGTTCACCCAGTACGCGTCGAACTCGAACACGAACGATGCGATCCTGCCCGCCTTTCTCATCTGGGGCTTCCTGTTCGTGACGTCGCCCTTCGCCCGCGGAGGGTTCTCGGCGCTCGCCGGCTGGACGAAGTTCGCGGCGGTGCTCGTCGCGCCGTTGTGGGCGACGTATCCCGACCGGCGGCCTCGGCCCGCGTACCTCGCAGGCTTCGCGGTTGCGACTGCTGCGGCGTTCTCCATCCTCTTGCTGGAGCCGAATGTCTTCCATGCCGCGCGTGTGTTCTGGGACCGGACGGTGGCGTGGCAGGTCGAGCGCGAGTCGCCGTTCTCGATCTGGGACTGGCGCCAGTACCACGCAGGGCTGCCGGATCTCCATCTCGTGCAGCGCGCGCTCGAGGTGGCGCTCGTGATCGCGGCTGTTGCATTCGCATTCGTTCCGCGCACGAAGAGCGTGCTCCAGCTCGCCGCCCTCACCGGAGTGCTGCTGCTCGGCTTCGAGCTCGTGTTGACGCACTGGTTCTACCTCTACATCCCGTGGTTCTTCCCCTTCACGGCGTTTGCGGCGCTCGCCTCCGCGCCGCCGCCCGAGCCGCAGCCCGCCCCGGAGCGTGATGTCCGACCGGTCCCTGAGCTCGTCACGGCCTAGCGTCGTAGTCGTGACCGCGGTGGGTCTCGCGGTCTTCATCGGCGCCTGGTTCGTCGTGCACCACGGCTGGTTCGAGCGCGGGCAGATCGTCGACACGCCGGTCTACCAGGAGTACGGGGACGCGATGGCGCGCGGGGAAGTGCCCTATCGCGACTTCTCGCTCGAGTATCCGCCGGGTGCGCTGCCGGTCTTCGTGCTGCCGGCGCTCGGCGAGGAGGGCGACCCCGCGGCGTTCCGCCGAAGGTTCGAGACGCTGATGTTCATGTGCGGTGCCGCGGTGCTGCTGGCGACCGCGTTCTCGCTCGTCGCGCTGCGCACGCCGCCGCGGCGGGCGTACGCTGCGATCGGCTTGGTCGGGCTGGCGCCGCTGTTGCTCGGCTCGGTCGTGCTGACGCGCTTCGACCTGTGGCCTGCGGCGATCGCGGCGGGCGCGCTCGCGGCGCTTCTTTCCGGGCGCCTGCGCCTGGGGCACGGGCTGCTCGGCGGCGCGGTCGCCGCGAAGGTGTGGCCCGGCGTGCTCGCGCCGCTGTTCCTCGCTTACGTTTGGCGCACGCGCGGGTGGCGGGAGGCGCTTGCCTGCGCCGGGACAACGGTTGCGATCTTCGCCGTCGCGGTGCTGCCCTTTGCGGTGCTCTCGCCGAGCGGTGTCTGGGACAGCGTGGTCCGGCAGACGACCCGGCCGCTGCAGCTCGAGTCCCTCGGCGCGGCGCTCGTCGTCGTTTTCCACCACGTGTTCGACACGGGTGCGCGGATGGTCTCGTCTCACGGCTCGCAGAACCTCGGTGGAGGTATCGGCGACGCGATCGGCGCGTTGCAGACCGGGCTGCAGCTCCTCGTCGTCGTCGCGATCTGGGTGTGGTTCGCGCGCGCGCATCGCGATCGGGCCGAGCTCGTCCGCGCCTGCGCCGCCGTGACGGTTGCGTTCGTCGCCCTCGGAAAGGTGCTCTCGCCCCAGTTCTTGATCTGGCTGATCCCGCTGGTGCCGATCGTTCGCGGCGCACGTGGCGGACGCGCCTCGGCGCTCTTCGCCGGCGCGCTCGTGCTGACGCAGGCCTGGTTCCCACAGCACTACTGGAACTACGCCCTGCATTTCTCGCCGACGGTTTCGGGTCTCGTGCTCGCACGAGACATCGTGCTGCTCGTGCTGCTCGGGGTGCTGCTCGCGCCGGGCTGGCGTACTTGGGACGACGCGCCGCGCGCGCGGGAGAGACCGTACGGAGCCACCGTCGTCGTGCGCCGAGGGGACGACGTGCTCGTTCTCCATCGCGCGCACGAGGGGCCGGGCTACGACGGCGACTGGGCCTGGACGCCGCCCTCCGGCGCGCGCCTCCCCGGAGAGTCTCCGGACGAATGTGCGCGCCGGGAGCTTCGCGAAGAGGCCGGTCTCGACCTCGAGCCGCGGCGTGTTCCGTCAACCGCCGACGACTGGGCGTACTACGTCGCCGATGCGCCTGAAGACGCCGAGGTCACGCTGGACGCCGAGCACGACGCCTATCGCTGGCTGCCCGTCGAGGAGGCCGCAGCGCTGTGCAAGCCGGAGCGCGTTGCGACGGGTCTGCTCGACGTCCACGCCCGCGGCTTCCCGCGCGTCGGCGCGCTCTGACCGTTCGGCGTATCTCCCGTACCTGGTTAGTACCGGGTACCGAGAACACGGGTGTTTGCAGCGATTGTGCGCCAGACGCCGGGGTTACGTCACGGTCACGTGACTGCTCCGCGTCCGCTTCAGTCGACGGCAACGCGGACTGTTTCGATCCCCCGCGCGCGTCCCGACTCGTCGCACTCCACCAACGCGCCTTCGATTCTCACGTCCTGAGAGGCCGTCTCGAACCTGACCGGCAATCCCGTGCGCATGCGCTTGATCGCGAGGTCTGCCTCCACGCCGATGACGCTGTCATGCGGTCCGGTCATCCCCGCATCGGACAGCGCAGCCGTGCCGCCCGGAAGCACCCGCGCGTCGTTCGTCTGCACGTGCGTGTGCGTCCCGATCACCGCGGTCACCCGGCCGTCGAGCCACCTCGCCATTGCGACCTTCTCACTGGTCGCCTCGGCGTGGAGATCGACGACGATCACGTTCGTCTCCCGGCGCGCTTGGTCGACGAGCTCGTCGATGACGTCCCACGGAGTGTGCGGCACGTCGAGGAAGAGCTGGCCGAGCACGTTGATCACCCCGACCGGCGTCCCGTCGGATGCGGGAGCGACGCAGAGTCCCCTGCCGGGTGCATCGGACATGAGGTTCGCGGGACGGATGACGCGTGCTGCGCCGTTCAGATACGGAACGATCTCCTGCCGCCGCCAGACGTGGTTGCCGAGCGTGATCACGTTCGCGCCCGCTGCGAGCAGCCGGTCTGCGAGCTTCGGGGTGATCCCGACGCCGTCGGCGACGTTCTCGCCGTTCAGCACGCAGAATTGCACGTCCAGCTCCTCGCGCAGGGACACGAGCCGAGACTCGATCGCGCGCCGGCCGGGCCTGCCGACCACATCAGCAACGAAGAGGATCCTCATCTCGCTTCCCTGACCGCCGACGGAAACCGAGTTACGACAGCGCGAGGTTCGCCGCGGGACGGGCTTCGATCAGGACGTGGTTGCCAGCGTCGTTCGTGAAGCGTGCGAGCGCTTGACGCTCCACGCGGCTGAGGTCGGGCAGCGTTCCCAGGCGGGTGACCGAAGCCGTCACCGTGTCGCCGACAGACAAGCTCGGCAGCGCCTGGACGTGTGTGAGCGACATGACGATCGACGGCGCGGTTGCCGGCTGTACGTCGATGCGCGAGCCGAAGACCTGGTTGTCGACGATGTACGGCGTCAGTCCCACGATCGTTCCGTCGACCGGCGAATAGACGTCGGTGCCGGCCGCGGCCCCGATGTCGAGCCCGCTCGTCTGCGGCCCCGCGCCGCCGCCCAGCTGATACCAGACCGGCCCGCTCCCGCCGCCGCCGAAGATGCGGTGCGCCGCCTTCGCGATCCAGCCTTCGTTGCCCTGCCTCCCCACGGGCTCCAACGCGAGGGCTCCCTCGCCGGCACCCTGGTAGCCGATCGCCGTGACGCGTTCGGCCGCGATCGGCAACTGCAGGCGGAGCCCGTTCAGCTTCGCGATTGCGAACGGCTCGGGGCGCCCCGCCGGGAGCAGGCGCAGCGGTGATGCCGGAGTGAGGGTCGCCGCCCGCTCCGGCTGGCCGCCGCCGAACGCCGTCAGCGCAGCGGTGACGACCGAGACGGTCGCCACGAAGGTGAGGAATGCGAAGCGGCGGAGGCGGTGTTCGGTCCGCCGCTGCCGCCGGCGCGCCTTGCGGCGCGCCTGCGCAGGGGCTCGGCGCGGCATCCGCGGCAGCGTAGCGGCCTCCTCGGGGACGTTCAAGGCGCCACCTTGTAACAGCTCGAGGCGTTTTGCGCGCCGGGGCTCGACCCAGCCCTCGTGACTTCCCAAGGCGAGGGCGCCGTCGACCCAGATCGACCACTCCCAATCCGGCGGCCGAAGGCTTCGGGATTGGGGGGTACGATCGGCTCGATGACCGACAAGATGGTCGTACCGCGCTGGATCCAGCTCGTCGGACTGCCGTTGCTCCTGGTCGGCCTCTGGGTGGTCGCGGGCGCGGTCCGTCACGTGGTCTTCCTCTTCCTCGTGGCCGCGCTGATCGCCCTGCTCCTGAACCCACTCGTGCGTGCGCTGGGTCGGGTGTGGATTCCCCGCGGTTTCGCGGTGGCGATCGTGTACCTCACCTTCGCCGCTGGGGTGGCCTTGGTGGGCATCGCTTTGGCGACGGTCGTCGTCAACCAAACCAGGTCGGCGTCCGACCGCGTGGACGCCTACTTTACGAAGGACCACGGACAGCCCCCGCGCACGGACGCGGAGCGGGACGTCGATCGCCTGCAGATCTGGCTGAACACCCACGGGCTCGAGCGCGTCAAGATCCGCAAGCAGGCGCGCGATTTCCTCGACAACATCGGCTCGAAGGACGTGCAGAAATACACGTCCAAAGCGATCAACTGGGCCGAAGGCGCGGGCCTGGCGATCGTCGAGCTGCTGTTCTCGACCGTGCTGATCGTCGTGATCAGTGTCTACATGCTGCTCGACATGCCGAAGCTCGCACGGGCAGTTGACAAACGTTTCCCACCTCAGCCGGGAACGCAGCCGCTGCTCCCGCGGATCGAGAACGCACTTGCCTCGTACGTGAAGGGCCAGGCCCTGCTGTCGGCGATCATCGGCACGAGCGCGGGGCTCGGGTTGTGGCTGCTCGGGCTCGCGGGCTGGCTGCCGAACGGCGACAAGTACGCGCTTCTCTTCGGACTCTGGGTCGCGTTCACCGAGTTGATCCCCTACCTCGGTCCCTGGCTCGGCGCGTTGCCGCCGTTCTTCTACGCGCTCGCGGTGCACCCGATCTCCGCGATCTGGGTCGCGCTCCTCTTCCTCTTCATCCACCAGGTGGAAGGGCACGTCGTCGTCCCGAACGTGATGGGCTCGGCGCTGCGGCTGCATCCGCTGCTGGTCATCTTCGGACTCCTCGCCGGCGGGGAGATCTACGGGTTGCCCGGCGTGTTCGTCGCGCTGCCGCTGCTGGCGGCGGTGCGCGCGATCTGGGAGTTCTTCTCCGAGCGGATCGAGCTGGAGCCCTGGCAGCCGGGCGAGGTGCCGGTCGAAGTGGAGGTCGAGCCCCCGTCGCGGCCGCGGGCGGTTGGCGGCGACTGAGGCGCCGCTGCTCGCGGCGCGGGGGATCTCGCGGCGCTTCGGCGATCGCATCGCGCTCGAGGCGACGGATTTCGAGCTCCACGCCGGCGAGAGCGTCGCGCTGATCGGCCCGAACGGCGCGGGGAAGTCGACACTGCTCGCCCTGCTCGCCGGTGCGCTCGAGCCGACGAGCGGAACCGTGGAGGCCGGCGCCCGCATCGGCTGGGTCCCGCAGCGGGCAGCGCTCTACCGCCGGCTGACTGCGCGCGAGAACCTCGAGCTGTTCGCACGCCTCGAGGGCGGCGGCGACGTCGACGCGCTGCTCGAGGAGTTCGCGCTGCCCGGTGACGTCCTCGCAGGCGCGCTCTCCGTCGGCAACCGGCAACGGCTGAACGTCGCGATCTCGCTACTCGGCTCGCCGGACGTCCTGCTGTTGGACGAGCCGACGGCCTCGCTCGACCCGGAGCAGCGCGCGCGGCTCTGGGCTGACCTCGCGTCCGTTCCCGCCCGCGGGGGAGCGATCTGCTTCGTCACCCAGCACGACGACGAACTCGTCGGCGCCGACCGCGTGCTCGAGCTGCGCGAGGGGCTGCTGGTGGCGTGAACTCGCTCACGTTCCTGACGCGCCGAGGTCGGTGCGGGGCCGGAGGGCACAGTGCGGATGAGCACGGGCCCGGAGAGCACCGTGCCGAGATCGGCGCGAGCCTTGGGCGGAGCCCGGCTCCGCCGGGCGGGAGCCCAAGGCGGTCAGGGGCGTGAAGGGCGCCTGGCTCATCTTCCGCAAGGACCTCCGTGTGCTGCGGCGCTCGCCGTTCCTGCTCGGCGTCCTACTTGCCTACCCGCTCGTGATCGCGCTGCTGGTCGGGCTCGTCGCGGGGTACGCAAACTCGAAGCCGCGCGTCGGGCTCGTCGACCTGGACGCATTGCCGCCGAGGGTCGTCGTCGGCGGCAAGAGATTCGACGTTCAGCGGACGATCGACGAAGTGAGCCGCAACGTCCGGCTCGTCCCGCTTTCGCGCGCGGAGGCCGAGCGCCAGCTCGCGAACGGCAAGGTCGTGGCGGTGCTCACGGTTCCGCGCGGATTCGTCAGCGACCTCACGGGGATGGTGCGCTCGCCGACGCTGACGGTCGAGCTCGCGCCGGGCGGCTTGCGCCCGCGGCTGGAGCAGCAGGTGCAGGCGCTCGTCTACTCGCTGAACCGCAAGCTGCAGCGCGCGTACATCGGCACGAACCTCCGTTATGTCCGGCTGATCCTGCACGGAGGGTCGGGTGAGTTCCTCGGGCAAGACTTCGAGCTGCTGGGACTCGAGGGCGCGCAACGCGAGCTCGCCCAGCTGCCGCGCGGCCCGCGCCTGGACGAGCTGCGCAAGTTCGTCCACGACGCGCGGCTCGCGCTCGCGCAGACGGACGACGCCCTTCGTGCGACCGCGAATCCGATCGAGCTCCGGCGCGTAAACGACAGGGGACGCTCGTGGCTGCTCGGCGCGCAGGTGCAGTCGTACGCACTGGCGGTGACGCTGACCTTCCTCGCGTTCGTGCTCGCGGCGGGCGCGCTCGCGTCGGAGCGCGACGAGAACGTGATCGGCAGGCTCGCACGTGGACTCGTCAGTCGCCGGGAGCTCGTTGCGGCGAAGGTTGCGCTCGCAGCGCTGGTCGGCGGTGCGCTCGGCTTCGCCGTCGCGATCCTCTTCGGGACGATCGTCGAGATCGTCGGCGTGCAGGGCGGCGAGCCGTGGGGACGCCTGCCGCTGGTTGCGGTCGGGCTCGTCCTCGCGGGCGCGGCCGTCGGTGCGGTCGGCACGCTGATCGGCGCGCTGGCGCGCGAGGCCCGCGCGGCATCGCTGGTGGCGGTGCTGGTCGTGCTCCCCGTCGTCTTCCTCGGTCTCGTCCCGCGCGAGATCGTCCCAGCGGCAGGCTGGGTGAGCGACGCGCTGCCGTTCGCGCACGCCGTGCGGTTCTTCTCCGCGGCGCTCTACGACGTGTCGCCTTGGGGCGCCGTCCTGCGTGAGGCGGGTTGGCTCGTGGGCCTCGGGCTTGGTTTTTCCCTGCTCGCCTGGCTGGGAATGCGTAGATTGACGTCATGAGCGCCTTCCCCGCGACCCGGCTCCGGCGCCTCCGCCGCACCGCACCGCTACGCGACCTCGTCCGCGAGACGCGGCTCTCGCTGGACGAGTTCGTGCTGCCGCTCTTCGTCGCACCCGAGTCTCTGCGCAACGACGAGCTGCCGGCGATGTCGCGCTTCAGTGTCGACGAGGTCGTCAAGGAATGCGAGGAGCTCGCCCGCGTCGGTGTCAGCGCGGTGATCCTGTTCGGCCTCCCCGAGGAGAAGGACGAGGAGGCGACCGGAGCATGGGAGGACGACGGAATCGTGCAGCGTGCGTTGCGTGCGCTGCGGCAGCGCTTCCCCGAGCTGCTCTTGCTCACCGACGTCTGCCTCTGCGAGTACACGTCGCACGGGCATTGCGGCGTACTCCGCGGTGACGAGATCGACAACGACGCCTCGCTCGAGCTGATCGCGCGCACGGCAGTGTCGCACGCCGAGAACGGCGCGGACGCCGTGTGTCCCAGCGACATGATGGACGGCCGCGTCGCGGCGATCCGAGCGGAGCTTCCGGCAACGCCGATCGTCGCCTACTCGGCCAAGTACGCGTCGGCGTTCTACGGGCCGTTCCGCGAGGCCGCCGACTCCGCGCCCGCGTTCGGCGACCGGCGCGGCTACCAGATGGATCCGGCAAACGTGCGCGAGGCACTGCGTGAGTGCGAGCTCGACTTGGCCGAGGGTGCAGACGTGCTGATGATCAAGCCGGCGCTGCCGTATCTCGACGTCATTCGCGCCGCGCGCGACAGATTCGACGCCCCGCTGGCCGCCTACAACGTCTCGGGCGAATACGCGATGGTGAAGGACGCTGCACGCGCCGGCCATCTCGACGAGCGGCCGGCCGCCCTCGAGGGGCTGACCGCGATCCGGCGGGCGGGCGCCGACCTCGTGATCTCCTACTGGACGAAGGAGCTCGCGGCCTGGCTGTAGGCACCCGCTCGGAGCTGTGGCGCCGCGCGCAGCAGCTGATTCCCGGTGGGGTCAACTCGCCCGTGCGCGCGATGCGCGCAGTCGGGCGCGACGAGCCGCTGTTCGTCCGCCGCGCGGCCGGCTCCCACCTCGAGGACGTGAACGGACGTCACTACGTCGACTGGGTGATGTCCTGGGGCGCGCTGCTCTTCGGGCACGCGGACCCCGAAACGGTGGAGGCCGTCGTGGCCGCGGCGCGCGACGGGACGTCGTTCGGTGCCGCCACCGAGCGCGAGGTTGAGCTCGCGGCCGAGGTCGTCGACGCCGTTCCGTCGATCGAGAAGCTGCGGCTCGTCTCCTCCGGGACCGAGGCGGCGATGTCGGCAATCCGCCTGGCGCGCGGCTTCACGCGCCGGGATCGAGTGCTGAAGTTCGCCGGCTGCTACCACGGACACGTCGACGCGCTGCTGGCGGAGGCGGGAAGCGGGCTCGCGACGCTGGCCATCCCGACGACGCCGGGCGTGCCTACGAACGTCACGGCGCACACGATCGTCGCGCCGTACAACGACGTCGACGCGACCGCGGCCGCGGTGGCGAACTACGGCGAGGGCCTCGCCTGCATCATCGTCGAGCCGGTTGCGGGGAACATGGGCGTCGTCCCGCCCGAGCCCATCTTTTTGCAGGCGCTGCGCGACCTCTGCGACGCATCGGGCGCGTTGCTGGTCTTCGACGAGGTGATCACGGGCTTTCGTGTCGCCCGCGGCGGTGCGCAGAAGCGCTTCGGCGTGACACCCGACCTGACGATCCTCGGCAAGATTCTGGGCGGCGGCCTGCCGCTCGCGGCCTTCGGCGGACGTGCCGACGTGATGGACGAACTGGCGCCCGTCGGTCCCGTCTACCAGGCCGGCACACTCAGCGGCAATCCGCTCGCGACCGCGGCGGGCCTCTCCATCCTTCGGCGCCTACGCGACCCACAGGTGTACGAGCAGCTCGAGGCCAAGGCCGCGCGCCTCGAAGCGGGACTCCAGGCGTACGGTGTCGTGCAGCGCGTCGGGGCGATGCTCACGTTGTTCGATCGCCCGGTGCGCAACTACGACGACGCCCGCTCGTGCGACACCGAGCGATACGCGGCGCGCTTCCGCCACCTCCTCGAGCGTGAGATCTATCTCGCGCCGTCGCAGTTCGAGGCGATGTTCGTCTCGCTCGCGCACTCCGACGAGGACATCGACCGCACGATCGACGCCGTTGCAGAGTTTCACTGAGGTCTTTGACGAGATCGTCGACGCTGCGGAGGCGGAGTCGGTGCTTTGGCGCGACACCCACCGCGCGGACGCGGAGCGCGAGCCGGTATTCTCCCCGCTCGCCGACGAGCGCTACGCGCTCGGGCTGGAGACGATCTACGAGGGTTACCTCTGCCACTACGGGACGCCGCGCCTGTTCGCGCCTGCCGACGACGAGACCGCGTTGCTGCTCGGGGACTACCTCTACGCGCACGGCCTCGTACGGGGCGCCGAGACGGGGAGCGTGCAGGCGGTCGCCGAGCTGGCGGAGCTGATCTCGCTCTGCGCGCGGCTCCGCGCCGAGAGCGTCAGCGGCGACGGAGAAGCGTGGGCAGCGACGGCGGCCGCGCTCGGCGTCCATCCCCCCGACGAGGCCGAAGTGGCTCGCGCGCTCGCCGCCCATCGCGGGCGGGTCGGGTAGAGTCGCCGCGATGCTCGGGATCGTCACTCTGCTCGCGGAGGATGCGGCCACGGAAGGCAAGAGGGTGATCACGGGCATGCTGATTGTCGGGCTCGTGTTCCTCTCGGTGATCCTTCTCGGCGAGACGAGCAGAACGCTGCGCCATAGGCGCAAGGTGCGCCGGCGCGCTCGGCGCACGTACATCAGCTAGTCGACGCTGACCCAGACCAGGCCATCGGCGAAGAGGATGTCGTGACGCACGACGGCCGCCCATGCGGGCGGCCGTCGTGTTCGGTGCGATCCTAGAACGTGTACCAGAAAGCGACGTACGCGCCGAGGCCGTCGCCGTTGTCGTATACGGCGCACTTCGTGAAGGTGTCGTTCACGCGGCAGCGATAGTCGGAGAGGGCGTTGTAGTCGACGACCTCGGACCCGATGATCGCTCCGGAGAGCGTCTTCCACACGATCTTGATGTCGGCGCCGTAGCTGTTGTATTCAAACAGCGAAGAGAACTCGTTCGCGGAGAACGTGCCGAGGTAACCGGGAGCAAGCGTTACCGAGCGCTCGTTCCACCGGCTCAGAGCCCAACCCGTCGCGTCCTTGCTGAATACCCGGTACGTGACCGTTGCGACCTGCGTCCCGGCGTAAGCGGTTGACCTGCGAACCGTGGTCGAGCCGAAGACGAATGTCGGGTTGTAGGGGAAGAGGTTCGTCGCGCTCACGTACGTCGCGACGTCGACGCTCCCCGGGGTCCCCGTCTTCGAGACGACCGAGAGTGCTGCCGCCGGACCGGCGGAAAGTGCGAGGGCAGTTGCCGAGACGACGATTGCCGCGAGCATCGAATGAGCGAGCCTTGCGTTCATTGTGGCCGACCTCCTTGGTAGTGGATGCCGACAACGCTAGGGCGGCCGGTCCCTCGCGTCGTTCGCGCGCCCGACGCCAGAACTGTCAAGCTCTTGACGCTTCCCAGAAGCGGCTCGCTCCGCCAGACTCCGTGCGAGGGCAATGGCGCAGGCGTCGCTACCGACCGGCACGGTCACGTTCCTGTTCAGCGATATCGAGGGTTCGACTGTGCTGCTGCGCGAGCTCGGCGATCGCTACGCCGACT
>Ga0137369_10003445_pt1 | contig 16168 bp, 12 predicted proteins | sample SagtaG_12_FD_104918 | JGI IMG/M metagenome (GOLD analysis project Ga0137369, IMG submission 104918) | Vadose zone soil microbial communities from Sagehorn Ranch, Mendocino, California, USA - Sage1_L_113_16 metaG | ecosystem: Environmental > Terrestrial > Soil > Vadose zone | place: USA... | reverse complement strand
GTTTCGTCAAGGCGCAGGGGGCGATACGCGCGCGGGGGTTCCAGGGCGAAAGCGCCCCGATGGTTGTTTACACCTCGACCGAGGGGCATAGCTGCCTTGAGAAAGCCGTCGAGCTGCTCGGCATCGGTCACGACTACCTGCGCAAGATTCCAACCGACCACGATCAGCGGATCGACCCCAATCTCTTGGAGGCGCAGATCGCCGCCGACCGCGCGGCCGGCCTGCGGCCGGTCTGCGTCGCCGCCAGCGCGGGCACGGTCAACACCGGCGCGATCGACCCGCTCGACGCGCTGGCCGACCTATGTGCGGCCCAGCAGATGTGGTTCCATATCGACGGAGCCTACGGCGGCGTGGGGGTGCTGGCCGAGCAGACCGCCGGGCTTTTTGCGGGTATGGAGCGCGCCGATAGCCTGGCGATCGACCCGCACAAATGGCTGTACATGCCGGTCGAGTGCGGCTGTGTGTTCGTGCGTGATGCCCAGGCCATGCGCGACACCTTTAGCCTCACTCCGCCCTACCTGCGCGACGACGCAAACCTGCCTTGGTTCTCGGAGTTCGGCCCACAGCAGACACGTGGCTTCCGCGCGCTGAAGCTCTGGATGGTTCTGCAGCAGATCGGCGAGCAGGGCTACCGCGAGCTGATCAGCCGCGACATCGCGCTGGCCCGCGCGCTCCAGGCGCGCATCCGTGTTCATCCCGACTTCGAGCTGGTTGCCGCCGGTCCGCTCAGTATCACCTGTTTCCGCTACACGCCGCCGGGCGCGCGCGATCTGGATGCGCTCAATCGTCGCCTGCTCGATCTCGTCCAGCGCCAGGGCCAGGTGTTCCTGACCAGTACGCAGCTTGATGGGATGTTCGTGCTGCGCGCCTGCGTCGTCAACTTTCGCACCACTGAATCCGACCTGGATGTGCTGCTGGATGTGCTGGCCGAGGCGGGGCAGCGGGTGCTGCATGACAAAATAACCTAAGTGTAAGGAAATCCGCGATGCAACTACCAACCTTTCGCGATGTCCTGGCCGCCCAGCGACGCATCCGCCCATACCTGGCGCGCACGCCGCTGCACAGCTACCCCGCGCTGAACGAGTTGCTCGGCACCGAGGTGTACGTCAAGCACGAGAACTATCAGCCGGTCGGCGCGTTCAAGGTGCGCGGCGGTATCAACCTGATCTCACAGCTGCTTCCCGAGGAGCGTGAGCGCGGCGTGATCGCCGCCTCGACCGGCAACCACGGGCAGTCGGTGGCCTTCGCGGCGCGACTGTTCGGCGTGACGGCGCACATCGTGGTGCCGGAGCGCGCCAACGCCGGCAAGGTCGCGGCGATGCAAGGCATGGGCGCCGACGTGATCTTTCACGGCGACGGCTTCGACGCGGCGCGCCTGCACTGCGAGACGCTCGCCAAGCAGCATGGCTACCGCTATATTCACTCTGGTGATGAGCCGCTGCTGATCGCCGGCGTAGCGACCGAGACGCTGGAGATGCTCGAGGATCAGCCCGAGCTCGATCTGATCTTCGTGCCGATCGGTGGCGGCAGCGGCGCGGCCGGAGCGTGCATCGCCGCCCACGCCGTGAACCGCGCCATCCGCGTGATCGGCGTCCAATCCGATGCCGCGCCGTCGGCCTATCGCTCCTGGCGCGACCGCGCACTGATCGCGGCGCCCAGCAATACCTTCGCCGAGGGTCTATCCACGGGCACGCCGTTTGCCCTGCCCCAGGCGATTCTGCGCGAGGAGCTGGATGACTTCGTGCTGATCGGCGACGACGAGATCCGCCAGGCGATGGTCTGGATGATCGAGCGGGCGCATACGCTGGCCGAGGGCGCCGGCGCCGCGCCGCTGGCCGCAGCCTACCCCCTGCGCGACACGCTGCGCGGCAAAAAGGTCGGGCTGGTCTGCTCGGGCGGGAACACCTCGATCGAACATCTGCGGCAAGCCCTTGACACAGTGACAGGGTGACGGGGTGACAAGGTGAGGGGGTGACTATCTTAAACATCACCTTGTCACCTTGTCATCTTGTCACCTTGTCACCTTGTCAGGGTTGATGAGACAAGAGAGCATGACTATCTGGCTGACCATCCTGGGTATGGCGCTCGCCACCTATGCCACTCGCGTGACCACGATACTGGCGCTGCGCGGCGATGTCGCGCCCTGGCTGCGGCGCTGGCTAAGCTATGTGCCGGTGGCGATATTTACGGCGCTGATCTTGCCCCCGCTGCTGCTGAGCGAGCAAGCCGGCGCGAAAGCGCTGGCGATTGGTCCGGCGCTGCCGGTCGGCCTTGTCGGCGGGCTGGTGGCCTGGCGCACCAGCAATGTGCTGTTGACGATCATGGCGGGGCTAGCTACATTCTGGGCGCTGCGGTGGCTGGGGATGTAAACGCGTGACAAGATGACAAGATGATAGGGTGACGAAGGCTGACGAATACAACAGCTGCGTCTCTTCGCGCGGTATAATAGCAGGACTTTCGTTTGCCGGTCATTTTCAATTCCTTAGGACTTATGCAAGCGGGAGGTTTGGAGGGTCTGCGACCCTCCAAAAGAATATTTGTGAGGAAGGTTGCACCTTCCCCACGCCCCTTTGCGTAAGTCCTATTTCTTGTGGGTCGTTTTTTCGCCCCGGCGGGGCGAAAAAACGACCCACCATAAAGATAAAGTACCATATGGAAATCCGCACGATCACTGCCGGCGCCCGCGAGGCAGATATCGAGCGCGCGGCACAGGCGGCCCAGCTGGCGCGCGAGCGACTGGAGGCGGCTGGTTACGTTGTCCAGTCGCTCCGGCTGGCGCTGGCCACAAGCGGATCGAACCGCTGCGCCCACTTCGCAACTGTCGCCCAAGGTGCAGAGCAGCAGGCGATCGACGCCGGCTTTGACTGTGTCTCGATCGGGCGGGTGGAGATCGATCGGCTCGGGCAGCTCGCCGATGGCATTGCCGCCACGCAGGCGCTGTTCGCATCGGCGCGGATCGCCGGGCGCGATGGCATCGCGGCCCACGCCGCCATCCGCGCCGCCGCCCAGGCGATCATCGCGATCGGCGCGGCGACCGAGCACGGCTTCGGCAATATGCGCTTCGCAGCCTCGGCCTGCGTCGCGCCCGGCTCGCCGTTCTTCCCAGCAGCGTATCACCATGGCGCCGGGCCGTGGATCGCGGTCGGGCCAGAGGCAGCCGCGCTGGCCGTCGAGGCGACCAAAGACCAAGGACAAATGACCAATGACCACCACTCCGATTTTTCACCCTTCGTCCTTCGTCCTTCGTCTTTGGTCAATACAGCTTTGAGCAGGCTATCAGCAGCAATCGAAGATCACGACGCTCGTATGGGTGCAGCTCTCAAAGATGTGGAGGCCGAAACCCAAGTCTCCTTCGCCGGCTGCGACTGGTCGCTGGCGCCGCACCCCGACCCTGCGCGCAGCATCGGCGCGGCGATCGAGCGGCTCAGCGGCGCGCCCTTCGGCGCCTGGGGCACGCTGGCGGCCGTGCGCGCGCTGACCGGCGCCATTCGCGCGGCGCGGGTCACACAGCTGGGCTTCAGCGGCGTAATGCTGCCGGTGCTCGAAGACCCGATCCTGGCGCAGCGCAACGCCGAGGGGCGCTACACGCTGCGCGATCTGCTGGTCTTCAGCGCGGTCTGCGGCACTGGCCTCGACACCATCCCGCTGCCGGGCGACAGCACAGCCGCACAGATCATGGGCGTGCTGGAAGAGCTGGCCGCGCTGGCCAGCGCACTGCACAAGCCGCTCACCGCCCGGCTGCTGCCGATGCCGGGGCTGAAGGCCGGCGATCTGACGACGTTCGCCTCGCTAGGCGATTCGCCGATGGCCGGCGGGCTCTGCGACAGTCGCGTCATGCGTATCGAGCGCTAGTGGACGACATTAACAATTGAGCCAGCCGCGCCGCGTCGATGTTGCCGCCGCTCAGAATGATCGCGACCGGCGCTTGCGGCTGCGCCTTGACCGCGCCGCTCAGCAGGCCGGCCAGCGCCGCGGCGCCCGACGGCTCGACCAGCAGCTTGCAGCGCTCAAGGATCAGCGTCATGGCCGCAAGAATGTCTGCGTCGTTCACCAGCACCAGATCGTCGACGTACTGCTGGACAAGCGCGAAGGGCAGATCGCCCGCAAACGGTGCGGACAAGCCATCCGCGATCGTCTGAACCTGGTCGAGCCGCGCCGGCTGGCCCGCCTGGCGGCTGCGCCACATTGCCGCCGCGCCTTCCGGCTCGACGCCGACGATCCGCCCGCCTGGCCGGCGGCTCTTGATCGCCAAAGCGATCCCGGCGATCAGCCCGCCCCCGCCGATCGGCACGACGACCGTGCCAACATTGGGGAGATCGTCCAGAATTTCCAGGCCCACCGTGCCCTGACCCGCGACGATCGCTGGGTCGTCGAACGGAGGAACGAAGGTGTAGCCATGTTCGGCGGCCAGCGCCTGGGCGCGCGCAAAAACGGTGAGCGTGCTCGGTTCCAGCACGATCTTGCCGCCATAGCCTTGTGTCGCTGCCAGCTTGGCGGCCGGCGCGGTCTCAGGCATCACCACCGTGCAGGCGATGCCCTCGGCGCTGGCAGCCCAGGCCAATGCCTGTGCGTGGTTGCCGGCCGATGCTGTGACGAGCCCACGATCACGCTCGGCCTGGCTCAGCGCAGCAATTTTGTTCAGGACGCCGCGTGGTTTGAACGAGCCGGTCTTTTGCCAGCTCTCCAGCTTCAAATACAGCGGCGCGCCGACCCGCGCGCTCAACGCCGCGCTGCCAATCAGCGGCGTCCGGTGCAATCGCCCAGCAATAACCTGCTGCGCCGCTAGCACATCGTCAATGGTTAACATTCTTCGCTCCTTACCTTAATCTGGATCACTATCCTGGCAGCTTTTACATTTAGGGGTTGCAGGGTGCTGGCAGGCGGCTGCGCCGCCTGCCAGCACCCTGCATATTGGGCGGGGAGGTTCCGGAGGGGCCTGCGGCCCTCCGGAACCTCCCCGCCCAGCCGCTTTGTTAAAAGCGCAAACAGAGTATTGATTTCAGCCCAGTATAGCATCAAATATGGAGAGGCTCTATGACCCGCCCAAAAGCCTATATCACCCGCCGCATCCCTCAGCCGGCGCTCGACATCGTCGCGGCGGCGTGCGACTACGCGATCTGGGACAACGAGGAGCAGCCGGTGCCGCGCGATGTGCTGTTCCAAAATGCCGCCGATACCGACGGCGTGCTGACGATCCTCTCCGAGCGGATCGATCAGGAGTTTCTGGATGCCGCGCCACGCTGCCGTGTGGTCGCCAATATGGCGGTCGGCTACGATAATGTCGATCTGCCGGCGCTGACGCGGCGCGGCGTGCTGCTGACCAACACGCCTGGCGTGCTGACCGAGACCACCGCCGACCTGGCATGGACGCTGCTGATGGCCGCCGCCCGGCGGATTGTCGAGGGCCAGAAGCTGATCGAGGCCGGCAAGTGGGCCAGCTGGTCGCCAATGTTTATGGTCGGCCAGGATATCTATGGTGCGACGCTGGGGATCGTCGGGGCCGGGCGGATCGGCACGGCGCTGGCGCGTCGCGCGGCTGGCTTCAATATGCGCCTGTTGTACCACAACCGCCGGCCGTCGCCCGAGCTGGAACAGCAGACTGGCGCGCAATACCGCGCCCTGGATGATCTGCTGCGCGAGGCGGATTATGTGGTGGTGCTGCTGCCGCTCTCGAACGAGACGCGCGGCATGTTCGGCGCGCGCGAGTTTGCGCTAATGAAACCGACCGCAGTGTTCGTCAACGCCGCGCGTGGGCCGATCGTCAAGGAGCTAGATCTGGCCGAGGCGCTCAAGCAGGGCCGGCCATGGGCTGCCGGCCTGGATGTGTTCGAGAAGGAACCAATCGGCCCTGATCACCCGCTGCTGAGCCTGCCCAACGTGGTGGCGGTGCCGCATATCGGCAGCGCGACGGTGACGACCCGCACGCGCATGGCCACAACTGCGGCCACCAATCTCGTGGCCGCGCTGACTGGGCAGCCGGTGCCGAATCCGGTCAACCCTGAAGTTCTGACGAAGGTAGCGCCGTAGAGATGGACGAAGGACGAAAGACGAAAGACGACGGGCTCCGTCTGATTATCCTGCTAAGCAGCGTTCGTCCGTGTCCAATGATGAACACGACTTACGCATACCACAGATAGATTCTGCTCATCGGTCGTTTTTCGCCCAGCCGAGCGAAAAACGACCGATGAGAGAAGAAAAGTACCATTTATTGTCGATCATCTCCTTGATGGGAATAAAAAACATGACTATTTCGATCCACACCCTCACTGCTGCCGATCTGGATCAGGCGGATGCGATTCAGCAGGCCGCCTATGGTGGCGGAAGCCGCAAGGATCGGCTCCAGCTCTATTTGTCGCTCCAGCCAGATGGCTGGCTGATCGCCACACTCGATGGTGAGCCGGCCGGGATCGCCGGCGGGACGAACTATGGCACGGTTGGCCATATCGGCCTGGTAGCGGTCGACCCAGCCAAGCAGCGTCACGGCGTGGCCCTGGCGCTGATGGAGCAGCTCCTGGGCTGGTTTTCAGCACAGCGCTGCCCGGTGATTCAGCTCGACGCGAGCGAGGCCGGCGCGCCGCTCTACCGCCGGCTTGGCTTCGTCGAAGATGAAAAAACGCTCGGGTTCACCCAGGATGACTGCGCGCTGCGACCGGCGCAATCCGATCTGGTCGGCCGGTTGAGCGTAGCCGATATCCCCGCGCTGGCCATGTTTGACACGCCGATCTTCGGCGGCAAGCGCGCGGCGGTGTTCGCGGCGGCGCTGGCTGAGGCGCCCGAGCGCGCATTCGTCGCTCGCGATGCGGAAGGGCAGATCAGTGGCTACCTGTTCGCGCAGCCGCAGCTGCTCGGGCCGTGGGCCGCACGCACGCCCGCCGACGCTGAGGCGCTGCTGGCCGCCGCGCTCCCTCTCTCTTTCAGTGGAGCGATTCGCGCGCTCACGCCTGGCTCGAATGCCAATGCCGCAAAGCTGCTGATGCGCTATGGCTTCAGCCCGCAGCGCTTGCTGCGCCGCATGCGGCGCGGCGGCGCTGCCGCCGCCGGCCGGCGAGCGCTGCTCTATGGGCAAACCAGCCTGGCGATTGGATGAGTGCGATTAGAGCGATACGCGCGATCACTGGCCGTGACGGTCCGATATGTCTGGCGCTGGCGCTGGGCGCGCTCGCGCTGTACATGGCCACGCTGCTGCCTGGCATCGGCAGCAGCGACACCGCCGAGTTCCAGCGTGTCGCGCCAACCTTGAGCGTGGCCCACCCGACCGGCTACCCGCTCTACACCATGCTGGGCTGGCTCTGGAGCCGGCTGCCGCTGGGCGGGACGCCGGCCTGGCGCATGAATCTGTTCTCGGCCTGCACGGCGGCGCTGGCTGTCGGCGCGCTGTTTTTGGCAGCGCGGGCGCTCGGTCAATCGCGCCTGGTCGCGGCGATGGCAGCGCTGACGCTAGCCGTGTCGTCCACGTTCTGGTCGCAGGCCACCCTCGCCGAAGTCTACGCGCTCGCGGCGCTCATCCAAGCGCTGCTGATCCTGGCGCTGCTGCGCTGGCGGCAGGGTCGCTGGCCGCTGTGGGTTGCCGGCCTACTGCTGGGCCAGGGCTGGCGCATCATCGCACGATTATCCTGATGATCCCTGGCGCGCTGGTTTTCTGGGGCCTAGAGGCTGGAAACTGGAGGCTGGTCACAGCTCAGCGGCTACCAGTCTCCAGTCTCCAATCTCAAGCCTCTCGCGCGGCCCTCGCGGCGCTGGCTGGCTGCCTGCTGTATATGTACCTGCCGCTACGCGCGCCGCAGTGGATCGACTCACCGCAGGCGTTCGCGCAATATGTCGCCGGCTCGTCCGCGCTCTCGGTCTGGCTGACGCCCGAGCAGCCCTGGCGCGTAGCCGGGGAGCATGTCCGCGAGTTGGCGGAGCGCTTCATCTGGCCGCAATTCTTCCCGCTCGGCACGCTGCTGGCCCTGCTGGGCGCCATACGGCTCTGGTGGCGCGATCGCGCGGCAGCGGCGCTGCTCACGATCGGCTATGCGCTGGTGCTGCTGTTCTGCACGCTGTTCTTCGTTCAGGATGTCGATGTCTTCATGATCGCGGCGCACCTGATCGCGGCGCTGCTGATCGGCGAAGGCGCGATGCTGCTCATAGCCACGACCAATGACTACCGACCACCGACGAAAGATTCCGATCACCAATCGTTAGTCTCATTGGTGCTTCGTCCTTCGTCCTTCGTCGGCCTGGCGCTGTTGCTCATTCCCGCGCTGCTGCTCATGCGCAACATCGAGCCGATTCGCGCCGCAAACAGTGCGGCAAACGAAGCGATCGCACGCACCACGCTTGCCCAGCCGCTGCCGGCTGGCGCGCTGCTGATCGTCGATTGGGAAGCGGTCGAAGGCATGCGCTATCTGCAAACAATCGAAGGACTGCGCCCCGATCTCGAAATCCGGCCGCTCAACGCCGATGTGGCCCGCGCCGATGCCCAGGCCGCGCTGGCGACCGGGCGGGCGGTCTACCTGCTGCGGCCGCGGCCAGAGCTAGGGCTTGCGCAATCGCCGGCGGGGCGGCTCTGGCGCGTCAGCACCGCGCCGCTCGCGCTGCACACCGACACGCCCACCGATCAGCACTGGCAGGATGGCATCACGCTACGCGGCTTCAGCCTGCCACACGGCCCCTACCAGCCCGGCGATGTCGTGCCGGTCACGCTCGATTGGCAGTCGCAAGCGGTGCCGGCGCAGCGCTATACCCTGTTCGTTCACATCGTCGGCGATGACGGGATCGTGCGTGGCCAGCAGGATCGCGAGCCATCGCATGCGCCGACCGATCAGTGGCAACCGAACAAGCGCCTGATCGATGTGTATGGCCCGGCGCTGAGCCTGGAGACGCCGCCCGGCCGCTACCATGTCGTAATCGGCTGGTACAGCTATCCCTCGCTCGCCCGCCTGCCGCGCGCCGACGCGCCGGGCGATATCAGCACGCTCGGCCAGATCGAGGTCGTGGCGCGCTAATGCGAGCTGACGATGTAGGGCGACTGTGAGTTGCTCGGTCCGGTGATCGTGTTGGCCGACGCCGCGCCGCTGCCGGCAATGGCCGCGACTGCGAGCAGCGCTGCTGCGATAAGACGTTTGGGCCTGCGAAACATGACGACCTCGCTCCTTTCAGATACTGTTAGATCGAGAAATAGGGCAGACATGGGCAGCTGAAAGGTAGCGCGAACATATTAATATACGGTTATGTGATCGTAAAGCATTCACTAACCGTGCAGTTTTAACGTATCGGGGCTATTATTCTTCCTTGTCAGATTCACCCTCCACCAACACCCGCCGTAGCACTTTGCCGATGAACGAACGCGGCAGCGCGGCGCGAAACTCGACCGCGCTGGGCAGCTTGTAGCTGCTGATCCGCTCGCGCAGGAATTGAAGTATCTCCTCCGCCGTGGCGCTCTCGCCATGCCGCAGCACCACGTCATCGCCCCCGCCAGCACGACCACGAAGTTCATGCACGTGGTCATGCCATAGGCGTGAGAACGGCAGCGCGCACGGCACTCGCTCGCGCCCACGCCGCAGATCGGGCACCCAGGCGCGCGTCTGGAGCGCATTGGCGACCAGGCGGTGGTGGCTGTGCAGGGGACTTGCAAACGGTGCTTCCTGCCTACGGCATGGTACAATACGAACATTTCAAGCCGCAAACGGTTTCGGCTCGATCTGAATTGGAAGCAACCCACGTTCATATAGTACAGCTGAACATCCGACTGTTGCGCTGAGAAAGACCATCACTCTTTATTCACAGCTGGGCTAACGGTTCGCGCGCTGCCAAAAGACAGGAGTACTATGACGTACAGACCCTGGCTACCTCACTACGACCCCAGCGTCCCGCATGATATCGATGTGCCCCAAGGTATACTGCCGGAGCTGCTTGCTTCAGCAACGCGTCTATTCCCTGATGCGCCTGCTATTTTGTTCTACGGTAGGACAATAACTTATGCCGAACTAGATATGCTCGCGTCGCGTTTTGCCGCAGCACTGATTAAGGCCGGTGTACAACAGGGCGACCGTATTGTGCTCGTGCTCCCAAACGTACCTCAGGTGATCATATGCTACTATGGGGCGCTCCGGGCTGGCGCAGTTGTGGTGCTAACAAACCCGCTCTTCGAGGCAGGTTCGCTCGTTCGACAGGTCGAAGATGCGCAGGCTACCACGATTATCGCCCTCAGTATGTTTTATCCGCTGGTGGAACAAGTGCGAGCGCGTGTCAACCTTGAACGTGTCATTTTCACTAACCTAAAAGAATATCTTCCCTCTGCGCAGCGACAGTTGTTTACGCTCCTGCGACAGGAGCGCGAGGGGCATCGTGTTCCAGATGAGCAGGCACGCCACTCGCTCTGGCTCGCACGAATGCTCGAACTAGCAGATACATACCTTCTGCCTGAACTTGACCAAAATCAGCCGGCGGTTCTGCTCTACACCGGCGGCACAACTGGTGAGGCTAAAGGGGTCATTCATACCCACCGAAGCCTGATTGCCAATGCCATACAGACCGCAGCCTGGATTCCCGAGGCAAAGCCCGGTCAAGAACGAATTCTCTGCGCGCTGCCGTTCTCACACGCCTATGGCATGACTGCGTGTATGAACCTCAGCGTGACCCTTTGCGCAGCAATGATTTTGTTGCCAACCTTTGAAACACAACATGTCCTGCACGCCATTCGCCGCGAGCGCCCAACCATTTTCCCTGGCGTGCCTCCCATGTACGCGGCGATTGCAGAAGTAAAAAACGCCCGAAGCTATGGCCTCGCCTCCTTACACGCCTGCATTAGTGGAGCAGCACCGTTACCAGTGGAGGTTCAGGAAAGCTTTGAGCGGATTACGCGCGCGCGATTAGTCGAGGGCTATGGTTTGACTGAGGCGGGCCCGGTGACACATGCCAATCCATTTGGCGGCCAAAACCGGCCGGGCTACATCGGTCTACCACTTCCCTCAACACATGCCAAAATTGTGGACTTAGCAACGGGTGCAGATTTACCACCAGGCCAGATTGGTGAACTGCTCGTTCGCGGCCCTCAGGTTATGCAAGGCTACTGGAATCGGCCGACTGAGACCGCCGAGGTGCTCACACCGGATGGCTGGCTGCGCACCGGCGACCTGGCGCGCATGGAGGCGGACGGCTTCTTTCAAGTTATCGAACGCAAGAAGGAGATGATTGTCGCGGGTACATACAACATCTATCCCCGAGATATTGAGGAGGTGCTGTACGAGCACCCCAAGGTGCTGGAGGCGGCGGTGGCCGGGGTGCCGAAGCTTGAAGGTGGTGCCGAGGTCAAAGCGTTCATCGTGCTACGCCGCGGCGAACGTGCCACGCCTGATGAGATTATCCAGTTTTTACGCGAGCGATTAAGCGCCTACAAAGTCCCTGGTGGAGTTGAGTTCCTTGATAAGTTACCACGCTCATTCATTGGTAAAGTGTTACGCTGGGCACTGGTAGAACAGGTGCTCAAAGCAACAAGTACAGCAGGGAAGGAGAGTAAGTAGGCGATTTCATTGCGCTCTTTGGTTTGTCGGCGATGTCGGGCTTGCCTCGCCAGCGGCATAGGGTTTGCCAGAAACCATACCTACGGCTGGAGCAAATTGAGGAATAGGGCTGCGGAACTGGCGCGGCGCCGTTAATCGCCCGCGCCCGGCACTGGCCGCAGTTGCGGCTTGATCAATCGCGCGAGCGGCCCAATCACCGGCAGATCCTCGATGGCGACTCCGTAAAATGCCGCGCGGCAAATTCCGCTCAGCATCACTAGGTAGTACAGCACAAACACGCTGTTGATCAGCACCGCCGCCGGGTACAGCTGCCCGAAGCGCGCCACCCCAATGCAGATGCTCGCAATGCCTCCGCCGATCGCCATGAACTGCGGCCAGAGCAAATGCCCATAAAAGCCGCCCAGGCGCGTCTTGCGCGTCACAATATAGCGTGGCTTATGCCGGTGCGAGCGCAGGGCGACCCATATTGCGCGTTGGTAGGTTGGCACATGGCAGAAGCCATACTGCCAGCAGCGCCAGGCATAGTTTAAATTTCCCTGCGCCAGCACCAGATAGTACAGCCAGTTGAAGATATTGAATAGCACGTAGAGGATCAGAATCGAACTGTCGCTCAGCATGAAATCGCCAAAAACCAGCGAGACGATTGGCACCAGAAACAGCAGCGGGTAGCTGAAGCAGCATGTCAGGTAGAACACGCCCAGTTCGAGGTACTGCAGGCGCTGGCGCAGCGTCAGCTTGCCGGGCTTGAACAGCGGGTTCTGAAAAAAGAACAGGCGCATCGCATCGGCGGCCCAGGTGCCGCGCTGCTTGAGCAGGCTGGGAATATCGTCGGGCGCTAGGCCAATGCTGAGCGTCTCGTTGTGGTAGTGCGAACGGTACCCGAGGCTGTGCAGCTCATACGAGGTCGTCAGATCCTCGACCAGATTCCAGGTGCTGAAGCCGCCGGCATGCTCAACGGCGCTGATGCGCCAGATCACGCCGCTGCCGCAGGCAAACGCCGCATTTGCCCCGTTGCGCCCGGCCTGAATGGTGTCGTAGAAAATGCGCTCGCGGTTGCTGAACGGGTCGCCTTTCGGCACAATCGAATCCTTGGGCGTTTGAACAAACGCGACCTGTGGGTCGGTGAAATAGCCGATGAGCTTCTTCACAATGCTAGCGTCGGCCAGATCGTCGGCATCCTGGGTCAGCACCAGGTCGCAGTTCGGCTGCATGGTATGGATGAGCTGCAGACAGCTGTTCAGGTTGCCAGCTTTGGCATCGCGCTGTGGGCCGGGGTTATAGATCACGTTATAGCGCGCGGCCAGCTGCTCGATTTCCGGGCGACGCCCGTCGTCCGAGATATACACGCGCAGCTTTTCCGCCGGGTAATCGAGATCGACCAGCGTGCGCAGAACCGGCTCCAGCACCTCGATCGGCTCGCCATAGGTTGGGATGACGGCGGCGACTTCAGGCAGCACCGTTGGCAACCTGGGCGCGACGCGCCGATCGCGCGGTAGAAACTGGTTGAACACGGCCAGGCTCACGGCAAACGTATTCCAGACTACCGCCAGCGCATGGATGATCGCGGTGAATGCCGGGTATGTCCAGGCGAGATACAGGCTCTGGACGGCATAACACTCGCAGAGGAAGAAGATGAACGCGCCAATCACGCGAATCTGCGCAGCCTTGGTTTGAATATCGCGCTGGCGCAGCCAGAACGCCAGCGTAATGATGATTACGCCGACAGGCAGCGCAAGCCCGGGCCTCAGGTATTCCAGCCGCAGCGGCAGCCCCTGGTAGATCAGCACGACGTTCAAGATCGCAATGGCCAGCACGGTGACGGCTTTGCTCAGCCGGCTCTTGGTGAACAGCGATCGGGCGCGCAGCCGGGCGATCAAATCGTTCGGCGCGGCTACGCCGGCTGCAAGTGCGTGTGGGTCAGTTCCAAGCGCCACCGCAACCAGCCGCAGCTGATCGGCCGACAGCGGGCGCAGCCCAAGTTCGAACTCGGCGATCAGGCGCGCCGGCAAGCCAATCTTCAGCGCCAGGTCGGTATACAGTAGCCCTTGTTGCATCCGCAGCTCGTGCATACGGCTGTGCAACGGCAGGGACGTGCCCGAATCTGGCAGCGACAGGCTCAGGTAGCGCCGGCCCAGGCCAGCCACTAGCATCGCCAGCATGATTCCCACAATGGTCATTGAGATGCTCAACACTTCTACGCTCCCTTGGATGTAAGCCGCCGATATTCAGCCGGGGCGACTGTGGCTCCAGCTAGCGACGAGAGTGTTGGGCGTGAAATGTTGGGCTTGGCAGGCTCTCAGTAAATACAAACGTACTAGCTTTTTCAGTAATTATGCGGCGGAGCGTAAATGAACGGATTGTAAGGCGCTGGCCCGTGTACCGGCACGGGTATCGTGGTGGGAGTTAAGATCGATCGGTACGTCGCCTACGTGGATGCACGCCTCGCAGCGGGGTGTACACATCGGACGCGCCTGTGGCAGGAATCCGCGAGCAAGGCTTCACGGGAACGCGGTAGAACAAGATCGCCGGCGCAGGTTGGTAGTTGGAAGGTTTGGAGGGACGCAATCCCTCCAAGACAATTTTCTATTGTGCCGTGCTGCGCGCACTCCGTGCGCGCAGCACGGCACAATACTGTATTTTGGGGGGGCGACCGCGTGCCCGCCAGGCGCCGTCCCCCAAACCCCCACCGAACGGTAAAGCAGGTTTGAAACTGCGTAAGCCCCTTTTCATAGTACTTTCGGCAGTGGACGGCATAGGTCTTTCGCAGTGCGATCGTTATGACTTGTGTGCCATTGAGCTTGCGCACTACACGTGCTAAAGTACCCATGTGCAACGGTTTATGTTCGCGAGATCAAACCGCTCACACTGTCAGGTTCGCCAGTACCGCTCGTTTCGCCAATCACTGCTCAACACGTCGCATCATCATCACTGCCGACATCCTAGCACGACAATCTTGCCTACACCGCACCACCATCCTAGCCGACATCACTACACCAGCTTGGCGCACGAGATAGCTCAACAAAACCAGTACGTTGCTCAGCAAGCCTTTGTGCTGGCGGCATTTGACCGATAGTTTAGCAGCGCTTCCCAAAGCGTGGCCCTGGCAGTGTCGCCAGGGCCGCTGTCGTTGGCATGGTGGTATGTTATACTGCATGTGGGTTGCTTTTTCGCTCAGCCGGGCGAAAAGCAACCCACACGCATTAACAACCTGTAGACTGCATACGTGCTAGCAACGACAAAAAAGCAGCCCACTCAGATCGAGTGGGCTGCTTAAATGTAGCGCTGTGCGAGTCTTACCAGCGGCTGCTGGATCGGCTCGACGACTGCCGCTGCTGCTGGAAGCAATCCGAGCAATAGACCGGCTTGTCGCCACGTGGTACAAACGGCACCTGGGCCTCTTTACCGCAAGATGCGCAGATCGCGCTGTGCATCTCGCGCGGGCCGCTGCTGTAGCCGCCACCGCGGCTGCTGCCGTAGCTCCCGCGATCGTCGTAGCCACCGCTGCTGTAGCTATCACGGCCACCGCTTCGGCCACCGCCGCCCGCCTTACGCTGCTGGCGGCACGACGCGCAGCGCGTCGGCTCGTTGGTGAACCCCTTCTGCGCGTAGAACTCCTGCTCACCGCTGGTAAAGACGAAGTCCATTCCGCAATCCCGACACGTGATTGTTTTGTCTGCGTAACTCATCGTTCGCATACTCCTTTGATAGAAAATAGTGTTCCATGTCCATGAGCTTGGGAACGATGAGCAAAAGAACACGCGTCTGGGGAACAGGCGGGGATCTGAGGCATCTCGTGGAAACCAAACTTTTTGAAGACAATCGTGAGTATACCACAGAATCGTCAGTCTGGCAAGTCCAGGTTTCCCGCGAATCATCTTCCATAAGGCAGGGTTCAATTAGACCAGTCTCAACGTAACAATTGGGAGGTTTGGAGGGACGTAGTCCCTCCAAGATATTGTTCTTTTGTACCGCGCTGCGAGCGCTCTGCGCTCGCAGCGCGGTACAAAAAAGTATTTGGGGGGCGGCTTCGCCGCCCCCAACCCCCACCGAGCGGTAAAGCTGGTTTGAAATCTCGTCTTAACGCTCAATTCCTACCTTATCGTGTGCGGTTTGCCAGGAAGTCGATCACGTCGATCTTGGTCACAATTCCAACCACCTCACCATCCTTGACAACCACAGCAGCCGGGCTGCGGCCAAACACGCTGGTCAGCTCCTCCAGCGACATATCCGGGTCGATGGTTGCTATCTCGTGGGCGTGCAGGCCGGCGATCGTGTGATCCATCGCGCCTCCAGAGAGCAGGTAGTCTAGCAGATCGCTCTCGCCGATGATGCCGTGCAGCCGGCCGTTCGCGTCGAGCACCGGCAGCTGCGAGATGCCGTGCATCTTCATCTGGCGAATGGCTGACTCGATGCTGGTATCTTCCAGCGCGGTGAACACTTCGCCTGATCGGCCATCCAGCAGATCGGCCACCGTGCTGGGGGCCAGGAAGCCATTCTCGCGCATCCAGGTATCGTCGAAGACCTTCGAGAGATAGCGCGCGCCGCTGTCGGGTAGGAGCACCACCACCAAGTCGTCCTCGCCCAAGCCGGCGCCATTGTTGCGCAGCCACTTAAGTGCGCCGGCCAGCGCCAGCCCGCACGAGCCGCCGCAGAACAGGCCCTCT
>Ga0137369_10003439_pt1 | contig 16178 bp, 15 predicted proteins | sample SagtaG_12_FD_104918 | JGI IMG/M metagenome (GOLD analysis project Ga0137369, IMG submission 104918) | Vadose zone soil microbial communities from Sagehorn Ranch, Mendocino, California, USA - Sage1_L_113_16 metaG | ecosystem: Environmental > Terrestrial > Soil > Vadose zone | place: USA... | reverse complement strand
GCCGGTCATCAGGAGTCCCGCCGTAAGACAGCTCACCGGCGCGGAGCGTCGCGACGACTCGGCGGATGTTGCGAAGAGGGCGCTGGCGCGACTACGCCACCTGCCGAAGTTGCGTTCCCTCGAACGGCGTACGTTCCACGTTCGCCAACGTGACGGCAGGCCGCTGTCCTTCCACGTCACTGGCCTCCCTCCCGGCACCGGCCTGGAGAGACGTTGGGACGTGATGAACCACACGGTGGGCTGGGTCGGGCTAGTCGACGCGGGGCTTATCCAGCGAAAGATTTCCACGAAGGCACGAGGCCTGGACAAGTACCGGTCGTCCGTCAGCACCAGCTGTCTGCTGGTGGTTGCCGATGGCTCGAGGGCGTCCGGGTTTCTCGACCTGGAGGAAGGTACTGCCATCGATCCGCTCGGTTTCGACGCGGTCTACTTCCAGCGGTACCCCTTCGACGACACGGTGTTGATGCCTTCCGGATCGGCGCCCGCAGCGTGATGGCAGCGGCCCCCGCAAGCAGAGACTCCAGGCGCTCGCAACTTGGGACGAGGGTGCGCGCCTCCGAACGGCGCCGTTGCGCTCCTTTCGCTCGTTTCGTATATTTCGTTTGCTAACGAGTCAGGAGTTGCCCCCATGACCCTCCTCGCCGATTACACCAGGCCGTCCCCCGACATGGCCGCGGAAGCGGCGGACGCCGCCCGCTCCCTTGCCCCGTTCCTTCGAAAGAAGAAGGGCGCATCTCAGCACGTCACCGTCGTCGCGCAGGGCGACCATGATACGCGTGTGACCGTTCCACGCGCCGCGTTCGAGCTCTTCGTCCGCATTCTCGGTGAGATGGCGAACGGAAACGCGGTCACGATCGTGCCCGTCCACGCCGAGCTGACCACCCAGCAGGCGGCGGACCTCCTGAACGTGTCTCGACCGTACATGGTGAAGCTGCTCGAGGAAGGGAAGATCCCGTGCCGGATGGTCGGGACGCGGCGGCGGGTCCGTTTCGAGGATCTCGTCCGGTACAAGCAGCAGGACGAAGCCGAGCGGCAGACGGTCGTCCACGAGTTGACGGTTGAGGCGCAGCGACTCGGGCTCGACTACTGACGTGGCCTTCGTCGTCGTCTACGGCCTGCGTCCTGTACCCGGCGTCCATCCGCGACCTGTTGATCCGGCTTGCCGGGACCGGCCTGTTCCGGGCCCGCTGGACCGATCGGATCCTCGACGAGTGCTTCTCGAACATCGTCGCCGCCCGGCCGGAACTCGAAGGCAAGCTCGACCGCACGCGGCAACTGATGGAGAAGGCGATCCCGGACGCGCGCGTCACGGAGTACGAGCCGATCGCGGCCGGTCTGTCTCTTCCGGACGAGAACGACCGGCACGTCCTCGCCGCCGCGATCCGTTCCGGCGCGCAGGTGATCGTCACGGCGAACCTCCGCGCAATGGACCGAGCAGCAGTCCCGTTACGACCCAGCCGACGAAACGCATGCCCCCTCCCTCGGTGCATCGACGCCGCGAGACCGCCGCCGCTACGCACCTGTCGCTCTCGTGTGAATCTCGACACGCGCCCGGGGCGCGGAGTGCAACGCGTCGCCCGTCGCGGCCGGGCGGTTGACGAACTCGATCGGACACGCGTAGCATCGAGTCCGTGATGCGGTCCGACCTCTGGCAGACCATCGGCGCGGCGGAGCTCGCGCAGTGCATGTGTCTCCGGCCGGGCGCGTCCGCCCCCGGCCAGTAGTCGCGCCCGGCCCCGTCGGGGAGTCCCTCTCCCGACTTCTGTTCCCCCCATCGACCTGATCACGTGGGCGGTGCGCGCGCCGCCCCGGCGCTGCGGCCGCCGCGACGCATCGAGCGCGCTGGAGAGCTCTCATGTTGCGCCTTGCCGAACCCCACGCTGGCGTCCTGGTGAATCGCGTCGCCGACGAAGAGAAGGCCGGTGAGCTTCGAGAACGCGCCGCTCGCCTCCCGCAGCTCACGCTCGCCAGTCGCGAGGCAGCCGATCTCGAGCTCATCGCGACCGGCGCCGCGAGCCCGCTCACGGGCTTCATGGGCATCCGCGACTATCGGAGCGTCCTCGATCGGCTGCGGCTCGCGGATGGCACTCCTTGGCCGGTACCGTTCACGCTCGCGGTGACGATCGCGGACATGGCATTGGTCCTTCGGCACCGTGCGGCGGCGCTACGCGACGCTCGCGGACGGCTCCGGGCCGTGATCGAGGCGACCGACGCGTTCGTCCGGGACCCGCGCGAGGAGGCCCGGGCGCTGTATGGGACGGACGACCAAGCGCACCGCGGCGTCGCGCACCTGCTCTCGCGGCCGACGGGAACGCTCGGAGGGCGGGTGACCGTGTTTCCGTCGTTCGAGTCGCGCGAGGCCCAGCAGCCTCCCCCGCGCGACGTCCGGGCGACGGCCCGCCGGCAGAAGTGGACCGGGCTTCGAGCGATCGCCACGATCGACGGAGCGGGATGCCTCGAGCCGATCGGCAGCACACGCCCGTCGCTCGTCCCGGTGCCGCGCGTCGCCGTCCGGCAGGCGCCGGGGCGCGATGCTTTCCTCCAGGCGATCGTGCTGAAGAACTTCGGCGCGCGGGAGGTGCTCTTCGAGTACGAGCGCGCCGACTGGGTCGCGGTCTCTCCGGACCTCGCCCCGGAGGATCTCGGGATCGCGCCGGTCTGGGTCGTGACGACGGCACGCGAGCGCAGCGCCCGAAACGCGTTCAGGCACTGACGCGTGGCCGCGAGCGCGCATCGCGTCAGGCCTCGATGCCATCGAAATGGAGGACGGTCTAGACCTCAACCGGTGCGGCATCCGCACCGAGGGGTCCCGCCTCGCCGAGACAGCATCGCGTTCACGATCGCCATCGCGCAGCCAACGCCAGACTCGACCGCTACCGCCGCCGTCGCGCAGTTGGTCCGGCAGGCGCCGCACTCCATGCAACGATCTCGATCCACGAGCGTGGCCTTCCCGTTCGCGATCGCGAACACTCCGTGGGGGCAGACCTCGACGCACCTTCCGCAGCCCGTGCACCGCTCCCGATCGAGCCGGAGCGTCGTCACGCCGGCGAGGTACATCATGTTGCTCTCCATGACGCCACCTGATGCGCCACGAGGAGCGCGACGGACATCGTGATCGCTGCGACGTGGATCGGCAGGGAGAATCGGAGCTCCCTCTTCACACCCGACATGCTGGTGAATGTGCTCGACCCCGTGAACTGAAGTGCGAGGTACGAGCTCGCTGCCGGCGTGAAGACGTACGCGAAGGCCGCGAGCGCTGGGCCTCCGTCGAGGATCGTCGGAACGAGCGCAGCGTATCCGGCCGTGGGCACGAGCCCTACGAGCGCCCCTTTGAAGGCGAACGCTCGGCCTGGCACGATCGGCAGAAGGAGCGGCGTCAACACCGCGCCGGAGATCACGGCAACGATGCCCAGACCCGCGACAGGCACTCCCGCCAACGCCGCACGTCCGAAGCTGAACCCGTGTGGCCCTACCCCGGAGAGCAACAGGACCGCCGCCGCGTACCCGAGTACCGCTTTCAGCGCGGGAACGAGCTCCATCGGCACGAGCACCACGCGGTCCACGATGCCGAACCGCACGCGTCGCATCTCGGACGTCGCCTCGAGGCCCCCGCGGAGGTAGGCCGCAATGTCCGACGCGCGCACCGGCCCGAAGTGCACGCGGAACCGTGTGACCCGCTGCACCTCGTGCCCGCTCACGCCAGGCGCTCCCAGCTGCGGCACGATGATCCGCCGGTGCGCGACGATGCGGCGGAGCCCGACCGACTCGATGCGTCGTGTCAGCTCCTCGGTTCCGAACGTCCCCTTTCCTGCGGCGCACCAGACGTTCACCCCGCGCGTGTCGAGCACGAGGATCCATGCGTCGATCCCGTCGAGCGCAACCCTCAGGTGGTCGAAGCTCATCTTGTAGTTGGCGGTGACGAACACCTCGCTCGTCGGCGCCGGCGCGCCGACGGCATAGAGCCCGGGCGCAACCAGGTACCTGTTGCGATACGAGCCGATGCGGCAGCGAAAATGCTCGAGGCGGTCGCGGCAGGACCACGCCGTCGCGACCCTCGGGACCGGCCCCGCAGGCGTGTCGATGGTCCCGATGACCCACGGGCGCCCGCGCACGTCGAACGAGGTGGCGCACGCGGCGTTCATCGCTGCTCCGATGTTTCGCCTTGGCGCGCGGGCCGCCGTCCCCAGTACAGGGCGTATCCGAGCTTCCCGTCCAGCACGGCGCGGTAGAAGGCCCGTTCGTTCTCGAACGCCTTCCGAACGCCGGCGAGGCCGAACCGCTTCGCGACCCGAACCGCCGTCCTCGCCTTCTCGATGAGCGTCAGCACCGCGCCGGGTCCGCGGACGCTTCGGTCCACCCGCACGTTCCAGAACATCTCGGGACGCGACCAGGGGTCGCTCTCGACGTGGACGTCGCCGGCGCCGGCGCGTCCGAGCATCTCGACCCATGCCGTGCCGTCGAGCGGCGTCGTTCCATACCTTTCCGCGAGCTCTTCCTTCTCGGTCGCGGTTGCCGGCGCTCGCCACGTGGACTCGTGGATGACGACGGCGCCTCCAGGCCGGACGACGCGCAGCATCTCGTCTAGGACTGCCTGCGAGTCATCGGGTATGCCCACGGCGCACTCGTTGATGACGACGTCGAACGTCCCCGACTCGAACGGAAGTCGCTGCGAGTCGCCCTGCCGGAACCTGACACGGTCGGCGACGCCCGCGCGCGCAGCGCTCCGAGATGCCGTGCGCACCATCTCATCCGAGATATCCACGCCGGTGACGTCCACTCCGTATTGCTGCGCGTAGTAGATCGCCTGCGTGCCCCGCCCGCTCGAGACGTCGAGCACGTGCATGCCAACGATGAGTCCGGCGACCTCGCCAGTCCGGCGGGTCATCGCCATTCCGCCCGGGTGGAGCGTCTCGATCCCGCTGAGCTCGATGATCCGCTCGATCGTCGGCTCGTGGGTGCCGTTGCGCTTCATTCCTCTCCTCCCTGATGACTCCGCGATGGAGCACGGCCCGCGTTCGCGACCCGCGCGCGCGCGGGCGGGCAGCACGCTTCGAGCGCGTCCGCCAGGCTGCGAAGGATCCTGACGACAGCGTCGAATCGCACGCGATACAGGACTTCCTTTCCCTGCTTTCGGGCCTCGACGACGCCCGCCTCGCGGAGCGTGCGGAGGTGACGCGAGACCACGGAGAGGTCCACGGGACAGCAGCCCGCGACGTCCGACACTGTCCGCTCACGTCCCCCATCCGAGAGCGCGACGAGGATCGCAAGCCGGTTCGGATCGCCGAGCGCCTTGAACAGTCCTGGCGAGAGCCACTGCTTCAAGGCCACGCAACACCGTTTCACTGCCATGCCATCGACGCTAGCACATTTGCGCAAGGGCGCAACTGTATACTTCAGAGGACGAAGCGCGCGGGTCGTCCGCAGCGCAGCACGGACAATCCCGCGCGCGTCGTCGTTCTCCGAGCAACGTGCGTCGCCCGAGCGGGTGCACACGCGCCTGGTGTGCGCAGCCGCTCGTCAGAGGCCGCGAGGACGCGACCGCGACTACCCGCCGAACGACTGGTTGCGGACGAACGGGTCCTCCTCCGTCTGACGCGGCTGTGCGGTGGGCTCGGTGGAGCTCTGCTGTGCCTCGCGCGCGGGGTGATCGGACTCGTGGATCGACCCGTCCGAGCAGCAGCTGCACTGCTGGTTCGAGGTACCCCCATCCGCGGCCAGCGCGGGGGCGGCGGTCAGGAGCGTGGCGGCGGAGATCGTCGAGAACAGGATCCGGCTGAACATGACTCCCTCTTGGTGCCGCCGGGTTGCGTGGAACGCCCGAGGCCGGCGCGGCGTCCTGTTGGGCGGCACTGCAGATCGCCGGCCGCGCGGAGCGCACCGGTTTTTGCCGCGATCGCGCCCATTTCCGCGCACTGAGAGCGGGGGCGCCACGCGCCAACGATCCGTAGCGCGTCCCGGATCCGCTCCGACCAGAAGGCCGCGCTCACGCGAATGCAGTTCCGGAAGCGGTCGCTCGTCGTGAACACCGTCCCGGGCGCGACGGCGATCCCCTTGCGCAACGCTTGCTCGTGCAGCGCGAGCCCGTCCACGCCGGGGGCCACTACGTCCGCCAGTTTCGGCGGGAGCGCGGGCTCGCGTCGGAGGGCTTCGCGATCGCTGCCGAGGCCGAGTCAACGCCGGACGAGAGCCGACTCGCGCGGATCGAGGTCCGGATCGACCTTGGCCCGAGTTTGACGAGCGTCAAACTCGGGCTTGGGTCGATGGCGCTCGACGAGGCGGCCCGGAAGGACCTGCTCGCTGCCGCCGAGCGGTGCAAGATACACAACACGCTGAAGGCCGCGTGCCCGGTGACGATCTCGCTCGCGCAGCGCCGCTCCCCGGACGACGTTCCCGCCGCGAATTCTAGCTGCTGCGGTTGAAGCGCCAACCGCGACGCGCCTCGGGGGCGCACATGGCGACTTGGTCGCGACCGGGTTAACGAGGGTGGCTCTACCCCGGCCGCGACGCGATCCCCGCGAGGGGCGGGCGGCATACCCGCTCAGGGCGCCGGGTTCGGCTGGCGCCGATGGATCTCCTCGATCCCGCGGAGCGCCTCCTCCGACAGCGTGAGGTCCACACTAGCGAGGTTGCTGCGGAGCTGCTCCAGTGAAGTCGCCCCGACGATGGTGCTCGTCGTGAAGAAGCGATCGTGAACGAAGGCGAGCGCCGCCTGCGCAGGATCGAGCCCGAGCCGCCGGAAGAGGTCGACGTAATCCCGCGTCGCGCGCTCCGCCTCGGCGCCGCTGTAGCGCTGGAAGCGCTCGAACCGCGTCACGCGCGCACCGGGCGGGCGCGCCCCGCCCACGTACTTGCCCGTGAGGGTGCCGAACGCGAGTGGCGAGTAGCCGAGGAGCCCGACCTCCTCGCGCCAGGCGATCTCGGCGAGCCCGATCTCGAAGGTGCGGTTGAGCAGGCTGTACGGGTTCTGGATGGAGGCGACGCGGGGGAGGCCGCGGGCGTCGGCGAGCCGAAGGAACCGCGCGAGCCCCCAGGGCGTCTCGTTCGAGACGCCGATCGCCCGCACCTTCCCGCTCTTCACGAGAGCACCGAGCGCCTCGAGCGTCTCCTCGATGGGCACCGTCTCCTCGTCCTTCACCGGCTCGAAGCCGAGCTTGCCGAAGGTGTTCGTCGAGCGGTCGGGCCAGTGGAGCTGGTACAGGTCCACGTGGTCGGTCCGCAGGCGCCGGAGGCTGCCGTCCAGCGCCTCGACGAGGTTCGCGCGGGTGAAGCTCGTGCGGCCGCCGCGCACGTGCGACGGCCGAACGCCGTCCCGCGCCGGGCCGGCGGCCTTCGTGGCGAGCACGATGCGCCGGCGGTTCCCCGACGAGCAGGCGATCCAGCTACCAACGATCTCTTCCGTGCGCCCCTGCGTCTCCTGGCGCGGCGGCACCGGGTACATTTCCGCCGTGTCCACGAGGTTCACGCCGGCGTCGAGCGCAAGGTCGAGCTGGGCGTGCCCCTCTGCCTCGGAGTTCTGCTCGCCGAAGGTCATCGTACCGAGGGCGACGACGCTCACGTCGATCCCCGTCCGGCCGAGCTTGCGGTATCTCATGGCGCGCCCCGTCACGCCACCGCGGCGCGGAGCCCGTCGGCGAGGTCGAGTCGCTCCCACGAGAACCCGCCGTCCTCGGACGGCGGGCGGCCGAAGTGGCCGTACGCCGACGTCCTCGCGTAGATCGGGCGCGCGAGGCCCAGCCGCTCGCGGATGGCGCGCGGCGTGAGGGGCACGGAATCCCGGATGGCCCTCACGATCCGAGCCTCCGGGACTTTCCCCGTCCCCTGCGTGTCCACGTAGATCGCGAGCGGCTCGGCGACGCCGATCGCGTAGGCGATCTGGATGAGGCAGCGGTCGGCGAGCCCCGCCGCCACGACGTTCTTCGCCACGTGGCGGGCCGCGTAGGCGGCAGATCGATCGACCTTGCTCGGGTCCTTGCCCGAGAAGGCGCCGCCGCCGTGCGGCGCCGCCCCGCCGTAGGTGTCCACGATGATCTTCCGTCCGGTGAGCCCGGAGTCGGCGGCCGGTCCGCCGTGGACGAACGAGCCGGTCGGGTTCACGAGGATCCGCGTGTCGGAGCCGAGCCAGCCCTCGGGCAGGACCTCCTGCAGCTCCTTCCGGACGATGTCGCGCAGCGCCGCGTTCGAGAGGCGGCGCGAGTGCTGGTGCGACACCACGACGGTGTGAGCGCGGACGGGCTTGCCGTCCCGGTACTCGACCGTGAGCTGCGACTTGCCGTCGGGGCCGAGGTCCTCGTCGCCCGCCTTCCGTCGCGCCGCGAACCTCTCCAGGATCCGGTGGGCGTACTGGAGCGGCGCCGGCATCAGCTCCGGCGTCTCGCGGCACGCGAAGCCGAACATGATCCCCTGGTCGCCGGCGCCCTCCTCGCCGTCCTTCCGGTCGACGCCCTGCGCGATCTCCGCGGACTGCGCGTGGACGTGCGACTCGAATCGCAGCGACTCCCAGTGGAAGCCGGGAGCGGCGTAGCCCACGTCGCGGATCGCCCGCCGCGCCAGCTCCTCGATGTTCACGTCGGCGCCGCGAACCTCGCCCGCCACGACGCAGCGATCGGTGGTGACTAGGGTCTCGATGGCGACGCGCGCCTGCGGGGCGCGCCTCAGGAAGCCGTCGAGGATCTCGTCGGAGACGCGATCGGCCACCTTGTCGGGGTGGCCCTCGGAGACGGACTCGCTGGTGAAGAGGTGGTGGGTCGGCATCGGGCGCTGCTCCTGCGTGTCGCGGTCGCGAGTGGCCTCGCCTCGGCTCGCGCGCGACCGGTGCCGCGAGCCTGCAATCCTCTATCCGTTATAGCGGACAGTCGTCAACTCCGTCCTTGCGCTCATGCCACGGCCTTCCGTGGGTTGCGTCGCGATGGTCCGTTATGGCGGATGGGCATCCGTGACGGGTGCTGGGGCCCCGTGGCCGCCCGCGGGCGCGCACGATCGGTGCCGCACGGAGCGCAGCGCATTCGCGTTCGCACGCCGGTTGCAGGAGTGGCCGGTCCGCTGCGCACCCGAACCCGTTCCGCGCGCACCGCGCGGACCACGAGAGAACCCGAGATGAGCAAGAAGGTGCTGGGGCTGGACATCGGCTCACGGACGGCGAAGGGGGTGGTCCTCGCGAACGGCGAGATCTTCACCGCGATCCGTCCCACCGGCTTCAACATGCAGGAGACCGGCGACGCCCTCGTGACGGAGCTGCTCGCGAAGGCGGGCCTCCGGCGGAGCGACCTCGCCCACATCGTCGGGACCGGCTACGGCCGCATCACCCTGGGCTTCGAGGGGATCCCGTACGGCGACGTCACCGAGATCTCGTGCCACGCGAAGGGCGCGCACTACCTGCACCCGGCCGTTCGGACGATCGTCGACATCGGCGGGCAGGACTCGAAGGCGATCAAGGTCGACCCACGCAATGGGAAGGTCGCCGGGTTCGTCCTGAACGACAAGTGCGCCGCCGGCACCGGCAAGTTCCTCGAGATGATCGCGGCCTCCATCGATCTCCCCGTCGAGAGGCTCGGCGAGGTCGCCCTCCAGTCGACGAAGGTGGTGAAGGTGACGAGCCAGTGCGTCGTCTTCGCCGAGTCGGAGGTCATCTCCCTCAAGGCCCAGAACGTGAGCCCCGCCGACATCGCCGCGGGGGTCCACCTCTCGGTCGCGCGCCGGGTCGGAAACCTCCTGTCGCGCGTCGGCATCGAGTCCGACGTCGTCTTCACCGGCGGGGTCTCGAAGAACCGCGGCCTCCGCCGGGCGCTCGAGGAGGTCACGCAGGCCCGCTTCGTCGACCTCCCGCTCGACGCCCAGTTCGCCGGCGCGCTCGGCGCGGCCGTCTATGCGAAGGAGGCGTCGGAGCTCCAGGCGCTGAAGCCCGAGCGGCGGCGCAAGGAGCGCGACCTGCTCGGCGCGCTCCGCCACGACATCGGGCTGGCCCGCGGGGTGGTCGGCGATGCGCGGTGACGGCGGCGTGCAGCCCAAGCGCGCGGGCTACTTCTGCGTCTACACCCCCGTCGAGCTCCTCGCGGCCGCGGGCGCCACCCCGGTGCGCCTCTTCAAGGGCGGCGACGCGAACACGGTCAACAGCGGCGAGGTCCACACCCGCAGCTTCTTCTGCCAGTTCGCGCAGTACAGCGTCGGCGCATTCCGCGAGGCGGACCCGCTCTACCGCTCGGTGGACAAGCTCTACCACTTCAACACCTGCGATCAGATGAAGAAGGCGGTCGAGGCGATCGGCGAGTTCTTCGACGTCCCGTACCGGATGCTCTGCCTGCCACGTGAGCGGAGCCGTCCCGCCGCCCGCGAGTTCATGCGGCGCGAGGTGGAGTTCATGCAGCGGGACGTCGAGGAGCTCACCGGCAACCGGGTGTCCGAGGCGGCCCTGGGCGAGGCGATCGCCGCCTACAACCGGGCGCGGCGCTGGCTCAAGGCGATCTCCGAGCTGCGCAAGCTGGACGACCCGCCCCTCACCGGCGGGGACTACCTCGAGCTCGTAAAGGCCTTCTATTACTTGCCGGTCGACAAAGCCGTCGCGCACTTCGAGAAGCTCCACGCCCGGCTCTCCGAGGAGCCCCCGACCGTCGAGCGCCCCCTGCGCGTCATGGTCTCCGGCGGCATCGTCGCGGACGGAGACGACCGGCTCGTCGAGCTGCTGGAAGACGAGCTCGGCACCCGGATCGTCGTCGAGGATCACTGCACCGGGCTCCGACCGTTCTACCAGGAGATCCCCGAGGACCTCCCGCCGCTGCACGCCCTCGCCGACGGCTACCTCGACTCCGCGCCCTGCGCCCGCATGAAGCCGCTGTCGGAGCGGCTCGACTTCACCGAGCGGCTCGCGCGGGAGTACCGCGTGGACGCCATCGTCTATGTCAGCCTCAAGTTCTGCAGCTGCTACGCGATCACGGGGAACGCCTTCTCGAAGCGGTTCGAGAAGCTCGGCATCCCGGTCCTCGAGATCTCGTCCGACTACTCGGAGAGCGATCTCGGCCAGCTCAGGACGCGGGTCGGTGCGTTCCTCGAGCTCCTTCGCAAGGGAGAGACCGATGTCCGCGTCCCCGCCTAGCCCGGTGGTCCAGCTCGCCCGTCCGCGCGAGCACGTCGAGCTGAGCCAGGTCGAGTACCTGAAGGCCCGCACCGGCTCCCCGGCGATCGACCGGATCTTCGACCTCGCGCTCACGTACATCCAGCGCGCGGACGAGGCGCACCGCGCCGGCCGGAAAGTGGTCTACGGCGGCGGCATGACCGACGCGCCGATCATCCACGCCGCGGACACCTTCCCGTGCGTGTTCCCCGAGCTCGGCCGCCTCGCCGGAGACGCCTCCGTCGCGCTCGCGGAGGACCACTTCCGGATCGCCCGCGAGACCTGCTCGATGGTGAAGGCCACCATGGGGGAGCTGCTGAAGCGGAAGCCGCTGTTCAAGCGGCTCATCAACTACTGCTCGCTCTGCGAGCCGTACAACGCCGCGTTCGAGGTGCTGAAGGACGAGGGGTACGACATCTACTCCGTCGACCTCCCCTACCGCCCGGAGGGAGTGAGCGGCGAGCGGTTCGACAGCCTCGTGGACTTCGCCGAGCAGGAGCTGCTCGGCCTCGCCACGTGGCTCGGCGGCGCCTACGACGAGGTCCGGCTCGGGAGCGAGATCCGGCGGCTCAACCGCCTGCACGCCAAGGTGCGGCGGGTCCTCGATTTACAGGTGGCGAGCCCGGACTACATCGGGACGCTCGAGACGCTCTTCGTCTGGAACGGCGCGAACCACAATTACGGCGTGCCCGGCGAGTACGAGGCGCTGCTCGACCAGCTCATCGACGAGCTGGAGCGCTTCGCGGCGCGCGGGGTGGAGTCGTCGCGGGTGCCCATCGTGTGGGCCGGTGGGCGCGGCCAGGAGTTCGGGCTCTACAAGCTCTTCGACGACCTGAACGGCTACATCGCCAGCTGGACGATGACGGGCCTCCTCCTGCGCGATTACGACGAGTCCTTGCGACCGCTGCGCGCGGTCGCGCACAACACGGTCATCGGCATGGGCGGCCCAGGCGGCTCGAAGGACCAGCTCCCTCACCTCGAGGACGCGATCCGGAGGACCGGCTCGAAGGGGATCGTCTTCTACGGCTACTTCGGCTGCTCGTTCAGCTCGGTCAATTTCGAGGTCCTGAAGAAGCACTTCAACCAGCAGGGCATCCCGTCGCTCATCCTGGACGGCTCGTTCCAGACCGGCGCCCCGAGCGGGCAGAACGTCACGCGCCTGAAGGCCTTCATGGAGATGGTCCAGTAGCGTGGACCTGCCTGCGCGCGTGGCGATCTCCCTCGACATCCCTCGCCCCTTCGCGGCCGAGTCCGAGGCCGCTGTGCCGCGCGGCGCCCGGCTCGCGCTCCGCTTCGTCGCGCTCACGATCGTCACAGGGACGGCGGCGGGCGTCATGCAGCTCGGGGTTCCGCTCCTCGCGCTCTCCGTCGGGGCCACGGACGCGGAGGTGGGGCTGCTTCGCTCGGTGAGCGGGATGGGCATGCTGCTCGTGGTGCTCCCGGTCGGCCTTCTCGTCGATCGCTTCGGCGCGGGACGGATCTTCCGGATCGGCGCGCTCGCCGGGAGCGCGATCGCCCTCGTCTACGCGAGCGCCCCTCCCCCGCTCCTCCTCTTGCTGCTCATGGCGCTCGAGGGGGCCTGCGCGCCGCTCCGCTTCACGGCGCTCTCCGCCTCGTACTACGGGAAGCTCGCCTCGATCGGCCTCGACAAGGCGGGCTGGTTCAAGGCGTCCCTGTCGGTGGGCCTCACGTTCCTCGGTCCGCTGCTCGGCGGCATGCTGGCCCGCGGCGCGGGGCTTCCCGCGCTCTTCGGCGTCGTCCTAGGGTTGCACCTCGGCTCCGCGGTGCTCGGCGCGGCGGTCGACCTCGGAGGCGCGCGCACCCCCTCCGCCCCCCACCGTCGCCTGCGAGATCAGGTGGCCGAGCTCCGCGCGCTGCTCCGGAGCGCCGCGCTGCGGCCCATCCTCGCCGCCGAGCTGCTCGGCGCCGCGACGTTCTCGGCCTTCACCACCACGGTCGTGGTGCTCTCCGTGCGGGTCTTGGGCGCCGACGCCGCGGTCACGTCACGGCTCCTGATCGTCGAGGGGCTCGCTTTCGTCCTCTCCGCGCTGCTCGGGAGCCGGCTCGCCGCCACGCGCGGGCGGCTGGTGGCGGCCGGGCTCGCAGGCGCCGCCGGGGTCGTCGGCACGGCGCTCGCCCCCGGCCCGATCTCGCTCGCCATCGCGGGGATCGCCGTCGGGATCGCGACGGGGCTCCTCCACGTCCACGTCGCGTCCTGGGTCGGCGCGCAGGGGGGCCCGAAGGGCCGGATCGCGGCGCTCTTCCAGGTGGCGGCGGGCTCGGGGATCACCGCCGGGCCGCTCGCGTGCGCGCTGGCCGGCCGGTGGCTGCCCACCGGGGCAACCCTCCTCGTCCTCGTCCCCTTCTTCCTCGCGCTGGCCTGGCGCGGCGTGCGCGACACCCCACCCGATCACACCAGGAGAGGTCCCATGTCGCTCGAACGGCAGCAGATCCCGCAGTACCTCGACGAGACCCGCTTCATCGTCCTCTCGACGGTGGACGGGTCGAATGCACCCGCGACCCGGACCTTGGCCTCCTTCGCGGCGGATGGTCTCACCGTCTACTTCTCGACGGGCAAGGCCTCGGACAAGGTGGTCCAGATCGGCGGGAACCCGAATGTCTCGGTGCTCTTCCAGCACGAGAAGCAGGAGTTGCCGGCCTTCGCGAACGTCGAGATCCGGGGCGTGGCGGAGGTGCTCGCGGACGGCGAGGAGAAGGCGAAGGCCATCCGGCTCATCTCGCGGCGGAACCCCCGTTTCAAGGAGCGGGCGGAGAAGGGTGAGCTGAGCGGGAGCGCCCTCGTCCGCGTCACCCCGAAGAAGTTGAAGGTCGTGGACTTCTCGCGCGGCATCGGGCCCGCGGCCGTCTCGACGGTCGAGGTCTGACCCCCGGGCACCGGAGGACGAACGAGATGACGACCGAGCCGAGGCGGTTCTCCAGCGACCTGAAGCAGAAGCTCTGGCGAGAGCTCGTGGTGAAGACCGACGTCGTCACCGACGGCGTCGCCGTGGACCCGGACGCGCTCCGCGCACTGCGCCTCGGCCAGCGAGTGAAGGAGCAGGTCCACTGCCTCTTCGTCATGGACTTCGAGCCGCACGAGGGGGACCTCCCGGCGGAGTTCGTGACGCCGCATGGCCTCGACGTGCCGGTTCGCTGGAACCCGAGGGCGCGTCACCGGCTGGCGCTCGACGGCGAGCGCTTCGTGCTCGCGGAGGGCGACCACGAGCTGTTCGAGGTGGGGTTCCATCCCCGCCCGGCGTTCTACGACCTGAAGACCTCCGACGGGAAGGCGATGCAGACCATCGCCATCGCGAGCCCGGATGGGCACATCTTCATCGTCTACAGCAACGAGTGCTCGTACAAGGACCGGGGCGAGGACTGCCTCTTCTGCAACATCAACCACACGAAGAACGTGTTCCACGACAAGTACGGGGTCGGGTGGAAGACACCGGGGCAGATCGCCGAGACCGTCGCGGCGGCGAAGGCGGCGGGGCTCTTCCGCCACCTCACGGTGACCGGCGGCGTGATCCCGGAGCGGCGCGAGCTCGACTACTACCTCGACGTCGCCGAGGCGATCCGGGAGAAGACCGGCCTCGACCAGTTCAACGGCACGGCCACGGTCGCCGCCCCGCTCGACCTCGGGAACCTCGACCGGTTCAAGGAGGCGGGGTTCCGGACGACTGCGATGAATCTCGAGATCTGGGACAAGCGGATCTACGAGGTCATCTGCCCCGGCAAGGCCCGCAGCTCGGGCGGATGGGACCACTGGGTCCGTGCGCTCGAGCACGCCGTCCGCGTCTTCGGGCACGGGCGGGTGCGCTCCAACTTCGTCGCAGGGATCGAGCCGAAGGCGCGGACGCTCGAGGGGCTCGAGGTGCTCGCCGAGAAGGGCGTCGTCTCGACCTTCACGGTGTGGTGCCCCAACCCCGGCTCGGAGCTGCGCGGCCACCGCGCGCCGGAGCCGGGCTGGTACCTCGACCTCGCCGAGAAGCTCGTGACGATCTGGAAGAAGCACGGGATCACGTACGACCACGTCTACGACTCCAACGCATCGTCGCTGGGGATCCAGCAGGACCTCTACCGGATCGAGGACGAGCTCCTCCCGGTCTTTCACGCGCGGCCCCACCAGGCCCCACCTCTCGAGGAGAAGCACGCGTCATGAAGATCATCATCGCAGCACTGCTCGCCGTCCTCTCGCTCTCTCCGGCCGCCGCCGAGGAGAAGCCCTCCGTCATCCGCATCGGCGTCGCCGGCGTCGGGACCGGCAGCCGGCCCGTCGCCGGCTGGTCCTACTCGTCCGTCGTCGCGGCCCACGGGTCGCTTGAGGCCGAGTTCGCGAAGGACGGCATCCCCGTGAAGTGGACCTACTTCTCGGGCGCCGGGCCGGCGGTCAACGAGGCCATCGCGAACCGGCAGCTCGACTTCGCGTTCGAGGGCGACCTGCCCGCCCTCGTCGCGCGCGCCGGCGGGCTGCCGACCCGGGTGATCCTCGCCCACACGCGCTGGGAGCCCATCTACATCGGCGTCCCGGCGGACTCGAGCGCGAAGTCCCTCGAGGATCTGAAGGGCAAGCGGATCGCGGTGTTCAAGGGGACGAACCTCCAGCTCGCGTTCTACCGGGTTCTCGAGAGCAAGGGGCTGAAGGACACGGACTTCAAGCTCGTCAACATGTCGTTCAACGACGCCAGCGCGGCGATCCTCTCGAAGGACATCGACGGCGCGGTGACGGGGGCGGAGATCTTCCCGCTCGTCGAGCGCGGGGTCGCGCGGGTGGTCCACTCCACGGCCGGCGAGCCGAAGATCGGCCGCCTGAGCCACCTGCTCGTGACCGACGAGTTCAACGCGCGCCACCCGTCCGCCGTGCAGCGGGTGGTGAACGCGGTCCTGAAGGACGCGGGATGGCTCGCCAACGAGGCGAACCGCGGGGCCGCGTACGAGATCTGGGCGCGGAGCGGGCTCGGGCCGCCGGCCTGGAAGGGTGACTGGGACCGGTTCGTGCTCCGCGATCGCAGCTCGCCGCTCTTCGACGAGTTCTACCGGGCACAGTACAAGCGGGCGCTGCAGGCCGGCCGGG
>Ga0137369_10003436_pt1 | contig 16182 bp, 10 predicted proteins | sample SagtaG_12_FD_104918 | JGI IMG/M metagenome (GOLD analysis project Ga0137369, IMG submission 104918) | Vadose zone soil microbial communities from Sagehorn Ranch, Mendocino, California, USA - Sage1_L_113_16 metaG | ecosystem: Environmental > Terrestrial > Soil > Vadose zone | place: USA... | reverse complement strand
TTGTTGGTAACGGGCCTCGTGGAGAGCCCGGTGCCGGGAGACCGGCACGCCGGGTTCGGAGGGCGGTCCGGGGAAACGGGCTCGTCGAAAGGCGGGCACCGCGCCCCGGGCCGACCCTGCAACGTTCACCGTCCACACCGGGCGCTCAAGCTGGAACCGCCGGTTTCACCGGACGGTCCAACCGTCATCAGCAAGAATCGGCGCCGTGTGCACCGCCGCAACCGGCTTGGCGGCCTGCTGCACGAATACCACCGACAAGCTGCATGAACAGGATTTATGCACCCTACGGGCCACGAGGAAGGCGAGCGCGTACCCGACCGCGATCACGCCGTTCAGCATGAACAGCCGCATGAGTGTCATGCGCTCATCGCCTGCACAGGTCCGATGGCCGCAGCGGTCAGGCGGCGGCCGCTGCCGTGGCGTGGTCGCTGCTGTGCAGGGCACCCAGCAGCATCGGCAGTGAGCGGTGCAGCTCCCGCTCCCAATACGGCCAGCTGTGGGTCCCCGGCCCGTAGAAGTCGGTCTGCAGCTCGGCCCCGACCTGCTCGAGGCGGCCGGCCAGTGCCTGGTTCTGCTGGCTGAGCGCCGCCTCCAGCTCGTCGAACGTGCCCGCAGGGTCGAAGGGGCCGGCGGAGCCGTCCCCGACCGACAGGAACAGCGGCGCCTGCCGCAGCCGCTCGGCGAGGTGGTAGGGGTCGTGCGCCTCCCAGATGTCCCGCTGCGCCACCGGGTCGCCCCACAGCGCCAGCGGGTCGGCGCCGAAACTCTGCAGCAGTCCGAGGAACCCTTGCGGCCAGCCCGGTTGGAGCGGGTGCACGACGCCGCTGTAGCTCGCCGCCGCGCGGAACATGCCCGGGTGCCGCGCGGTGTAGGTGAGCGCGCCGGCGCCGCCCATCGACAGCCCCGCGACCACCCGGTGCTGCCCGGCGCCGAAGCCTCGTTCCAGCAGCCGACGCAGCTCGACCAGGTGGAAGGTCTCCCACGCCGGCGGCCCGCCGGCGCCGTAGTTCCACCAGTCGCTGTACCAGCCCACCAGGCCCGCCTCGGGCATCACCACCAGCACGCCGCGGAGCCCGCGCAACTCCTCAACGTCGGTCTCACGGGTCCAGCTGTCGTAGCTGTCGCAGCAGCCGTGCAACAGGTACAGCACCGGCCAGTGGTCGCCCGGCCGCCGCTGCTGCCAGCCGTCGGGGGTCAGCAGCCGCACCTTGGCGGTCCGCCCCAGCGCGGGCGACTGCACGGTCAGGTCCACCAGCCGCGGGCCGACCCGCTGCTGCGCTACCACCCGCGCGCCATCGCCGGCACCTGCCAGCCGTGCAGGGCCCCGACCGGCGGCCAGCCCAGGAGCCGCCACCACCGCGGTCACCAGGACGATCGAGCACACCACCAACAGCAACGCTGGATGTCCACGGTAGCGGCGACCGCTTGCCATAACGCCACGCTCCCCTGCTCGAAACGGCTGCTCGAAACGGCGCTCCGTGCGCTCGGGCATGCGGTGGCGGACGCCGCTCCTGCTCCGACCGCGACCCCGCCGGCGGTTCCCCCATCGACGCTACCGCCAAAGGCAGGGACCTTCCCCGGCAGTTCCCCGGCAGGTCCCCGGCAGCTCGACCCCAACCGTGCCGCTGCGTTGGTGGGGCGCTGTTGCAAGGCGAGGCTTTGGTGGTGGCGATGGCCTCTTCGAAGAACCGGCGGGCGGCCTTGGCGTCCCGCCCGAAGCGACGAGCACGGCGGGACGGTCACGGCGTGTCGGTGACCTCGAGCGGGGTCACCGCGACGCCGTCGCTCCAGCGGCCCATGAAGCGCTGCTGGGCGGTCCCGCCGAGCGCGACGCGGCAATCCTGCCTCCGGTCGGCGCAGTCCTGCAGCGCGTCGAGGAGCTTCCAGGGGCCGTAGAAGTCGAGCGCGTCCGGCGGGTTGTCGCGGCTGCTGAGCGAGAGGAAGTGGTCGGCGACCAGCGCCGGCGTGCCGTGGTCGTCGCTGCGGACCAGCACGTAGTCCTTGTTGCCCGCGGGGATCTGGCCGAGGGCGGCCCACAGCGCCTTGGGGCCCTGCTGGCCGACCCGGTCGTCACGGTCGGAGGCCAGCACCAGCAGCAGCGTGGAGGGGCCGATGCCGCCGGCGACCCGCTCGCTCGCGCTGTCCTCCAGCCGCGGCTGCAGCGCGAACAACGCCTTGGGGCGCGGCAGGTGCGCCGCGCCGCTGTCGGCGGCGAGCTGGGCCGCCATGTTCCCCCCGACCGAGTGGCCCACCAGCACCAGGTGGTCCCATTCGGGCCTGACGTGCCCCGGCCGCGCCAGCGCCCGCACCGCCGCGCGCAGCCCGGCCACCGGCCCCTTGCGCCGCTCGTCGAGGCCCACCGTGTCGAACGGCTGCTCCTGGAAGACCACGATGCTGCCGCGCCCGACCAGGTGGTCGATCCAGCCCTGGTACTCGTCGGGACCGACGCCCTGGGTGAAGACCACCACCGGCGCGTGGCGCGGTGCCGGCTGCTCCGGCTCGAAGACGGTCACGCTGCCCGGAGAGCCCCCGACCCGGGTGGTGCGCACCTTGGCGTGGTGCCGCCCGCCACCGCCCAGGCCCTGCGCCGGCGCCGCCGGCGGCGCGACCGTCGTGGTCGCGGCCGGGCCGGCCCGGTCCCGTGCCGAGCCGCCGGCCGAGCAGCCGGCCACCCCGACCACCAAGCCGGCGAGAAGGGCCCATGCAACGAAGGGCCCACGGAGGTGCCTCCCGACGTCCGGGCTGCACGCCAACGCGACCCGCACCCGCGTCGAAGGTGCGGGTGCCGGCGTAGCTCTGCTGGCCACTGGGACTCGCCTGGTCAAGATCTCCATAGGCGGGGAAGACTAGCGCAGCAAACCACCCAGGCCCGTCATGCGCCAGGCAGAACACCGGCAGAACACCGGCAGATCGGTGGGATGCGTGGGTGCAGACCGTCTCCGAGCGCAGGGACGACAGGGTAACCGGATACCGGTCACTGCTCCCTTGACGCGACGATCACGCGGTCGATCTTGGGGTCGCGACGCGCAACGAGTAATGGCATCCTGCCCGCCGGCTGCGCGCCCATTGTGGCCGGGACGGGAAACTGGGAAGGATCTCGCGGAAGCGGCCGGGTGTGGAGGGCGGGCATGGCCGAGGGCCCGGGTGACGCAGCCCTGGCCGCAACAGGCTTCGGTGGGCTGCTGCGCGCTTGTCGGGAGCGCGGGCTGCTGTCGCAGGAGCGGCTGGCCCAGCGGTCGGGGCTGAGCGCCCGCAGCACGATCCGGGACCTCGAGGCGGGGCGGGTCCGGCGCCCGCGGGGGGCGTCGGTGCGGCTGCTGGTCGATGCGCTGCGCCTGGAGGGTACCCTGCGCGCGGCGTTTGAGGCCGCCGCTCGGGACGGCAACCTGGCCGTGTGGGCCGGGCTGCCGCCGGGCGCTGCGCCGTGCCAGCTGCCGCCTGATCTGGTCGACTTCACCGGCCGCACCGAGCTGGTGTGCTGGCTCCGGCAGCTGCTCGCGCGACCGCCCGACGCCACGGCTGGGGGGTCCGACGTGGGCGCGGTGGTGGTCTCCGCGGTCGCCGGCAAGGCGGGCGTCGGCAAGAGCGCCCTCGCCGTCCACGTTGCGCACCAGCTGGCAGTCGAGTTCCCCGACGGGCAGCTGTACGCCAACCTGCGCGGCGCCCGCCGGCAGCCGCTCCACCCGGGTGGGATGCTGGGGTGGTTCCTGCGCGCGCTGGGGGTCGACGGCGCCGCGATCCCTGCTGGGATGGAGGAACGCGCCGCGCTGTACCGCAGCAGCCTGGCCGGCCGGCGGGTGTTGGTGGTGCTCGACGACGCCGGCAGCGAGGCGCAGGTCCGCCCGCTGCTGCCGGGCAGCCCGACCTGCGCGGTGCTGGTGACCAGCCGGGCCTGCCTGGCCGGGCTGGAAGGCGCCCGGCTGCTCGACCTCGACGTGCTCGACCCGGCTCAAGCGGTGACGCTGCTGGGGCGGATGGTGGGGCAGGGACGGGTGGATGCGGAACCAGAGGCGGCCGCACAGCTGGCACGGCGCTGCGGCTACCTGCCGCTGGCGTTGCGGGTGGCGGGGGCCAGGCTGGCGGCACGGCCGCACGGGCGCCTGGCCGAGCTGGTCGAGCGGCTGGCCGACGAGCGGCAGCGGCTGGACGAGCTGGCCTACGGACAGGTGGCGGTGCGGGCCAGCCTGTCCCTGAGCTACCGGGCGCTGGAGCCTGCCGCCCAGCGGTTGTTCGGCCGCTTGGGATTGCTGCACGCCGACGACGTGGCCGGGTGGGTCGCTGCCGCCGTACTCGACAGCCCCGTGGAGCGGGCGACCGAGCTGGCCGACCGGCTCGTGGACGCGCGGCTGCTGGAGGTGGCCGGGCGGGACGCCACCGGGCAGGTCCGCTACCGCTTCCACGATCTGGTCCGGGTCTACGCCCGGCTCGGCAGCCCGCTCCTCGAACCCATCTACGGCTCGGCGGCCCGCTGGCCGGTCGACCAGGCGGTCACCGAGGCGCTGCTGGCCGACCCGCTTGCCTTCCTGGAGGCCGAACGTGCCGGGCTGGTCGCCGCCGTCACCCAGGCCGCCTCGCTCGGGATGGCTGGCCAGGCCTGGGAACTGACCAGCGCGTGCACCCAGTTCCTGGCGGCCCGTCTGCATCTGGAGGAGTGGCGCCGCTGCACCGGGCAGACCCTCGCCGCCGCCCGGCGCGCGCAGGACGCCCGCGGGGAGGCGGCGGTGCTGCTGTCGCTGGGCTACCTGCACGCCATCTCCAACCGTATCGGTGAGGCGCTCGGCTGCTGGCAGGCCGCGCTGGCGATCCTGGAGCGGCTGGGAGAGGACACCGGTCGGGCGATGTGCCTGGCCGCGCTGGCGCTGCACCGAAGCGACCGTGGGGCCTTTGAGCAGCGCCGCCGGCAGGCCGAGGACGCCCTTGCCATCCTCGCCCAGAGCGGGGACGGCAGTCTGCGGGCCCGCGTCTGCGTGCTGCACTGCCTGGGACTGCTCTACCACAACCACGGCAGGGTCGGACCGGCCCGGCGCTGCTTCGAGGAGGCCCTGCGACTGCAGCGCGGCCTCGGCAGCTCCCTCGGCGAGGCGAGGCTGCTTGGCCGGCTCGGCGCCGTACTCGTCAAGCAGGGCCGCGACCACGACGCGGTCAGCGTGCTCGAGCAGGCCCTGGCGGTGTTGCGGCCGGCGGGTGACCGCCTCGTCGGCACGCCCGCCAAGGTCTGCCTCGGCACCGCACTGGTGCACCTCGGCCACCACGCGGAGGCGCGCCCGCTGCTGGAACCTTGGATGGACAGCGGCTTTCCCTACGTCCGGGCCTGGGCGCTGCGCGGCCTGGGCGAGTTGGACGGTGCCCGGGGACGCCACACTCGCGCGCGGGCGAGGCTCCGTGAGTCGCTGCGCCTGTTCTGCCAGCTGGACATCCCTGCCGAGGAAACCGTCACTCGGCGAGCGCTGGCCGCACTCGGCGAGCGCCACCACGCGCATGGCCGTGCCCACTCCAAGGCGCACGCATCACTCCCACCGATGGCATGACGGTGACGCTTCCCGGCCCTTGTTCGCACCCGCCGGCAACGCCCACCTTCATCAGCGATCTGCTGCGGGCTGGCGGCGGTCGGGCGGTCACGACCCGTACGAGCTGGCGTCGGGTCGACCGGCTGGGTGGGCCTCACCGTGTTCGGTCGGCAAGCTCGGCCGTCAGCCTGGTTGCCACCGCCGAGACCCACGCCCAGCCGAGCAGCACCGCGATCCCGAAGCCCACGTTGACCACCTGGTTGCCTGACCCGCTGGCGATCCCGACGAAGGCGGCGAAGAATGCCACCCCGGTCGCCACGCTGTAGGCTGCCCACCCCAGCTGCCGGCGGGCGGCGAACCAGCCGGCTACCACCAGGCAGGCCGCGATCAGCGACACGAACCCCAGCCCAGCGGTGACGAAGTGCAGCACGCCGTGCCAGCTGGCCCGCTCGGGCAGGCCCGGCGGTGCCCCAGGCGGGAAGCCGTAGGCGGGGTCGGCCACAAAGACCCCAGCGGCGATCAGGCCCACGCCGTAGCCCCCCACCAGCCGCGGTCCCCAGGTCCCGCCGCGGCCCGGCCGCAGCACCCGCCGCATCCCGACCGCGGCCACGACCACCAGCAGGCCGCTGACCACCAGGTTGGCGATCTGGATCCAGCCCAGCTCGCCGTTGGCCAGCAGGCTAAGCTCATGGCGACGCAGGTCGAACCCCTCGCGGGTGAGCGCCTGAACCAAGCCCAGCAGGACGTAGAGGGGGCCGGCGGCCACCCCGCAGGCCAGCAGAATCCTGGTCACTCTGGTGGACGGCTCAGTGGCGGCGCCAGTTGCTCCGACCCCCGCTGGCGTGTCCCGTTGCGTCATCGCTTCGCCTCCATGATCGTGCCACCGTCGAGCAGGTCACAGCTGCGCTTCCCGTACGACGCCACAGCCGCACCGGGTACGGTCGAGCTGGTACCTGAAGGCGCGGTAACGAACATCGCCTGGTAGGTCAGCAACGAGGGCTTCGCTGTTGGGGTTCTCCCGACCATGCAGGCTGGCGCGGTCGAGCGCGGCCGTCGAGGCAGAACACCGGCAACATCCCGGCAGCTTCCCAATGCCTCACCGGGCGAGCGCTGTTTGAGACGGGCAAGCACCTAACGGCGCGCAGGTCGCATGTCCACGACCTGCTCCCTCCTTGCAGCGTCGGTAGCCTCGGTCCCTGCACCGGGGCTGGCCCCTGGGCGTCCAGGGTCGCGCCCGTGGAAGCCCCTGGCCGGCACCCTAGTCCAGGGTTGGAACCACCCCCGGTGCCGCGTGCCTGGCGAGCCGGCACACCCACACTGCCTTGGCAGAAGGCGGCCGGGTTCCCTCCACCTTCCCTCCGCCCAACGGCGGGCCGCGCGGGACAGGGCGGAACGGGCGGGGACGCCCAGTGACGGCGGAAGCTAATGGTGTGCCGTTTATGCACGTCACAGCCGATGAGCGGTGCTGGGCGGGGATGGGACGGTACAAGCGGGGAGTCGCCGGTGCGACCTGTAAAACCGCCGGCTTCGCCTACACAGGTTCGAATCCTGTCCCTGCCACACCACCGTTGAGCTGCGGAAACAGGCACTGTGTGCACCGGCCACGCCTCCCGGCAGGGCACGGCCTCCCTCTACTTTCCTCCGCCCAACGCGCAGCCGACCGCGCCCACGTGTCCTTGGCGGTGGTGTTGCGTTGGCCGTCCCATGGACGCCGGAGTCTGACTCCGTAACCCGCCCTACAGCGCGAACGCCAACTCCGCGAACGCGACCGTCAGCCGACGGCCCACCGGCTCCTCGACCGCCAGCTCGTAGTGCCCTCGGCGGACGTTCTGGATGAGGCATGCCCGGCGGTTACGACCCTGGCGCTGCGATCCTGCTTGAGTCCAAGCCTCGCCTTGAGCCGGCCATGGTCCGCTTCTATCCGGTTGTTGGCATCCCTGTCGGCGCGACGCCAGGCCGCTGGCAGGAGATCATCAATGGCCAGCGGGTAGGTCGGCGCTCGGTCGGTCACCACCTCGAGGGCATCACCTTGATGGTGCCGATGGCCCGCTCGACGAACCGGCGTGCCGGCAGGGCCGGGCCGCCTCAGCCACCAGTGGGTGAACCGCAGCACCCACCGCTAGACGCTGACGTGGTCGACCTCAACGCCGCGCTCGGCGAGCATCTCCTCGACATCGCGGTAGGAGAGCCCGCAGCGCAGATACCAGCGGACCGTGAGTGCAATGACGTCAGGCGGGAAGCGGAAGCCGGCGAACACGGATCGAGGCGGGATCGCCGGACGGGAGTGGGTAGGTGGTCTTCCTGGCGGGAGTCTCGCCGCTCCGCCGCCCTCAGCGCGAACACAACAACCCCGGTTCAGCGAACGTGACCACCAACCGGCGGTTCACCGGCGCGTCGGGTTCGCGATTTACGGGATCGGCGCGGGTGTGGATACTCCTCGCGGAGCCATCGTTCGGGCGTCGGCGACGGGCTACTACGGTGGGGGGAGGCTGCAATGGTGGTCGGATCAGTGCGTCGCCGTCTCGGGCACGCGGTCATTGTCTGCACGGTCCTCGTGCTCGCCCTCGCGGGGCTGCCGGGGCCGGCAAGGGCCGCATCGGCCACCGTCGTCATCAGCCAGGTCTACGGCGGCGGGGGGAACACCGGGGCGCCCTTCACCAACGACTACATCGAGCTGTTCAACCGGGGCACCACCACGGCCTCGGTGGGCGGCTGGACCCTCCAGTACACCAGCGCGACCGGGACCGGGAACCTGGGAGCCAATTCGGCGCAGCTCACCGAGCTGCCGAGCGTCTCACTGGCACCCGGGCAGTACCTGCTCGTCCAGGAGGCATCCGCCGGCGCGTCCGGCTCGCCGCTGCCCGCTCCCGACGTCACCGACCCGACTCCGGTCAACATGAGCGCGACCGGTGGCAAGGTCGCCCTGGTCAACACCACCACCCCGCTGGGGTGCAACGGCAGCTCGACCCCGTGCCCGCCCTCGGCGCTGGCGCAGATCGTCGATCTGGTCGGCTACGACGGCGCGAACTTCTTTGAAGGGTCCGGCCCGGCTCCGGCCGGCAGCAACACCACCGCCGTGCTGCGCACCGGTGGGGGGTGCACGGACACCGACGACAACGCGGCCGACTTCGCCGCCGGCGCCCCCGACCCGCGCAACACCGCCTCGCCCGCCAACCCGTGCCCGACCAACCAGCCTGTCGTCGCCACCTGCGGCGGGCCGCTCTCCACTACCCAGGGCACGGCCGCGACCGCGCCAGTCAGCGCATCGGACGCGGACGGCAGGGTGGTCAGCATCGTGGTCGCCGGCGTGACGCCCTCGCCTGCGCCAGGCACCGTCTCGCTGAGCGGCTTGGTCCCGGCCGGGGAGACCGGCGGGACCGCGACCGCGAACGTGACCGTGGACGCCAGTACGCCCACGGGCACCTACGCGGTGGCGGTCACCGCCTCCAACGACGACCCCGTACCGCAGTCGGGAACCTGCACGCTCACGGTCAATGTGGTCGTCCCTACGCCGATCCACGACGTCCAGGGGGCTGGCCACATCTCGCCAAGGGACGGCCAGGCCGTCTCCGGGGTCACGGGCATCGTCACCGCGCGCGCCTCGAACGGCTTCTGGTTCCAGGACCCCAACCCCGACTCGAGCGACGCGACCTCGGAGGGGCTGTTCGCGTTCACCTCGTCGACTCCCAGGGTGTCGGTGGGCGACGCCGTGGTGGTGGGCGGCCGCGTCTCGGAGTTCCGGCCTGGCGGCACCGGTAGCACCAACCTCACCACCACCGAGATCACTGGGCCGTCGGTCTCCGTGCTCTCGTCGGGCAACCCCCTGCCCCCGCCGACCGTGGTCGGGACCGGCGGGCGCGTACCGCCCACCGAGGTCATCGAGGACGACGCCACCGGGGACGTGGAGAGCAGCGGCGTGTTCGACCCCGCGTCGGACGGCATCGACTTCTACGAGAGCCTTGAGGGCATGCGGGTCCAGCTCAACGACGCGGTCGCCGTCGGGCCCAGCAACGCCTTCGGGGAGATCCCGGTGGTCGCCGACGACGGCGCGAACGCCAGCGTGCGCACGGCCAGAGGAGGCGTGGTGGTGCGGCCGGGCGACTTCAACCCCGAGCGGGTCTTCTTCGACGACCAGCTCGCCCCGACGCCGCGGGTGAACGTGGGCGACCACTTCCCCGGCGCGGTCGTGGGGGTGATGGACTACTCCTTCGGCAACTACAAGCTCCAGGTGACCTCCACCCCGAGCACCGAGTCCGGAGGGCTGGACCGGGAGGTCGCCGCCCCCGCCGGCGCCGACCAGCTCGCCGTCGCCACCTTCAACGTCGAGAACCTGGACCCGACCGACCCGCAGTCGAAGTTCGACGAGCTCGCCGGCCTGATCGTGAGCAACCTCAGGGCGCCGGACATCGTGGCGGTCGAGGAGATCCAGGACAACAGCGGCCCCGCCGACGACGGGGTCGTGGACGCGGACGTGACCTTCGCCAAGCTGATCGGCGCTATCCAGGCGGCCGGCGGGCCGACCTACGATTTCCGCCAGATCAGCCCGGTGAACGACCAGGACGGCGGCGAGCCGGGCGGCAACATCCGTGTCGGCTTCCTGTTCCGGACCGACCGCGGCCTGGCCTTTATCGACCGGCCCGGCGGCACCGCCACCGCCGCGACCGCGGTGGTGGGCTCGGGCGCGGCCACCCAACTCTCCTTCAGCCCCGGCCGCATCGACCCGGCCAACAGCGCGTTCACCACCAGCCGCAAGCCCCTGGCCGCGGAGTTCTCGTTCAACGGCCATCACCTGTTCGTGGTCGCCAACCACTTCAACTCCAAGGGCGGGGACCAGCCACTGTACGGGCACTTCCAGCCGCCCGCCCGCGCCAGCGAGACGCAGCGCAACCAGCAGGCCCAGGTGGTCCACGACTTCGTGGCGAGCCTGGAGGCCGCCGACCCCAACGCCAACGCCATCGTTCTCGGCGACCTCAACGACTTCGAGTACTCCACCGCCCTGGCGACCCTGAAGTCGGGCCTGCTGCACGACCTGATCGAGACGCTGCCGCAGAGCGAGCGTTACACCTACGACTTCGAGGGCAACTCCCAGACGCTGGACCACATCCTGCTGAGCGACGCCCTCTTCGGGCTGCCGTTCTCCTACGACGCCGTGCACGTCAACTCGGAGTTCGCCGCCCAGGCGAGCGACCACGACCCACAAGTCGTGCGTGCCACCCTGAAGCCGCCCTACGCCTTCTCAGGGTTCTTCCAGCCGGTGGACAACCACCCGGTGGTCAACTCTGTCACCGCCGGGCGCGCCGTCCCCGTGAAGTTCAGCCTGAGCGGGGACAAGGGCCTCGGGATCTTCGCGCCCGGCTATCCCAAGTCCGAGCAGATCGCCTGCGACCCGTCCGAGCCGGTGGACGGCATCGAAACGACCGTCAGCGCGGGCAGCAGCGCCCTCCAGTACGACCCGGCCACCGACACGTACACCTACGTCTGGAAGACCGACAAGAGCTGGGCGAAGTCCTGCCGGCAACTGGTGCTGCGGCTCGACGACGGCACCTTCCACCGCGCCAACTTCCAGTTCACGAAATAAGGCGCTACAGGAGCTACGGGAACCTGGCGGAGTCGAGCCCTGTGCATGTCACCAGGCGGGCCGGCCTCGGCATGGCCGAAACCAGTCTGGCCGCCGAGGTCGAACGCCATCGCGGCCGCGCCGTTCTCGCCACCAAGGCGTGCGACCAGGACGTGGAAGGCGGCGTGATCGGCCCCACTGAGCAGGCCCGGCGGCGCCCCGAGGATGCGCAGGTACTCGAACCAGTCCGGTGGCCCGAGCTCGATCTCCGGCCTGGGCAGGCGGACGTCGTCGAGCGCCATGCCCATCGCCCGGCGTCGACTCCTCCAGCGCGTAGCCGCGCCGTTCGAGGTCGCGGCGCATCGCCTCGTCGCGCTCGTGCATCCAGGCGGCAAAGCGCGTGACCCCGGCCGCCGCGTAGGCAGCCTCCATCGCGTCAAGGGCATCGGTGCGCTGGGCGGCGGCGAGGTCACGCTGGGGGAGCGCGTTGTTCGCGTTGTTGTAGACGGCGCGCTCGGGCTCGTTGGGGAAGACGGCGGCGGCGACGCCCCCGGGAGCACTGCACCGCCGCACCGGTCGCCCGGCAGGCGTACTGCTCCCAGGAGGCGAGCAGCGTCTCGGCCCCACGAAGATACAGGTCGGCGTCGGTCAGCACGGTCATCGGCGACCTCCTCAAGGGTTCGACTGGAGCACGAGCGTCAAACAGGATCGCGGCCGGGAAGCGGTGGCGTTCGACGTGGCAACCTGGCCTGAAACGGCCCGCGCTGGGCGGGCTACGTGGCAGGCCCCACCCCGCCCAGCTCGCGACGCATGAACACCCGGAACTCGGCACGCAGGCCGTGCTGCGCCCGGGGCGATGGCGTTACGCCCGGGGTGCTCCCGGACAAGCGCGAGCAGGGCGGCGTGGTCCTCGGCGCAGGGGGCGCAGTTTCGCAGGTGCTCGGCGACGGCCGGCAGGAGCGCCTCGGCATCCCGCCCCTGGAGCTCGGCCTCGACGTACTGGTCGAGGAGCGCGAACGCCCGTAGGGTTCGGAAAACTGGAAGGATCTCGTGGGAGCGGCCGGATGTGGAGGGCGAGATTGGCCGAGCGGTCAGGGAGCGCGGTGTCGGCTTCTGGTGACGGGGGCTTTGGTGGGCTGCTGCGTGCGCACAGAGAGCGTGGGTTGCTGTCGCAGGAGGTGCTGGCCCAGCGGTCGGGGCTGAGCGCCCGCACCATCCGGGACCTGGAGTCGGGACGGGCGCGGCGGCCGCGTGGCGTGTCGGTGCGGCTGCTGGCCGATGCGCTTGGGCTGGCCGGGTGGGCGCGCGAGCGGTTCGAGGAGACCGCACGCCCGCTGCTCCTGCCCGGGCCGCCCCGATCCGAGCCGCTGGCCTCCGCGTGCGGGGGTGTCGCGCCGTGCCAGCTGCCGCCGGACGTGGCCGACTTCGTCGGCCGTACCGAGCTGGCAGGCCGGCTCAGGCAGCTGCTAGCGCGGCCGCTCGACGACCAGGCCGGCGAGACCAACGCGGGCGCGGTGATGGTCGCCGCGGTCGCTGGCACTGCCGGGGTCGGCAAGAGCGCGCTCGCCGTCCATGTCGCCCATCAGGTGGCAGCCGACTTCCCCGACGGACAGCTGTACGCGAGCCTGCGCGGCGCCCAGCCGCAACCACGCGACCCCAGTGAGGTGCTGGCGTGGTTCCTGCGTGCGCTGGGCGTGGACGGCGCCGCGACCCCCTCTGGGGTGGAGGAGCGCGCCGCGCTGTACCGCAGCCTCCTGGTTGGCCGGCGCGTCCTCGTGGTGCTCGACGACGCCGCCGGCGAGGCGCATGTCCACCCGTTGCTGCCAGGCAGCCCGACCTGCGCGGTGCTGGTGACCAGCCGGGCTCGCCTGGCCGGCTTGGAAGGCGCCCGGCTGATCGACCTCGACGTGCTCGATCCGGAGCAGACGGTGGCGCTGCTCGGACGGATCGTGGGGCCAGGGCGGGTGGCGGCTGAGCCGGCAGCAGCCGCGGCGTTGGCATGGTTGTGCGGGTACCTGCCGTTGGCGGTGCGGATCGCCGGGTCGCGGCTTGCGGCGCGGCCGCACTGGCGGCTCGCCGAGCTGGTGGAACGGCTGGCCGACCAGCGGCAGCGGCTGGATGAGTTGGCCTACGGGAATCTTGCGGTCCGTGCCAGCCTGATGTTCAGCTACCGGGCGCTGGAGCCCGCCGCCAGGCTGCTGTTCGGCCGCCTGGGGGTGCTGGAGGCCCCCGACGTGGCCGCGTGGGTCGCCGCCGCCCTCCTGGACTGCCCCATCGAGCAGGCGACCGAGCTGGCCGAACGGCTGGTGGACGCGCGGCTGCTGGAGGTGGCTGGGCGCGACGCCACTGGGCAGGTCCGCTACCGCTTCCACGACCTCGTCCGCGTGTACGCCCGCGAGCGTGCCGACGCCGAGGACCCGCCCGCCGAGCTGAGCGCCGCGCTGGCGCGTGCGTTCGGCGCCTGGTTGCACCTGGCCGAGCGCGCCGACGCCCGGCTGGGTAACCCGCTTCTCGAGCCTGTGTACGGCGCGGCGTCGCGCTGGGCGGTCGACCAGCAGACCACCAGCCGCCTGCTGGCCGACCCGCTGGCCTTTCTGGAGGCCGAACGTCCAGGGCTGGTTGCCGCGGTCACCCAAACGGCCTCCCTTGGCATGGCCGGGCTGTCGTGGGAGCTGACCAGCGCCCTCACCCAGTTCCTAGGGGCCGGCATGTACCTGGACGACTGGCATAGCTGCACCGGGCAGGCCCTGGCCGCGACCCGCCGTGACCAGGACGCCCGGGGCGAGGCTGCCGTCCTGCTGTCGCTGGGCAGCCTGGAGACCATCCGCCCGGACGGCAGCCGCCACAAGGAGGCGCTGGACTGCTGGCAGGCCGCCCTGGGCATCTTCGAGCAGCTGGGCGAGGGCACCGGTCGGGCGATGTGCCTGGCCGCCCTGGCGGTGTACCGCAGCGACCGGGCGGCGTTCCGGCAGCGCCGCGGGCAGGTCCAGGACGCCCTCGCCAGCCTCGACCAGGACGGCAGCTCGTACGCCCGCGCCTGCGTGCTGCAGTGCCTTGGCGACCTCTACCACAACCACGGCCGGTTCGAGCTCGCCCGGCGCTGCTTCCAGCAGGCCCTGGGGTTGCACCGTGGGCTCGGCAGCCGCCGTGGTGAGGCGAGGCTGCTGTACCAGCTCGGGGCCGTGCGCATCAAGCAGGGCCGCGACCAACAGGCCGTCGGCCTGCTCCAGCAGGCCCTGGCGGTCCTGCGGCCGGCCGGTGACCACCTGAGCGGCACTCCCGCCGAGGTCTGCCTCGGTACCGCGCTGGTGCATCTCGGCCGGCACGCGCAGGCCCGCCCGCTGCTGGAACCGTGGGCGGACAGTGGCTTTCCGTTCGTCCGGGGCTGGGCGCTGCGCGCCCTTGGTGAGCTGGACCACGCCCAGGGACGCCACGACCAGGCGCGCGCCGCGATCCGCGAGGCGCTGCGCCTGTTCTGCGAGCTGGACATGCCCGCCGAGGAAGCCGCGACCCTTCGCGTGCTCGCTGCACTCGGCGACGACAGCTTCCACACGTCGCCGTGGCCTTGACGCCTGGACGCGAAACTGCCGGGAAGCTGCCGGTGAACGGCTCTGCCTCCCGCGGTAGCGTCGAGCGGACCAGTCGGCATCGGAGGACGAGGACGTAGACATGGTCAGCGGCCGACGCAGTCCAGGTCCGGCGTCCCTGCTCGTGGTGGCACTGGGCGTGCTGGTGGCCGCGGCGTGCGGCGGCAAGGGGCCGGCCAGCCGGACGGCGGCGACCCCGGTGCCGACCGTCGGCGTCATCAAGACCTGCCTGCACGGCGCTGGGTCGCCGGCGCCGTTTCGCTTCACCACCAGCGACGGCGCCAGCCTGGTCGGCGTCGTGCTGGGCGATGGGCGGGCCGGCCTGGTGCTCGGCCACCAGGCCGGCAGCGACCTGTGCGAGTGGCTGCCGCACGCGCGGTCGTTCGCCAAGCAAGGCTACCGGGTGCTCGTCTTCGACTTCGAGGGCTCTGGCGACTCCCAGCCGGGGCCGGGGGCGGACGGGCGGCTCGACACCGACGTGGCCGCGGCCGCCGAGCAGCTGCGCCGCCGCCGCGCCGACGCGGTCGTGCTGGTCGGCTCGTCGATGGGCGGCACGGCGGTCCTGGCGGCGGCCGCCGAGATCCGCCCACCGGTCGCCGGGGTGGTGAGCCTGTCGGGGCCGGCGAGGTTCCAGGGCGTGGACGCGGCGGCGGCGGTGGCGCGGCTGCGGGTCCCGGTGCTGTTCGTCGCCAGCAGCGACGACTCCCCGTTCGTCGACGACGCCAGGGCGATGTACCGCGCCGCCCGGGTGCGCGACAAGCGCCTGCTGGTCATCGCCGGCGTCAACCACGGCACCAGCATGCTGGACGTCGGCGACGATGCGCCCAAGGTGCTGGCGGCCGTGCGGGAGTTCATCGCGCGCCATGCCCGCGCCTGAGGGGAGGTCACCCGTGCTCGCCCGCGCGCCGGTGCGACCGGTCGGCGCCGGCCTGGCGGGTGGCGATAGGTTCGGCGGGAGGTGGCGATGACGGCGGCCAGGAGGGGCCTCGGGCGCGTCGGCGCGGGGCTGCTGGCGCTGGTCGCCGCCTGCTCGGCGGGGCGGCGGGGGGAGCCGCGCAGGTCGGCGCGGAGCTCATCGCAGGCGCCGACGATCAGCGCCTCGGGGCTGGTTGATCGCCACAACCGTGCGGTGACAGCGTTGCGGCGCCAGCCCAGCAGGACCGCAGCGCCTCCCGGTCACCGCGGCAGCGCCAGATGCTCCTGGCCGAGTGCTCAACGAGCGGCGCGGACCGCATCGATCGCGTCGGTCTTGCTCTGGTGCGTCTGGCCGGCCGCTTAGGATGGCCGTGGTCGGCGTCGGCCTGGGAGCAAGTCACCGCGCGGCACAACTGTGCTGGTCACGCCTTCGGGCGGACAGGCTGGGATCAGGCCAGCCAGCGGTGGGCCAGGCCGACGCCGGCACCACCGCGACAGTGCAGCGCCACGGCAGCCATCCGGGCGCCAGTCGCACCGAGCGTCATGCCGCGATGCCGGTGCCGAACCCTGCCAGCGATCCTCCCGGACCACCTCCCAACACTCACAGCTGCATTGC
>Ga0137369_10003430_pt1 | contig 16191 bp, 17 predicted proteins | sample SagtaG_12_FD_104918 | JGI IMG/M metagenome (GOLD analysis project Ga0137369, IMG submission 104918) | Vadose zone soil microbial communities from Sagehorn Ranch, Mendocino, California, USA - Sage1_L_113_16 metaG | ecosystem: Environmental > Terrestrial > Soil > Vadose zone | place: USA... | reverse complement strand
GAGATGACGGCGAGGAACATGTGCCAGAGCAACTCGTTCGATTTCTGCGCGGCGGTCTCGCCGTAGTTGCGCGTGACCGAGACTTGCAGATCGCGCGGCAGCAGGTAGCCCCGCGTGGTCTCGATTTTCCGTGCGACCGACTGCGTAAGCGCGATCGCGTTGACCCCCTTGCGCTTGGCGATCGACAGGGTGACCGCGGGGAATGCCTGGCCGCGACCGGGATATTGCATGACATAGTCGACCGGCTCGCCGCCGTCATCACGGACGGCGGCGACGTCGCCGAGGTGCACGGGCGCGCCGCCGCCCGTGCCGACCACGAGGTCTCGCACCGCGTCCCGCGATTGCAGCCACTCGCCGCTCTCGAGTCGTGTCGCGCGATTCCCAGCGACAATGTCGCGCGCCGATACGCGCACGTTCCCACGGGCCAGGACCTGTTGAACGGCGAGGGGATCGAGGTTGCGTGCGGCTAGTGCCGACGGATCGAGGTCGACCGACAACTGTCGCGGCCGGCCGCCGATGATCGCGATCTCGGAGATGTCGGGCAGCTCTTTGAGCACCTCCTGCAGCTGTCCTGCCATTTGACGCAGCTGCATGTCGTCGTATCCGGCGCCCCACAGCGTGAGGGCCATCACGGGCACATCGTCGATCGATCGCGCCTTGACGAGCGGCAACGTCGCGCCGGGCGGCATGAGCGACGCGTTGGCCGCCAGTTTCTGAGTGAGTCGCACCAGTGCGCGCTCTTCATCCTGGCCGACCAGGAAGCGCACGACGACCATCGCGCGGCCCGGCATCGACGTCGAATACAGATACTCCACGCCCGGGACTTCCCAGAGCAGCTTCTCGGTCGGACGTGTCAGACGCTGCTCGACCTCGGTCGGCGACGCGCCTGGCATCTCCACAAACACGTCGATCATCGGTACGACGATCTGCGGTTCCTCTTCGCGCGGCAGCGCGACGACGGCGTATATCCCGAGCATCATCGATGCGACGATGAAGAGCGGCGTCAGCTTCGAGTGGACGAATGCACCGGCCAGCCGTCCCGCGAATCGTGTGGGATGGGCCATCATCGATCTCCGACGACGCGGGCGCCGTCCGACAGCGACGCGGGCGAGTTCGTCACGACCCGGTCGCCGTCGTGCACGCCGGCGAGCACCTCGATGCGATCACGTGCGAGCGCACCCACGGAGATCGGCCGCAGTCTGGCGACGTTGTCCGCTTCCGCGACGAACACGAACGTCAATTGGCCGCGGTGTACGACGGAAGCGGCCGGTACGGTCAGTGTTCGCCGTGCCGGACCCTGGAATCGCGCGCGCCCGAACTGGCCGGACCGTGCGCGCGCCGCGTCCGGCAACTCGATCTTGACGACGAACCCATGAGAAGCGGCGTCGAGTCGCGCGACCTCGACGACCTTGGCAGGAGTCCATGTGGCAGACGTCGTGTCGCCGACGCTGACATCCGCCGTCTGTCCGAGGGCGACCTGCGCCGCGCGCGCTTCGTCGAGTCTGACTTCCAGCCGGAACGTCGCTGAATCCTCCAGCGTGAGCAGCGGCGCGCCGGGTGTTGCCATCGTCCCGGGATCGACGCTCCGCTCGGTGATGAGTCCATCGAACGGCGCGGTGAGCACGGTGTAGGACGCGGCGATCTGAGCTTCCTGCATCGCCGCCCGTGCTGCCTGGCGTGCGGCGTCCGCGGCAGCGGCGCGCGCGATCGACCCGCCGAGTTGAGCCTCGGCGGCGCTCAGGCCCGCGTTGGCCTGATCGAGTTCCTGGGGCGTTGCGGATCGCGTCGCGTGCAATTCCGCAATCCGGTCGTGAGTCTGACGAGCGATGCGCAGGCCGGCTTCCGCGGCGTGCGTGTCGGACGCCGCCGCATCCGCCGACTGCCCCGCCGCATCGAATGCAGCCGACGCCCTGGCGCCGGCCGCGGTGATCGCGCGCGCGTCCAGCGTCACGAGCGGCGCGCCGCGCCGGACGCGGTCGCCCGGTCGGACGAGAACCGTGTTGATCGGCGCCATGATCCGGCTGGCGATCGCCGCGCTCGAGCGGGCATGCACAACGCCGCCCGCCTCGAAGAGGGTGGAGAGGTCCGTGAGCTCGGCTCGACCGAACGACACCGTGATGGGCGGGCGTTCCGGCTCGGCCTGGTGCGGCGTCGAGGCGCAACCCGCGAGCGTCCATGCGGCCACCATCAGGCCGACAGCAGTGCCTTTCACTTCCGCCTCGCATTCATGGCCTGCGCCCCAGTGCGCGGCGCAACATCCCCGCAGCAGTCATCGTGTCGACGAGCGCCGCGGTCTTGTTGGCTTCCGCATCCATCACCGAAGCGGACGCGCGCAGCACGTCGCTGACGGAGGCAACGCCTGCATCGAATCGATCCCGTGTGATGCGCTGGCTTTCGCGCGCCTGCTCGACGGCGGCACGGCCGGCGACCTCTCGCGCAGCGGCCGATTCCAGGCGGCGCAATGCGGTCACCACCTCGACGTGCACCGACGCGCGTGCGTCGTCAGTCTCCGCATGCGCGCGCGTTGCGGATGCCGCAGCGGCCTTGAGCGCTGCCAGTTCTGCGCCTCCGCTAGAAAGCGTCCAGCGCAGTTCGCCGCCGACAATCCAAGATGAGGCGCGGTCGCCGATGTGCGTGCCGCTGATGTCGAAGGCCGCCTGTGCTGCGACCTGCGGAAGCAGTGCTGAGCGCGCCTGATGACGGCCGGCGTCTGCAGCTCGCTCGGAGGCCGCCGCTCGTCTGAGCTCCGGCCGAACGGCGTCAGCTTCCGCGAGCAAGACGCTCACATCGCGTTGTTCGGTGACGTCCTTCCATTCGACGCCCGATGGTTCGATGACGTGGAAGTCGCGCTCGATCGGATCGCCCATCAACTTATTGAGCTCCGCGCGCGCAATGCCTGCATCGCCCTCCGACTGGATGGCTCGCTGCTGGAGATCCGCGACGAGGACAACCAGCGCGAGCACGTCGGCGTCTGTGGCCATTCCGGCGTCACGGCGGCGCTCCGCACGGGCCAGGTCTTCGCGCGCCCGCGCCATCGCGGTGTCGGCGGCGCGGCGGGTAGCCCGCGCGGCGATGATGCGGCCGAACGCTTGAGTGGTGGCGGCCGCGATCGCAGCCGCCGCCTGGTCGGTGGATGCGTTCGCAATATCGCGGCGCAGGCCCGCCACCGCCGCGACCGACCGTAGCCGGCCGCCATCGAACAGCATCTGCTCGACGCCCACGCTGGTCTGAAAGAACCCAATCGGATCCGGATGATTCAGCGTGTCAATGGCGAAATTCGCCGCGGCAAATCGTCGCGCGGACAACAGGGAGCTGAACACAAAGACCGGCAGATCGCCGCGCTGCCAGGACTCCGTCACCGAGACACGCGGGAACAGCGCCGATCGGGCTTCGGTCACGCGCGCCGCGGCTTCTTCGACGCCAGCGTGTGCGGCGCGCAGCGACGCGTTGTGGGCCAGCGCGGCAGACAGCGCGCGATCGAGCGTCAACGGCTCCTGACCGACGACCCGAGAAGGGAGCGCCAGGAGCAGAGCCAATGCGAGGAGGCAGCCGCCACGAACCATCAGTTCAGAGATTCAGCCTTTCGAGATTGGTGACATCAAGTCGGTGTCACCTTGTCGCTCGCCCTGCATCTCTCAGGTAGGAATCAGCCGGACGCGGCAGCACGTAGCTGCCTGATCTCCAATTCGCTGAAAGCCACGGTTCACTTCGAGCCCGAGATTGACATCGCCGCGGAGCACGCTGGCGCGTTGACGGGCGTCACGCAGTAAAGGGAGGCCGTTACTCGTGAATGGCGATTCGACGCCTACGTTCGACAGCTGAATCACACGTACAATCTAGTGCGTGAGTACCACAACCGATCCGCAACGGCCGAATCGCTCGCCCGAGGACGGCACCAAAGCGGAGTATGCGGCGCTGGTCAGAGACGCGGCGACCGGCGACCGGGATGCGATCGAACGGCTGCTGATAAGGTCGCAGGAGGTCGCGTATCGGTTCAGCCTGATCGTGTGCGGCCATCCGGAGGATGCCGAAGACGTTATGCAGGATGCGCTGCTCAAGACGTACCGCTACGTCAACAGCATCACGGAGCCCGAGGCCTTTCGCACGTGGCTGTACACAACGGTTCGGAACGCCTGTCTGATGAAACGTCGCCTGCACGCCGGCGAACCTTCGCATTTCGTATCGCTGGAGAACGGCATCCCGTCGGCGGACGGTGGTGCGCCCACGACAATCGATGTTGCTGATGAAGCGAGGCCGGCCGATCAACAGCTGATCGATGCCTGGATGGACGACAGGTTGCGCGAGGCGCTGAAGAAGCTGCCGCCGCCGTACCGGATGATTGTGGTCATGCGGGAAATGGAGGGCCTGTCAACGCGAGACGTCGCGACGGTTACCGGAATGTCTGAAGCGAATGTAAAGACCCGTCTCCATCGGGCTCGTCTGATGCTGCGCCGACATCTGGAGGACGTATGACGGAATCGTCGAAGACGGACTGCCAAACGATCCTCGCTGGCATCTCGGCATACTTGGACGGAGAGCTCGACACGACGGCGTGCGACGCCATCGAGCGGCACTGCCAGGAGTGCCCGCGCTGCGCGGCCCTCGTGACCGGACTACGCGACACGGTCGGCCTGTGTCGGCAGGCGGGGTCTGTCCCCCTGCCCGAGTCTGTGCGGCAACGCGCGCGTGCCAGCGTGCGTCGGCTCCTCGCCGACGACAGGAAGACAGGATAGCTGTCACCAACTCGCGGCGGATTGCATCCCTGTAGAGGGGCCTCCATGCGCGACAAATTCGGACCAGAGCAGTACGACGTCGTCGCCTTCGGCGCCCACCCTGATGATCTGGAAGTTGTCCTGGGCGGCACCGCCGCGAAGCTCGTGCGCAGCGGGATGACAGTGCTGTTCGTTGACCTCTGTGACGGGGAGCCGGCGCGTCACGCAGGTCGAGGTATCCGACAGCGCCAGGCCGAACAGGCTGCCAGCATCCTCGGCGTTCGGCGCACAACGCTGGCGCTCCATGATCGGTTCATCCGCGATTCTGCCGAGGCGCGACTTGCGATCGCTCGGCTGATTCGCCTCCACAAGCCGCGACTCGTGTTCACGACAGCTGGAGCCGGTGTCCACCCGGACCATGCCGCCGCGACGGACATCGTCGTCGGCGGAGTCTTTTACGCACGCTTGCCGAAATGGGACGAAGTGCCTGGTGGCGAGGCGCTCGAGGGCACCGAGCCGCACGAGATTGAGCGGCTGTTCTTCGGGCACTGCCGCATGGAGCCGCCGTGGGCCGGCTTTGACTTTGCTGTCGACGTGAGCGACGTGTACGCCGAGAAGATGGGCGCGGTCACGGTGTACGAGTCGGTATTCAGCGGCGACCAAGCCACGCTCGTCGACAAATACAGCGCCGAAGACCGCTACGTTGGCAGCCTGGTCGGTGTCCAGTACGCGGAAGCGTTCAGGGCTCGAAGCCCACTCCTGGTCGAAAGCCCTGCCATCTTTGCAAAAGCCAGGTTCGGATGATTAGTCGAGCAAGGACTCGCCGCGAGTCTTGTGCTTGCTCCCGGCAAGGGCCGCTCCGCGGCAGCGAGAGTGCGCTCTACTGCTTGCGACGGCTGGCCGCGGCCACGCCGGCGGCTGCTGCCACAGCGGCGGCGCCGACAACGGCCGCCACGACCTTGGCCCTCTTCCGCTTCCGGGTGCGTCCGGTGACCTTGTCCGCGATCTTCGTAACCGCTGCAGCTGCGTCCCTTCGCACTCGCGCGACGGTCTTCCCGGCCTGTTTAGCAGTCTTCTTGGCCAGCTGGGTCGCCAGTTGTCCGCCTTGACGCCTCGCCTGCGCACCGGCCGCCTTGGCGCGCCTTACAGCCTGCTCGGCTGTCTTCTTGATTTTCGCCATGTGTTCTCCTGATCACAGATTGCTCGATCGACTGCGCCATGTGCAGCGTCGGTCTCAGCGTATCACTATGCGCTTCCACAGGATCGGAAGGCAGGCGCTGAACGTCTTCGATGCGTCACTGCTACGAGTATCCAAGTCCGCATCGGTAGCTTCCTTCTCAAAACAGGTATTCGGCGTAGTACGGAAACGCGGCGAGCAACGCGACGACGATCGCGGCCGTCCATAGCGCGACCCGCGCCTTGCGATTGGCGCCTGGCGCGCACACACCATCGACGCACGCCGCGTCTTGTTCTGGCGCGCGATAGGTTCGATAGAAGCTGACACCTAACAACACGAACGTCACTCCGAGGAACAGCGGACGGACGGTTGCCAATCTCGTGCTGGCAGCGGCCAGCGCACCCGAGCCAACTGCCGTAAACACGACCGGGCCCAAACAGCACGTTGAAGCAACGATCGCCGCGAACACTCCAATCTCACTCTTCATTCGCTCTCGCTCCCAAGATGACTGACGACTGGACACGGAAGCGTCTCTTTCATCCGCAGTGCGCGATCGCATTGGCCGAGTGCATCGGTCAACGTCGTTCGAAAGGCCTCAAGCTCACGCATGCGCGCGTCGATGTCTGTCAGGTGCTTGGCCAATACGGCGCGGACGCGCTGGCATTGCTCGCGGCGCCGTCCGTTCGCGGGACCGAGCAGCTCGCGAATCTCCTTCAGTTCGAGCCCGAGCTTCTGCGCCTGCTTGATGAATCGAAGGCGCGCGACCGTGTCCGGCGGATAGACACGGAATCCGCCTTCGGTCCGCCCCGGTTTCGGCACCAAGCCGAGGCGCTCGTAGTACCGGACGGCGTCTGGCGTTAGACCAGCGGCTGTCGCGATCGCTCCAATGCGCCGCGCGCGAGGCTGTTGAACGTGCATGGGCACCTCAGCTCGCAACGGTCTCGACCATGGCAACCAACCGCTTGACCGCCGCGGTCACGTCACCGAGGCAACACGTTCCCCGCGGGTTGCGAATCTCGCACGCGCACCGGCCGGCCTGAATGTGCGCGCGCACGCGTTCGATGGCCAACGAGCGACCTCCCGACGCAATTTCGGCGCGGATGTCTGATTCGTTTTCCCCAAAGCAGTAGCAGATGGTTCGATTGCCCGGCGCTTGCTTCTGCCATACGCCCACGCGAAGGTCGTCTGCCGTGAACGTCTGGCCACGATGAGTGAAGTAGACGACCTCACAGTCAGGACTTGGGCAAAAGAAGTACGCGTCTGCCTCCAGACGCCGAAGAGCAGCCGTCGTCAGCAGCGCCTTTACAGTCTGCACGTCCACACTGATCCCGGGCGTGCCGGTTCCCGGACATGCGCTGGTCACCGCTGCCGAGAGGCACCGATCGTCGCAGCATTTCGCGTCCATCTCCGTCATACCGGTATTGTGCAATCTGGAGCCCACTCCAGAGTCAAGGCCCCGACCGTGAGGAGGGTCACAACTCGGCAAGAAAGCTTGATTCTGGCGGAGGGGTCGAAGCGACCCGCTCCATGGACTGGTTTCTGCGGGCGATGCGTACGACTAGCCCGTGTACGCCGCGTTCGAGCTGCGCCTGTCGAAGCAGTCACAATGTGTGCCCTTTCAGCCGCGCATCGAGCCTACTTTGAAGAGGATCCGGGAAGACTTCTATGGTTACGCAGAACGCGTCGGCCCTGCCGGAAAATCGGCGAAAGACCAGCACCCGAATCGCAACATGTCGAAATACGAACGATTTGCATGCGATTGCTTGGCATTCGCTTTGCGGCTCGGCCTCCGATTCGACGATTTTTCGCAACCGGTTCCGCCACGAGAGGTCACCCTCGTGCTGATTCGAAGGGAGCGCATGATGATCGCTATACCCCAGAGCGGAGTCTGGCGCCTGCAGTCGAATGTGCTGGCGCTCTGCACCATTCTCGCTCTTCCCGCGGCAGCCCTCTCAGCGCCAACCGGCGCGCCGGTCACGTTCAGCAAGGACATCGCACCGATCTTCCAGGAGAAGTGCGAGGCGTGTCACCGGCCGAACCAGATGGCGCCGATGTCCCTCGTCACTTACGAAGAGACCCGTCCGTGGGCGAAGGCGATTGCCGCGCGTGTTTCGTCGAATCAGATGCCGCCGTGGCACATCGACAAGACGGTGGGCATTCAGAAATTCAAGAACGATCGGTCGCTGAGCGATGCCCAGATCGCCACGATTGTGGCGTGGGTGGCCGCCGGTTCGCCGAAGGGTGACTCGAAGGACATGCCCGCCGCGAAAGTGTGGAACGACGATCCGAACATGTGGACCGAATCCATCAAGTTCGGCGCGCCGGATCTGGTCATCAAATCCACTCCGTGGACCGTACCCGCTGTTGCACAGGATTCGTGGTGGAAACCGATCGTCCCAACGGGCCTCACTGAACCGCGCTGGGTCCGCGCGATCGAGATCCGACCGTCCACGGTGAAGGGCCGCAAAATCACGCACCATGCGCTCACGCGTCTCCAGCAGGCGGAGAACATGCCGTCCGAGCTCTTCACCAACGACCCCAATGTGGTCGGAGATGGCCTGTTCATGGAATGGGCCGTCGGCAAGAACGGCGACGAGATGCGTCCGGACTCGGGCCGTCTGATGCTGCCTGGCTCGAAGATCGCCTGGGATATCCACTATCACGCTGTCGGCGAGGAGATCACCGACACGGTCGAGCTCGGCATCTGGTTCTACCCGAAGGGGCAGGAGCCTAAGCACCGTGAAGTGCTCGCGCTCTTCAACACCTTCTCGGGCGGCAATCGGTCGCTCGATATTCCGCCGAATCAGGTGACCACGACCGAAAGCTTCGTGGTCCTGCGCGAGAACGCGCGCATCGAGAATTTTCAGGCGCACCTGCATCTGCGCGGCAAAGGCATGTCGATGGAAGCGATCCATGCCGACGGCCGCCGCGAGATGTTGAGTCAGATCTCCGACTTCAACTTCAACTGGCACAACATCTATATCTACGACGACGAGGTCGCGCCGCTGCTGAAGAAGGGCACGATTCTTCACTTCGTCACCTGGTACGACAACACCTCCGCCAACAAGGCGAACCCCGATCCGGACCAGTGGGTCGGCTGGGGCGACCGGACAGTGGACGAAATGGGTCACGCCTGGCTGAACATCACGTATTACAACGACGAAGAATTCAACGCGGAGCTGGCGAAGCGCGCCGCTGCTGCGAAGGTGAATACCGATGCCTCGAAATAATCGGAGGATCCTCGCCCTTGGACTGATGGCGTTCACCATCGCGCCTGGCGCGTTCGTCCACGCGGGTCAGCAGGGTCACGCACCGCAAGCCTTCCCGCTGTCGAATACGGTTCGCGAGCGCGGAGTCGGGGTTACCGGCGCATTCGAGGGCTGGTACTTCGACAAGGACGGCAGCGTGAACATCCTCGTCGGCTACTTCAACCGGAACACGAAACAGGATCTCGACATTCCTGTAGGGCCCAACAACCGTATCGAACCCGGCGGACCCGACCGGGGCCAGCCGACACATTTCCTGCCGTCACGGCAGTACGGCGTGTTCGCGATCCGTCTGCCAAAGGATTTCGGAGATAAGAAGCTGACCTGGACGCTGGTCGCCAATGGTCAGACCAACACCATCACGCTGCACACGAAGCCGGACTGGGTCGTGGAGCCGTTCGAGGATTCCGGTTCGAAGAACACGCCTCCTGTGTTGCGGTTCGAACCGGGTGGGCCGGCCGAAACTGGTCCGCCGCGCCGCGTCAGCGCGTCCTACTCCGCGACGGTGGCGACGCCCCTTGCCCTGGCCCTGTGGGCCACCGATGTGGGACCGAAGGTCAATGTCAATCCAAATCCACCCGGCGGCGGGCGTCGCGGTACCGCGAGCGGCTTCACGCCTCCGCCGCCACTCGCAGTCTCGTGGAGCCTGTATCGCGGCCCTGGCAGCGTGACGTTCAGCGAAGCAAAGCCGTCGATTGACAAGACGGACGGCAGGGCGACCACCGAGGCGACCTTCAGCGCGCCGGGTGATTACGTCCTGCGAGTTCAGGCAAACGATCAGTCCGGCGATGGCGGTGGCGGCTTCCAGTGCTGCTGGACCAATGCGCACGTGGCGGTGACCGTCCACGGAGACTCCACCTCTCGAACGCCTCGCGGCGGTGGCAAGGAGTAGTGCTCGAAGGGGCCACGCGTCCACGACCGGCAGTCAATAGATCGCCATCCAATGCGCCGCCGCGGCGCCGCCGCAGGAAGTGACTCATGGTGTTTTTCGACTGGCTGGAACACAGCCCTTTGTCGATGTGGATCAAGGAATCCATGTCGTTCTGGCCTTACGACATCCTGTGCCTGAGCGCTCACGCGATCGGCATGGCCTTGCTCGTGGGCTTCAGCTCGGCGATCGCGCTCAGAATCGTCGGCTTCGCGCCGCGAGTGCCGATCGCTCCGATGGCGCAGTTTTTCCCCGTCATGTACGCCGGGTTCTGGATCAATTTGCTCTCGGGCATTGGCCTCTTCATCACCTACCCGGTCAAGGCGGTCACGAACCCGATCTTCTATCTGAAGATGGCCGGCGTCGTCCTCGCCGTGGTGTGCATCCGACGAATCAAGCGCCGGGTCTTCGACGAGCCCGGTTGCGCAAACGATCGGCTCGGACCCGAACGCGGGCAGCGGCCCGCGGCGGTTCTTCTGGTGGTCTGGGTGGTGACGATCACAGCCGGCCGGTTGCTCGCGTACAAGGGCATCCCCGCGATCGAGTGGCGGGCGGCTATCGGCATGGGTGTGGTGACCGCGCTCGCCGGCGCTCTCGGCTATGTTCTGACTCGCGTGCGCGCCTCACGGGCGCGTGCGGTGCCCGAGGTTCTGTAAGCAACCGCAAGGAACGGAGCGATGGACACATTCTTCAGGTACTGGCTTCAGTGACGAAGAACGATGTGGTGATTGGCTGCCCGCTGTGCCTGTTCGCTCCCGCGCCGGTACGGGCAAACGTTCGACCCGAGCCGTGACTGATGACCGTGGCGGTTGTTCACTTCGGAGTTCCAGGCTGAACACGAGGAGTTGAGGACTTTATGATGCGAAGAACCGTTGCGGTTGCGGCGTTGTGCGTACTGGTCGGACTCGGGTACACGAACGTCGGCGCGCAATCCGGCCGCGCTCCGGCCGCGGCCCCGAACTTCAGCAAGGACGTCGCGCCCATCCTGTACAGGAACTGCACCAACTGCCATCGGCCGGGACAAGTCGCGCCGATGTCACTGCTGACGTTCAAGGACGCACGCCCGTGGGCCAAGTCGATCGCCACGCGCGTCGGCGCCGGCGCGATGCCGCCGTGGCACGCCGATCCGACGCACGGCGAGTTCCTGAACGATCGCCGACTCTCAGCGGCCGATCGCAACACGGTTGTCACATGGGCCAACGGCGGGGCGCCGGAAGGCAATCCTGCGGATTCGCCCGCGATGCCGACCTACTCGACCGAGTGGCTGCTCGGGCAGCCGGACGTCGTGTTCGGCATGCAGGAGGACTATCCGATTCCCGCGTCGGGGACGGTCGCGTATCAGTACTTCGAAGTGCCGACGAACCTGACCGAGGACAAGTGGATCCAAGCGATGGAAGTCCGTCCCGGCGACCCGACGATCGTCCATCACGTCATTGTGTACGCGCGCCCGCCGGCAACGGCTCCCGGCACTGCGCCGACGCCGGCCGCGCAGAACGCGCAGGGCCAGCGCCCGGCGCCGCTGTTCCAGTTCGCCGAGGGGACGACGCGAATCCCCGACGGCCAGACCGGCGGCCGGCCGCTGCCGCCGGATCAGCGCAAGCCGCTCGGCCCGAACGATCGGCCGGCGCCCCGGATGGGTCCGCCGATCGGCGGGTTCGCGCCCGGTCAGTCCACGCGCGTCTACCAGGACGGGACCGCGCTGAAGCTGACCGCTGGCTCGACGCTCATCTTCCAGATGCACTACACGACAAGCGGCAAGGCGACGACGGACCGGACGCGCATCGCGGTGAAGTTCGCGTCGGGCACACCGAAGACCGAAGTGCGGGTCGCGTCGCTCGTCAACGGTGGTCTGCACATTCCAGCCGGCGCCGCGAACCATCGCGTCGACGCCGAGATGACGCTGGGACAGGACGTGACGATGTGGAGCCTGCTGCCGCACGCGCACGTGCGCGGCATCCGCTGGGAATACGAGGCGCTCTATCCGGACGGACGCCGCGAGATCGTGCTCTCAGTGCCGAAGTACGATTTCAACTGGCAGACCGACTACGTGTTCAAGCAGCCGCTGAAGCTGCCCCGGGGCAGCAAGCTCCACGCAACGGCGTGGTACGACAACTCGGCCGCCAACAAGTCGAACCCCGATGCGACGAAGGACGTCAGGTGGGGCGATCAGAGCTGGGAAGAGATGATGTACACCGGGCTGACGTTCAGCATCGACGCCATGCCGATCTCGCCGACGGCTGGACACGAAAGGTAAGACTGACCAGGTCTTCGACGCGCCTGGTTGCGCAAACGATCGGCTGGGACGCGAACGCGGGCAGCAGCCCGCGGCGGTTCTTCTGGTGGTCTGGGTGGTGACGATCACGGCCGGCCGACTGCTCGCGTACAAAGGCATCCCCGCGATCGAGTGGACCGCGATCGGCATGGCCACCGTGATCGCGCTCACGGGCGCTCTCGGGTATGTGTTGACTCGCATCCGCGCCTCACGGGCGCGTGCGTTGCCAGAGGTTCTGTAAAGAACAGCAGGAGCCGAGCGATGGACATGTTTCTCAGGTACTGGCTTCGGTGGCCGTCGCTCGAAGTCCTCATGTCGCAGCCCGGTGCCTGGGCTCTTTGTGAGACGCTGCACTTTATCGGCCTGTCCCTGCTCGTCGGGATCGTAGGCCTGTTCGACCTGCGCGTGCTGGGCGTCGGCAAGGGCCTTCCACCCGGCACGCTCAACCGTCTGCTGCCCTGGGGCGTCCTCGGCTTCGCGCTCTGCGCGGCGACCGGCGCACTCTTCGTCGGCGGCATCGGCGCGAATCTGATCGGCGACAACGCCTACGACGTCATCCTGAGGGACTCGTGGCTTCAGTGGAAGCTGCTGTTCATCGCGCTGGCTGGCGTCAATCTCGCTGCGTACCACCTGACTGGCATGTCGCGCGCTGTCGACGCGCTCGACGCCACTGGTGAGGCTCCGCTGCTGGCGCGGGTGTTCGCGGGCACGTCCCTGTGTCTGTGGATCGGCGTCATCGTGTTCGGACGGCTGATCCCCGAGGGACTTTGACGTTGGACGAGACTCGCCGTGCCGGAAAGCCGGTGAATGCGCGGGCCCGCGAGTCGCAGGACGTCGAAATGCGAACGATTCACATGCGATAGCTTGGCATTGGCTTTGCCTCTTCCGTTCCGAACCGACGATTTTCCGGAAACGATTCTTCCTACAAAGGTCGTCATATGCAGATTACGCGCGCTGCGGACCTCGGCGTCCGCGTCATGACGCACTTAGCGATGCAGCCTGACGGCACTCGCATGACGGTCGCGCAGCTCGCTGACCAGAGCGATGCGGCGGTGCCGTTCACCGGCAGAATCCTGCAGCGCCTGGTCGCCGCTCGCCTCGTTGTCTCCCATCGCGGCTACGTGGGCGGTTTCGAGTTGGCGCGCCCGGCCAGTCGCATCTCGATGCTGGACATCGTGTCCGCGATCGAAGGGCCGTTGTGCCTCAACGACTGTCTTCCAGGTGGCCGTGGCTGCCCGCGCAAGATCTGGTGCGGCGCACACGACGTTTGGACGAACGCGCAGGCGGCGCTCGCCACCGTGCTTGCGTCGGAATCGCTCGAGCGCCTCGCGGCGACGGCCACGAGCAATCGTGCGCGCCTCGGCATGAGTGCTGCGGAGAAACCCGCCTTGATCACCGGAGCCACGGTCAATGTCTAGCCAGGAGTCGACACGGCAGTCGCGCTTGAAAACAGAAGGGGTCTTCGTTGCCTTGATGTTCGCGGGCGTCGCTGTCGGGAGCGTCGTGTACGGCGCTCGAACCTGGATGCCCGAGCTCGCAAGCCGTCACGGCGCCGGCATCGACGCCATGCTCCATTACCTGCTCGTCAGCGTCGGCGGCCTCTTTTTGACGAGTTATCTCGCGCTCGCGTATTTCATCTGGCGGGGCAGTCGGCGCCAGACCATCGGCCCGCGCCTGGCGACCCACCGCACTGAAGTGATGCTCTCGGTCGTGCTCGGCCTGGGCATGGCGATCATCGCCGAAGGCGGCGTCCTCGCCATCGGCATACCGGTCTGGAGCGAGTACTTCGACGCGGCGCCGCCGGCCGATGCCGTGCTCATCGAAGTCACGGCGCAGCAGTTCATGTGGAACGTGCGTTACCCCGGGCGCGACGGCCAGTTCGGCCGGACGGATCCACATTTGATCGACGAAGCGACGAATCCGCTCGGCGTCGATCGCTCGGATCCTGTGGGGAAGGACGACGTGATCGCGCTGAACGAAATCACAGTGCCGTTCGGCCGCGCCGTCCGGATCAAGCTCCGTTCGAAGGACGTCATTCATAGCTTCTTTCTCCCGAACTTCCGCGTGAAGCAGGACGCCGTGCCCGGTATGACGCCGCAGGTCTTGTTCTTTCCAACCAGAACCGGACATTTCGAGCTGGCCTGCGCCGAGCTCTGCGGCCTCGCTCATTACCGCATGCGCGGGTTCTTCAACGTCGTGTCGCAGGTCGAGTACGAGCAGTGGCTGCGCACACAGCAGGAGCAGCAATGACACCAACGCCTCTCGAGGCGCTGCCGGATCTGTCGGCGAAGCAAGACCAAGCGACACATCTTGCGCACCAACACGACGATCGCGGGTTCATCCGGCTCTATGTGTTCAGCACCGATCACAAGATCATCGGCATTCAGTACATCTTGACCGGCCTCGTCATGGCGCTGGCCGGCGCGCTGCTCGCGGCGCTGATCCGCTTGCAGCTCGGATGGCCGGAACATCAGTGGGTCTGGCTCTCACACCTGCTGCCGAAAGGCATGCCGGGTGGCGTGATGACTCCGGAGTTCTACCTGGCCGTCGTGACGATGCACGGCACCATCATGGTGTTCTTTTTCATCTCCTACGTGCTCGTCAGCGGATTCGGCAACTACCTCGTGCCGCTGCAGGTCGGAGCGCACGATATGGCGTTCCCGTTCCTGAACATGCTGTCGTACTGGATTGCGCTCGTGTCGGCGATCGTGATGCTCGCGTCGTTTTTCGTCGAGGGCGGAGCGGCGGCGGCCGGCTGGACGGCGTACCCGCCGCTCAGCGCCGTGTCGTCTGCCGTGCCGGGATCGCAGATGGGCCAGACGATCTGGCTGCTCAGCATGGCGCTGTTCATCGTGTCGTTCACGATGAGCAGCCTGAACATCGTCGCCACGGTGTTCAGCCTGCGCGCGCCCGGGCTGTCGATGATGCGGCTGCCGTTGACGGTCTGGTCCTTCTTTATCGCGGCGATCCTTGGCCTGCTCGCGTTCCCGCCATTGACCGCTGCGGCGGTGATGCTCCTCCTCGACCGGCACCTCGGCACGAGCTTCTTCCTGCCCGCAGGAATGATTATCGGGAACAAGCTGTTGCCGAATACCGGCGGATCGCCGCTCCTGTGGCAACACCTGTTCTGGTTCCTGGGCCATCCTGAGGTGTACGTGCTGATCCTGCCGGCGCTCGGCATCGCGGCCGACATCATTCCGGCGTTCACGCGCAAGCCGGTGTTCGGGTACCGCATCTCGGTCTGGTGCCTCGTCGCGGTCGGCTGCCTCAGCATGATCGTCTGGGGCCATCACATGTTCGTGAGCGGCATGAGCCCGTTCACCGGCGAATATTTCTCGCTCGTCACGCTGACGATCACCGTGCCGATGACGATTTTCGGCGTCAATATGCTGGCGAGCCTGTGGGGCGCGAAGCTGCAGCTCGGTGTGCCGATGCTGTTCTCGCTCGGCGTCCTGGCGCTGTTCGGCAGCGGCGGCTTCGGCGGCCTGTTTCTGGGCAACGCGACGGCCGACATGCAGCTCCACGACACGTACTTCGTCGTCGGTCACTTTCACATGATGATCGGTGGCGTCACGATGCTCGCCACCTTCGCCGCGATCTACTTCTGGTTCCCGAAGATGTTCGGCCGGCTGATGAACGACGGCCTCGGCAAGCTGCACTTCTGGCTCACGTTCGTGCCGTTCTTCACGATCTTCTTCATGCAGCACTTCCTCGGCCTACAGGGCGCGCCGCGCCGCTACTACGCGTTCACGGCGTACGACTACCTCCAGAAGACACGGGGCCAGAACCTGGTGATCAGCATCGCCGCGATGGTGCTGTTGTCGGGACAGCTCGTC
>Ga0137369_10003423_pt1 | contig 16207 bp, 17 predicted proteins | sample SagtaG_12_FD_104918 | JGI IMG/M metagenome (GOLD analysis project Ga0137369, IMG submission 104918) | Vadose zone soil microbial communities from Sagehorn Ranch, Mendocino, California, USA - Sage1_L_113_16 metaG | ecosystem: Environmental > Terrestrial > Soil > Vadose zone | place: USA... | reverse complement strand
TTCACCCAAGTATCGGCGCGATAAGCCAGAGACATTTGTATGTTGACTTTGAGGAAGGTGGAGAGCAATTTCAAGAAATGCATGATCATGCTCCCACCGCAGAATAGCGCTTCAATCCCTCACGCCAAACCCAGTTGAATAAGAAAATTGAAACGATAAGCCAAATGACCCCAACGACATATCCTTGAATAATTTCTGCTAGCGATAGTTTTCCAAGAATCAACTGGATTGGAAAGTACAACGATAATTGGAAAGGAAGATATTTGGCAATTTCCTGGATAATGGTCGGCATCAGTTTGAGTGGGACAAATTGCCCGGAAAATAGCAGAAAGACGGCGTAATAAAATTCGCTGATAGAGAAAACTTTGGTTGTCCAGAAAGCTACACTGGTAACTGAGGCTGAGAGCATAAAGGCAATGAAAAATCCTAGAATCATAGCGGGGATAGAAAATGCGATGCCCTGCCAGGTCACGCTGCTAAAATCAGGTCGATACAGGAAAAACAGGACGATCCAAATAGGAATGAGTCCCATGATGGTTAACGCTTTGAAGGCGATGTTGTTGACTAATGTATGCGTTAGCATTGGGTGGATGGGGAGGATCAGTTCGCTTGAAAGTGTGCCATCCTGAACTTTGTAGGCAAATATATGAATCGTAATATTGCTGGTGATCTGGTCTACGATCAACAAAGTCATGTAATAGGTCACGAAGTCGTTGGCTGTGAATCCGTTTACAGAACCTTTGCTGTTAGCGATGCTCGTCCACACCGCGAGATAAACGATGGGCGAGACTAGCCAATAGAGCAGGTACATAAGTAGATTGGCGCGGTATTGCCATTGTTCCGCCCAATTGACCTGCCAGAGTCGTTTGAAGATGAGTAGCATCATAATCCTCCCGTCATTGCGAGGAGCGTTCTTCCCTGCACCGCCCGTGCCTACCGGCAGGGTAGGTATACACAGGACGATGTGCGACGAAGCAATCCCAACGGCGTGAAGGAGATTGCTTCGACGGAAGAGCACCGTCTCGCAATGACGGCAATTTATTGATTAAACGCCTGCTCGATCACAGACTCGATTGGTGGATCGGCGATGGTAATGTCGTGGACGGGCAGATCAGCTAAAAGTCCGGACGTGATGCGGGTGACGTCCTCGGCGCGAACCTGGATATAGCGCTTTTCCGCATCCTCTTCGTTCTTGACCTCGGAGCCGTACCGGCTTAAGTCATGCGAATCTTCTGACAATCTGACACCGATCAACTTGAATGGAGCGATCTTGCGCGAAAGTTCGGAAATGCCACCGTCATATTTGAGCTGGCCGTGATGAATGATGATAATGCGTTCACACAAAGCAGTCACATCTGCCATATAGTGACTGGTGAGCAAGATGGTCGCGCCCGTGCGGCGGTTATACTCGCGCAAAAACTCGCGGATGCGCACCTGCCCAGTGATATCGAGACCAATCGTTGGCTCGTCGAGAAATAAAACCTTTGGGCGATGGAGCAATCCAACCGCAATCTCACATTTCATACGTTCACCAAGCGAAAGATTACGGACAGGCTTTTTCATGATTGGGCTGAGCTCAAGCAGATCATCCAGTTCTTTAAAAGTTTTCTGATAATCATCATCGGGGATGCGATAGATGGCCTGGTCGAGCAGAAACGAATCCGCAGCAGGAATATCCCATGAGAGGCGATTGCGTTGCCCCATGACAAGCGTCATGGAGCGCAAATAATCGGTTTTTAGTTCCCAGGGTGTAAATCCAAGTACAGTGGCTTTACCTCCCGTTGGATGAAGGAGACCAGAAAGCATCTTTAACGTGGTGGTTTTCCCCGCACCGTTCGGGCCGAGAAAACCTACTACTTCTCCAGGCTCAATTCGAAAGCTAACTTTTTGCACAGCGTTCACATCTTTGTATTTACGCTTGAAAAAACTGCGTACCGCCGCGCCAAAGCCTCCCTCACGCTCTGGGACTTGGAAGGTTTTACTCAGTTGTTCAACGATAATGGAATCTAAAGGCATAAAGTCAATCTCTCCTGCGCGTAAGAAGAGATTTTATCATCTGTAGAACAAGAGTGCTAGTACTCGGCAACAATCATATTAGGGCTTGCTTAAAGTCCATGATATGTCATCCTGAGGGAGCGTTCCGCCTGCCCCGATGATATTTCGGGGTGCGACCGAAGGATCTCTGAGACTCTAACGGAGATGCTTCGCGGAGTTTATCCTGAGCGCAGGCGAAGGGCTCAGCATGACATACCTCATGATTAAATTCCAATCCCACATCATGAACTATCGGCTAATATTTGGTATACAGTTTTGGGATAAGTAAACAAAAAGGTTGCGAGTGCAATCAGTATTAGGACGCCTATGATCCCCAGCAAGAAAAAGATAAGAATAGCTTCGGATTGAGGTGAATTGACCAGTAAAAACAAGCGATATGTCAAAAGCATGATGAATGAAGAGGGGAGCAAATCCCATATAAATAGGACAAGGAAAGGCAATGAAGCAGCGAATAGTCCCAGGGCATAGTCCAGCCAGGTGAAACGGAATTTCAGCACGCTTTGTTGAGTGGTTTCAACATGTTGAAGCACGCGGCGAGAAAATCCACGTGGTGCCTGGGCAATTGGCCAGGTTTGCAGCGCATCTTCAATAACATCTATTTCTTCCATCATTGGTTCGTTCATACTAATTTCTCCACATGCTCTGACTTCCTATCTCTTTTCTCTACATGTTGTCCAGGCACTCATAAATAGCGAGGGATTGGCGCAGACGTTCCTTAGCGCGGAATAAACCTGTTTTGACTGTTCCAAGTGGCAGTCCGACAAGGCTGGCGATTTCCTCGTAGGGCATATTATCCTGGTAACGTAGACTGATAAGCAAGCGCTGGCTGTCGGACAAACGCTCGATCTCGCGATGCAACAGGGCGCGCCGTTCACGGCGCTCGAGACTGGCGGCAGGGTCGCTTTCGGTCTTGCTGGCTTCAGGAAGATCTTGCATATCTTCAGTGGCGAGATCGTTTAGTTCGCGGCGCAGACGTGGAAAGCGACTGAAGCACAGGTTTAGGACGATGCGGTAAATCCAGGTCCGGAAAGATGATTGACCGCGGAAGGACGGCAAAGCCTGCCAGGCGCGTACGAACGCATCCTGGGCAATATCTTCGGCCTCTTCTGGGCTTCTGATGGTACGTAAGGCCAGGTTATAGACGAAGTGCTCATGCAAGGCCAACAGGTCGGCAAATGCATCGGTGTCGCCTTTTTGGGCCTTGCGAATAAGCGCTTGCTCGTCCACAGTAATGAGTATCCTTCTAAATTTAGACCAGCCCAGGGCAAAAAAGTTTCAGTCCAACGTCAGGCCCCACAGGGGTGCTTCGCGAAGACGTTGGAGTCCGTGAAAAAATGTGAAACTTTTTTTGAAATCATCGGTCAAACCTTATGAATAAAACGATTGGAGGTTTTTAGCCCATGAAGGGAAAGTGGATTGTTTCTGGAATTTTGATTGTAGCCTTGATCGCTGTCTGTGGGCTGAGCGTTTTTGCTATTTGGCAGGGCGTTCAAATGGCGCAGTCGAGCGGTGTTCATTTCAGGGTTGGCTCCATCAACACGGTGGAAGCAAAGGACACTGAAGAGAAGACTCTTTCTGTCAGCGGCCCGGCCGAACTAAAGGTCGAGAACGATTTCGGCTTCATTACCGTCCAGCAGGGAGAAGATGGAAAGGTGGTAATCAAAGCTGACAAAACTGGTTGGGGCAGTAGCGATGACGATGCCAAACAGGCGCTGAAAGATCTGAAGGTTGTCATTGAGCAAGACGGAGACAAAATTTGGGTCCATCTCCAGCGGCCTGCTGAAATCGACATGATCCATATTGGCCCGAGCAGGAGTGCACAGGCGAATTTCACGGTTACTGTGCCAGTTGAGACCAATGTGGATTTGAAGTCAGATAATGGCGAACTGACCCTCACTGGCATACAGGGTACAGCTACCCTAAAAGCCAGTTTCGGTGATGTTAAGGTGAAAAACCTGGCCGGCGGCCTGTCCGTTACAGCATCAAACGGTGGGATCAGCGTGGAAAATGTTGATACGCTTGACGCGCCCGTCGATCTCTCTTCAGACTTTGGAGATATTACCGTCCAAAGTATTTCCGCCAGAGACGTAACGATCAAATCGACTAACGGCACGCTGAACCTAAACAATATAGATTCCAGCGGCAAGCTAGATGTTCGCACCGATTTCGGCGGTATTGAGATTCGGGACGGCAACGCGCGTTCACTCGATGCTCATTCATCGAATGGCAAAGTGCTTGTGCAGAAAATGGATGTCAGTGGTTTGGTCAATGTCACAAGTGATTTCGGCGATTTGACCCTGGAGGAGGTCCTCTCCAATGGCATGGACTTAAAAACACAAAATGGACATGTGACTGTCAGTGGTGCGCAAGGCAAGATTACGGCTCATTCTAATTATGGCAATGTGGATATCTCTGCAGAGGACGCGTTAGTTACACTGACATCCAATAACGGTAAAGTGTCGTTCGATGGTTCGTTGGCAGATGGAGAACATACTTTGCAAAGTGACTTTGGTGATATCACATTAACTATTCCAGCTGATATTGCGCTCAACCTCGACCTGAAGACAGACACCGGCAAAATCAAATCTGACCTCCCTTTGACCATCTCCGGTGAGATTGATGAAAAGCACTGGACAGGCACAATCAACGGCGGTGGCGCACAGTTGAAGGTCACTACCCAAAACGGCAATATCATTATTCAAACCTCAAAGTAAAGGAGCAAAATTATGAGAGACATCATTCCCTGTGTAGGCGGCCTAGGTTTTGTTGGGCTGGTATTTGGCTTCATCCTTCTCATGCGTTACTTATCCTATAAAGAGACGCTGGCACTGGCAGAAAAAGGGCTGGTAAAACCCATCCGCAATGGCAACACCAATAATGCATTGATCTGGGGCATTATTCTCTCTGCCATCGGTGTAGCATTGATCATCGGTCTCTGGCCGCTAGGATATATGTTCAGTGCCGACCTCCCGCTGGGTTTTGGTCCCTGGATGCTCGTCGGGTTGTTGCCGTTATTCTTTGGCCTGGCGCTGATTCTCATTCACGTGCTGACGCGCAAAAAGCAAGAGGATGTTTCTGAGCTAAAAGAAGAAACGAAGGAAGAAGTAATTCGAACAAATACAAGGTGACAGTCACTTTGAAAAATGACTGTCATAGAAGATCGTCCGACAGTTCAACTGTCGGACGAACGGAGCTTGAGTCAGAAGTTACTTTGATTTTGCTAAAGTTGTCTGGTATCCCACATATGCTGCAATTGCATAGAACAATAAATCCCGAAAGTCGAAACCCGCGGTAAAGATTTTAATAATGGTAGCGGGATCCAGTGTTACTCCGAATAGAACCCGAAGAAATGGAACCTCCCATTCCCTTGAAAGGATCCCGATATAAAAGAGGTAGTTTCCAAGTACGCACCCAATTAAGGATAAGACTCCACTGCTTACGCCAAATATCAGGGATTTTCCTTTACCAAACATTTTGACGGCTAAGCCAACCAGGAAACCTACTCCAATTGCCATCCAACTGATCTGGTATTCCAGAAAATAGGAAATGATACCCCAGATGACTGCGCAAATAAGCATAGCAATGGAACCGCCTATCAAACCAAGAATCAGGTTTGAGTCAAAGTCTAATTCATTTGTAAAGGGTTTTGCTTCGGAAATAGATGATTCATTCATTTTTCCACTCCTGTTATTTTTTATTCAATTTTATCTTTTTATCGGAAGCAGCGCACTATTTTTCACTTTGCAGTTACTTAACCATTTCTATCAAGAAAGATTCCATCCAACCTCGAATTCGCTGGTTCAACATTTCTTTTCCACCTTACTCATTGCATATTCCGCCAGTGCAGTGATTGTCAGGCTTGGATTTACGCCGGGATTCGCAGGCATAATGGAACCATCCACGACATACAATCCAGGATAATTGAATACCTGAAAGTCCAAATCAATCACGCCTTCCTGATCATCGCGGCCAAATGGGACTCCGCCCATAAGATGTGCGGTTGTGGGAAAGTTAAACAGGCTATCTGTGAAAGCTGCTTGAGGAATGCCATTGACTTTTTTCGCGAGCGTCTTTATCACATGATTTCCAATAGGAATTTGCTTTGGAATGGGATGATAGGCATCCGGCCTGAGCACCAGTCCTTTGCGGAAGAGGGTAAATAAATTGCGCCCCAAACGGATGTGTGTCAGGTTTTCTTCAACCTGCATGATGAGCAGGATAGTCGTATAACGCGCCCATGCTGAGAAGAATTTAGCGTAGAGAAAATCGAGAGGATGGCGTATCAGTTCCCAGATGGTTTTCAGGAAGCGGGTTGTCGAGGAGTCCCCTTCGACGTGCGGTGCGGTCAAAACCCGGATGAATGATGAGCCGTCGGAATATCGAACCGGTTCAACACGGGTTACATCATCTGCCTGAAAAATGGAAGAGATGGCTATCCCTTTCGAATAATCTGTTTGCCTCTGACGGCTGGTGACGCCCATAATGTTCTCGCTATTAGTGCGGACATTGTCACCGAGGTGTTGGGAGATCAGGGGCAGGGAGCGGGTCACATCGCGGCAGTGGAAGAGCAGTTCCAGGGTCCCAAGCGCTCCGGCTGATACAATCACATTCTGTGCGCGTACACTTTTTATAGGTCTCACGAACAAAGCGGTTGTACTTCGATAATCGACCTCAAACCGTGGGTCATCACTTCGTCGGTTTGGCAGAGTGCGAATATCTGTTACCGTTACTTCTGGAAGTATCTGCGCGCCCGCTTTCTCAGCGAAATAAAGGTAATTTTTGGTCAATGTATTTTTTGCATTATATCGACAGCCGACCATGCAACCACCACAATGAATGCAGCCCGCGCGCGCCGGACCTTCACCCCCGAAATATGGATCGGGAACGGTTTTCCCTTCTTTATCTGGCTCACCGAAGAACACACCAACATCTGTTGGATAAAATGTTTCTCCTTTGCCTAATTCATTGGCTATCTCTTTCATCTTTTCATCAGCGGGCCATAGACACGGGTTTGGAGTCACGCCGAGCATTCGCCGGGCTGTTTGGTAATGAGGTTGAAGAATGGTTTTCCAATCAGCTAGGTGGTGCCAGGCTGAAGCTTGAAAGAGTCTCTCGTCCGGTTCCATCAAGACATTGGCATAAGTGAGGCTACCACCACCGACTCCATTGCCGTGTAAGGCTAATTGCCCATTCAGGAACGTCATTTGAAAAATACCAAAGCATCTCAGCGCGGGCAACCAGAGAAATTTTGGAAGATTCCAATTGGTTTTTGGGAAATCATGATCCTCGAACCGTTTGCCGCGCTCAAGAATGAGAACCGAATATCCTTTTTCGGTCAGCCGCATCGCGGATACACTTCCCCCAAAGCCCGAGCCAATGATTACGTAGTCATAGATCTGATCCATATCTGAGCCCTCTTTGGCGAATTTAAATCATTATAACAAGAGCTATTAATACCTGCTGGCGGGTCTTGTATTTATTTATGGCATCAACTTAATCATGATGATTACTTCTATCACCTCATAAATTGCTGCCACAATGAGCGTCAGAATGACCAGTACGTAAATTCTGCCCGTGCGTTTCAAGCCTTCTAAATATCCCTTGCCGCGGCTCTCAAGCCCAACAGTTTTCGGCCACAGGAAAGCGTGCGCCTGTATGTAGGCGGCAAGCATTGTTAAGATATAAGCTTGGCCTTCTAGGATAAGTGTTATTGAATGTGGGATCATTACCAATCTCAGATCTGGATGAGCAGGGGAGAGAATCAAACCCCAGAGGATTGCCCGGTAAAACCCAACCAAAATACCGCTAAAGGGAATAACTAGTGAAGGCAATGTAATAGTTCCAAATGAACCGACGAGCAGGTTAACGAAGAAAGTAGCTGCTATCGCGACCAGCACCCGAGCATTGACGTAAGCCTGTCCCACGAAAGCGAGCGGACCGGTCATAAGGCTCGCTCCGACTGCTTTCATCAATTGTTCTTGTACTTGCTGATTGAAGGCAGCATAGATCATAAATATGATAACCAGCCCATAGTAAGCAATATTGAAAATGATATAGGCGCGACGGTTTTCCTGGATCAGTCCCCATGCAGATTTGAGAAGATTTTTCATACAGTCCTGCTCAATGAATGAAAGTGATTATAACAAGTCTGGAAGTTGCAGATTTTAGGAAAAATATCACTTCCCCTCTCATCTTTTGGTTTGAGGATCCTTTATTGATTAGAGTCGCCACGCTTCTTTTAGTGGGTGAATTGTTGACTCTTTCAGACGTGCGTCCTGTGGATAAAACGGCGAGACAGGCGCGGTTGAGTCTGACCGAGTGGGAATTATTATAGCGTTGGTAACTGTCTTTTTACCGGATTCTCTCCAGATATGGACAAATACCCCGATCTTCCTTATCGTTTTTATGGAGGAAATATTAGGTCGATGGCTGTTCTATGAGACAAATGCTGCAACTTCCTCAAGATGAGAATGCCTTGATAAATTTCAGCGGTACGAGAGAACCTTGAGATTGATGCTTATTAAATACTTTGTAAGTGAGGGCGGATTTGCACAACGACAACATCACACCGTCTGGGTTGTGTGAGCGCATAAAGGACACACGCCGCAATATCTTCGGCTTTGAGCATTTCCATCTTCTCTTCCAACTTGCGTTGTTCTTCTGGTGACTCATCTTGCATATCGGTGCCGACCAATCCCGGCTCTATCAATGTTACTTTGATGCCCATCGGATTAACTTCCTTGCGCAAAGCTTCAGAAAAACCCTGGATACCGGCTTTCGTTGCTACGTACACAGAGCTTCCTTTCTCACGTCTGTCTGCGCTCATTGATCCGATGTTGACAATGTGGCCTCTGCCATTCGGTTTCATGCGTTCAGCCGCTTCATGTGCGCAAGCCATGTAACCCAGCAAATTAGTATTGACAATATATTGCCAATCTGAATAACCACCTTCCATAATACTCTCATAGGCTAAGGCAGCATTATTGACCAAGATATCCAAGCCCTTAAACTTCTCGTCCACTTGTTGAAAAACACGGCGAATATCATCCGGATTTGATACGTCAGCCGTTAATCCAAAAACTTTATTTTCGCTATCTGCCAGCTGAATATCCTTCAAGGCGTCATGTAGCTCCTTCTCATGTCGTCCGAAAATCATAACGCGTGCTCCCTGAGCGGCAAGCAAAAAGGCAGTGGCACGACCAATGCCAGTAGTTCCTCCAGTGATCAAAACAGTTTTATTGCTAATGATTTCTGGTAAATAGTTAAACTTTTGAAGAAAAGTCATTTCTGGGTTAATCATCGCTCTTCTCCTTCCGAGCTTTTTATCCTGACGGTTTCAACAAACATTGGTGCGTATAGGCATATTGTGTGAAGAGGGCAAAAGCTCCTGTAAAAAGCAAAAAATTTAGGATGATGGTTAGGTCAAATTTACATTTGAATCAAAGCCTCGTTTTATGGTACATTAAGAATAACGACCTACAAGATAGGAATCATATGAAAGCCACTAAGATCCTGCGCGATGAACAAAAGATGATTGATCGTTTTCTGGCCGCCTTTGTTCTCGGAACAACGTATGCCGCGCAAAACAGGCCGGTGAAACCGGGTTTTTTTATCTACGCGAGCAATTTCATTAAGGGATATATCGAGGCAAGTTACTTCAAAAAGGAAGAGACTCTCTTGAAATCTCTAGCAGAAAACGGCGTTGCTTCTGACCATGGGCCACTTGCCCAGATGTTCAATGAAATAAAACAAAGCCAGGAACTGAGCGAAGATATCATCTCTGGGGCCAGACAGTGGCAATCCGGGGACCTAGATGGCCGGAATAATGTCATTTGGGCGACCAGCACTTTTACATCCTTGATGCGTCAGCACATTGACCGATCGCGTACCATCATATTTCAGCTCGCAGAGCAGGTCATCTCACCGGATGATGAGCACAAAATCGCAGAAGAATTCAATCACATCGTTTTCGAGGACGACGGAATCCAGCCCACTGAACATTACGAAAAGATTATTAAGGCGCTAGAAGATGATGCAAATGAGTGGAAGCACTAAGTAGGCTCATCTGCCATTCGGTCAACTTCAATTTGAGCGCCTAGTCTGGTGAAAATTTCCCGCGCTTCTTTCCACATTTCAAGGCCTCGTTCCCTGTCATTCGATTTAATTTTATATCTTGCCCATTCAACTAATGTGCGGGCGCGTTCGCCGTCTAAGCCTGCTTTGGCAAGGATCTTTTCACTTTTGCTAAAACATGCATCACTATCGTATTCCACGAAGCGGTCTTTCCCCTTTTCAGGGATTAGCACGGCCTTGCTGATTCGGTCAGATATAAGCCCAAGAGTTCTCCATGCTATACCGGTATTTTCAGGCAACTCATGTTCCTCTGCGAGCACAAGAGATTGGCGCGCAGAGTAGTACGCTTCTTCGTACCGTCCGAGGCCAAGCATGGCTTCAGCATGATAATTGTATGTATAGGGCAGACTCCAAGCACCAGTGATCCCTGCCATCTCGATAGCTTTTCGCGTGTCCTCTTCCGCTGCACCGTAACGTTTTAATGCAACCTGCTCGGCTCCGCGATTTGTAAGCAGCATAATCTCGCCGTTGCGTGAGCCGACCTCATGGGCAATCTCCAGGGCACTGTGATATCTTTGAAGAGCAAGTTCATAATCCCCATAGGCATCAGCAATGACTCCCAGGTTGCTCAAGAGGTCCATGCCGGAAGTACGGTTGCCCAATTCCTGAAAGATAGAAAGGGCACTTTCCATATGACCCTGTGCCTGTGAATACTGACCCAGGAAGTAACTCGCCGCGCCCAACAGGTTCAAACATCGCGCCATTTCATTGCGGTCTTGTAACTTCGTTGTAATTTCAAGTGCCTGTTCAGCAAGGGTGAGACATGCTTGAGTCTCTCCAAGCCTGAAGTGAGCTGACCCCTGCACCCATAAAGCCCGAGCCACTTCCAGTTTCCCGTTTGCACTTCTTGCAAGGTTTTCAGCTAGTATCGCAGATTCAACTGCAGAGCGGTGTTCACCGAGATACGTGAGTGATAACGCGCTACCTTCTAAAGCGCGAGATTGGGCGAGGATGTCGCCGTATGATTGAGCAAGGCTGAGCATGTATTTGTAATTTTCAATGGCTTCGAGGTAACGAGCCTGCCAGTTCAGCACTTCGCCTAATCTCAAACAAATCTCCAATTGCCGAGGTACTTGCTCGGCGTTGCCGTGTTTGCGCAGGAATCCAAGAGCTTTTTCGTAATATTCCGTGGCGAGTTTGGAAGAGAATGTATCGCGTGCCTGCTTCCCAGCGCGCGTATACCATTCCGCGGCTTTTAGCCAATCTCCAGCACTTTCGTAGTGTTCTCCAATACGCCCTGCATATTCATTCACCCGCTCACCGCTGAGCCAGATCAATCCTTCTGCCACTTGCTTGTGGTAAATGCGACGTAAGCGTATCAATACACTTTCATAGGTCACATCGTGCAGGATTGCGCTTTTGAATATATATTCGGACATCCCGATCGAAGAGCTATTTTGATATTGAAAGATGAGTTCCTTATTTCTAAGTTCATTCAACCGTTCGATAGAAGTGTTATCGGAGGTTGACTCTTGCAACTCGGGGTTGCGCATGTGATCTACCACATCGGTCCAAAAGACGCGTCCCACGACAGAGGCCTGTTGGAGAGTCTCTTTATCAGCCGTAGGTAGGCTGTCAAGACGTGCTTGTAACACACCGGTTAGTGTTTGCGGGACCGTGAGATGCGCCAAGCGGTTGATTTCCACTTTCCATTCGTTTTTGCCCCTGATAATGACATCGTTTTCAATCAGGACTTTAATTAATTCTTCAATGTAAAATGGACTTCCCTCCGCTTTTTTGACAATCAAGTCCATAAGTTCAGTTGGAATATGCGGGACATTTTGCAGGATTTCAGCAACCAGTTTCTTGCCCTCCTCTTCTGATAGCGGTTTCAGGTCAATACGCATACTTTGGGATACAGCAGTTTCCCAATCAGGACGAGTTTCGAAAAAAGATGGTCTGCTTGATGCAATGATGAACAACGGGAGTTCGGGGCGCGTACTCATTAGGTGTTCAAACAAGTCAAGAGAGCCGCTATCCGCCCAATGGACATCCTCGAGAAAAATAACGGCAGTTTGATCTTTTGTTGCATCAGCAAAAAACTGGGCGACATAATGAAAAGCCAAATCGCGAATTTGACGGGCATCTCCCAATATTCCTTGTAGGTGTGGGCTCGTCGAAAAATCGAAGCCAATTAGGTGTCCGATAAAATGGGTATAAAGGGTTGCGGTTTTATCATTCCTGGTAAAGGATTCCATCCCGCGCTGCAATTTATCGCGTGCCACGGCAGCTGAGTCTGTATCCTCTATTTCAAAAAGGGACGAGAGAATATCGCGCAGCAAGCCATAAGGGATTTTTGACATCTCCTGTGTAGAGCGTCCCTTGAGGAGCAGCGATGGATAGGTGTGGAGTTCGAGCCACTTATTGAACTCATAAAGCAGGCGCGATTTCCCCGTTCCTACTTCAGCGACCAGGGTTACCAAATGGATTTGTTGTTGGAAACGTGTCGCTTCGAAAATTGCCTTCATCTGTCTCAGTTCTGCATCGCGGCCAATCGTGTGTGTCTCGATCCCCTCCACACCACGGGTGGTAACCCGGAAAGAACGTGGTTTCACACGGTTCACCACATACACATGGATCAATTCACTCTTTCCCTTTACTGCAATTGGTTCAAGAGCGGTAACATCAAAGATGCCGCGCACATGTCGGTATGTATTGTGAGAAATCAGAATTCCACCTACTGGTGCTGCCTGCTCTATACGGCTCGCAAGATTAACCGTATCGCCGATGGCTGTGTATTCATTAGTCGTGCCGATAGTTCCAAGCAAGGCTGGCCCTGTATTAATCCCAATCCGCACATGAATATTTTTTGCCCTTGACTCTCCGCCGGATGGGGACTCATCAAATTCCTTCTTCCATTTTTGAATTTCCGCCTGTATTTGTAGCGCGGCTCGAATTGACTGCTCTGGGTCGTCCTCTTGAGCAATGGGTGTACCAAAGAGAGCCATGACCGCATCACCGATATGCTTGTCAATCCGACCCCTGTGATTAAGAATAGCCTTATCTACACGCGACCAGAGTGAGTTAATTACGCTGGTCACCTCCTCGTGATCCATCGTTTCAGCCATCGCCGTGAACCCGGATACATCTGCAAACAGCACAGTTACTAGTTTCCGCTGCTGCGGCTCATAAGAACGTTTTCCCTGAGTATTTAAACCCTGGATTTTTTCGCGCAAAGTTGCCTGGATTAGGTTGATGGTCGAGTCATCCAGTATGCCTCTTTGCCCCTCAAGCGCTTTGATTGCCTGCTCGAGTTGGTCTCGTTCAGTCATTTTGTATTTTATTTCGCAGTTGAAGCTTCGGGTGATACCATGACCAAAATCATTTTACTTATACGTCAGCAAGTGTAATTATTTTGCTATGCAGTAGGATGTGCAATAGAATTATAATACTGACAACAAAGATAAATAAAATCTAGGATTAATTTCAGTGCTTTCGTAAGGGCAAACTCATCGTGAGATGGGGGCGCAAAGTTATGGGTCTGCGAATATAGTGTGTGCAGACTGCCAAACCGCCGAATGGTAATGTCACGGCGGTTTTTGGTTCTATATAAGGAGGCATAGACTTAATGAGATGATTTCTTCATGCGCTTTTTCTGCAATTATAGAGTACCGCATAAATAACTAATCCGGAATTATGATCTTTGTTCTAGCAAATTTAGTAATTTATGCAACAAGTGCCGTAGCTTCCGTATAAACTGTATGTAGGCTACGGTACAAGTGCCGCAACTTCCTTCAGTTTTAGGGCTATTTGGTTGCACCGTCTACATCCCCGCCGCTTCCCCGCACCTATATCTGATCGGCAATGAAAGGTGCGGGGCTTTCAGCCGGGCATTCGGGCGGGGTTGCGGTACAAGCGATAGTCGTTTTCCAATTCTTTTATTAAATGAGGAATTCCATGAAAAAAAAGATGCTTTCCATTTTCAGCGCATTGCTGATCGCAATTCTTATGACGTCCACAGCCGGCGCGAGGGGCGTAATTATACTCAGTGCTAATTTTAGCCTTGGCTCACTCATTGCTAATGGAACTGTAAGTTCCAGAGGTCAAGGTAATGCAGCTCTAACGCTTGTTTTGGATGCAACCGGTATCCCTGCAATTACCTGCACAAACAACGGTGAGAATGACGTGCCTGGCCAAAGTTTCCCGACTGTTTCCGCTAGCGGACGACAAGACCTTAATGGTGATGATTTACTTAAGAAAGGTAAATCCCCCTTTAGTGTTGAGACCGTTGACCCAACCACAATCGCGTGGGACGCGGCAGGTTGCCCCAGTTCCAATTGGACGGCGCGGATTGACTTCATCTATTGGACAAATGCGACGATCTCTGTTTACGATACAACCACAACCCCATGGACCTTGCTGAAAAGACAGGATTATCTTTGCACGACCACTCATGATCCCGATAGTGTGACGTGCACCCTGATTAACTAACCCGCTCTTGTTTTGATCTAAATACACGACATCGGACGTATCCCGATGTCGTGTATTTTTTGTCTCTTTCTGGATCCTTGGCCTGTAGGGATAAAAAGCCAAAAATCAACCGCTAATAAATACTGATGGCTGGTAGCTAATTGCTGAATGCTAATACGTGTAAAACCCTCTTCCTGTCTTTCTTCCCAGATAGCCCGCATCTACCATCTTCCTCAACAAATATGCAGGGCGATATTTATCCTCGCCCAAATCTTTCTGCAAGACTTCCATTACGAATAAGACAACATCCAAACCAACCAAGTCAGCTAGCGCCAATGGACCCATCGGATGATTCATGCCAAGCTTCATTACTTGGTCAATTGCTTCCGGTGTGCCGATGCCCTCCTGCAAGGCAAATATCGCTTCGTTGATCATCGGGCACAGGATACGATTAGAAATGAACCCCGGCGAGTCATTGGCATCGACGGGTTCCTTGCCCATTACTTTGCAGACCTCCATCACAGTTTGAGTCGTTTCGTCGGAAGTACCCAGTCCGCGAATGACCTCAACCAATTTCATCAGTGGCACCGGATTCATAAAGTGCATGCCAATGACTTTATCCGGGCGTTTGGTCGCCGCAGCGATTTTAGTAATGGAAATGGATGAAGTGTTGCTTGCAAGGATCACATCTTCTCGGGCGAAAGCATCCATCTCTTTGAAAATCTTGAATTTCAATTCTGGATTTTCAGTCGCGGCTTCGATCAGCAGATCCGCTGTGCTGGCGGTATCGAGATCGGTCACGAAATTGATCCGCTCGGTGCTGGCTTTTTGCTCGGCGGTGAGAACTCCTTTTTCGTGCAATTTGGCGGCAGATTTCTGGATGGTGACTTTTGCCTTGTCGAGCGCGGCCGGCAGTACGTCCATGCATGTGACCGTGTACCCGCTTGTCGCCGCGATCTGCGCAATCCCATTGCCCATTGTCCCTGCGCCGACTACGAAAATGTGTTTGATGGTCATGTTGACTCCATGTGGAAGGTAAATAAGTAGACACGTAGACAGGTACATACTGTTTACTTGTTTACCTGTGTACTTGTCTACGTTTTCCTACCCCTGTCTATCCCGCCAAATCTTATAATTATTCTTTATCTGCTCGATATGACCTGGAATGTGGGCTGAATAAATATCCAGCCACTTCTCAAACGTATAAGGTTCCTCATATTCGGGATGCTTTACGGTATGCTCGAAGACCTCATCGGATTGTTTTTTGAGCAACTCATAGGTTGTCTTGCGAACAAGCCTTACGATTTCCAGCGCATCCTCATAGCTATGCTCGTGATAATCCAGCTCAACTGCCCATTTGTCCTGATCATATCCCATCAGCGGGCCGCCCGGCTCAACGATCAACTTACGAGCGCGCAGTGCTGCATTTGATTCAGAGTCCGCCAGGTGTATAAGCACTTCATGTACGCTCCATTCTTTTGGCTCAGGCTTGAATTTCCACATCTCGCGTGGAAAGTTTTTGAGCGTTTCCATCAGCATGTCGAACCCGCGGCCGTAGAGCTCGAGCTTTTCGTTGCGTTCATCGGTTTTCATGTTTATGTCTCCCAAT
>Ga0137369_10003420_pt1 | contig 16210 bp, 18 predicted proteins | sample SagtaG_12_FD_104918 | JGI IMG/M metagenome (GOLD analysis project Ga0137369, IMG submission 104918) | Vadose zone soil microbial communities from Sagehorn Ranch, Mendocino, California, USA - Sage1_L_113_16 metaG | ecosystem: Environmental > Terrestrial > Soil > Vadose zone | place: USA... | reverse complement strand
GATCACCCAGCGATCCCAGGTCTGGTCGTAGATCACCCGCGGGTCGAAGAGGGTTCTCGCCGTGTAGCCAAAGAAGCTCGCCGCCGAGACGCTCTTCGAGGGTGCCGTGCAGAATGACGTCTTCACGTACATATCGACGTGCGTATTCGTGACGGTCACGATGTGACCGTTACCTGCGGCAACATCGGGGTCCGGTGGACGGAGGCCGCCCGCGGTCGTCTGGTTCACGCCCTCGCAGCTGAGTTGGGGGGCGGGCGGGGCGTTCGGGCCGGACGGGTCGGACAAGCCGGACGGTCGTGCTTGGCTCCCGCGCGCCGCCCGCTCCCGAGCCGCGGCATATTCCGCGTCTGGAAGGTCGATCCTCGGCGCTAGCGCATCCTCCGAGGGCGGTGCGGGGCCAAGAGCGTTGCCCTCCGGCACCAGTACAGTTCCCGGCTCCGCGGAGAGCACACCATCAACACCAACAGGCGCGTCAATCTCGTCCGCTGATCCGGCGGCCGGAACGGTCAGAAGCGCGACTATCCCGAGAATCACGAGCCAAGGAAGTCTGCGTGCACTCTTGCCTCGTTCCTTCATGTGAATCCCCCCTTCTGTTCACTGGCCTTGTGTGGTCGTCTTGGCTGGGACCCTGGCGTTGCTTCGCCTGCCGGTCCCCCTCGATCGCCGCAAGCCGGTGCCGAGCACATGAGCTTTGCCCTCTTTACACCTCCCTTGGTCCGGTTACGGTCGTCGGGCAGCCCGCTAGCGGCCCGTCGGCCCTCAGCGAGCACCAACGGCGGGTAGAACGCCCCGAAAGCGAAGGTAGCGGCGGCTGCAGCCACCACCACCACGCCAATTTGCTGGGCATCGTTCTACCCCTCTGGGGTTTTTTGAGCTCTCAGCTCTCCGCTGTGTAGCGAGAGAGCCAGAGAAAAACCCCCCGATAGGTCACCTTTCAGACGGCACGACGCTAACACGTCTCCGGTGCTAATTCATCAATCGAATGAGTGATTTTGGCAGTTAGCGATTTGGATTCATATTCTCCTGAATTTGAAGCCATATTCTCCTGCAGATAGACGGCAGATCGAATGAGAACTGACGCAGCTTTTCGGTGGAGGCGCGGCAGCCCTCGCAGTCGTGCCAATACTCGGCGCGAATTGGGAGCGAAGACGTGGCCCGCGAGGCGCCTATCGAGCCTGGTGCGGGTCCAGGGACCGACTACGTCGTCGGTCGAATGGCTGCGTCGTGTACCGGTGGAAGGAACAGGTCCAGACCGCGCGTGAAGAATCCTTCGAGGTCGAGGAGCGACGGCTTGATGACCTCGAACACGTCGCGGTCGAGTTCGCCGGACACTTCGAGGCTCTCCGTCAGGCAACGGACATCCTGGACGAGCTCTCGCATCGTGAGCAGGAACGCCGACAGCGAACCCTCGAGCGAGGAAACGCGATCTTCCAGATCCCGGCCGGTCTGCACTGACTGACCCTGATGCAACTTCGTCACGCAGTCATCCCCCGTTTGGTGGAGCGCGAGCCAGGGCCCGTTCGTAGACTGAGCCTGTGCCGCGACCGCTGAGGGTCGGGATCCAGCTGCCCGAGGTAGAGCGGGAGGTGCGGTGGCCGGAGATGGCGGCGATCGCTCGTGCTGCCGAGGAGGTCGGCTTCGACTCGCTCTGGGTCGGCGACCACCTGCTGTACCGCGGCGACGGGCGGCCCGAGCGAGCACCGTGGGACGCCTGGGTGATCCTCGCAGGGCTGGCAACCGTCACGGAGCGAGTCACTATCGGGCCGCTCGTCGCCTGCACTGCGTTCCATCGGCCGGCCATGCTGGCGCGGACGGCGGCCGCAGTCGACGAGCTTTCCGGCGGCCGCCTCGTCCTCGGTCTCGGCGCCGGTTGGAACGCGGTCGAGTTCCGTGCGTTCGGCGTCCCGTTCGACCGCCGCGTCTCGCGCTTCGCGGAGTCGTTCGAGATCATCCGTCGCCTGCTCTCGGGCGAGCGCGTCACCCATGCCGGCCGGTTCCACCGCATCGTGGACGCGTTGCTGCTTCCGCCGCCTGCCCGCCGGCCACCGCTGATGATCGGCTCGAACGGCCCGCGCATGCTGGCGATCACGCTGCCGCACGTGGACGCTTGGAACACGTGGTACGAGTCGTACGGCAACACACCGGCCGGCTTTGCGGCGCTCAACCGTCGCATCGACGAGGCGGCTGCCGATTCGGGTCGCGATCCTGCGGCAATCACCCGCAGCGCGTGTGTGTTCGTCGCGCTCGACCCGAGCCCACCAGAGCGGCCCATCGGTGAGGGCGCGCGCCCGGTCCAGGGAACGCCGGAGGGGATCGCGGCACATCTGCGGGAGCTAGCGGAAGCAGGCGCGGACGAGGCAATCGTCGTCGTCAATCCGATTACCGAGCGCTCGGTCAGAGAGCTCAGCCAAATGCTCGCGGACCTCGACAGCCGAGCCTGAAAGTTGACCTATCGAGCGGCCCGAAATGAGAACGGGTCAAACATCGCCACGCGCCCGGCTGCTCGAGTCGCGAGGGGCGTGGGCTCGCGCGAGGTGTGAATCGACGATCCGGCAGCGTCTCGGCCAGTTGTAAGCGTTCTATTCGCAGGTGTAAGCGTTCTATTCGCAGGCGTTTTGCTTTCGGATCCCGTGGAAAGGAGGCGCACGCAACGCTCCACAACGGGAGGAACCTGATATGGGCACCGCCGAACCGCACAGACATCGACTGCTCCGCCGTGTCGCCACCGGAGGCCTCCTCGCTACCACAGTCGTGTTCGCCGCTGCGGTGGTCGCGGGGTCCGGCGTCGCGGCTGCCACGGCGAAGCCCGTAAACACATCTCCGCCGACGATCTCCGGCCCCGCCGTTCAGGAGGGCAAGTGGCTCACGGGGATTCGAGGGACGTGGTCGAACAATCCGACCAGGTACGACTATTCCTGGCTGCGCTGCGATAAGAACGGCGGGTCCTGCGCCTCGATCATCGGCGCCAAGGGCACGGCGTACAGGCTGACCTCGGCGGATGTCCAGAGCACGCTCCGGTTCGGGGTGACCGCGACGAACTCCGGAGGCAGCACCACAGCAACATCCGCTGCCACTGCGGTTGTCGCGGCCGCGCCGCCTCCGCGCGCGCCCGGCTGCCCGCCCGGCGGAAACCCCGACCAGGTGGCGAACATCGCACCGCCTGCGCGGCTGCTGGTCGACACGTTGCAGAGCGATCCACAGGTGGTTACGCGGGGGATCGGCGCGCTGGTCGTGAGGTTCCACGTCACATCGACGTGCGGCGGCCCGGTGCAGGGCGCGCTCGTCTACGTGACCGCGACGCCGTACAACCAGTTCGCGATTCCGCCTGAGGTTGCGACCGGCGCCGACGGCTGGGCCCAGCTCGTCCTCCAGCGGCTCTCCGGCTTCCCGGTCAGCCGCAAGCAGCAACTGCTCGCGATGTTCGTCCGCGCCCGCAAGCCGGGCGAGAATCTGCTCGTCGGCATCTCCACGCGGCGGCTCGTGTCGGTTCGCGTCAACTTGAGCCGGTAGGCGAACCTCCGCTAAGAAACCCTTACCGCCAGAGAAGGAGGAGCCATGGCTCGTCGCACGGTGCTCGTCTCGGATCTCTCAGGAGAAGAGATCCCGGACGGTAGGGGCGCAACAGTAACGATCGACTCCCGGGACGCGAGAAAGGGAACGATCATCCTCGACGTAACCGATAGCGAGGCCGAGCAAATGGGAGCAAGGGGGCGAAAGCAGGCGAGGCGAAGCAGGCGGTCGAAGTGGGTTTCAGACGTTCCAACTGGGCCGAGGCCGATTGAAGCAGTTAGGACCTCGACGGCGGCGTTCGTCGGCATATCGCCACGCCAGCAATCCTCTCGTCGAAGCAGGTGACAGACGGCTCGTCCCGCCCGGCTCTGCGCCGGGCAGAGAACGCGGGCCGGAGGCGAGCTGCCGTGGGCAGCCCGCCTCCGATCGCTCGCTCAAGCAGCCGCGGAGAACTCCTCGGCCCGGCCGCTTTCGCGTGCCTTGCCCGGCACCGCCTCGAGCGCGTGCACGATGTGCTCGGTGGCGAGCTCGTGCGCGATAAGTCCGGCAAGCGCGATGACGACGAACCCGAGCGCCTCGCCGAGCGAGAGCCAGGTCAGGGTCGTGCCGGTGTAGACGACCGAAGCCGCGACCGTCCAGATCGCGAGGGCGCCGGCCGCGCCGTCGAGTGCACGCTGAGCCGAGCCGCGTGACCGGTCGAGCTGAGCTGCGCCGAGAACGGCGACAACGCCGAGACCGACGCCAAAGGCAAGCCAGCCCGTGACGCTGGAGCTGAACGCCTGGCTCGCCACGACGATGAAGCCGCCTACGAGTGCGAGCGCGACGTTGCTGATGAAGTGGCCGGCGCGATGCGCACGATCACGCCGTACCCACAGGCTGCGCAGCGAAGCTCGAATTCGGCTCATGGCGGGTGACGCTGTGCGAGCGTATGGCACTCACACGGCCAACGCCTCGATCAGCGTCGGCTCGTCGTAGCCGCCGGCGTGCACGACACCGTCGATGAACAGGGTCGGCGTGCCGCGCACCTCACCCGACGCCAGTCCGCTCGCGACGTCCCGTCCAACCCGCCCCAGGACCTCAGAGCTGAATCGATCCTGGTCGAAACGTGCGACGTCGAGGCCGAGCTCGCCGGCATACCGCAGAAGGTCCTCGTCCTCGAGCCGCTTCTTGCGACCGTAGAGCAGCTCGTGCATGTCCCAGAACCGGTGAATGGCGGCACGTTGGCGATCTGGATCTCACACCGTGGTGATCGAATCGGTCATCTGATCGGCATGGGTGTCGCTGAGATGACGCCCTTCGCAGCGCACTGAGATTTCCGCGCGGTTCGGGCCGCGTCGAGCTTGAGCGCTGGGTAGAGAGAAGCGCGAGCCGCTGGATTCCGGACGACGCCTGAGCTCGAACTTGACCCACTGAGCGCGTGAAGAAATCGAACAGGTCCAACTGGTAAAGTGGACCGAGATCATGTTCGTGCGCGGGAATAGGTCGAATGTCTCCTAGGGGTCGTGGGCGTCCGAGCCGCGAGGAGGTTCTGCGCACTCTTGACCGGGCGATCGATGACCTCCGCAGCGTCGGCGGGTTGCCGCTTCCGGTCGAGGCGGACGCGATCTGGGAGGGCATCTGGTTCGAGGAGGCGCATCACTCGACTGCGATCGAGGGCAACACCCTCGTTCTCAAGGAGGTCGAGCGACTACTCCGCGAAGGGAAGGCGGTCGGCGGTAAGGAGCTCGCTGAGTACCTCGAAGTCGAGGGCTACGCGAAGGCGGCGCAGTGGGTGTACGCACAGGCAGGCGAGCAATCTCCCGACTGGTCGGCCGGAGTGCGGATCAACCTGACCGAGTTGCGCCAGATCCACCGGCTCGTCATCGAGCCGGCTTGGCTGCACTCGCCGCCGGAGGGCCTGGACCAGCGCGAAGGCCCCGGCTCGTTCCGTCAGCACGACATCCGCCCGTTCACCGGCGGGATGACACCACCGCCGTTCCCGGAGGTGCCAGCGCTCGTCACCGACTGGCTGGGCGGCGCCAGTCGAGGGCCGGCCGACGGTCAGCATCCGATGCTGTTCGTGGCGGACATCCACGCCCGGTTTGAGCGAATCCATCCCTTCCGCAACGGGAACGGGAGGGTCGGCCGCCTGGCGACGAACCTCCTGCTTGTCCGGCACGGATATCCGCCTGCGGTCATCTACAAGCGCGATCGGACGCGGTACCTGAATGCGCTCAGAAGGGCGGATCGAAGCGACGCGGGGCCGCTCGCCGAGATCTTTGCGCGGGCGGTTACTGACGGCATCTACCGCTTCCTGCTTCCGGGCCTGGCGGGGCCGCATCGACTCGTCCCGCTTCGGTCGCTGGCCGACTCCGAGCTCTCGGGCAACGCGCTCGCTGTCGCGGCCAAGCGCGGCAGGCTGCGTGCCGTTTGCCGGACGGATCAGTGGTATTCGACAAGGCAGTGGGTCCAGGACTACAAGGACAGCCGCTACAAGCGTGCGTGAATCCGACCCACTCGAGCGTCGCGAAAATCGAACGGGTCAACTTCGCTACTCGTCTAGTTGCGCGATCCGCGAGGAAGTGTCGGCTCGGGCGAGGTAAGAATCGACCAGCGCCGGGATCGGGACGGTCCGGCGTCCGGCGCGGCTCCTCGCGACAGTCGCGCGACAGTCTCCCGATGTCGATAGCGATCACGTGCGGTCGCCGCGGAGGGCCTCTGCAAGAATGAAAGAAAGAAAGAATTCCTGCAGATCAGCCACTTTTTGCAAGCGGGAGAAGTGCCCCCGGCAAGAATCGAACTTGCGCACGCGGTTTAGGAAACCGCGCGCGCGTCAGGAGAAGACGCTGGTAACGCGAGGATTCGAAGAGCAGAATTGCAGCCCAGACCCTGGCGGGACCCTGGCTGCCGATCTTCCGAACTCAGGAAGCTGAGCCGCAGGCTGCGTAGCAGGCGGTCGTTCGCTCGGGCCATTGCAGCAGGAGGCTACGACGACTACTGCATCCTGTGCGTGTCGCCCTCGACATCACCGGGCAGCGAAGCAGGCTCGGGCCAATCTTCGCGCGCCGGCGCTGAAATGGTGTCGGGTTTGTAGCCGGCTAGCCTGAGGATCAGCCTGAGTGACTCCCGCGGGCCAGGCCAGTGTCCCTCGATCAACTCTTGGTCGCTCCCGCTCAGGACGTAGCGTAGAACGAAGGCGACGATGACGGCATCGTCGAGGTAGCCCGCGACGGGGATGAAGTCGGGCACGAGGTCGAACGGGAGCGCCAAGTATGGAATCAGTGCTGCCAGGATTAGCTTTTTCCGCCGGGGGACGCGGGGGTCGGCGAGGAGCCGCCGGAACAGCACGATGCAGTCCGGGACGAACCGAGCCACTGCTCGAGCGGTGTCCTTCCGGCCGACGATGATCAACGTGAGGACGAAGATGAGGTAGACGGCGAGCGCTGCCCCGGCACTCGCGAGAAGCCAGTACCACAGGTTCACGGGCGATCGCCCTCAACCGCGCGCAGCTTCGTGGGCGCGGTCGTAGAACCTTCTTCGGGAAGCTCGGCGGCGAGCGCTTCAGCCTCGAAGGCGGCAAGCTCAGCCGCGCAGCGCTCGACCGCCTGTTCTGCCTCGGCCCGTTCTGGGGCGTCGAAGTAGTCGCGCGCCCTGACCCGAGCGAACCATTTCCGCAGGCGCTCAAGATCGGCCTCGGATTCCTCCACCTCGGCGTAGGTGGCCCGTCCTCGCTTCCGCTCGTAGGCGATCTCTTCGAGGAACGCCGGCACGCGCGAGACGATCTCCTGGTACTCATCGCTCCGCTCGGCGGCGAGCTGAGCGATGACCTGACGTTCCTCATCGGGGTCGGTGATCGTGATCGTCAGTAAGCGACCGTCGCCGCCAGAGCGGCGCAACCGGTCGAGCAGTCTCGCTACCGCTCGGGCGGTCTCCGGGCGGTCGGGTAGAAGCACGACCGAGTTCTGGAGGTAGAGCGCTCCTAACGATCTCAGCTTCCGCCAGGCGTGCACGCGCAGCGTCGAGGAGGCGGCCGTCGAGACGGTAACGAGCAGCCAGCGCTCCGCTGCTTCGCGTGATGACCGCGCCCTTCCCACGTCCGTTACATTACCGATGTAACGTACGTTTCTCTCCAGACGGAAGGAGCAGTCTTATGCAATGCCCCGTTGACAGCTCAGATCTGCTCATGGCTGAGCGACACGGAGTCGAAGTCGACTACTGCCCGAAATGTCGCGGCGTCTGGCTCGACCGCGGCGAGCTAGACAAGATCATCGCGCAGGTGGAACCAGCGAGCAGCGAGAGAAGAGCTAACCGCGACTACGACGACGGACGCGAGGACGAACGGGGACACGGCCGCAGGCGGGGCCGGCTCGGCACGTTCTTCGAGGGGTTCGGAGATTGAGCTCAGAAGGCAGAAGGGTTCCTGATCCAGCTTCCTAGTAGTCACACCTTCAGGCGGGGGCGGATCGCGCTCGAGACGGGTGCGCTGGTGGTCGTGATTGTGCTGGCCAAGTTGCTCGTGCGCGAGTTCTCCGGGGAGTTCATCGCTCTCAGCTCGATCTACACGAGCGTCGTCGGGGGCGGCATCTTCGTGATCGGTCTGATCGTGGCCGGCACGCTTTCCGACTACAAGGAGAGCGATCGGGTGCCGGCCGAGATCAGCGCCGCGCTCGAGAACATCTACCGGGACTGCGCCGCGATCAACGAGACGCTTCCCCAGTTCGACCTCGAGACTCTGCGCGAGCGCCTGCTCGGAATCGTCTACGCGTTCAGGGCGGACCTGTCATCGACCGACGGCAGGTCGTGCCTTGCTGCGATCGAGGAGCTCTCCCCCTCGTTCGTCGAGCTCGAGCGCCTGGAAGTGCCTGCCAACTACATCGTCCGTCTCCGCGGCGAGCAGGGCGCAATCCGCAAAAGCGTCCTGCGCGTCTACCACGTGCAGCGCACCGAGTTCCTGCCCTCGGCCTACATCCTCATCACAACGATCGTCGCTCTCATCATCGCAGTCGCCCTCTTCACCGACATCGGCCCTCTCGATGACTCGCTCCCGATCGTCGCCTTCCTGTCCTTCTTCTTCATCTACCTCGTCCGGCTCCTGAAGGCGCTCGACACGCCCTTCCGTATCGACGAGCGCACGATGGACGACGTCAGCCTGTTCCTGCTCAAGGAGTTCGCCCAGCGAGCGAGCGCGGACGCCGAGCAACCCTCCTCGATGCGCGCCACGGCCGCGACGTGAAGCCTCGACGCCGTGGCCTCGCCAGCCGGTCAGGAGCAACTCGAGAGATGCCGACGTCTCCCGACTCTGCGAAGTGCGGGTGGTGACCCCCAAGGCTTCGGCGCTGGCGGTCGCGGCAGCCATCGCGCCGGGCGTTGCGTGAGCGCGAGCCTTGAGCGCCTGATCCGCGACGCCCGGGCCGAGTCGCGTGAGACCTACGCCACGCCACGAGGACGCCGGAGGTTCCTGGGATCGAGAATGGCGCGTTCTCTTCGGGATAGCCCTCGCATGCGTCGCCCTCGTCGCCTACACGCTTGCGGGCGCGCTCCAACAGGACGGGGATTCGAGAGGTGTCGATGACACCATCGCCGATGTCTGCACGATCACCTTCTACATCTCCATTGCGACGCTCGTCGGGCTTTTCGTGATCGCCCTGGGACGACGCGTTCGCAGACCGAATTGACCGCCAGCCATGAAGATCGCCTTACCGAAGCGCTGCACGCATTACTCAGGGAGCGGACAAGGGCTTGCTAGCCTCGAGCCTCGGATGATGATCGGAGCAAAGAGCTTCTGGTGGGCTCTCGCCAGCCTTCCACTCATGATCGTCGGCGCGCTCAGCCCGTGGGCCCGCACGCTCGGAGGCAGAGTCGACGGCAGCCAGGACGAGTTCGTTCTCTTGCTGGCGATCGTGGCCGGGTTCATGCTCCTTTTCCTGGCCGCATCGGAACGACGCTGGCTTGCCGTGATCCCGCTGCTCGCCGGCCTGACCGCCGCGGCGCTGACAGGAAACGACATCACCGACATCGCCGACTTCGCCCCGCAGGTCAGCGGCCGCTTCGTCAGCGTCGAATGGGGCATCTATCTCGCCCTCTTCGGCTCCACGAGCCTCGTGCTCGCGTCCGTGCTGCTGTTCGTCGAGACGACGCGAACCCGAGCGGGGGCGGCACCAACCCGATGTCGGCTGGGGAGGCACCTGGTTCTCACCGAGACCGCGCGGCGCAAGGCGTTCGTCCAGGACGCCGCCTCGTTCACTCCCTATGTTGCCGTGGAGACCAGTGGGGTCGAGGTCGAGAAGGAGGGGACGCTGTTCTTCCTCCCCACACGCCAGAAGGCGGGAAGAGACCGGTTCATGAAGGCGGAGTGGAAGGAGAATCGGCATCTCCAGCGCGCGCTAGACGCTCTCGAGCAGGTCGGAGTCGAGGTTCCGCGGACGATGTTCGTCGACGTGGGAGCCCACATCGGCACGACGACGATCACGGCCATCCGCCGGTTCGGGTTCGAGTCAGCACTCGCCTTCGAACCGGAGCTGGGCAACTTCCGCCTTCTGCGCGCGAACCTCGCCTTCAACGATCTCGAGACGAGAATCCAGACTCTTAACGTCGCCGTCTCCAACCGGATCGGCAAGGCGGAGCTCAAGCTGCGCCCGTCAATGGGCTCGAAGCAGCGCCTGCTTCGAGGCGACGAGGTCGCGGCAAACAGCGTCCGCGTTCCGCTAACGACACTCCGACGCTCTCGTCGAGGACGGAAGCCTCGATCCGGCGGAGGCGAGCCTGCTCTGGCTCGATATCAAGGGTCACGAACTCGAAGCCTTGCAGGGCGCCCAGGCGCTGCGGGAGCGATCGGTGCCGATCGTGATGGAGTTCATCCCACGCGAACTCCGACGGGACGGCCGGCTGGAGGCTCTCCGCTCGTTGCTCGGCGAGCACTACACGCACGTGCTCGACCTGCGTCTCCGGCCGGACGACGTCCCTGACATCCGGCCGCTGGACGCCCTTCCGAAACTCGCCGAGCGCTACAAGCGCGGCTTCACCGACCTGCTCGTCTTTCGCCTGCCAAACGCGTCGGCGATCGCCGGCGGCTAGCATGAATCGAGTTGTGAACGCTCGTAGCCGGAAGAAGCGGTCGACACGGCAGGCCTGGGCGGAGCCGCGTTGGCATCAGGCCGGTGTCAACCTCTACCCATCCGAGCGTGCGCTCTTCGAGGCTGAGCTTGGGCGGGTGATCCGTGAGCAATCGATCGTCGGCCATGTCCCCGATCGGCCGCTGCTCGACGCTACAGACGACGTGATCACGCTGGGGTCGTGCTTCGCGGGCGAGTTGACGACCTTTCTGAAACGGGCAGGGTTCCTCTCGCGTCGGATCTTCATGCCGGAGGGGCTGAACACCACCTACGCGATGCTCGACTTCATCTCGTGGTGCGTCACAGGCGAGGCGACAGGGGACGGGTTCCGTTACGAGCGACTCGAAAGCGGTGACATCCGCGAGTGGTTGCCGCAGAGGAAGCGGGAGACCTACGCGGCGAGCATCGCAGAGGCGGGCGTGTTCGTGCTCACGATCGGCCTTGCGGAGGTCTGGCAGGATCGCGAGACGGGAGGGGTCTTTTGGCACGGAATCCCGGAAGAGATCTTCGATCCCGACAGGCACGTCTTCCGACTGACGACCGTCGAAGAGAACGCGGACAACGTCAGGCGGATCGTCGAGCTCGTCCGTCAGGTCAATGCCGACGCTCCGATCGTGCTGACGCTCTCACCCGTTCCCCTGAAAGGAACGTTCCGCGAGCTGGCCTGCATGAGCGCCGACTGCGTCTCCAAGTCGGTGCTGCGGGTCGCGATCGACCAGGTAATGACGGAAGCTCCTCGCGGGGTCTACTACTGGCCCTCGTTCGAGATCGTCAGATGGGCAGGAGCACATTTCTCCTGGCCGGCCTACGGACTCGACGACGACAAGGCCCGACACGTCAGCCGCCGTCTGGTCGCCGAGATCGTCGACGCATTCGTGGAGTCCTTCTACACCCCGGAAGCCGTCTCAGCGCTGCAGGTCATCCGCCCCGGTGTTCCACCGGACTGAGACAAGTTCGGTCGGTCTTACGAGTCATGGCCGCCGGAGACCGTTTTCCACGAGTCCCACGTGATGTGGAGGATGACGAGCGTGATGACGAGTCCGATGATGGGATCAGCAACCTGAGCGCCGAGTGCGACGACGCCCGCGCTGGCCAAATACGCCGAGGCTCACGAAGCCGTCAACGCGGGCGTGGTTACCATCCGCAACGAGTGCAGGGCTGTTCAGGCGATTGCCCGCACGAGTGCGAATCTGTGCCGCGATCTCATTGCCCACGAAGCCGATCACCCCAGCCGCTGCAAGCCACCACAGGTGCGTGAGCGTGTGAGGGTGGATGAAACGCAGAATCGTCTGAACGAGCGCCACGCACGCGCTCGCGAAGATCGCGAGCACGACAGCAAGCCCCGCTAGCCTCTCGCCGCGCGCACTACGCAGGAAGAATGCAAGGCCGAGGGGGATCGCCGTCGACGCGTCCCCGAAGTTGTGGATCAAGTCGGCCAAGAGCGCCACGCTCAACGTGAGCGCGTAGATCAGCGTCTGCGCGACCGCCGTGACCGTGAGTACCGCGAGACTGATCGAGACGGCGCGGATGCCGGCTCTGGATCGCGTGATCGCGGGGTCGATAGGCCCGTCCGTGCCGCCTTTCTCTACCTCGCGGCGTGGATGCTCGCGTCAGCCATCGCGCTCATCTGGGCCCGGCCCGAGCCGTTCCCTCATGGGCCACCAGCGTAGCTCTTGTCCTTCCAGACCCTGACCAGACCCTGGAGACCCTCGCTAGACCCTGTGAATAGGGTCTAAAACGGTACCAAGCGGTTACAGGCGGGGCAACTGAGGTAGATCCTCAAATCGTCCGATTTGCGGGTCTTTTCGGCACAACCCGCTCCAGTAATGAGGATGCCCCCGGCAAGAATCGAACTTGCGCACGCGGTTTAGGAAACCGCTGCTCTATCCACTGAGCTACGGGGGCGCGCGGCCCCAGTGTAGAGCGGGAGCGTGATCGTCAGCTTTCTCCGATCTCAGCAACGCGTGCCGAGGGTCAGCCCAACGACAGGGCGCTAAGCTCAGCGCGTGGGCGAGCTGCAGGAGCTGCTGGACTCACGGTCGGGGGAAGCCCTGGATCTGCACGGGGAGTACGTGAACCCGCAGATGATCAGGGTGCTGCGCACGATCGGCTTCGATCGCGACTGGGCGCGAACCGAGGGCGCCTACCTCTTCGACACGGACGGCGAGCGCTACCTCGACTGGCTCGGGGGCTTCGGGATGTTCAACGTCGGGCGATCGAACCCGCGCGTGCGCGACTGGCTCGTCGAGGCGATGGAGCGCCAGACGCCGAACGCGCCGCAGATGGGAATCTCGCCGGTGACGCCGCTCCTCGCCGAGGAGCTCGTGCGTCGCGCGCCCGCCTCGATCGGCAAGGCGCTGTTCACGAACAGCGGCACCGAGTCGGTCGAGGCCGCAATCAAGCTCGGCCGTGCCGCCACCGGACGCAAGCGCGTCGTCTGCGTCGAGCACGCGTTCCACGGGCTCACGCTCGGCTCGCTCTCCGTGAACGGCGAGGCCGCCTTCACCGACCGCTTCGGGCCGTTCCTGCCGGGAGTGGCGAGGGTTCCCTTCAACGACCTGGACGCGCTCGAGGCCGAGTTGCGCGGCGAGGACGTCGCCCTCTTCATCGTCGAGCCGGTGCTCGGCAAGGGCGTGGTCCTGCCCGAGGCCGGCTACCTCGAAGGCGCCCAGCAGCTGTGCCGCCGCTACGGGACGCTCTTCTGCCTCGACGAGGTGCAGACGGGGCTCGGGCGCACGGGGCGGTTGTTCGCGGCCGAGCACTGGGGCCTCGAGCCCGACCTGATTCCGCTCGCGAAGTCGCTCTCCGGCGGCTACGTCCCGGTCGGCGCGCTGCTGATGAGCGACGGCGTCTACGAGTCGGTGTTCGACTCGCTCGAGCACGCGTTCAGCCACGGCTCGACCTTCGCCCCGAACGACTTCGGCATGGTCGCCGGGCTCGCCACGCTGCGCGAGCTCGACGACCGTGAGCTCGTCGAGGCGTCTGCGCGGCTCGGCGACCTGCTGCTCGAGCAGACGCGCCCGCTCGTCGAGCGCTACGAGGTCGTGAAGGACGTCCGGGGGCTGGGCCTGATGTGGGCGATCGAGTTCGGCGAGCCGAATGCGGGCAGGACGACCTGGCGGATGCTCGAGCGCATGCAGCCCGGGATCTTCGCGCAACTCGTCGTCGTACCGCTCTTCACCGGGCACCGCATCCTCAGCCAGGTTGCGGGCCACAAGGTGAACATCGTGAAGGGCCTGCCGCCGCTCGTCCTCTCCGAGGAGGATGTGGAGTGGTTCTCGCGCTCGCTGGACGAGGTCGTGCGGGACGCGCAGAAGATGGGCAAGGCGATGACGAGCTTCGCGCTCCGCGCCGCCCGCGCCGGCCGCCGCAAGCCGGCGGTCAGGTCTAGAGCTGCTCGCTGACCTCGGCGTGGCGCTCGGCGATGCAGCCGCGCGCCCACGTCTCGGCGACCGCGACGAGGCGGCCGGCGATCTCGCCGATCTGGAAGTCCTCCACCGGCAGTGCCTCCTGCGGGATCTCGATGCGCACCTGATGGACGTCCGCCTCGCTGACCGGTCCGATCTCGAAACGCGTCTCGGCGGCGATCTCCGCGTTGCCGATCTCGGGCACCAGCGCGGCGCCGAGATCCTGGATCTCGGCGGCCGTCGCCTCGCGACCGGCGAATATCCCGAAGTTGACCCGGATCTCGAGTCCGGGGGCCTCGGGCAGGCGTACGGGGAAGGCGAGCATCGTGTCCACGTCTCCATAATCCTTGCCCTGCCAGGAGCGGAGCGTAACCTACCTGTTCGAGTGAACCGCTCTGCGCGTCAGGCCTCTCGCGGCTCCCAGCGAAAGGTGTGCGTGGCGAGGACGAGCCCGGCCAGTCCCCAGGCGGCGACGACCGCGGCCGGTTCCCAGCTCGACCAGATCGTCTGGTCGAGGAGGACCACGTCGCGCATCAGCCGGATGAAGTGCGTGAGCGGAAGGATGTCCGCGATCACCTCCAGGAACCGCGGATAGGCGTGCGGGGTCCAGAACGAGCCGGACAGGAACGACGCAGGCAGGTAGATCGCGTTCACCACCGCCGACGAGCCGTCGCCCGAGCGGATGACGCCCGTGAGCGCGACGCCGAGCCCCGCGAAGGCGACGGTCCCGAGCAGCAGCGCGAGCACGAGCGAGAGCCACTGGCCGGGGACATCCACGCCGAACATCACCCTCGCGAGGACGATCAGCGCCGCGGCCTCGATCGCGTAGACGATCGCCGTCGAGATGACCACCCCGGCGAGGTACGTGGACGCAGGCAGGGGCGTCGCGCGCAGGCGCTTGAGGATGCCGGACTCGCGGCGTAGCACGAGCACGATCGCCAGGCCGGCGAAGGCCGTCGAGGCAACCCCGTACCCGAGAATCCCGGCGAGCAGGTAGGAGGAGCCCTTGACGTTGTGCTCGGCCTTGATCCGGTCGTCGCCGTATACCGAACCGAGCAGGATGAAGATCAGGATGGGGAAGAGGAACGTGAAGAAGGCGAGCTCGTAGCTCCGCCAGTACAGTCGCTGCTCGCCGCGAAGCTGGTGGAGGAGCAGCCTCACGCTTCCTCCTCCTCGGCCGTCAGCGCGAGGTAGACCTCCTCGAGCGACGGCCGGCGCACGCTGAGACCCTCGAGCTCGCGGCCCTCCGCGAGCGCCTGCGCGGTCAGCTCGTGCAGGACGCGCGTCGGCTCGTGCGTGGAGATCAGGACCTCCTCGCCGCCCGAGCGATAGCGGATCTCGGTCGCAGGGGCCGCGCCGCTGAGCTCGGCCGGCTTGCCGATCGCGACGATCTGCCCCTCGCGCAGCACGGCAACGCGGTCGGCCAGGGTCTCCGCCTCGTCGAGGTAGTGCGTCGTCAGCAGGATCGTCTTGCCGAGGGAGCGCAACGAGCGGATCACGTCCCAGGCGGCTCGGCGTGCAGCGGGGTCGAAGCCCGTCGTCGGCTCGTCGAGGAAGAGGATCTCGGGGTCGCCGATCAGGCCGAGCCCGAGGTCGAGTCGCCGCTTCTGGCCACCCGAGAGGGTCCGGACGCGAGCGTCCCGCTTCTCGGTGAGGCCGACGAGCTCGACCACGCGGTCGACCGCGAGCGGCCGCTCGTAGTAGCCGGCGAAGAGCTCGAGGCTCTCGGTCACGTCGAGGTTCTGGTACATGGCCGAGGACTGGAGCACCACCCCGATCCGCTCCCGCCAGTCGAGCCCGGCGCGTTGCGGGTTCTCGCCGAGCACCGAGACGGCCCCCCCGTCCGGGCGGCGGTATCCCTCCAGGATCTCGACGGTAGTCGTCTTGCCCGCTCCGTTAGGGCCGAGCAGTCCGAACACCTCGCCGGCCTCGATCTCGAAGTCGATCCCGCGCAGCGCTTCGTACGCGCCGTACGACTTGTGCAGGTCGTTGACGGTGACCGCTGCCACGGGGTGATATATCTACCAGATACATCGTCGCCTGTCACCCACTGCGCGCGTGATTCTCGGAATGCTCCGATTCGGTAGCCGGACCGGATACGACATCAAGCAGAAGATCGAGATCTCGACCGGGTTCTTCTGGGGCGCGAGCTACGGGCAGATCTACCCCGAGCTGAAGCGGCTCGAGCGGGACGGACTCGTT
>Ga0137369_10003404_pt1 | contig 16254 bp, 19 predicted proteins | sample SagtaG_12_FD_104918 | JGI IMG/M metagenome (GOLD analysis project Ga0137369, IMG submission 104918) | Vadose zone soil microbial communities from Sagehorn Ranch, Mendocino, California, USA - Sage1_L_113_16 metaG | ecosystem: Environmental > Terrestrial > Soil > Vadose zone | place: USA... | reverse complement strand
GGTTTCTCCGCCGCCACCCTGAGAAAAGATAGAGCTGTCCCACGGCCTTTGCCGGGAAGCTCGGGCGGCGTTGCGGAGGGATGCTTGTGGCCAAGACAGCGCCTGCGACGGTCGAAAGGTTTTCGCTTCTGTCACGTGCTGCCCAAACCTACTCGAACCCTTGATGCCACATAACGGGTTGAGGTCTTGGAGTTCGAGCCCCGTGAGCGAAATCATTGTCTCCCTGGATCGGCACGTCGCTGAGCAGTTGGTGAAACGTATCAAGCATCCGTTCCATGTGAACGTGGGCAGCGAAGCGGCCTTTCAGAAGCTGCTTAGTGCCCTCGAATCGGCATTGCAAAGCGGTGACGGGTCTTCGAACTCCGGCGTCGTGTCGCGGTTGGGCTGCACCAAGCCTGGAGCTCGGAAGACGACGCGGACGCCCTCCGAATGCAGGCGGACCACCGGCATTGGGGCGAGATCGCGGAGGAACTCGGACGATCGGTGCACGCGGTCAAGGCCCGGCTCCGCAAGCTCGAGGCTCGCCAGAAGAGAAGAAAAGAGCGAGAAGATGAAGCCGTTGACAATGTTGCGCCGTGCTATTCCTTCTCGACGATTCTGGGTGTGATCCTCGGGTCGTAAGACGAGGCGACTACGTGAACTCCGCACCACACGCCGGGCAAACGGCAGCGTCGTTAGGAACGGCAGCTCTGCAGCTGCCGCACTCGGCCATCTGTTTCACCTGCTTGACTCGCTTGCCACGTTCTCCGAGGACGGCGAGGATTACTCCGAGGATAATCAGCGCAGTGCCAATGATTAGGAAGATGTTCTGGAGAAGGAGGGCAGTCTCAGTCGGGATCAGGACACCGCCGAATTGGACCCCGGCAACCTGAGAGCCGGGAGGGTGAGGCGCGTTCAGAGAAAAGTTGAGGTCAATCGCTACGATCAGCAGCGCGACTCCGACGAAAGCCAGGACGACTCCGTTGAGCGGCTTCGTGATCATCATTCTTCGGTTTCAGCGGTTCTGCTCTCATCAAACATGCTCTTCGGTTATCGCATATGGAAACGTGAGAGCCGGTTGCGGTCGCTGCTGGCGAAGCATGGGTGCGCCATTCGCACCAGAGGCCCGGACTCTCGCATTTACTCGGGTCGGGCGATCGGCTTGGACCGGCAGTCGGACACTTCGAAGGGGAACTGACGGGACAAGGGTTCGGGTCCTGTCAGGCCCGTTGCCATCGCGGAAATTTGTGATCGACGTCGATTCGGCGCGGACCCATGCCGAATTCCAGCCATTCCTCGGGATACTAACAGGTACATAGGCCAGCTCAGCCCAAGAATTTCGGCCCGGCAGCTGTCGTAATCGCAGAGCCTATGAAGGCCGTTGAAAAATCAGCGCATACTGATGGTGGATGTTTTGGACGAGTGCGAATGGATAACCATAGGGGTAGAGCGGCTTTGAGTTCTGTATGAGAACGAGAATCCCTTGTAATGAGAAGCCCGCGTTCTTTCCGATCGTGGCTACGTCCAGGTGAAACGGGCGGAAGTCTGCCTTGTGACGGAAGTCGCTGACGATGATAGTGAGGTACCTTCCCTTCTTGAGGACCCTGCAACACAACTTGAGTGCTCGCTGAAGCCGCTTCAGGAAGAGCGGATAGCTCGACATGTTGCCCAGATCGCGAGGACTTCGCGTATAACGGGTGGGAAGGTTCCGATTGAGTCTCCGAGCACGCGTTTTGTGGTCTGGATCCTTTGTTAGGATATTCCAGTAGGGTGGGCTTGTGACGATGTAGTCGATGCTCTGAGAAGAAAGACTGGAGAGGACCTCAAGGCAGTCCCCGCGAATTATTCGAAGCTTGACTTTGTCTCGAAGTTCTCGCGGAACCTCTTGTTCGATGCGTTGCCTGCCGAGCTGAGCCCATTTCGAGGAGAGCTCAATCCCGATTCCATCCCTTCCGCAGAAGGCCGCCGCCTTGAGCGTGGACGCAACTCCGCAAAAAGGGTCGAGCACGACCATCCCCGTTTTTGTGAAGAACTGTATGAGCTTTTGTACGTCTCGGAACGAAAAGGGTGCGGGGTGTTGAGACTCGATTTTCGCATCGGGATGAGTTCGTCCAAGGCCCTGCTGAGACCACCAAGATCTCGATAGTTGAATCCATTCTTTCGCTGAAAGGTCGTTCAAGCCGTTGCGGGAGTCGACGCTAACTTTGAGCATCGAGAGACCTCCCCGTTAGCCCTGGCTCGGTTCTGTTCCCGGGTTCTTGAGGCAGGTACCCTCTCGCGATTAGCCACGAGAGGACGATGGTTCGGATCACTTCCGCATCTCCCCTCCCGAGATTGCCCCTCAACCCGTGGAGGACCCTCACCTGTTCAGGCGTGAAGGTCACGAGAACTCGCTTGCCAGGCGTGATATCGTCTCCGTACCATTCTGATATCTTGGATGTATCTCTTGCGATATAGATTTTTCTTCGCCTGAAGCGATACACCAACATCTATAAGCCTATAGGCTATACCATCCTGCATGAAGGTCGTTGAAGAGCGCGTAATAAGGGTCCCAGTTGACGAAATTCGACTGATGATCGAAAAACAGTGTGGAGTTGACCTCACAGGAGCCGAAGCCTACCTGGACGGCGATAGCCTCGCCTTCTCGGTCCCGATCGTTACACAAACGGCGTCGGGCTCCGAGACCGACCTCCCGATTCGGGAGTTCCGCGCGAAGCTCGATACGTCCTTTGACCGGCCGGAGCGCGAAGGTCTCGAACGCAAACTGAACGAAGTGCCGGGCGTCAGAATCGAGAAAAGAGCTCGAAGGCGGCGTCGCAAGCGAAACCGTGTCAGGACTCGAGGCTGGCCCGTCGTGGAGCGAATCATGAATTCCAAAGGACTACCGGCGAACGTCTATGAACCATTGGTAAGGGCGCTTGAGGGGAAGGAAATCACTCGATCGGAACAAAAGAAGCTGGTGCGTCAGCTAATGGTTGAAAATGGCAACGACCCGTCATCAGAGTCGGTGGAATACTTCCTCGAAAATACTCTCGAATACTTGCGTATGCGAGTCAGGGCAGTGGAGCAGACGTCATGAAGGAGATGGATGCTGAGTTCAATGCCCTCCTCGGTTCGGCAACCGCGGCGGAAGTCGAGAGGATCATTGGGCGTCTGGGTGATCATATCGCTTGGGTACCTCTCGGAAAGAACCGCGGTAACTATGGCATCATCCGCACCGGAGCCGATCCCTATGGAGGGATCACCGAGCGGATCACGAACGCCATCGACGCAATGATTGAAATGCACTGCGAGCTCCGGCCGGAGTTCAAGGAGTGCGAGAATCCGAGGCGAGCGGTCGAGGCGATTTTCGGTTTCGCGGATGGGAATCTAAGGAACTCTGATCAGAAAGTTGTGGGCGAGCTTGCTTCGAACATCCGGGTGAAATTTCTCGATGGCGACGATCCGAGAACGCCAACCATTGAGATTCGGGACCACGGTATCGGTCAGCATCCATCTGATTTCTCGGCCACCTTAGTGAGCCTGAATGAGGACTATAAGGTCTCGAAGCTGTATCTGATGGGTGCGTTCGGACAGGGCGGCCAGACGTCATTCGCGCACGCCGATTATGGCATAGTCGTAAGCAGAAAGCATCCTGGACTTCTGAAATCCGGCCAGGAGGATCTCCTTGGTTGGACCATCGTGCGGTATCGAGACCCGACGACCGCGAGCGTGGTCTACAAGCGAGGATACTGGGAGTACTGCGTCTCCGCAGCAACCGGAGCCCCGTTGACCACGAACGCGGCGGCCCTTCGGATCGCCTTTGAGCATGGGACCCTCATTCGGCTGGTCTCTTATCGCCTTCCCAAGGGGACGAGCGACGTCCTTCAGCCCGCAAGCACCGCTTGGGGCTTCCTGAGTCAATCGCTCTTTGACCCGCTCCTCCCTTTTCGACTATACGAAGCGAGGGCTGACTACCAGAAACGGAATCGAGCTGTAAGCGGCCTCGCTCGAAGGTTGTGGGGAGGAGGAAGGGAAGAGAAGGCCCGGATCTGGAAGTCGGACTCATACAAAATGAACATTGAAGACGGAGGTTTCGTTAAGATCAACTATTGGGCAATCGCGCCGACCGACGAGTTGGAAAACTGGCACGACGTGAAGAAAGGCTACGTATCCGGCAACGGCGCTGTGTTCATTACGCTGAACGGTCAGACACACGGCGTCGAGACGACGACGTTCCTGCGTGACCGGGTTGGCCTGACCTATGCAAACGATTACGTGGTTGCACAAATCGATATCGATGGTCTCACGAACCGGGCCAAGAAGGAGCTGCTCACCTCGATTCGAGAGAGACTTGTAGAAGGCGAGGTTAAAGAAAGGCTCATGGAAGACGTGGTCCAACATTTGAGACAGGATCGGAACCTCCTTGCATTCGAGCAAGAGCGAAAGACGAGGATCCTTTCCGCGAAATCGGAACGTGACACAACTCGGATTCGAGCGATGGTCTCCCGTTACATCTCCCGGAACGCACAACTCAGCGAGTTGATTCAAGCTCGAGGTAAGGAAAGCGACGAGGGAGAGAAGAAGAAACAGGAGTCCCTTGTCGAGCAACCTCGCGACGAAATCGAGGAGAGGGAACTGGAAATCCCGATTCTGAAGGACATTCCGACCTTCCTGCTAATTGCGAACAAGAAAGACCCGATCCCGATTGAAAAGGGCGGTAGTGCGCTTGTCCGCCTCGAGACCGATGCGGTGGACACATATTGGGAAGGCCAACTCGACTCACATTTTAGAGCCATCCACACCACCGGGGCGACCATACGGAAAAGCTGTTCAGAACTGCGGAATGGCAAGATTTCCTACTACGTACATTGCCCCGAAACGATCCGAGTTGGAACGAAAGAGCTGTTGCGATTCGAGCTGGACTTGCCAGGCGGTTCGTTGCTTCGAGCCGAGCGCCCCGTGATATGTGTGGCGCCCTACGATCGCGAGAGGGAGCCCACCAAGCTCAAACTCCCGGAACCCAAGATTACCGCCGTTTCTCGTCTTGGACAGCCGACGGTGTGGGCTTCGTTTAGCTGGGATGATGATTCGGTCGGACGAGTGGTCCTCGGCAAGGCCGATGAATCGGGCATATTCGTCAGTCTTGACAACCGGAACCTGCAGAAGGCTCTTCAGAGCAAGAGACTGCGCGAGGATTCCGTGAGAGCCGTCGAGGAGCGTTATCTCGCTGGTGTCGCTTTCTACTTGCTGCTGAAGAAAGTCGATGAGATGAAGGGAAACGAACGCGAGTTGAACGCTGGGTCAGACGAGAGTGCTGACGGATCGCCGGAGCTTCGTCGCTTGGCTGAAACAATCGCCGCCCTGGCCTTGCCTCCGGAAGCCTTGTGAGGGAACCTAACGAATCGGAATCTTGAGCGTGTCACAGATTCGATGCAGATATATCCTGTCGCTCTCGCCTCGAAGGTAGGCGATCCTTTCGGAGGTGGTTATGGCAGTAGACGACCAACCATGGACTCGTGACCTCGGGGATGTGCGCCTCGCCTTCGACGGGTATTGGGTATGGGTCCATTCAAAAGAGAAACGATCTCGGCACGTCTCGGGCAAGTACCTGTTCTTCTCCGAGGATTCGAATCACCTTCAGGAGATCGCCCTTGCGGAGATCAGAGACCATGGTTTTCAGTTGGCGAAGTACAACCTTTCCCCCTTAGGGTCGAACACTGAGCGGGTGCTATGCCTCTACTACGAGAACGATTCGCGCAAGTCCGAATTAGCCGAACGCGCGAAGGAGTACGGTGTCAAGTACCGATTCTGGAAATCGGACGTCGACACCGACCGCGGGCGTTACTCCCCCGAGTTCCTGGCTAAGCTCTCCTCCCGAGACCGAGCCCGCTTCACCCGAGGCGAAGTTCAAACCAAGCGGCGCGACGCAGCGGCCACCGTCCCCGGTTCCAATCAGAAGAACCCAAGGACTCGAAAAAGACCGCGGTCGAAGCCGACGAAGGCGCGGCGTTAGGCGCGGCGGGTTCAATGCGACTTTTCCGGTGGGCGAACCTTCCGACCGAATTCGGCGAGGACAGGCAGCATCTTCTGGTAGACATCGAAAAACCCGGCGGCGTCGCTTCTGATGTAGTCCTCGAGCGCGCGGTATTCCTTTTTCTCCCAGAGCTTCAGCACCTCCGCGCCGCCGCTCCTCTTGAGCTTCGTGAAGGAGTCGAGACCGGAGCCCTTGAACCTCCTCTCGTTCATGAGCAGCAGAGTTGTCTTGATGTCGATCCGGGGCTTCTCGCGAAAGATTTCGAGGACCTCGAACGGACTGAATCGATGAACCCCGGTGAGACGCATCCGCTCAACGAGAAACGCGAAATCAAAGTTCAGGTTCGTGCCGACCGGCACGAACTCGAAAGCATCCGCGCCACAGTCGAAGGCTCCGAGGTCGAGGACTTGTTTCAAGACCGCTCTCTCGCCGCCGCGATCCCATGCTTTCTTGATATCCAGGGTACCCGTGGGGCGCCCGAAGGACATGGCTTGGGACGCCAGGGCAATTACCTGTCCTTTCGTCGGGTCCGGTCGCCCGGTCTCGTTCGGATCCCACGTCTCGATGTCGAAGTAGTATTCGGTCATCGACCCGCCGTTTAGCGCTACGTTATGTGACCTCCACACATGTGGTTTGTGCCCATGAAACCCCAGATCGCGAGGCGTGTTAAACAGCCCAAACTCACTATCGAACTGGTTCCGGGCACGGCCTGGTTTTCGAACCTGCGTTCAATCCTACCAAAACGTGACTGGGACTCGCTTCGGCGTCCCGTTTATCGGTTAGCTGGCTACCGTTGCGAAGTGTGCAGGGGACGCGGAAAACAGCATCCCGTTGAGGCGCACGAGGTTTGGACGTACGACGACACGTCGCATGTTCAGCGGTTGGTCCGGCTAATCGCCCTGTGCCCTGCGTGCCATGAGGTGAAACACATCGGCCTCGCAAGCGTGCGGGGGCGACGACGTGAAGCCACCACGCACTTGAAGGCGGTCAACGACTGGTCGGATCGGAAGGCCGGGGCCTATGTTCGCAAAGCCTTCCATGATTGGACCGAACGAACGAGGCACGAATGGGCGGTCGAAATCGATTGGGACGAATTGGCCACCCGCTATGGCGCCCAGCTCACGCGGAAGGGGCGCGAGAAGCTCTCAGCAGGTGATCGACAAAAAGCCAAACGACGCCGTCAGCATTGACATTCGAGTCTTAACGATGGAACCGCACTCAGTTTCATCGACCTCCCCCCTCGACAGTACGACCATCCGAACGCGGCATTCTCCCGAGATGCGCAACGAGAAGACGATCCGGATTCGCCTCGAGCAGCTCCGCGGCCAGTTTCTCCAGTGGGGCACGCCCGATCTTCGGGTCTTCGTGATCACGAAGGACGAACTCCGCGGATGGATTCGGGCGCTCAAATGGATCCTCGGCGGGAGCGGAGAGGACTCGAAAGGCTCTTGACCAATTTGGCCCTCTCTCCACCGGGGATGCGATGGGCCTCTTCGAAGACATCCTGCTCTCGCCTTCGTTCGGAACTGCGGCAGGCGCCATCGTCGTGGTTGCCCTATCGGCGTACTTGACGTTGCGAGGAAACATCCGAGAGAAAGCCTGGCTGGTCGTGTACAAGGAGAAGCGGCGCGAGATCCGGACCCTCATCAAGAACATGGACGAGTTCGCCTCGACGATCATTACCGGCACGGAGGTCGTGGCGTGGGAGACGATGTCTGTCCCGAACCAGACTGCGAACATCGCGTTCAAGGTGCGCGAGAAATTCGGGCCCGCGGGTGAGAAGCGAGACTTGTTGGCCCAGTCGATACTCGGCTTCCTGCCGACACCTTCCGAGTTGGCCGCTGGAGTGGGTCCGCATATGACTCTCGCCTTGACGGGTCTACGTAACCTGCTCGAGGCGGAGCTCCAAAGCCGCGCCCACCAAATCTGGAGTCTTCGCACCACGCTGTCGTTGTCAGTGCGTAACCCGGACCATCTTCACTTGGCGCGCGAGCTTTTAGAGTGGGCCTATCAGGAGGCCCACAAGAATCCGGGCACATTCAGAGGGCTCGACCACGACAAGTTTGCCGAGGAATGGTCGACGAGAATGAGCGCGATCAAACTCGGCCTGCGCAAGGATCTCAACAGAAGTAGCTTATCTCTGGGCGCCGCCACCCGCCTCTCCTGGAAATGGATCATCAGGCGTTCGCGGGCCTGGAAGTACCTCGCGAAGCATCTCGCTTTTCTCCGGCCTACCCGGGTCCGATCCAAACCGTGAATGGATCCCCGAGCCTTTTTTCAGTAACCCGCTAATATGTGCAGCGAGAAATTCGTGAGGATTCTCCCGAAACCTCTTCAAATGTCGGGGTGTTCCCGCCAACGCAAGCATCCCTCCACGATGCTGCCCGAGCTTGTCGGCAAGAGCCGTCAGGCGGCTCGATCCTTTTCAAAGGGACGAAGGTGCCCTTTTGGAGTATTCAGGTCACGACCCAAGCATCTTGGACTTGCTCGAGTTTATCCAATACTGCGCTCGGCGGCAAAAGTCGGATGCACGCGCGATGAAATCGTCCGCGTCTTTTGCCGCCTCGATGCGCTCCCCTGCTTGGTCGAAGCCGACGATTGCGGGAAATCGGCCAGCCCGGGCAGAACGGAGCCCTGACTCTAAAACGCTAAGTTCTCCGAAGATCCGCATGAACTCGGCGATCTCCACTCCCGGCCTCACCCTCATTGTCAACTTGCCAGGAAGTTCTCCCTCCGTTTGAGTGAACGCCTCGTGAATGTCGAGCAGATTCAGGATTTGCTGATCAATGGCGTCGTATTTTCTCGACCGTAGCGCATCCCGCGCACCTTCCACGAGTTCATCGGGCGAAGTCAGCAGGATGTTCGTCTTCGAGGCAACGGCATTCGCAGATGGATAGAAGCCCGATTCGCTGACCAAGATGCCGCGGTCGGCGCCCACGTCTGCGACCACGGCGATGAGGGCGCCTACGGCCGCCTTCGTCACCGGACGCTTCCATCGCTTACACTCAATCAGCCACCGAACGGGTTGTCCGAAGAGGTCGATGGTGACCCACACATCTATGACGTGGACGGCTCGCACTCCTCGGACCTCGGCCTCAATCTCCGTCGCACAGCCGAGGTCGCGGAACAACGTGGCGACGCGTGTCTCTAAGTCTCTCCACCGGCGATCCGCGACGCGTTTGCGCGCCATCCTCGGCTAAGAGCGACCACCGAACCTTAAGCCTCGTGTTCCACGGAGGCCCCTAGAGTTGAAACCCCGAGGCCCACGGATCAGGATAATTTTCTGAGGCGGGTGACGCCGGGCGGCGGGGGGGCGGCCGGAGCACGGAAACAGGGGGAGGTTAGCCGGACCGGAGACCGTCGCGCGCGACGCGATCCTCGGAGGGAGACGTGATCCCCCTGTAGACGTCGTGCACGCGGTGAACACCGTGCAGGAATCTAATTGCGCTCCGGCCCCGAGGGCAGGACAAACCGAATTCGAACAAGTAGTAAACGTAGAACAAACGCTAAATATACAGACCTCCATCTGGGTTTCATGGCAGTGCCACGAACGACCGTCGCCATTCGTCAAGACTTCAAGCAGCAGCTGGATCAAATGCAGAGGATCTTCGAAAGAAAACTCGACCTCCCAGCAGCATCCCTTAGCCCGCAGGTTTTCCTGTACGGAGCCTCGTCCCTCGGTGTCCGTCTTCTGGAGGCGCTGGACGCTGCCAAGGAGGGTCGAGCCAAGATTCCGAGTAATGAAGAAATACGGCAGAACGCAGGGGAAACATGGGATTCAATCAGGACGGAAGTGATGAGACTCCAGATTGGGGTCAACCAAGAGGAATTGGATCAACGAAAGCAGGTGGTAGCCGGGCTCGCCGCAGCGGCTGTTTTGGGTGGTCTCATCCTAGGCGCTGCGGCGCTGGCCGCGAAAGGAGGTAGGGCGCCTTGAGGCTTAGCGACGAACAACTCTCTTCGATATTCGAGAAGACAGACGGGGAATGCGCTTACTGCGAAAAGCAGCTTGCATGGGCGAACTACGGCCGCGACGGGTACCGCGGCGCATGGCAAGTCGATCACCGCGTCCCGGTCTCCAGAGGAGGGACGGATCATATGAACAACCTCTCCGCGGCTTGCGTTGACTGCAACCAGTCCAAGGGCGATCTCTCGGCGCGCGAGTTTATGGCGTCGTTTGAGACTGCTCCAGCACGAAAAACGGACTCGGACCTTTGGCCCGCCGTCGCCACAATTGGCGGCCTCGCGTTCCTGTGGTGGCTGTTCTTTGGCCGAAACGGCCAGCGGCACTGAGCGGTGAGCGAGACCCACGCCAGAGATCCCGTGGACCCAAGCTAGCTCGCGACTTCAGGCCCGCGATCGCGGGCTTCTCGCCGATGGCCCGATCCAAAGACCCTTCCCATCGATCTCGGCCAATAGTTCCATTCCCTCCCTCCATCCGAGTTGTTTGACGAGCTTCGGCGGGAGCACGACGACCCACTTGGCATACTCCCTTCCGCCGAAGTGACGGCTTAGCTGCTTTTGGAGCTTCACGCCTAGGCATTGCCCGAGGAGTACTTTTACTTTAGGTACCGAAAGATTCAAGGTAGGATTGGCGTATTAGGTACCTAATAGTATGGAGCGGCATCCGTACGTCGTTGCAATGCGCGCCTATCTGGACGGCATCCAGTCGACCGTCGGGAGGGCCACCCTCCGGGAACGGGAATCCAAGCTCCTGTACCTCTTCGAGGTCATGCTCGAGCTGCGCCTCAACACGGATCCGAGGACCATGGATAAGGAGGAGATTGACGGCCTAGTCCGGTGGATGCGAGAGAGAAACCTCGGCCTCGCCTACCAAGCGAAACTCTGGCAATACATCCGGGGTCTCCTCGCGTTCGTCGGGAACAATATCCCCGACGTCATGAAGGCTCGGGGCCAGTGGAAGCCTCCCAAGCGAGCCTACCGCCCCGTGACCGTGAAGGACGACGGCTGGTTCTCGGCCACCGTCGCGAGGCTGGCGAACGAGACCGGCTGGAGGCCTCGGATGGTCCTGGCGGCGACCGCGATCTACTACCACACCGGGCTCCGGCCGAAGGAGCTGCGTCTGGCGGCCCTGAGGGATCTCGACCTCCAACGGTGGATCCTCACGGTTCGCCACCCAAAGGGCGAGGGTGCCTGGGCCGTGGACGGGGAGCGGGTACGGCTCTTCCCTGGGGTGCGGCCGTTCGTCCTAGAATACATCGATTTCCGTGCGGTTCGTGTGCGCCAGATTGACGTCGACCCGGCGGGGGTGGAGCCCCTGTTCCCGAACGAGAAGGGCGGCTACTACAGCGAACCGGGATGGAGGATGGCCCGGTACAAGGTCTTCCGGAGCCTGGGTATCGATGCGAACTACAAGGTCCTCCGGGCGAGCTTCGCCCAGAGGCTCAAGGACCACGGCGCGCCGATCGAGAACGTCAGCATGGCGCTCCGGCACCAGACGGTGGTGACGACGGAGCAGTTCTATGCCCGCGTCCGAACGGACCGGGCGTGGGACGCGCTGGAGGAGCTCTGGAGCAAGCCTGAGGTCCGGGTCGAGCGGAAGTGAAACCAGGAGCCATGATCTGTGACACGGTGATCTAGAATGGAACGCGATAGACCGAAAACGACTTGCTGCGGAGTCCCAGTTCTGTGGGTCCGGTGTGGCTACTGGGAGGACGAGGTCTGGGAAGGCGAGTGCGTCTGGTGTAAGCGCGAGTTTGCGTACTTCGACTCGATGGGCGCCTGATGAGCACGGCCACGACGCCACGAGGCGGTATCCGGTGCTCGAAGCCAATCGGGAAGCACTGATCTAACCGCCGCCAGGCCTATGAGAGGGTAGAGCGCCCAAAGATAGCCAATACCTCCTTGGCCTCAGTTCGAACATGCTCAGAAGGATCGCGAAGGGCGTTCCGTACCGCCTCGACCACTTCCTCTGTTGCCTCGGATGCCCGCCATCGCTTCAAAGCGAGAAGACCGAAACGCCTATTCGTCGTCACGGGGCTCCGAAGTGACGCCCGGATCATGTCCCATCCCTTGCCCGGGAACCGACGAAGCTCCTGAAGCAGGTAGTTCACGCAATCATGTCGCTCGTGACCAGGACCGACCAATGACTCCTCGGCGGGGCCCGTTGCGATTGACTCGAAATGCAACACCTCCCGGGCGAGTTTCAGTGCCTCGTCAATCCTCTCCTCGTTGGCTCCCCAGATGAAGTGGAACCACATTCCCGGGTCGAGAGGGTTCTTTCGGAGTCGATCGATGAAGTAGTCGTGCAGTGGAATTCCGAGGCGTTTCGCGACGGTGATTCCGCGCCACTGCTCCTTGGGATCCTCGGACGCCAGTGCGCGCTTTGCTCGCTCGACCCAGTCTGTGCGGGCCAGGATCCGGTTGCAGACTTCCGAGACACTGGCTCTGCGTTGGGAATCCCATCCCGCTGTTCGCAGTCGACTCTCGTCGAGGTCTCTAGAGGACACGAACTGGTGAATCGATGCCACCGTGAGGAAGTCCTCCGTCGAAGAAGCGACGCGTTCGAAATGGGCAAGGAACCTCTCCACCGCCAAGCCCCCATCGGGATAGTCAAGGATGTTCCCATTCGGACCACCGTCGACCGCCTCGAAGGTTAGCGTATGCAGGATACGCGCGGCGCCTCGAAGAAGGCCGGGATCTGCAGTCGAACCTTCCAGTATGTCGTGCAACTTGTAGCGCATTGCAATCGGAAGGGCGATGTACCCCTCGAGATTAGGGACGTTTTCGAGCCCCTCTCTCAGGAGGTAATCCCGAATTTCCGGCCGATTGCTCTCCGAGAGGCGCTCCACCAGGCTCACCTTCCCCCAGCCCCTAGACACTCGGGCGAGGGCAATCCACTCCGAAACGGGATCGGGGGACACCTTTGAGATGGCGTCGACGGCATACATTGTGAACTCCGGATGGCACGCGATGGTCCGGAAAAGCAGCAGATCCGGTGCCTTGCGATAACTCGCCACGATTGACATGGCGTACTTGACAACCTCGCGGTGGCCTGATTGAAGGAAGAATCGTCTCATCTCCTCATACAACCGCGGGAGATTCTCAGGTGGCCTCCTGGAAAGGGAGAGGAGGAGAGGCGCGAGCGATGTCGCAGCGTGGCTGTTCACCATGAGCTGGACGAGCCTTGCTTCGGACCGTGGATTTCGACGGCGCACGAACTCGAGAAGGGCTTCATGAAGCGCCGTGGCCTTCTCCTCACCTTCTTTCGGACTTATCGGAGCACCGCGGAGAATCCCGTCCGTCGCTCCAGGAGCGAAACCGATACTGTCCGGCTTTCCTCCTAGTCGAGCCTTCTGATAGTTTTCGTCGGGTAGCTTCAGGCCCGCCTCAGCCAAGCTCAGTCCATCTGGGCCCATATGACTACGGATATGGTCGAAAATTGAGGGCAAGAGCGGTATTGTGTCTTGCCTGTCGCCGCTCAGATAGCGCCGCTCTGCTCGCCTCCACATAGGACGACTCTCTAACGCTTACGGCCTATTTCGATGCAGCGATTGAGGGGCAGGGCAAGCGAAGCATTTAGGTCGATTTCGTCGAAACATATGGAGTGAAACGAATCCCTTAGGCCGTTTCACTCCATGCCAACAAGAGAAACCGATTTGAACTCTTCGGCTACGGCTCTGCTTCCCTGGGTCGAGGCTTACGCTCCTCTTCGCTGATCGGACTCGACGGGCGCTCCTGCGTGAATTCCAACGCGAAGATCCACGCGACAGTGCCGCCGAAGGCAAACAGGTACGACAGCCCGTGGGCGATCACATTCACTCCGGGACCGACTCCCAAGAAGGCTGCGGGAGCGATAGCGGCGGTTCCAACAAAGAGGACCGATATGCAAAGGTTCCAGATAACCCATAGCAGATGTGACTTCTCGAAGTAGTATTGTGCGAAATCCTGACGCCTAAACGCCTTTGGCAGAACGTTGAACGTACAAAAGGCTGTTGCGACTCCCCAAGCAGCGTAAACTAGACCCGATGCTCCACGGCTCAGGCCTGCTGGTTGCACCAACAAAGAGACGATGTTCGCCGCAACTGCGGAAGCAAACATGACGATAAGAAAAGCGAATTGTCGCTGTCGCTTCACCATGGCAGGCAAGAGAGTATTCGTGGAGACAAAAGCGGATGCGAAGAAGAACAACAGAATGATGTTCGGCAGATAGTGCTCCCAGAATGAGCTATGCACGAACATCGACGTGACCACTCCCCAGGGGGTCGAAGGAGAATTGCCAAGGTAGCAGATCGTTGCCGGGAGAGGATAACCCTCGATGCAGGTTGGATCTGGGAAGGCATACTGGACGACCAAGATCCCGAGGCTTACCGTAGCGATCAGAATACAGGCGAGGAAGACCTTGGCATAGGAGCATAGGGCCTCGGCCACGCTGTTGAGCACTTCGTAAAATCTCGGAGTTATCAGGCGCCTTCCGCTGGAGCCCCGTCGGAAACCAAAAGCAGGTCGGGCGTTCATGGTAGGCCTTGATGGCGACGGGTGTCTTTATAACCAGGTTGCGCGTAGCTTTCCCTTAGTGAATCCTCGATACGAAGACGAAGTACGAGCCACGTTCCGCGGGGCGGGGCAGCCGCTACGAAACTGGGAGCTGGTTGACCGGTTGCGGTCCCGGGGAGTACCGTTCCGGGACGCGAAGCTAATCCCCGGGAGAATTGGAGCGGGCGAATACCCCGGCCTGATAAGGGCCGCGAAAGGGGTGCAGGAAGTCCTCTACGTCGTCGAGGAGGACATTGGTAAACTCCCGCGGGGATACTCTGCGAAGAAAACTTGGCGACCAGCATCTTGGTCCGAAGTCGAGCGGGCCGCCGGACTAGAGACACGATTGGAGAAGACGGGGAAGAAAATCAGCGTCAGGTTCGCTTACTGGCTCATGAAGCGATTCCCCACCGTCCTATTAAGGTTCGAGAGTGCCGGTATCGATCCAACGACCTCCCGGACGTTCGCTCGAACATTCTACCGAAACTTGATGTCGGATCTCGCAAGGTCCGGGGGCCGCTCACGCCTTGGCCGTGCCCTCGCGCGGCGCAAATGGGTTTCGTATACGGACGCCCAACTCGACCGAGTAATTGACCAAGTGTTTAACGAGCCGCTCCGACTGCGAGACGAATGGCCGAAGGAACGACGCTAGTAGTCCGGGCCTGAGGCCTGGGAAGGCCGGTGCGTCTGGTGCTGGCGAGAATTTGCATACTTCGACCCGACCCCCAATACTTCCTCATGACCGCAGTAACTCGGCCACGAGTCGAATCGATGGACCTCGGTCCTGAGTCGCGCACCGAATCGCGCCGAGGCCGATGCTATCCCAAACAATCGCGGCGATGACACCCTAGAACTCTACGAGCTGAGATCATCGAGGCGCTGTGGAGGGTTGGGTCTCTGCGACGAGAGTCCCGAACTCCCGAACTTGTTCGATATACCGCAAGACCGTCTGGTGTGGAAGGTCGATCCGTTCACCGAGCGCCTGTTTCGATCCTGTATTTCTCTTGAACTCGTGGTCGACGATGCCGCCTCGATGCACGATGAGGTGACGCCGTTGCAACAGCTGGTTGATGTCTCGTTCGAGATTGAGAGTCTTGAAGACGTTTGGAATGCCGTAGAGCCTCTTGAAGTACGACTTGATGGTGTTCGTGTGGAATGCGTCGAGGCTTCGGGCTACCTCTTCTGCTTGGGCGACACGTACCTTCCCACCGTACTGGCGAATCACGCGAAGGTCGATGAACCTCTCGACATCGGGAAACAGGCGGATCGTCGAAGGTCGTCGTCGGATCTCGGAAGAGACGACATCTTTGAGGAACGCCTCGAGGGCGGCTACCGCGAGCACCACCGCGCTCTCTCGGAGGGTCTGCTCCGATAATAGGCCGAGATTCACGAACGGCTCGACGAGCTCCCGGAACTCCTTCGTGAGCGACTTCTCGTCCATCCGGGAGAGTTCCTCGGATCGTGCCTTGATCTCCTTGGCGTGCTCCTTCATATAGGCTTCCATCTCGACAGTGAGTGGCTTCTCGACAGCCTTCATGACCTTCCTGAGGATTGCGCCGTAATCGAAGCCGACGAACGCAAAGGTCTTGGTTAGGAGATCCTGCACGTAGGCTTGGACGGCTTCATCGCCTTTCGAGACTGCGATCTCGAGGTAGTGTTGCGATTGCGCCAGGGCTCTTGCCCGATTCAGGTTGAACTCGAAGGTCTTCCAGACCTCTTTCGCGACCTTTACCATGGCGCCCACCGGGAACGTCCAGAGAAGC